>Ga0031656_10000793_pt1 | contig 11492 bp, 10 predicted proteins | sample FrelakmetDIP11DI_FD_55080 | JGI IMG/M metagenome (GOLD analysis project Ga0031656, IMG submission 55080) | Freshwater lake sediment microbial communities from the University of Notre Dame, USA, for methane emissions studies - DIP11 DI | ecosystem: Environmental > Aquatic > Freshwater > Lake >... | reverse complement strand
AAAATTATTTCCGTGGCGGTTATCCTGATGTTTCTTACCGGGATTTTCGGTTGTGCGTCCATACCGGAAGAACATAAGGGCGCAGCAACGGGTGCAGGAATCGGTGCAGCAACCGGAGCAATAGCCGGGGCATTATTAGGCTCAAAAGGGGCCAAGACAGAGATGGCGGTGGTGGGTGGCCTTCTCGGGGCACTTGCAGGAGGGGCGATCGGACACTATGCGTATGACCAAAAACGGACAAAGGAGGAGACTGCTCAAAAGTATAATTACAAGCCATCAGAGGGGACGCTCATCAGAATCGAAGACGTTTCCGTCAGCCCTTCCGTGGCTAAACCCGGAGATAAGGTGGATATGAAGATGACCTATGCTGTGCTTGGTGTTGCGGCCGGTAAAGAGTTAGAGATTTCAGAAATACGTGAGATCAGATACCAGGGTGAACTTTACGGAAAACCAGAGATTCAAGTATCACGTGATGATGGTACATACTCCTCCAGCATTCCTCTGACGCTGCCTAAGGATGCCAAAAAGGGCAAATACAGTGTTACGATGACGGTTAAAGGTGTATCCGCAAGCGATTCCAAGGAAGTTTCCTTCCAGGTAAACTAATCCAATCAATCACATCACCTGGGCCGGCATTGTTCCGGCACAGGTGATGAAGCATTCCTATTATGAAGACATTGCGGTTCTCTCAGAATGTTACCTGCTAACTCTGCACGAATTATTCATGTTTTAATCAAAGAATTCCTCGATGCTCTGCATCGGGATTAATATTTCCCTTCTTCTGTCATTCCCGCTTGTCGGGAATCCTTCAGGGTAATGCTTTATACAGAGAACAATATAGTAGAGCAAAGAAAGATTCTCGATGCGAGTCTTCGCGAGAGTCGCTACGACCGGCCAAGCCGGTGGAATGACATCTTTAATATCTCACAGCTTGCTTTAGTATTATATAATTCAATAGATTACAGTGAAAACATAAAGTAATACAGTAAGCTTATAATCTGTAAATTTAATTCGCTACATTAATTATATATATAGTATAATAAATATACGAATCTGTTTTTCTGTGTAAGACATAATGGATACTATGGAAAAGACCTTAGAGATACAGATAGAGGAAATAATAAGCGGTTGCACGTGTCCGAAAGACTTTTTATGCTATAAGTCGAACTTCAGAAATATCTGCAAGGCAAGGGATATCGGATTGGAATCTTTTGTAGCTTGCCTGGTGAGAGATCCAATGGAATGCAAATTTTCGCTCCTTTTCGGCGGGGTTTTCTTCTGCTCCTGTCCTGTACGTATTTACATCGCCAAAAATTTAAAGAAATAAAATGTCGTCATGGAAAAAAATTCTCAGTACAGCTTGCGGGCGGTTACAACCATTTTTTTCTCCTGAAAAATATTAGCATTGATATGCCTAAAGATGCCATCCCGAGGAGAATCAACGGGTAACCCCAGCGCCATTCAAGCTCGGGCATGTGTCTGAAATTCATTCCATAGACACCGGCAATAAAGGTGAGCGGCATGAAAATCGTTGCGATAATAGTCAAAACCTTCATAACCGCATTGATCCTGTTACTTACGCTGGAGAGGTAAATGTCAAGGATACTTGAGAGGATGTCGCGAAAAGCCTCTATGGTCTCGATAATTCTGATTGTATGATCGTAGACATCCCTGAGGTAAATATGCACAGAATCCTGAATCAGCAGTGAGTCCCCGCGTTCCAGGCTTCTGACCACTTCACGGAGGGGCCAGATTGATTTACGCAGGAATATCATCTCCCTTTTTATAGCATGGATTTCATGCAGGAACTTCTGCGTCGGTTCGCTCATCACTTTTTCTTCAAGAACGGTTATCTTTTCCCCAAGTTTTTCCAGGATGATAAAATAGCTGTCAACAACTGCATCAATGAGGGAGTACGTCAGGTAATCAGCACCCATCTTGCTGATCCTGCCTTTGCCGTTTTTAATCCTTTCTCTGACAGGATCAAAGAGATCTTTCCCCGGTTCTTCCTGGAAAGATATGACAACATTTGAACACAGGCAGAGGCTTACCTGCTCTGATTCTATGAAATTTTTCTGTTCATGATAGTAGAGCATCTTCAGGACGATAAAGAGATAATCCCGGTAATCCTCAAGTTTCGGATATTGTCCTGTGTTNACAATATCTTCAAGCGTTAGNGGATGCAGGTTGAAAAGCCTTCCGATCGTTTCTATGACNTCCATCTGATGAAGTCCGTCGATATTGATCCAGGTAATNGTGGATTTGTCNTGAGAGGGAATATATTCGTTCAGGGAGGCAANATCTCTTTCCCTGCATTCTCCTTCGTTGTATTCCATGACGGTAATCCTGACTTTTTCACTCTTTTTTTCCCCTATATGTACAAGTGTTCCCGGAGGCAGACCCGCTTTACCGGATATTTTCTTAACGCCCTCTTTCATTGCATTGTCCCACCTTTTTCTGTCATCCCGAACTTGTTTCGGGATCTCTCATTTGTTCATTCCGTGAGATGCTGTTCTCCTCAGGCGAATCCGCCGAGGCGGAAAACAAGTTCAGCATGACAATATGTATTGATCAGCATTTTTGCATCAGCCTGTTAGAATGCTTTCACCGTTAATGATACCATGAATATCGGCTTACTGTGATGAAAAGGGTGCCCGGCAGATTATGCTACAATAATGAAATTTATTCTCAATGAAGATACTACACAGATCAATACTGAAGGAATTGCTCCTCACCTTTATCCTGAGTCTCGCTTCTCTGAATTTCATCCTGATGACGGAGAAACTGCTGAGATTGAGCAGGGTTCTTTCCGGCGTCGGTATTTCAGTNATCGATATGGCAAAACTCATCATGTANNTTCAACCGCAGTTANTGCTCCTTACGATCCCGATGGCGTTTTTGCTCTCCACGCTTCTCGTCTATGGCCGTCTGAACATTGACAACGAACTGGTAGTGATGAGGATAAGCGGCATGGATTTGAAGGGAATCTCAGTGCCGGTTGCTTTGCTCGGTATANTGTGCTTCTTCGTCAATATGGCTGTCAGTTTTTATGNCGGTCCGAAAAGCACGACGAAACTCAGGGAAGAGACCGTGAATATNATAAAAAAACGGACTCCCCTTGCCATTGAAGAAGGGAGGTTCAATACCGCGTTTAAGGATATCCTCATTTTCGTAAAGGAAAAAACAGATGATAATACAGTGAGAGAAATTTTCCTGTATGACAACAGGAATAATCAGGAACCGAGAGTATTGATGGCCAAAGAAGGCATTATTTCGGTTCAGGACGGTCTTACAATCAACCTGTTCCTGAAAGACGGGTATATAAATATGGTTAAGGGTGAGAGTNCAACNGAATTATTTTTTAAAAAATATAATATGACGCTGAGGCTTGAATCGGGGACGCCTTCCCGGAAGAATGCAGAACTGACTCCGTATGAACTTATGCAGGCGATAGGCAAAGCAGACAGTCAATTTGTCTCTGCCCTGTACCTCGATCTTTACCGCAGGTTTTCTCTGCCGCTCATGTGCATAATTCTTATTTTCTTTGGGCCGCCGTTAGCCATGATCGCCGGCAAGTCCGGCAAGCTTGGAGGCCTGACGATCGGTCTGGCGGTGTTTACCATGTATTACATGCTTCTCATCTACGGTGAAAATCTCGTCAGAGCAGAAAAAATACCCCATGAGATCGGGGCATGGAGTGCGACAGTTATTCTTGGAATAGCCGCATTTCTTGTGTTCAGGAAAGAATACCGCAGATGAAAGTCGTGCAGAAGTTCTACATGCAGGAATACCTTAAACTGCTCGGTATAATCGGCCTTGGCCTCGCAATGATATTCAGCCTCCTCGACCTTGTTGAAAAGATTGATAATTTCGCGCCGGGCAGGCTTTCGATGGTGAGCATCATGAACTATATCTTTTTGATCATGCCGAAATATCTTCTGTATTTGCTACCCATGTCGCTTCTTCTGAGCAGTCTTTTTGTATTTGGGCTGGCATCACGTAATAAGGAGCTTATTGCGATAAAAGCTTCCGGAGGAAAACTGAAAAGACTTTTATTACCCTTCATCATTATGGGATTTATGTTCAGTCTGTTTTCCTTCGTTCTCGGAGAATTCGCTGTACCCGAATTCTCTGAACGGCTTCTTGAGTTCAAGAGGGAATATATGACAAAAGCAGAGAAAGTAACTGTTGTTGAAGGCACAATCTGGCTGAGGGGAACAGATGGATCGATTGTCAGACTATCGCTTTATGTCCCTGGAAAAAAATTGGCTAAAAGAGTGAGTATTTTCATGCCCGGAGAGGAATCGCTCAGAAAAAGGATAGAGGCTGAGGAGGCACAGTGGTCCGAAGATCAACAGGGAAAAGGGATATGGAAGCTTGCCCATGTTGTTCTCTACGATTTTGAAGAAGGGAAGGTTCATTCCCTTGCAGAAATGGAATACCCGTATCTGGAATCCCCGGCTCTCTTTAGCAGGGGGATGAGAAAACCTGAAGAGATGGGTATTACCGAGCTCTCCCGGTATATGGAAAGATTAAATACAGCGGGGATTAAAGATTCAAAACTCCTCGTCGATTTTCATGTAAAGGTTTCGTATCCCTTAATGAATTTAATTATGATGGTTCTCGGCCTGGCACTCTCAGGCATGAGCAGAACAGGCGGAGGATTATTTGCGGCAGGTGTGGGTATATCCCTGAGCTTTGTTTACTGGCTCCTCTACACCTTTATGCTTTCGATGGGCTATGCCAGGGTTATTCATCCGGTTCTTGCACCCTGGATTGTGCCGGTGCTGTTCGGAATCCTTGCAGCTTATTTGTTCAGGAGGATACCTGAATAACTCATGATGACGAACAGGGAGAAAGGTTATCTGTGTATGGTACTCCACGCACATTTGCCGTATGTCAGACATCCTGAACATGCGTATTTCTTAGAAGAGAACTGGCTCTATGAGGCAATGACAGAGAGTTATATTCCGCTCCTAAATGCATTCTCACGGCTTGTCGATGATGGAATTGATTACAGAATAACGCTGTCATTCAGCGCTTCCCTGATGGAAATGCTGAACGATGCTCTCCTCATGGAACGCTACACAACACACATAGAGAGGCTCCTGGAATTGGCGGAAAGGGAAAGAAAAAGGACCAGAGGGGACCTCCAATTTGAGCCTGTTGTGAAAATGTATCAGAAAAGGTTAAAGAGGATACGATACCTGTTCGCGGAGGTCTACAAGAAAAATCTGCTTTCCGTATTCCGGCAATTACAGGAAACCGGTCATCTGGAAATCATTCCCTCAGCAGCAACGCATGCGTATCTGCCGAACCTCTCTCTTTATCCGCAGGCAGTCAGGGCGCAGATTCAGATAGGATTGCAGCAGTACAGAAAAAATTTCGGCCGTCAGCCGAATGGAATATGGTTACCTGAATGCGGCTTTGCAGCAGGGTTTGATAATTACCTGAGGGAGGAGGGCCTCACGTTTTTTTTCCTTGAAACACACGGAATTATCCAGGGCTCGCCTGCACCGCACTATGGAACATATTTGCCGGCTTTATGCCGTTCAGGTGTTTCGGCTTTCGGAAGGGACGCGGAAACTTCTGGGCAGGTGTGGTCATCTTTCGGAGGGTATCCCGGAGATCCTCACTACAGGGACTTTTATCGTGATGCCGGGTTTGACATTGAACAGGATCATATCAGGGCCTTTCTGGAGCCGTATGGAGCAAAGACGTACACAGGCCTTAAATATTACCGGATAACAGAAAAGACCAATCATAAAGAGGCATATGCTGTTCAGCGTGCACAGCTCAAGGCAAAAGAACATGCCAATCACTTTATCATGAACAGAGAACGCCAGGTGCACTATCTGGCCGAGAAGCTCAGAATACGGCCGGTCATCACTGCAACCTATGATGCTGAGCTGTTTGGACACTGGTGGTTCGAGGGTGTTGACTGGCTTGAAATTCTTTTGAAACGAATAGCTCTCATGGACCGAAACTTCAGGACAATTACCCCGACAGAATATCTTGGCTTGCAGGATAGCAGGCCCCTTGTGCAGATGTGTCAACCATCGGCATCAAGCTGGGGCGAGAAAGGATATCATGAGGTCTGGCTGAATGACCGGAATGACCATGTCTACCGGCATCTCCTGAAGGCAACGGAACGGATGGGAGAGCTTGCCGAACATTTTTCGCATGCAGAAGGTATCCTTCGCAGGGCTCTGAACCAGGCTGCACGGGAGATGCTGCTTGCGCAGCATAGTGACTGGACATTCATGATGAAAAATGGTTCGGCTGCTGATTATGCACAAAATCGTTTTGCAGCACACATAAGCAGATTTACGCATCTCTATAAATCTATCTTGTCAAGGGATGTGCAGGAGAGGAGACTGACCGAGATGGAGGATACAGACAGGATCTTCCAGGATATCGATTACCGGGTATTCGCCGCCAGAGGACAGAAGACAATAGGAATCAATTTCGATAAAGATTAGCGCGGAAACTACAATTAAAAAAGTGTTTGGCAGGCATTCATGCTGAAAAACCTCTCACAAGCAGAATTTGCGATATCAATATAACAAATTGTGGTTTAAAAAATATACAGCTTGTCATGTTGCTTAACCGCCTTCAAAGGTGCTGCGTGAGAGCTTTTTGCCGCACATCCGCCTGCCGCAAATTGCATTTTTCAGTTCAAGATAACGCATTCCATATCGTTATATTGTCATTGCGATCCCGAAGGGCGTGGCAATCTCATCTACCCCAGCATCTTGTCATAGGGATATGCCTTCAGGAAGGACACGAATTCCTCGAGTGAATTCGATGAAACAGAATTTTTGTTCATGACGAGTGAAAAATCCCTCGTCATCTTCTCCTCCTTTATACTGAGGAGGTGCAGGGTACCGTATCTGTTTTCCTTTCGTACGGCCCAGCGAGAGATGATCGAGACGCCCAGTCCATTCTCAACGGCATCCTTAATCGCCTCTGTACTTCCGAGAATGGCGGATATCTTTAAGTCGTGGAGGGTAATGCCGTGTCGGGCGAGAAACTTCTCTATCATCTGTCTTGTCCCTGATCCAGGCTCCCTCAATATAAACGGTTCCCTGGCGAGCTCAGAAATAGAAATTTCTTTCCTCTTTGCCCAGTGATGTTCCGGTGAAACAATCAGCAAGAGTTCATCGGAGAGAAGTTTTTTTACGATCATCTTCTGCCTGGAAACGTCTCCCTCGACGAGGCCGAGATCAATGTTCCCTGCATTGAGCAGTTCAATGACTCTCTTAGAGTTGTTCACGAGAAGATATATTTTGGTTTTCGGATGAATACGCTTGAACTCCGTAATAAGCGCTGGAAGAATGAAGTTGCCGATATTTGATCCCGCTCCAATGGACAGGCTCCCCTTAAGAAGTCCTGTCTGCTTCCCTATTGCCTTTTCTGCTGATGTGTAGAGGGTGAGGATTTCTTTTGCATACTTATAGAGAGTCTCCCCGGCAGGCGTAAGGGTAACTGTGCTCGAGGATCTGTCGAATAATTTTGTCTCATATTTCTCCTCAAGGGCTTGAATCTGGAGGCTGACAGCAGGCTGCGTGAGATGGATGATTTCAGAGGTCTTCGAGAAACTCTTTGTCTCAGCAACCGTACAGAAGACTTTTAGTTTGTGATCTTCCATGCATACCCTCCGGGAACAAAGTTATTAACGGTCTTAAAATAAAAACTACATTGATTTGCAAAATCCCTCCTAACCTCCCTTTGCCAAAGGGAGGAATAATCCCCCTCTTTCATAAAGAGGGGCAAGGGGAGATTTTCTGATACATGTCTATTTCATTATGAGACCTTTATAAAAAAGTTAACGTTTTTTTGTCAGAGCAGGCTGTAAGCCGAGTTCTGTTTCCGTGGTCATTCATCTATGGTCTGATATTGCTATCAGACTCGTGCGGTCTATACCCATTCCGCCTCCCCGATGTCCTGAGGCTGATCAGGGATTCGAAGGGGCACTTCTCAAGGCGGAACCTATTCGACCTTGCTCAAGGCGGGGTTTTCCAAGCATGGGATGTTACCATCCCATCTGGTAAGCTCTTACCTTACCTTTTCACCCTTATCCCGGCGAATGCCGGGACGGTTTCCCTTTCTGTGGCACTTTCCTTGGGATTACTCCCAGTCGCTGCTAACGACCGCCTTGCCCTGCTGAGCTCGGACTTTCCTCCCGAACGAGACTGCGCCTCAAAGCTCCGACGTAGCGTTACCGGTGAAAAGTTCTTCTGATAACTCACGTTCAGCTCCAGACGCAGCAAGGTCGGGCAACCACGCATCCTGCTCTGACTATAATTTTATTTAATCATTATATAATAAAAACTAAAATTTGGAAAGAGGTTTTTTTGTCATCACGTATTCTTTGATCCGGGTATGCTGAAAGATTTGTGTCTTTAGGAAGTACTATTCTTGTAGAAAATAATTCTGCGGCAGTGGGGACAATTATAAATCTCTTCGTTCTTTTTTAACTCCACAAAGAGCTGTGGCGGTATATTCATATTACATCCCTGACATATTTCGTCTTTGACTTCGATGACTGCAAGTCCACCGCATATTTCGAGCAGCATGAAATACTGGTCATACACCTCACTGTCTACTGCTTCAATAACTTTTTCCCTGATCCCCTGCACTGTCAGAAGTTCTTTTCTCCGTCTCTGATTTCTCATTTTCAATATCTTTTTTCAATGCTTCAACTTTATCCTTGTTTGCTCTGTAGTTTTGTTCCTCTGTCTTGATCTGTTTCCCCAGGGTATCTGCGTCTTCCATGGCAGAAAGGATATCGTCTTCTATGGATGAGCGGTCATCTTCCACGGTTTTGATTTCTTTGAGGAGAGCCTGATATTCCTTGTTTGTCTTAATCTCGCCGGTTCGCATCTTCAGCTTGTTGATCTTGTCATTGATATCTTCCAGTGCCCGCTCTTTCTCGCGTTTCTTTTTTTCGAAGGCATCATACTGCTGTTTTATCCTGTTCAGCACATTCTGACTGTCCTGAAGGGGTGATTCTACTTCGGTGATCTTTCCCGGAACATCTTCGATCGTGCGTTGGATCGCACGTATTTTTGAATCAATCTGCTGAAGTTGTATCAGGTGCTCAAGTTGTTTATTCACTATTTTTCGTCTGCCATATCAGGACTCCGGGAGAAATTATCTGGTGGGCCCACCAGGACTCGAACCTGGGACCAACCGGTTATGAGCCGGTAGCTCTACCAGCTGAGCTATGGGCCCGAAATACATAACAACTTAATAGTTTAATCTTGTCGAAGGAGTCAGGTCAAGGTTTTTCGATGAATTCCCTGAGCCACTTGCTTCTCGACGGATGTTTCAACTTTCTTATCGCCTTCACCTCTATCTGCCTGATTCGTTCGCGGGTAACGTCAAACTCCAGACCGACTTCCTCAAGGGTGAGAGGCACGTCTTCCCCGATCCCGAATCTTTTCCTGATGATCTTCTCTTCTTTTGGCGGGAGCGAACTCAATATCCTGTCTATTTTTTTTCTCAGGTCATCATGGATGACAAAATCAAGGGGGGAGAGCATCGCTTTATCCTCGATAAAGTCCCTGAGATGGCTGTCTTCTTCTCCGACCGGGGTTTCGAGGGATACCGGTTCTTTTGATATTTTAAGGATCCCGTCCACTTTTGCGGAAGGCATATGGAGTTTTTCAGCTATCTCGGCAGATGTTGGTTCCCTTCCCATAACCTGCACCAGTTCCCGTGCCATCTTTGTTATCCTGTTCATCGTCTCGACCATATGCACAGGTATCCGGATTGTGCGTGACTGATCAGCAAGTGCCCTTGTTATTGCCTGCCGTATCCACCATGTTGCATAGGTACTGAATTTGTATCCGCGCTGGTACTCAAATTTATCGACGGCCCTCATGAGGCCGCTATTCCCTTCCTGTATGAGATCAGAGAAGCTCAGCCCCCTGCCTAAATATCGCTTGGCTATGCTGATGACCAGGCGCAGGTTGGCTTCTATCATATTTATTCTCGCGTCAAATACTTCCCGCTCTCCATCCAGGAGAACTTTCAGGGCCTTTTTTATTTCAGAAGATTGCATTTCAAATAAGAGTTCCTTTGCCCCGAAGTGCTGTTTGAGCAGGCGGAGTTCCTTGGCAGCTTCAGTATGAGACTTTGCCCGCTTACTCAGAACGGCAATCCGCTTCTGAAGGATATCCAGCTCTGCGGCCGATTTTTTTAATTCTTCTGAAAATACCGTGATGACATCATCCTTCAATCTGAGCTGGCGCACCTTCTCAATAATCTGATTCCTGTTTTGTTCAAGTGTTTTAATGAGCGGATGGCGATCTCTCATGCCTGTTCTCTGAGATTGGGAAATCCGGGCCGGCATCGACAGGGGAAATATCTTTGAGTCTCTTGAGCAATGCCTTTCTTTTTTTATTCAGGGCGTCTATTTCTTTTGTGATCCTGAAAAATCTTTCACTCTCCAGATGAAGGTCTTCTTCTGTTTCTTCGTCGATGAATTGAATGATGTCTGTGAGAGGAGCTTCTCCCCGTTTGCATATTTTCCCCAAAACAATCAGTTTGTTCAGCACAAAGGGTAGTGAAAAGAGTACACGGTAGATCTTTGTCTTTCCTTCTTCCATCTTTTTTGCGATCCCGATTTCCCCGTCTCTCGTAAGAAGCGGAACACTGCTCATCTCTTTCAGATAAATGCGGACGGGATCTTTTTCGCTTTCTATGAGGGATGACGGTTTTTCCTCGTCTTCGGGGGTCTTTTCATATATGTCTGTATCGAAAAACTGTTGGTGATCATTTTTATCGTTCTCAGCTCCGAAGTAATCAAAATAGTCAAAGTACTGTTTCACGGATGAGCCCCTTTGATAGATTTACGTTTCTCCTTCAGCAGGGAATCAAGACGTGTTATATCCCCGGTATCCTCTGCAAGCTGTCTTTCTTTTTCGTCTTTTCTTTGTTTCAGTTTCAGCAAGCAGTCGTCGATATTTTTATCGACATGTTCAGGATCAAATCCCGGATTCAGGGACAACCCCGTGATGAGTGTCCTTTCAGCGTCATCAGCGTCATTGAGGAGGATTGGGATGGTTACCGTATCTCCCTGTTTGTATATTTTACGCAACAGGGAACGGATTGCTTCATCCCTGATATCTTCAAGCGTGAGTTGGGCGAGGACAGAGTGCGACTTTTCAGGGAATGAGAGAAGAGCGCTCAGGAGGAGAAGTTCTTCCCGGTTGAACGGTGCAGCGGCATGCTGCGGCTTTTCACGTGTGTGTGCATGAGCCTTCTGCCGCATTTTTTCAAGCTCACTCCTCAGGACAGACTCATTGATTTTGGATCTGTCGACAAGTTCGCGAACCAGTTCATCCGCCTGCAGCAGGTCTTTCATGGATGCGATCATGGCAAGTGCTTCACGAACCGCTTCGATCCGCTCTCCCTTTGCACTGCTCAACAGGAACTCGATTACGGACTGAGCGGAGGAGAGCGATGTGCTGAAAGGCTCGCTG
>Ga0031656_10000789_pt1 | contig 11508 bp, 10 predicted proteins | sample FrelakmetDIP11DI_FD_55080 | JGI IMG/M metagenome (GOLD analysis project Ga0031656, IMG submission 55080) | Freshwater lake sediment microbial communities from the University of Notre Dame, USA, for methane emissions studies - DIP11 DI | ecosystem: Environmental > Aquatic > Freshwater > Lake >... | reverse complement strand
GGTTCAAGTTTGTAACTTGAACCCAAATATTTTTTACCTCATAAAACCATAGGCTCAATAATATGCACATGACAAACGATTTTCGACGGGAGCGACATTCAGTAGAGTAGAGAACTGGCGTAGTAACCATAAGGCCCTATCTCCAGTTCCCCCTCGTCAAACCGGACAGACGGTTTTCCCGTATACGGCTTTCCCATCATCTTCTTCCAGAGGCTTTCGGTTCTCTTGGCCTTCTGGCATAGTTTCCTCCGAAGTTACCGAAGTCATTTGGAGTTTATAGCGTTACCGCAATCTCCTTTTCTTCACTGCTTCGGAAACATGATGAAGGTATTGCCCCTTCCCTCTCTCAAAGTTATGTTGTCTTTGAGATAGTAGCGGTACTATGAGCAACTCCGACTCCCCTGCCGACCTGATGGAACTTCGTTTCCTTATATCCACCAGTTGCTGTTCTGTACAGCATCGGATGGGGTCTCCCGTGTTCATTATCATATGGCTTCCCCTGTGTGTCACCCCTGTTACCCCGGAAGTTCATCTATCGGTTACGGTAGTTTTTGTCAGGATAGATATTCCAGTCTTCCCCTTTGTAGGAGAGGGTCGACAACTCCATTGTGCATTTCGAGGCTACATATAGGTTCGCTTGCGCTGCGACCCACAGGCTTGCTCGACTCCCTTTCGGAGCCTTTGTCAGGAAACTTAATGCTTCAGGTTACCCCTTGCACCTCCCTCAAGCTACATGGCGAACTACCAAATTCCCACGGCTGGACTTTAACCAGCGAGTCATACGTTTTACACGGCATACCCTACAACTCTTCATTATTGGAATGTTCTTGGGGTTAATAATTTCCTAAAGAAGTCTGCAGTACGAATAGAAAAGGGCTTGATAATCTAAGCCCTTTTAAAAAAGTCATCTTTTTAAGTCAACTCAGTTTGTTGATTATGGACAGTTGCAGTTTGCCAAAACTGTTTAATGCCAATCGTACAAATATTACAATGGCATATGATGACTGAGTAGGGGTTTAATTGCCTCGGTACTCGCTGTGGATGAAAAGGATTACAAGTCGCAAATAATTGCCAGAGTTATGAGAAAATCGGGACTCTCGCCTACATACACTCCGCATACTATGATGGAACGTTCCTTGCAACAAGGAGGGAGCATATTCTGCTCCCTCCTTTGGGTTTACTGTTTCCTCCGCTTGGCTTATTCGCAACAGGCGCAGCCTTGCAACTCTAAAAGAATTGCATATACATAACTAAATTCTTTGTTATGTTGGCGTTGAGGTCAAATGGGCCTTGCCATCCGCTTATAACAATAGGCCCGTTCTGAAGGTGAAGCAGACTGACTGGATACGATGCGGTAACCACGGTTCCAGCCCCTTTTTTCACATTTACTGAATAAGAGCAGCCACTGCTGATATGCCCCCCAGTCGCCTTCGTGGTCAACAAGGTTTCGTTTTGCTGGTTTGACTGGTAGGGATTGGTCACGCGTGTAACCTTTACGTCGATATCAGAGCAGTTTTTATCGTTCCACATAGTCGTTGGGCCTTGATTGCCCATAGTGATGGAGCCGCTGATAGTTGCGTTAACGATCGCTGTTGCTGCTGCTGCTGCGGGTGAAACCTGTTGCATTGGACCTACTGCACTAGAAGGCGTTTTTTTGATCTCCGCGAATGACGTGGCCCCCATTGCGAGAATAGCTGTGACCGTGATAATGCCTAATACTATCTTCCTTACCATCTTCATATCGACTCCTTTCGTTAAGAGAATTAATACATTATTTCCGTTAGGACCATTTACTGAAGCTTCTTATACGTTTTCCCTCCTTCTATAAATTATAATCTCACTCGCCTCCGTTCCTTTCCTTATTTAGTAACAATTCACCTCAAAAAGGTTCAAAAGTATTTTCCATATATTATTTTTATTTGATTTATCAGAAAGAAGAATCTTGAATGCTTTGCTGCGGTCTTTACAGACGTAATCATAAGCAGGCTTAGATACCCCCTTATTGCATGTTGATTCGCTGCTGTACTCAGCAGTATTATATCAGGTTTTATTTCTGTTTGCTACAGGAAGTATAAAACGGGCGTGTAAATCTCATGGGACCATTGCTTTCTATGGAAACATCGCAGACTGATTGACAACCCCTACTGTATTACCCCTCCCACCGGTCGATTTCCTCAAAGAGGAGAGGGAGCAGTTCCTTCTCTGTCCCTGTTTTTACCACCTTTCCCTTCTTAAAGAAAATCCCGCGCCCCTTTGCGCCTGCGATTCCCACATCCGCCTCTCTCGCTTCGCCGGGGCCGTTTACCACGCATCCCATGACAGCAATAGTCATCGGTTTGTCTACCCCCCTTATTTTGTTTTCTACCTTTGCGACGAGTTTCCTCAAATCGATTTTGCACCTGCCGCAGGTCGGGCACGAGACGAGGTTCACCCCCCGCCTCCTCAGGCCGAGAGAATCGAGGATCGCGTAGGCAACGCGCACCTCTTCCCTGGGATCAGCGGTGAGAGATACCCTGATCGTGTCTCCTATCCCTTCGGCCAATAGGATGCCGAGACCGACAGCGCTTTTTATGATCCCGGTTGAAGGGGGACCTGCCTCTGAGATTCCTATGTGCAGGGGATAATTGATTTTTTTCGAAAAAAGCCGGTATGCCTCGATCGTGCGAGGGACATCAGATGCCTTCAGCGATACTTTGGTATTGTTGAAGCCCAGTTCTTCGAGGATCCGGATATGCTGTTCAGCGCTTTCTACGAGGGCTTCCGCTGAGGGGTGCCCGTATTTTTTCAGCAGCGTTTTATCGAGGGAGCCGGCATTCACTCCAATCCGTATCGGGGTTCCCCTGTCCTTCGCAGCAGAAACGACCTCTTTCACCTTCCATTTCGCCCCGATATTGCCGGGGTTTATTCTCAGACCGTCAATGCCTTGCCGCAATGCTTCGAGCGCAAGCCTCCAGTCAAAATGGATATCGGCGATCATCGGAATGTGCGTGGACTCCTTTATCGCCCCGAGGGCTTTTGCCGCATCCATATCAGGAACTGCCAGCCGGATGATCTCGCACCCGGAGGCTTCGAGGGATCTGATCTGCTTTACTGTCGAAGCAACATCAGCGGTATCCGTCTTTGTCATGGATTGAACAGCGATCGGATTTTTTCCACCGACGGCGACGCTCCCGACGTATACAGTTTTTGTCTTTCTGCGGGTTTTCATGCTGTTACGTGCCGGTGTCGGCATCCCGTCTCTCTTTCTGCTCTATCTGTTTTTTCTTCCGGTACGAATTCACCGCGGCTTCATGTTCTTTGGCGGTGACGGAAAAACGGTGCGTGCCGTCATTGTTCGAAACAAAATAAATATACGGCACGTCCGCAGGATAGAGCGCAGCCTTGATCGACTTCAGACCGGGAGAAGCGATAGGCCCCGGCGGAAGACCTTTAATGACATAGGTGTTATAGGGCGTCTTCTTCCTGATATCCGAAGAGGTTATTTTTTCTTTGGAACTCTTTACGCCGTAGATAGCGGTGGGATCAGCCTGCAAGCGCATTCGTTTCTTCAGCCTGTTGTGGTATACAGCAGAGATGACAGGCCTCTCTTCATCCGTTATGGCCTCTTTCTCAATGATTGATGCGAGCGTCAGGACCTCTCTCTCCGTGAAATCGAGTTCTTCAGCACGTTCCTCCATCTCTTCGGAATATTTTTCCCTGAAGGCGTTTATCATCATCCCAATTGCTTCTTCCGGTTCCATCCCCTTGGGGATATTATACGTATCAGGAAACAGGTAGCCCTCAAACGACAAGGCATCGATGTCGAATGAAGCCAAAAAATCTTCATCCGACGCGAGACGGAAAAACTCCTCTTGCGTTGCAATGCCTTTCGCCGCGAGTTTCTCGGCAACCTCCCATAAGGAATCTCCTTCGACAACAGTTACTTCGTATTCGATAATCTGTCCGCTCCTCAGCATTTTCAGGAGGTCGAGGGTGCTCATCGACTTGAAGATGGAATAATATCCCGCCCGGATCTTTCTGTCCAGTCCGGTTATCCTGCCGATAATCAGGAAAAAAGTCCTGTCATGGATGATCCCTTCTTTAAAGAAGATTTCGACTGCCTCCCTGAATGTTGCGCCCTTCGGGATTTTGACCTCTACGCTCTTATTGCCTACATGCAGCGGAGAAAAAAGCTGAACCGCTGCGTAGATGGCGCAGGTAACGATGATTCCCGCACATGCAATAAGTACGTTTTTCTTCATAGTCGTCATTAGGATGACAAAATATTCAATGCAGAGTCAAATCAGCAGGAAAAAAATGCGGGGTAATCCCTACGTATGTGTAAGGATTACCCCGCGAATACTTCTGACTTGTTCTGCTATCTGCTCACTAAAATCTGCTGCTTTTTAATACATTCCGCCCATTCCGCCGCCCGGAGGCATTGCAGGCTCAGGCTTTTCTTCGGGGATGTCCGTGATCATGACCGAGGTGGTCAGCATCAGAGCCGCAACAGATGCCGCGTTCTGCAGGGCATACCGTGTAACCTTCGTCGGGTCGATGATGCCGGCCTTTATCATATCGACATATTCTTCCTTATCCGCATCGAATCCATAGTTGGCTTCTTTTGAGTGCTTTACTTTTTCGACTATCACAGAGCCCTCAAGACCGGTATTATTCACGATCTGTCTGATCGGCTCTTCCAGCGCCCTTCTTACGATTTCAACACCAATCTGCTGGTCGTCATCAAGCTTCAGGGCCTTGAGGGCAGGAAGGCATCTCAGGAAAGCGACGCCGCCGCCCGGGATAATGCCCTCTTCAACAGCAGCCCTTGTCGCGTTCAGGGCATCTTCAACTCTTGCCTTTTTCTCCTTCATCTCTGTTTCGGTCGCAGCGCCTACGTTGATGACCGCAACGCCGCCGACGAGCTTTGCGAGCCGCTCCTGGAGTTTCTCCTTGTCATAGTCGGATGTTGTCTCTTCAATCTGGGCCTTAAGCTGCTTCACTCTTCCCTGAATCTTCTGCGGGTCTCCCGCGCCTTCGACGATCGTTGTATTTTCCTTATCGATGTTTACCTTCTTCGCCCTTCCGAGGTCGGAAATCTTTATGCTTTCGAGCTTTATCCCGAGGTCTTCCGATATCACCGTTCCACCGGTGAGAACACCGATATCCTCGAGCATCGACTTGCGCCTGTCGCCGAATCCCGGGGCCTTCACCGCGCAAATCTGAATCGTCCCGCGCAGTTTGTTCACCACGAGCGTTGCGAGTGCCTCGCCTTCAACCTCTTCAGAGATGATTAATAACGGCTTGCCCATTTTTGCGGTCTGCTCGAGTATTGGAAGCAGGTCCTTCATGCTCGAAATCTTCTTCTCATGGAGAAGAATAAACACGTCATCGAGGATACATTCCATCCTTTCGGGATCGGTGATGAAATAGGGAGAGATATATCCCCGGTCGAACTGCATGCCTTCGACCACTTCGAGGGTTGTCGCCATGCTCTTCGCTTCTTCAACGGTAATAACGCCGTCTTTCCCAACCTTGTCCATCGCCTCTGCAATGAGTTCGCCGATGGATAAATCGTTATTTGCGGAGATCGTACCGACCTGAGCGATCTCTTTCTTGTCCTGAACCGGCTTGCTGAGCTTCTTGAGTTCTTCGATTACCACTTCCACCGCTTTTTCGATTCCCCTCTTGATGTCCATCGGGCTGGCGCCTGCCGTCACATTCTTCATCCCTTCCCTGTAGATGGCATGTGCCAGGACAGTGGCTGTGGTCGTGCCGTCACCGGCGGTATCTGACGTTTTTGAGGCGACCTCTCTGACGAGCTGTGCCCCCATATTTTCCCACGGGTCTTTCAGTTCGATCTCTTTTGCGACGGTAACGCCGTCTTTTGTTATCGTAGGTGCGCCGTATTTCTTGTCAAGGATTGCGTTCCTTCCCCTCGGACCTAAGGTAGCCTTTACCGCATCGGTCAGCAAGGCCACGCCTTTGAGTATTGCATTCCGTGCTGCATCATCAAAAAGTAACTGCTTTGCCATTAATACATCCTCCTTTTGTATTGTAAGTTGCTGTTATCCAACGATTCCTAAAATGTCTTCTTCTCTGATGATAAGGTACTCTTCGTCGTCCATCTTGATTTTCGATCCCGAGTACTTGTCAAACAGGATCGTATCGCCGACCTTAACTTCAAGGGGTTGGCGTTTTCCGTCATCGGTAATTTTCCCAAGACCAACTGCGATTACGGTACCTTTCTGTGGTTTTTCCTTTGCGGAATCAGGAATGAAAAGGCCTCCTGCTGTCTTTTCCTCCTCCGAGGAAAATTTTACAAATACCCTGTCTCTGAGCGGCTTGAATTTCATACGATATTTCTCCTTTCTTTTGGTATTAAGATTGTTAGTTGTTAGCACTCGAAGTCAGTGAGTGCTAATATAATCATTTTGACCAAGTTAAGGCAAGTTTTCTTACAGCGGTATAATTGGGGAAAATGGACAATAATGGCGAAATGCGCTTTTTTTTGCTTATTTCCTAATTTTTTTACTTAAAAGGTTTTCTTTTTGTTTTCGATGAACAAAGCGAGGACTTCCCTGAAGAAATCGCCCTTGTCACGCACCTCCTGAGATATCCTGTTCTCATAAAGTTTCAGTCCTTCTCTCATCTCTGAAGCGAAGACTGATGAAAACGTATTATTTCTAATCGATTCCTCGGCCTTTGCGGTATTATAAAGATATATATCGGAAACAATGGTCCTCGCAAGCCTCTTTGCCCGTTCAATTTTCTCATCTGCGGCCGGGGCAGACTTTTTCGCTGCGGGTGCCGGCGGTTCCGGCTTGACTTCAGGTTGTTTTACAACTGTTTCCTGAGTTGGTTGTTCGATCCTTTCTGTTTCTTTTTCTTCTTTTTTCGGGGGTTCTCCGCCCTTCATTGCATTGACAGAATGAATGAGAAGTTCGGCAATGCGGTGTTCCTCGATATGATCATCCGCTTCGTAGAGGGACTCGGGTTCCCTCCGGTATTTGTTCTTGTCGAACGGAGAGCTTATGAGAATAAACTTCATCCCCTTGGTTTCCGGTCTGCCTTTCAACCGTTTACATACCTCGAAACCATAGATCTTTGGGAGGCCTACCTCAACAACTGCCAGAAACGGACGATCCTTCAGGGACTTCACCATCGCCTCTATGCCGTCTGCCGCAGAGATAGTCTGGAATCCGTTTTCAGACAGCAGCGTGGTTATTTCGTTTGCAATGGCAGGATTTGAATGTGCCACAATGACTTTTACATTGTCGATTGGTTTTTCGGATACAGGGGCAGGCTTTTTAACGAGGAGGGTCGTGCTGCATTTTGGACATTTAAATCGCGATCCTCCTCCCGCGATTTTCGCTTCATCGACCCTGAGTCTCGTTTTGCATTTCGGGCATATTACAACCACTATTTACTCCTCCTTGGCAACCAGAGTATTATTGTCACAAGACCGATGAGGAATCCGCCGATATGTGCAAACCATGCAACCCCTCCTCCCTCATGAAGTCCTGAACTTATCGCGCCGTTGATGAACTGTATAATAGCCCAAAACACGATAACTATCAAGGCAGGTATCCGGACGGTCGTTACAAAAAAACCGAGGAAGAGCAATGTATGCACCTTCGCCCTCGGGAAAAGCACGGCATATGCTCCCAGGATGCCTGAGACCGCACCGCTGGCCCCGATCATAGGTATAATCGATTGCGAGGCAGCGAACGCATGACTGTATGCGGCAACAACGCCGCAGAAGAGATAAAAAACGATGAATCGTACATGCCCTAATCTATCCTCTATATTGTTGCCGAATATCCAGAGGTAGAGCATGTTGCCGCCGAGATGAAATACTCCGCCGTGCATGAACATCGAGGAAAAGATTGTCAATGCCGGATGTATCGGTTGTACTTTTTCAAAAGTCATTAGCGAATGGGGAATTGCTCCATACGCGTACGTGACTTCCCTCATGCCTGCTCCCTGCATAAGTTCCACCACAAATATGAGAACGTTGAGAGCAATAATGCCTATCGTGACGAACGGGGTTAACGACGTAGGGTTATCATCTTTATAGGGGATCACCTGTCACTCCCTTGCATCGAACGAACTGAAAGATCATACCATTAATAATAATGACATTATTTCTTTAATCCCTCCTCCCTTTACCAAAGGGAGGGATGGTTCGACAGGCTCACCATGACAGTTTGATTGTCATCCTGAGCTTGTCGAATGATGGCAAAGAGGGGCGAGGGGATATTTTCTAACTCATGTTCATGTAAATTCAATTTTGGGACCCCTAATATATACAGGCTGTTGGCTGTTTTTTCGCTGACCGCCGGACGCCGGAAGCAAGCGGCATGAACGTTCCGGAAAAAGCTTTGCACATTATACGGGAAAGCCGTAGAACTGTCAAAAAAACAGGGCAATTCATGCTTGCAATATCGCATTTAGATATGCTATAACTGTTACGGCTTTGAAATAGTAAAACTCACGGGGGGTTTTATGAACAATAAAAAATATCTGTCAATTCTTTTCGTCGTCGCCTTTATGGTTTTTCCTCTCTCTGCGAGAGTTGCGAAGGCGGGTGGCTCGAATAACGCGAAGTTCTGCCTTGCATGCCATGTTGATAAGACACTCACCAAAAAGCTGATGAACAAGGAAGTCCTCTCCCTGTACATCGACACAAACGAATTCAGCAAATCGGTGCATGGAAAGACCGGCTGCGGCGGCTGTCATTCCGACATTACCATGGAAAACCACCCGGTTGTGAAACAGATCAAAAGCAGAAATGAGTATGCCGCAAATCTTTCGAGAAATTGCTCCTCATGCCATACGGCCGAGCAGCTCAGGAAAAGACTGCCGATTCACAGTTCCCTCGCTGCAAAGGGAACCTGTATTGGCTGTCATGGCTCCCACTATATAAAAGACATGGCAGCAGAAAAAGTCGGCATAAAAGAAAATGTATACTGCGTCACCTGTCACCGCAACAGAATCAGCATGTCCATGAAAAACGGGGAATCGCTTTCTGTATACGTGGATGAGTCCGCCATTAAAAACTCAGCACACGGAAAGCTTCAATGCACGGAATGCCATATCGGTTTTTCGAAAAGCCAGCACCCGGTCAGATCTTTTGACAGTCTGCGCGATTACTCTGTGGCCATGTCGGAAACCTGCTGGAAATGTCATGCCAAGGCATATAAACAGTATGAAACAAGCGTTCATCTCGATAAGCTGAAAGCCGGGGACCCGAAAGCTCCGGCCTGTTCCGATTGCCACGGTGATCATTCCATTGTCAGCACAAAAAAGGACAAAAATATAGGGTTGACTTCCTGCAACAAATGCCACGCCGACATGAACAGTTCCTATGCGGCAGGCATCCACGGCAAAGCACGGATGAAAGGGAATGAGAAGGCGCCGTCCTGCGCCTCCTGCCACAACGCGCATGATATTGAGTCCACCGCGACATCGACGAAAATACAGGAGGGATGCCTGAGGTGCCACAGCGATGCGGGCAAGCTTCATAAGAAATGGCTCTGGAATCCTCCTGTCGCATTAGCCTCATTTCCAGCCGCCCACTTCGATGTGGTCTCCTGTGCTACATGCCACTCACCGGGAGCCGCGCGCGGGGTTTACCTTAGCCTCTACAGCAGAGAGACCGATAAGCCGCTGACGGAAGCAGAGCTCATGAAGCTCTTTGAGACGGATACCGCGGGACTGCAGGCACTTCTCGATCCCGATAAGAACGGCGTCATCAACGCGAAAGAAGTATGGAATATCTTTGAGCAGGCGATCAGAAAGGGTGAAATAACGATCTTCATGGCGAAGATGGATGTGAGCAATGCGGCAGAAGCGCACAAAATCGGCTCGAAAGCAACTGCCGTGAAGGATTGTGCACAATGCCACCACCCTGAAGCCGCTTTATTCAAAGACGTCTTTATCGTACTGAAAAAGGATGATGGGAAACCGATGGTTATGAAGGCAGACAGGGGAGTGCTCAACTCGTTGTATACCATACTTCCTGTCAGTAAATTTTACGCGCTCGGAAGTTCGAGTTCGGATATCCTTGATATCCTCTTCATTGTCGCCCTGCTGGGCGGACTTGCCGTACCGATCGGACATATAAGCCTGAGGGTAATCACGTCTCCCATCAGATCATTAAGGAAAATGGGGAAGGGAGGGAAGAAATAATGAAAAGGATCCATCTTCATGACTTGCCGGTAAGGATATGGCATTGGGTGAATCTGGCAGCTTTCATCATTCTGATAGTAACAGGCGCACAGATAAGAATGGGGGACAAGCTTAATCTGTTCTCGTTCGAGACCGCTGTCAACGTCCATAGCTGGTTAGGGTTCATCCTGATAGCGAATTTTTTTCTATGGCTTGTGTATTATCTCGTGACGGGAAACATAAAAATCTATATCCCGCCGCTGCATAAACCTTTAGCGTTCGCAAAAAAGGCGCTCATACAGGCAAAATTCTACGGGTGGGGCATAATGGTCGGAGATGACAATCCGCACCACGCAACGTTCTATGACAAGTTTAATCCCATGCAGCAGGTGTCATACCTTGCGATCATGCTTCTTTTGATTCCCCTCCAGCTCGTAACCGGCCTTTTCCTCTGGGACCCGCATCTTTTCGGACCGGCAGTGAATCTTGTCGGCGGAATACAGATTGTGGTCCTTGTCCATGTAGGACTCTGGATCTTCTTCAGCGCCTTCATGATCGTGCATTTCTATCTTGCCACACTCGGCCATACCCCCATGGCACATATTATCGCAATGTTCAAGGGATATGAGGAAGTTGAAGAGCACGGCCACGATGAAGGACATGGACATTCTGAAGAACACGGACACGGTCACTAAAAAGCATATTCAACATATTCTGATAAAAAAGCGGGACTGCAAAGCCCCGCTTTTTTTATGGACTAAAACCGGGCGGCATTTTAGATTCTTTAGGGAATTGTGTGGATACATAGCCCGCATTTTAAAGACTCCACTTCATTTGCCCCCTTTGCTTATGGGGTAGATTGTCCGGCGTGAGGGCCCAGTATTCTGCTTCTCCTTACCGAAGCAATGCGCTGGATCCCTGCCGTCTCTTTGACTTCTTCCCATTTGACAATACTATTATTTTTCTCATAGCATATTAGTAGAGATGTGTAACTGGATTTCATCGGGGCTCATGTGCCGGGGAAGCCTTCTCGATTCCCTGAGTGTAAACAAATTGTATCGCATGACGCAGGAGAGAAAAAATGAGATCTCTTAAGCCGATATTGATTGTGGCAGCATTGGCACTATCCCTGCTGGCAAGCGGGATGGCTTTTGCCGAGCGCTCCTCGGGAGGCAGAGGGCACGGGGGTGGTTCTTATCATGGTGGAGGACATGGGCGCAGCTACTACCATGGTGGAGGATATGGGCACGGCTACTACCGGAGTGGCGTGGACGTAGTCATTGGTGGTTCATTTTGGGGACCGCCGTGGTATTATCCCCCTTATTACTATTCGCAACCTTATTATGCTCCCTACTA
>Ga0031656_10000787_pt1 | contig 11516 bp, 8 predicted proteins | sample FrelakmetDIP11DI_FD_55080 | JGI IMG/M metagenome (GOLD analysis project Ga0031656, IMG submission 55080) | Freshwater lake sediment microbial communities from the University of Notre Dame, USA, for methane emissions studies - DIP11 DI | ecosystem: Environmental > Aquatic > Freshwater > Lake >... | reverse complement strand
CTCGCCGCCCTCGGCGAGCACGCGGTTGTTCGCTCCCTCGAAGTCGAGGCGGTCCACGAGCTCGGTCGGGAGGAGGTCGGTGTCGCCGGGCTGGTCGATGCGGACCTTGCGGAGCATCTGCCGGACGATGATCTCGATGTGCTTGTCGCTGATCGTCACGCCCTGGCTCCGGTAGACCTTCTGGACCTCCTTGACCAGGTAGCGCTGCACGGCGTCCTTGCCGCGCGTGTCGAGGTACTCCTGCGGGTTGATCGGCCCGTCGGTGATCGGATCGCCGGCGCGGACCTCCTGGCCGTCCTCGACGCGGAGCTTGGCGTTGTGGGGGATCACGTACTCACGCTCGACGCGGTCCTCGGCGTGGACGGCGAGCTGGTCGCCGTCGCGGGCGAGGATCCCCTTCTCCGGGGCCACCACGTCGGTCGAGGCGCCGTCCTTGCCGGCAACGCGGGCCACGACCTGGCTCTTCTCGACGAGGTCGCCGGCGGCCGCGAGGACCTCCGCGCCCGCCGGGAGGCGCAGGGGGGCCTCGTACTGCTCGACGCTCGTCACCTTGACCTTCGTCAGCGTGTCGCCGCGGATGATCTCCACGATCCCGTCGATGTGGCTGATCTCGGCCTTGCCCTTGGGCACCCGGGCCTCGAAGAGCTCCTCGACGCGCGGGAGGCCGGCCGTGATGTCGGCCCCGCCGGCGGAGGCGACGCCTCCGGTGTGGAAGGTCCGCATCGTCAGCTGGGTGCCCGGCTCGCCGATGGACTGCGCGGCGATGATCCCGACCGCCTCGCCGGTCCCCACGAGGAACCCCGTCGCGAGGTTGCGGCCGTAGCAGCAGCGGCAGACGCCGTTGCGGGCCTCGCAGGTGAGCGGCGAGCGGACGAGCACCTCGCGGACGCCGGCCTCTTCGAGGCGCCGCCCGACCTCCTCGCTGATCTCCTCGTTGCGCTCGCACAGGAGGGTCCCGTCGGCATCGACGATCGGCGCGGCGGCGAGGCGCCCGACGAGCCGGCGCGCGAACGCCCCGGGCTCCAGGGTGACCTCGTCCGACTCGGCGCGCGTGATCCAGCTCCCCTCCTCCGTGCCACAGTCCTCCTCGCGGGTGATCACGTCCTGGGCGACGTCGACGAGGCGGCGCGTCAGGTAGCCCGAGTCGGCGGTGCGGAGGGCGGTGTCGGCCAGGCCCTTGCGGGCCCCGTGGGTGGAGATGAAGTANTCGAGGACGGTCATCCCCTCGCGGAAGTTGCTCCGCACGGGGACGTCGATGATCCGCCCCGACGGGTCGGCCATGAGGCCGCGCATCGCGCCCAGCTGGCCGATGTTGCCCTTGTTCCCGCGCGCCCCNGAGGCNGTCATCATCGCCACCGGGCTNGTCGGGTCGAGGTTGTCCATCATCTTGTCCGAGAGGTCCTTCGAGGCCTTCTGCCAGACGTCGACGACCGCCTCNTANCGCTCGTCCTCGGTGATGAGGCCGCGCTGGAACTGGGCGTCGATCCGGGTGACCTGGTCGTCGGCGGCGGCCAGGAGCTGCGGCTTCTCGGGTGGGACGGTGATGTCGTCGACCGCGATCGTCATGCCGCCGCGCGTGGCGTACTCGAACCCGACCCGCTTGATGCCGTCCACGAGGTGGGCGGTCTCGGTCGGCCCGAGGGCGCGGTAGCAGCGGTCGACGAGNCCGCGGAGGTCCGGGCGCTTGAGCTCCTTGTTGGCGAAGCGCAGGCGATCGGGGAGGATCTGGTTGAAGATGACCCGGCCGACGGTCGTGACGACGCGCCGCTCGACGAGCGNNTCGGCCTCGTCGTCCCAGGCCCAGATCATCGCCTCGACCGGCTCGTGGAGGGTCACCGTGCGGAGCTCGTNGGCGAGGATCGCCTCGTCCTCGTCGGCGAAGATCCGGGTCGGNGCCTTCGTCGTGACGCCCGGCTCGTCCATGGTCAGGTAGTAGCAGCCGAGGACCATGTCCTGGGTGGGCGCCACCACCGGGCTCCCGTCGGCCGGCGAGAGGAGGTTGGCGGTCGACAGCATCATCGTCCGCGCCTCCTCCTGGGCGGCCGTCGAGAGCGGCACGTGGACCGCCATCTGGTCGCCGTCGAAGTCCGCGTTGAAGGCGGTGCAGACGAGGGGGTGGATCTGGATCGCCGATCCCTCGACGAGGACCGGCATGAACGCCTGGATCCCCAGGCGGTGGAGCGTCGGGGCCCGGTTGAGGAGAACCGGGTGGTCGGTGATGACCTCCTCGAGGACGTCCCAGACGACCGGGACGACGCGCTCGACGAGGCGNTTCGCGCTCTTGATGTTGTGGGCNAGCCCCTTCTCCACGAGCTGCCGCATCACGAACGGCTTGAACAGCTCCAGGGCCATCTTCTTGGGCAGGCCGCACTGGTGCAGCTTGAGGTCCGGGCCGACGACGATGACGGAGCGGCCGGAGTAGTCGACGCGCTTGCCCAGGAGGTTCTGGCGGAAGCGGCCCTGCTTGCCCTTGAGCATGTCGCTCAGGGACTTGAGACGGTGGTTGCCGGTCCCGGCGATCGCCCGGCCGCGCCGCCCGTTGTCGACGAGCGCGTCGCAGGCCTCCTGGAGCATCCGCTTCTCGTTGCGGATGATGATCTCGGGGGCGCCGAGCTCGAGGAGCCGCTTGAGGCGGTTGTTGCGGTTGATGACGCGCCGGTACAGGTCGTTGAGGTCCGAGGTGGCGAAACGNCCGCCGTCGAGCTGGACCATCGGCCGCAGCTCGGGCGGGATGACCGGCAGCACGGAGAGGATCATCCACTCGGGCCGCGTGCCGGAGCGGCGGAAGGCCTCGATCAGGCGGAGCCGCTTGATCGCCTTCTTGCGCCGCTGGCCGGAGGTCGTCCGGACCTCGACGTGGAGCGAGCGGGCCAGCTCCTCGAGGTCCATCCGGGTGATGATGTCGCGGACCGCCTCGGCNCCCATGCCGGCCCAGAAGACGCGGCCNGTGCGGGCCCCGGACCCGTGCTTCTCGTCGAGNTAGCGGAAGTCGGTCTCCGTGAGCGTNGACATCGGCTGNAGCGACTCGATCTCNTCGCGNGCGCGGCGGATCTCGTCCTTGCGGCTNTCGGCCTCNAGCTTGCGACCCTCGCGGAGGGCATCGATGGCGGCCTCCATCTGGAGGCGCAGGTCGTCGACCTTCTGCTCGGTGGCCCGCTGCTCGTCCTCCTCGCGGAGGCGGATCTCCTGGGTCACGCGCTCGGACTCGGCGACGACGATCTTCTGCAGCCTGGCCAGGACGGGCTTGCCGCCCTTCTCGCCGGCGGCCAGCACGACCTCGCCCGTTGGGGCAAAGGCGAGCGTCTCCTCGGCGGTGCCGGTCTTGAGGGCGGCCAGCTGCGCCTGCAGGGCCTGGGCCGCCGCGCTGATCTCCTCGGTTCGCTCCGTGCGCACGCGCTCGAGATCGGCGAGGAGCTCCGTGCGGGCCGCGATCAGCTCGTCGCGGCGGCGCTCGAACGCGTTTCGCTCCTGCTCCTCGGCGTCCTCGGCGCCGGCGTCGTGGCCGCGGCCCTCGGCCTCCTCGTCGAGCGCCTGGAGCGCCCGCCGGCGAGCCTCCTCGTCGACGTGAGTGACGATGAAGAGGGCGAAGTAGAGGATGCGCTCCAGGTTCCGGGGGCTGATGTCCAGAAGGATGCCGAGGCGCGACGGCGTGCCCTTGAAGTACCAGATGTGGCTGACCGGGCTGGCCAGCTGGATGTGGCCCATCCGCTCGCGNCGCACCTTGGCGCGNGTGACCTCGACGCCGCACTTGTCGCAGATGATGCCCTTGTAGCGGATCCGCTTGTACTTNCCGCAGTAGCACTCCCAGTCCTTCGTGGGACCGAAGATGCGCTCGTCGAAGAGGCCGTCCTTCTCCGGCTTGAGCGTGCGGTAGTTGATGGTCTCGGGCTTGGTGACCTCGCCCCAGGACCACTCGCGGATCTGCTCGGGCGAGGCGAGCGAGATGCGGATGGCGTTGAAGTTGTTGACCTCGAGCATCGTTCTCCTCCGCGCCGCCGCGGGCCCTCGGCGGCGCGATTCGGACCGGGTGCGAGCGGAGCCGGGCCGGCCGAGCACCGGCTCCGCGTGGTGGGTTGCGGGAGGTGACTAGTCCTCGAAGCCGGCGAGGTTGATGCCGCCGAGATCGGGGAGCGGATAGGCCGAGACGTCCTCGATGAAGCGAATCTCCTCGTCGTTCTCGTTGAGGATCTCGACGTTGAGGCCGAGGCTCTGGAGCTCCTTGATGAGGACCTTGAACGACTCCGGGACGCCGGGCTGCTGGATCTCCTCGCCCTTGACGATCGCCTCGTACGTCTGGACACGGCCCATGACGTCGTCGGACTTCACCGTCAACAGCTCCTGGAGGATGTTCGCCGCGCCGTACGCCTCGAGGGCCCAGACCTCCATCTCCCCGAAGCGCTGGCCGCCGAACTGGGCCTTGCCGCCGAGGGGCTGCTGGGTGATGAGGCTGTAGGGGCCCGTCGAGCGGGCATGGATCTTGTCCTCCACCAGGTGGTGGAGCTTCAGCATGTAGATCTGCCCGACGGTGATCCGCCGGTCGAACTCCTCGCCGGTTCGCCCGTCGCGGAGCTCGATCTTGCCGTCCTCGGGGAGGTGGCCCTCCACGGTCCAGTCGACCGCCGCAGCGCGGAGCGCATCGCGGATCTGCTCCTCGGTGGCACCGTCGAAGACCGGCGTCGCAGCCTGGTAGCCGAGCACGCTGAGCGCCCAGCCGAGGTGCGTCTCGAGGATCTGGCCGATGTTCATCCGGCTCGGCACCCCGAGCGGGTTGAGGATGATGTCCACGGGCGTGCCGTCGGGGAGGAACGGCATGTCCTCCTGGGGCAGGATCTTGGCGATGACGCCCTTGTTGCCGTGGCGGCCCGCCATCTTGTCGCCGACCGACACCTTGCGCTTCTGGGCGACCGAGACGCGGACGAGGCGGTTGACGCCCGGNAGGAGCTCGTCGCCGGCCTCCCGGGTGAAGATCCTCACGTCGACGACCTTGCCGCGTTCCCCGTGGGGGAGGCGGAGCGACGAGTCCTTCACCTCGCGGGCCTTCTCTCCGAAGATCGCCCGCAGGAGGCGCTCCTCGGCGGTCAGCTCGGTCTCCCCCTTCGGAGTGATCTTGCCGACCAGGATGTCGCCGGGCTGGACCTCGGCCCCGATGTAGACGATCCCGTCCTCGTCGAGGTCCTTGAGGGATTCCTCGCCGACGTTCGGGATGTCCCGGGTGATCTCCTCGGGCCCGAGCTTGGTGTCGCGCGACTCGATCTCGTGCTTCTCGATGTGGATGCTCGTGAAGAGGTCCTCGCGGACGAGACGGTCGCTGATGACGATCGCGTCCTCGTAGTTGCCGCCCTCGAAGCTCATGAACGCGACCAGGATGTTGCGGCCCAGGGCGAGCTCGCCGCCGTCGGTCGACGACGAGTCGGCGATGGCCTCGCCCGCGGCCACCCGCGCCCCGACCGCGACGATCGGGCGCTGGTTGATGCAGGTGCCCTGGTTCGAGCGGACGAACTTCTGGAGCGGATAGGTCTGCAGCTCGCCCGAATCCTCCTCGACGAGGATCCGCTCGGCGGTGACCGACGTGACCACGCCGGCCGCGCGGGCGACGACGACCTGCCCGGAGTCGAGGGCCGCCCGGCGCTCCATCCCCGTCCCCACGATCGGGGCCTCGGGCTCCAGGAGCGGCACGGCCTGGCGCTGCATGTTCGAGCCCATGAGGGCGCGGTTCGCGTCGTCGTGCTCGAGGAACGGGATCAGCGCGGTCGCCACGGAGACGACCTGCTTGGGGCTGACGTCCATGTACTCGATGCGGTCCGGCGCAACCTCGGGGAACTGGTCGCGGTAGCGGCAGGGGACGCGATCCCGGACGAAGTGGCCCTGCTCGTCCAGCGCGGCGTTCGCCTGGGCGACCCAGTGCTCCTCCTCCTCGTCGGCGGCGAGGTACACGATCTCGTCGGTGACAACCGGGCGGATCGGGAAGGCCTGCGCTTTCTGCTTCCTGAGCTCCGCCGCCGCCGCGCCGAGCGGCTCGCCCTTCTTCACGACGACCTCGCCGCCCTTCGTGGCCAGGTCGGCCCCGGCAAAGCAGGAGGCCAGGTCGGGATCGTCCCAGGCGACCGTCCGCTTCACCTTGCGGTAGGGCGTCTCGATGAAGCCGTANTCGTTGATGCGACCGTACGTCGCCAGCGAGCCGATGAGGCCGATGTTCGGGCCCTCGGGGGTCTCGATCGGACAGATNCGGCCGTAGTGGCTGTGGTGGACGTCGCGAACGTCGAAGCCGGCCCGCTCGCGCGACAGGCCCCCCGGCCCGAGAGCCGAGAGGCGCCGCTTGCTGGTGAGCTCCGCCAGGGGGTTNGTCTGGTCCATGAACTGGCTGAGCTGGCTGCCCCCGAAGAACTCCTTCATCGCCGCAACGACGGGGCGGATGTTGATGAGGGCGTTCGGGGTCGCCTTCTCGATCTCCTGGATCGTCATCCGCTCGCGGACGACGCGCTCCATGCGCAGGAGCCCGATGCGGAAGGCGTTCTGGATCAGCTCGCCGTTGGCCCGGATGCGGCGGTTGCCGAGGTGGTCGATGTCGTCGGCCTGCCCGTGCCCGTTGTTGAGGACGATCAGCTGGCCGACGATCGCCGCGATGTCCTCCCGGGTGATCGTCCGGCCCAGCTGNGCGTTGGNCGGGTCCTCGCGGGGGAGCTCGATCCCCATCCGGGCGGCGACCGTGTCGAGCTTCTTGTTGAACTTGTAGCGGCCCACCCGCCCGAGGTCGTAGCGGCGGAAGTTGAAGAAGAGGCTCTCGACGAGCTGGCGGGCGTTGTCGCCGGTCGGCGGGTCGCCCGGGCGCAGCTTCTTGTAGACCTCGATGAGGGCCTCGGCCTGGGTGTTGGTGGGATCCTTGTCGAGCGTCGACGCGACGTAGGGGTGCTCGGGGTTGTCGTCGACCGAGCCGAAGAGCGCCGAGATCTCCTCGTCGCGCTCGTAGCCGACCGCGCGCAGCAGGGTGGTGGCGGCGATCTTGCGCTTGCGGTCCACCTTCACCGAGAGCAGGTCGCCGCGGGCGGCGGTCTCGAACTCGAGCCAGGCGCCACGGTTCGGGATGACCTTCGCCGTGTAGAGGTCGCGGCCCGAGGTGGGGTCCTCGACCTTGCCGTAGTAGACGCCCGGCGAGCGGACGAGCTGGCTCACGACCACCCGCTCCGCGCCGTTGATGATGAACGTGCCGAGGTCCGTCATCCACGGGTAGTCGCCCATGTAGACCCGCTGTCGCTGGATCTCGCCGGTCTCCTTGATGAGGAGCTCGACCTGGACGTAGAGGGGCCGGCTGAAGGTGAGGTCGCGGGTGCGGCACTCCAGCTCGGAGTACTTGGGGTCCCCGAACTCGTAGTCCAGGAACTGGAGCTCCATCACCTTGGCGGTGAAGTCCTTGATCGGGCTGATCTCGTCGAACAGCTCCCGGAGCCCCTTCTCGACGAACCAGGCGAAGGACCGCACCTGGAGCTCGATGAGATTGGGGATCTCGCGCTTCTCGGCGATCCGGGCGTACGAGACGCGCCCGCGCACGGGAGTGGGCGAATCAGCGACAGGCAGCATGAACCGCTCCTTGGCGGAGGAGGAAGACCGAAGGGAGGGCCGCGCTCACGGAATTGGAAATTGTACCGCGATTCGCCCGGCTGTCAAACGTGCCGACAGCCGGGCCGGCGACCGTGGTCACCGCCCGGCCTCGGGGCCGCGGGGTCTGTCGGGCGACGACAGGCGCCCGACCGTCGCGACGGATGGTGGCCGTCGCTACTTGATCTCGACCTTCGCGCCCTGCTCCTCGAGGGCGGCCTTGATCTTCTCGGCCTCGTCCTTGGCGATCCCCTCCTTGACGGCCTTGGGGGCCGCGTCGACGAGGTCCTTGGCCTCCTTGAGGCCCAGGCCGGTCAGCTCGCGGACGACCTTGATGACGGGGATCTTGTTGGGGCCGATCTCGGCGAGGACGGCGGAGAACTCGCTCTGTTCCTCGACCGCCTCGGCGACCGGGGCGCCGCCGGCGGCGGGGGCCGCGGCGGCGGCGGCGACCGGGGCCGCCGCCGTGACGCCGAACTTCTCCTCGAACTTCTTCACGAACTCGCTGACCTCGACGAGCGTCATCGCGCCGATCGCGTCGAGGATCTGGTCCTGGGTGAGAGTGGCCATCGTGTGGTGCTCCTTCGGATGGGCCGGCCGCGGCGGGCTGGCGGATGGGCGTCGAAAGCGGCGCTACGCGCCGGCCTGGGCCTTCTGCTCAGAGACCTGGGCCAGCAGGGAGCCCAGGTTGCGGAGATTGGCGGCGAAGAGTCCGGCGACCTGCGTCGCGGGGGCGTTGAACGCCCCGGCCAGCTGGGCGAGGAGGACCTCACGGGGAGGCAGCGTCGCCAGCCGTTGGACGCCGCTGGCGTCGAGGGCCTTCCCGCCGACGACCGCGCCGGTGACCTTGACGGTCTTGTAGGGCCGGACCGCGTCGAGGACCGACTTGGCGACGAGGGTCTCGTCGCCGGTCCCGAAGGCGATGGCCGACGGGCCGCGGAGGAGCTCGGCGATGCCGGCATTCCCCTCCTGCTCGGCCGCGATCCGCATCAGGCGGTTCTTGATGACCCGGTACGTGACGTTGTTCTTCCGAAGCGTGCGACGGATCTCCCCGATCTCGCGGACCGTCAGGCCCCGGTACTCGGTGGTGATCAGCGTGCTGCTCGCAGCGAGATGCTCGCGGAGCTCGGCCACGGTCGCCCGCTTCGCCTCGGTCGGCATGCAACCCTCTCGTGCCGCGCGCCTCCGGCGCGCCCGGTGGACCCGCCGGGCGGGGCCCCTGCCAGACGGTGCGTCCTTCGCGTCTTGCAGGGTCCGCGCGGATCCGCCCCGGGGAGGGCGATCGCTGGTGGTCCTGCCTCGGCGTGCCCGCCGGCGTCCCCGGGCCCGCTCCCGCGGGCGCCGGTCCGGTCCGGCGGATCAAGCCCCGGCCGTCCCGTCGGGCCCGGTCGGGGCTCCGGCGGCGCGGCCCGCGGGCGCAGGCTGTCTGCGGCGGTCCGTCTCTCGATCTGGTGCGGCGTGCCGTGCGGCGGCCGCGCTGCGGGATGGTAGTCGATCCGGGCCCGCCGCGCCTCGCGCCGGGGAGCCGGGTCAGCCGTTTGCGACGGCCAGGAGCGCCGGGAGGTCCACGCGGACGCCCGGGCCCATCGTGCTCGCGATGGTCATGCCGCGCAGGTAGGTGCCCTTCGCGCCGGCGGGCCGGGCCCGGCTCACGGCATCGAGGAGCGTCGCCAGGTTCGCCACGAGCGCCTCGCCCTCGAAGCTCGCCCTGCCCACCGGGACGTGGATGATCGCGCCCTTGTCGACCTTGAACTCGACGCGGCCGGCCTTGACCTCGCCGACGGCGCGCTCGAGGTCGAAGGTGACCGTGCCGGCCTTCGGGTTGGGCATGAGCCCGCGGCGGCCGAGGATCCGGCCCAGCTTGCCCACCATCCCCATCATGTCCGGGGTCGCGATGGCGACGTCGAACTCGAGCCAGCCGCCCTCGATCTTCTTCACGATGTCGTCGCCGCCGACCTCGTCGGCACCCGCGCGGAGGGCCTCCTGGGCCTTCTCGCCCTGGGCGAACACCACGACGCGCACGACCTTCCCCGTCCCGTGCGGGAGGACGACGGTGCCGCGGACCATCTGGTCGGCGTGGCGGGGATCGACGCCGAGGCGGATGTGGGCCTCGATGGAGGGGTCGAAGTTGACCACCGAGGTCTGCTTCACGAGGTCGACGGCCTCGGCGGGGCCGTAGGCCTTCGTCCGGTCGACGAGCTTGGCGGCTTCCTGGTACTTCTTGCCGTGCTGGGCCATGTGCGGCTCCTCGCTGGCGGCCGGCGTTCCGGCCTCCCCCGTCTCGTGGGGTCGCCGTCCGGCCGGGCGGCCGGACCTTGTCCGTCGCCGGCTAGCCGGCGACCTCGATGCCCATGCTGCGGGCGGTCCCCTCGACCTGGCGCATCGCGGATTCAATGTCGTTGGCGTTGAGGTCGGCGAGCTTGATCGTCGCGATCTCCCGGAGCTGGTCGCGGGTGACCGTGCCGACGTTCTCGCGGCTCGCCGTCGCGGAGCCCTTCTCGACGCCGGCGGCCTTGCGGAGGAGGTCGGCGGCCGGCGGGGTCTTGAGGACGAAGGTGAACGAGCGATCCTCGAAGATCGTGATCTGGGCGGGGATGATCTGCCCGGCCTTGTCGGCGGTCTTCTCGTTGTAGCTCTTGGTGAACTCCACGATGTTGATGCCGTGGGGGCCGAGCGCCGTGCCGACGGGCGGCGCGGGGGTCGCCTTGCCGGCCGGCAGCTGGAGGGTGAGGACGATGCGGATCTTCTTGGCCACGGTGGGACGGGTTCCTTTCGCTCAGAGCTTCTCGACCTGCAGGAGGTCGAGCTCGACGGGCGTCTCGCGGCCGAAGATGCTCACGAGGACCTTGACCTTGTTGCGTTCCGGGTCCACCTCGTCGACCGTGCCGACGAACTCGGCGAACGGCCCGTCGGTGACCCGGACGCTCTGGCCCTTCGTGAACGCCACGCGGAACTTCGGCGTCTCCACGCCCATCTGGCGAAGGATCGCCTTGACCTCGTGCTCCTCGAGCGGGATCGGCTCGCTCCGCGCGCCGGGCAGGTTGCCGGTGCCGACGAAGCTCGTCACGCCCGGGGGTGTTGCGGACGACGTACCACGACTCGGGGTCGTAGATCATCTCGACGAGGACGTAGCCCGGGAACACCTTCTTCTGGACGGTGTGCCGCTGGCCCTGCTTGATCTCGATCTCGTCCTCCATCGGGACGAGGACCTGGAAGATCTTGTCTTCCATGCCCATCGACTCGATGCGGTGCTCGAGATTCGTCTTGACCTTGTTCTCGTAGCCCGAGTAGGTGTGGATGACGTACCAGCGCTTCTCCGGAGCGCGGACGCTCTCGGTCATCACCGTCCCCTACGCCGTCGGGGTGATGAGCCGGACGACCTCGGTGAAGACGAAGTCCCAGGCGGCGATGAAGACGCCGATGGCGGCGCTCACCACGAAGACGAGCACGGTCAGGTTGCGCACCTGGTCGCGGGTCGGCCAGGCGACCTTCTTGAGCTCGGACCAGGATTCCTGGAAGTAGCGGCGGAGTCGACGCACGGTTCGGCTGTTGCTCTCTTGCTACGAGGGAGATGGAGTGGCAGGGGCGATAGGACTCGAACCTACAACCGCCGGTTTTGGAGACCGGTGCTCTGCCAATTGAGCTACGCCCCTGTGGTGTCTCCTACTTTGCCTCCCGGTGCAGCGTGTGGCGTCGCTCGCGCGGGCAGTACTTGCGGAGCTCGATCCGGTTGGGATCGTTCCGCTTGTTCTTCCGCGTGGTGTACGTCCTCGTCTTGCACTCGGTGCAGGCGAGCTGGACGATGGGGCGGTTCTCGGCTGCCTTCGCCATCTCGTCCCTACTCGGTGATGGCCACGATGGCCCCGGCGCCGACGGTCCGGCCACCCTCGCGGATGGCGAAGCGCTGGCCGACCTCGAGGGCG
>Ga0031656_10000783_pt1 | contig 11521 bp, 10 predicted proteins | sample FrelakmetDIP11DI_FD_55080 | JGI IMG/M metagenome (GOLD analysis project Ga0031656, IMG submission 55080) | Freshwater lake sediment microbial communities from the University of Notre Dame, USA, for methane emissions studies - DIP11 DI | ecosystem: Environmental > Aquatic > Freshwater > Lake >... | reverse complement strand
ATAACGGTCATCGAGGCCAAGAGATTCTCCAAAGCGGGGGAGAAGGTAAACAATGTTCGCATTGATCACAACAGCACCGTTTCCCAGATAACGCGCGGACCGGACCTGACCGCGATCATTGATTATCGCTTCACCACCAATTACGTCGGCCTCGGGTTCATCAAGATCGAGGGGCAGCTTGTGGTAACGGGAGAGGTCGAAGCGCTCATGGACGAATGGACCAAGAAGAACTCCATGCCCCCGGAATGGGCCAACGTCGTCCACAACACCGTGGTCCCCAATTGCATACCCACCGCTCTCCTGGTGGCAAGGGACATCCACCTGCCGCCGCCAGTGCCGATGCCGCACATCAACATCCAACAGCCGCAGGGACCCAAGAGGCCTGTGCCCAGCGGTCCCGAGATCGCCTGAGGGTACGACCTCATGATGCCACTATCCCAGAATTAGCGGCAACTCTATCCCCAGGGGACGGTCGGGCGCCCAGTACCCTCGATTTCCACGCCTGTCGCCTGCCAGGTTGAAGCCGCTCTTCGATGGCGTCGATATGGCAAAGGAGCAAGACCTTCCGACCCCTGGTTCTGAGCAAAGCGCCAATGGCCGGCACTCACCGGATGTGGTCCAGGGAGAAGGAACCGATGCTCAGGCCGTGCTTTCCGACGGTGTAGCGGATGTAGGACCGCGACTGCACATCGCATATGCCCTGCACGGAGAAATAGGTCTTGAGCTGGTCCAGCTTGAAATCGACCATGCCGTCCATGATGGAGCCGAGCATCTGGATCTCCTGCTCGCCATGCATGCCCTTCTCGATGACGTACATGCTCACCGCCCCGTCGCGCTTGCGCCGGCCGCTGAACGGGTTCAGGAAGCGGAAGGCGGTGTTCGGGTCAGAATAGGCGATGACCGTGGATACCGAACGGAACGCCAGGCGGTAGTACTTATGCTTCTCCTTGAACTCCTTGGCGACCCTGTCCGTGGCCTCCATGACGCGGTCATGGTCGGTCGGTTCGTCGATATAGATGGCATAGGGGTCGTCCACGGCCTCACCCATGCTCCTTGAATAGGAATCGATGTACTTCACTAGGCCCAGGCGCTCGTACTCCTCGTACCCGGAGAGGACGTTCTTCATCTCATCGCGTATGTCCTTGGGCGTCTTGTCAGTGATGACCCAGATGCAGGGGACTCCTTTCTTGAGGCCCTCTGCCACGAACTGATCGATCATGAGCTCCTTCCCTATGAATGGAGGGCCGTGGATCAGGANGTTGGAGCCGAAGGGGATCCCGCCCAGGAGCAGNTCGTCCAAGCGCGAGCTCCCGGTCTTCACCTTGGCCACGTTGAACTCTATGGCGCGCTCCTCCTCGCGGCGCTGGATCTCGTTCTCGATGACGCCCTGCTCGCGGAGGCGCAGCTCCTCGGTCTTGGCGTTGAGGTACTTCTCCTTGGTGATGAGGTCCTCTTCCTTGCGCTGGACCTCGCTCTTGAGCTCTTCCAGGCGCTTCTTCAGGGTCACCTCGTCGACATTGGTGGTCTCGCGCCTGGCCTCGTCCAGCTTGCGCCTCTCACTGCTGAGGAGCTTGTCACGGTAGTCGAGGTCCTCCTCGCGCCTCAGGAGCTCCTGCTCCTTGTAGCCCACGACCTCCTTGATCTTGCGCAGCTCGTCGTCCCGCTCGCGCACGTCTATCTTGAGCTTGGCGATCTCCTCCTCCATCAGAGCGAGCCGCTTCTCCTTGAGCTGGACATCGCGCAATTTTTGGTCCATCTCCTTGGAGGCATCATTGGGGCTCATCTTGGCGAACTTGAGCTCGTCCTCCTTCTGGTGCTCCTCCAGGCTCTTGCGCTTCAGCTCCTCGGCCAGGTATTCGACCTTGGCCTTGTAGTCCTTCTCCTTCTCCCTGAACTCCAGCTCCTTCTGGCGCAGCTCCGCCTGGAAACGTTCCTCCAGCTCGGAGACGGAGGACGCGCCGACGCCGTTTCCATTCGTGTCCAGGAGGGATTGCTCCCTTGATCTGTCCTGAAGGCTGGCCTCCTTCTCCGCCAGCTCTATCTGCTTCTTGATCAATGCCATTTGGTCCCGGGGAAGGGAGGACATCGCCGCATCGAACTCCTTCCTCAGGCCTTGGTTGACCCTCATCAGTCGGTCCACCTCGGACCGAAGCGTGACATTCTGCTCTAGCACCTCGCGCAGCTTGGACGTGAGGGCCCGAGGGCTCTCATCGAGGGCCGCATCTTCTGGAGCGTTCCTTCTAAGCTCCTCCATCAATGCTGACCTTAGCTCGGTGAGCTCCCTCTCGTAGCGCTCCACGCGCTCCCGGAGGTCGCCGGTCTCCTCGCCCAACCCTTGGTCCACGTGGGGCATGACATCGGTGTCGCCCCTACCGTCGTCCTCGTTGAGCCAAGTGAGAAGGCTGTCCTCCTCTCCCGTTAGCCAGCGCCGAAGGTCGTCCACTTTGTCTGTATCAAAATTCTGGTCAACGTGCGCGGGCGGGTCGGGCCTGACGGGTTCCAGCGCCAGCGCCATCCCGTCCTTCTTAGCATGTGCTGCCTTTCTGGAGATGCCCAACCCTAACACCTTGACCTGGTATCGACTTCCGTTCTCTCCGACTTGCCAGGAACCTATTAAAATATTTCGCTGTGAATAGCATTATTGATTCTTAATCTGGGTATTGCACCATTCTCCTGACCTGAGATTGATGCCCCTTCCGACCTCTAGCCGCAGAACACTGAGGCCAGCGGACATCCAGCCTTAAATAAAGGTTATATATCGTGGGAACCTCCTTACTTAGAAAGCAATCTGTCAGGGGCACTGGACGATGGAGACGAAGGTTCATGTCAAGATAAGCAAGGATGGCGACATGACCCTAAGGGATGTCCTGCGCAAGATTCAGGAGATACAGGCCGAGAACCCGGACCTCGACGTCTTCTTCGATGGCGACATGTATGCGATATGCTCGCGCCCGCGCCAGGCGGGGGACCGGGCCAAGAGATGAGCCTGGAGCGTCGAACTGCATTCTGAAAAGGGCAAAATCGAAATACTAGGTTCTGATACCTCTCAGCGTTAAACATGGTCAAGAAATCCGACGTGCTGAAGGAGAAGGTCAAGGCCATCGACTTCGACAAGATATCGACGGTCGCTGACCTGGTCGATGCTTACAAGGACAGCTCGATCCAGAGCAGGGCTCTGGCCACCTGCGCCATCGCCTACGAGAAGGCGCTGAAGGACGAGGCGCGCCCGACGATCATCCTTGGCCTTGCCGGTCCCTTGGTGGCGGCGGGCCTGAGGAAGGTCATCGCGGACATGGTGAAGTACGGCATCGTGGATGCCATCGTGACGATCGGCGCCATACCCTACCAGGACTTCTACCAGGCGCGTGGATACCATCACTGGAAGACCTCCCCGCGGACCGATGACCTGGCATTGAGGGAGCTGTTCATCGACCGCATCTACGACACGCTGGTGGACGAGAACAAGTTCCGCGAGACGGACGCGTACATCGGGAAGATAGCGGGCAAATTGGAGGCGAAGGCATACTCCAGCCGCGAGTTCATGCAGATCCTCGGCAAGGAATGCCGGAAGGACGAATCCTCCATCCTGGGCAACTGCTACAAGTACGGCGTCCCGATGTTCGTCCCAGCGCTCAACGACTCCTCCATCGGGATAGGGCTCACCGGCCTTTACGTGGAGAGGCGCAAGGCGGGGAAGGAGTTCATGCACCTCGACCCTATCCGCGACAACTGGGAGCTGACGCAGCTGAAGATCAACTCGGAGAAGACGGGCGTCATCTACGTCGCCGGCGGCGTGCCCAAGAACTTCATCCAGCAGACGGAGGTCATCTGCGAGACCCTGGGCTACGACAAGGGCGGGCACCACTACGCCATCCAGATCACGCAGGACACCCCGCAGTGGGGCGGCCTCTCGGGATGCACCTTCGAGGAGGCGCAGTCCTGGGGCAAGATTAACCGCGACGCCGAGAAGGCCGTGGCGTACGTGGAGGCCTCCATCGGCCTGAGCCTGATGGTCGGCTACATCCTGCAGAAGAAGCTGTGGAAGGGCCGCAAGCGCCTGAGCTACGAGTGGGACGGCGACACGCTCAAGTCCGCCAAGCAGGTGCCGCTGAAGATCTGAGCGGCCCAAACCCCTCAATCCCTTCCTTCTTCATTTTCTCGAGGAACCATGACCAGACGCCTTGGCAGGGCGACCATAGCCCTCTGGAACTCGTACGACCCCACCAGCTTCCGCGAGGCCCACCGCCGCATATTGGCGCGCGCGGGACCCTTGGCCTTGGCTTTCGACATGAACCTCGCCACCTTCGGGTTCCCGTTTCCCAAGCATCTCCCCACGCCCCAGGAGATCGCGGACTGGCTCGCCACCACCACCAGCATCGGCGAGGACGGCTCCTACCTGAAGGAGCTCACATCCAAGGGCAGGTTCCAGACCTTCCCCTATATCAACAAGGGCTTCCCACCTCAATTGGGGGAGCTGGTGCTCACTACCTGCAACGCCGAGGCCAAGAAGGGCAGGAGCGTGGACGAGGTCGCCAGCATGCTCTCCGGCGGAAGGAGCGTGTGCCTGCTCTTCGGGGCTGGCCCCAAGGGAGTCCCCAAGGAGCTTCATGTGCTCGCCCCGCATCACCTGGACATCACCTTCGCCGGGCACTCCCTGGAGACCTGCACGGCCCTGGGGGCGGTGGCGGCGGTGATCGCCCACAAGCTCCGGGGCTGATGCCGAGCTCCCTAGCCCATCTCAGAACCCGAGTTCTTCCTCGCCCTTCATCTTCTTGACGTCGGAGCTCATCTCCCTGCCCATCTTCACGTACTGCATGGCCATGGACTTGCGGAATCGGTTACCGGAGACGAAGAACTGCAGCTGCTTCAAGAAGACCTTGGGCCTGACGTAGGTCCCTACCCAGAACTCGCTGAAGACCTCGGAGAGCTTCTCGGGAGGCACCGAGGTCTTGATCACGGACTTGTCGAACCCATAGTCCTTCCAGTCGTAGCTGGTGATCAGCCCCCTCTCCTTCAGGTCCAGGAACATGTCCGTGCCAGGGAAGGGGACTGCCAGGCTCCCGACGATGAAGGAGCAGTGGTCCGGGTAAAGGCGCTTGCCGTACTCTAGCAGCGACTCGACCGACTCCACCGTGTCCTCAGGAAGGCCGAAGAGCAGATAGACGGAGACGAGCACGTCGAGCTCCTTCTCCAGGGCGTCCATCATCCGCTCCACCTCCGCCCCGTCGTAGCCTTTCTTCCCGAACCTCTCCCTCATGCTCGGGTCCGGCGTCTCCAGCCCGAGCACTATCTTGAACAGGCCATCGCGCTTCATGCGCGGCCATAGGTCCTTGTAGCGAGAGAAGACGTCCTCCCTGGTCTCGTAGTACCAGTAGAGCTCCTCGCCGCAGCGTTCCAGCTCGTCGAGGAAACCTTCCAGCTGCCCACGGTCGAGGAAGGAGGCGTCATCCTGGAAGAAGAAGGTGTCATGGCCGAAGTTACTCTTGACCCAGAGCATCTCCTCCACTATCCTCTTGGGGCTCCTCCTCCTAACACCATGATGGACCTTCCAGGTGATGCAATGCGGGCAGCTGAAGGGGCAGCCGCGCGAGGACGAGATGCCGATCATCCTGTTGCCCGCCCAATGATACTTGTCGACAGGGAAGAGGTTCCAGGCCGGGAAAGGCAGGGAGTCCAGGTCCTGGATCGGCGGCCGGTCGGGGTTCCTCCGCACCACGCCGTTGCCGTCCCTGAAGGTCAGCCCCCGGACCTCGCCGAGGTCGCCTTCCTGCATCAGGACCTTGCATAAGTGGCTGAAGGTCTCCTCAGCCTCCCCTCTCACCACGAAATCGAGATCGGGGCACCTCTCCAACGACTCTACATCGGTGAAGGTGAAATGAGGCCCGCCAGCGACCGTCCTCAGCTCGGGCCCCAAGGCCTCCTTGGCCATCGTGAATATGGTCAGNGCCCTATCGCTGACCGGGGTCTGGCCGCCCGCGGCGATGATATCGGGACGGAACTCCCTGACCCTCTCGATTATCTGCGTATAGCCCAGATCCTCGGCGGCCGAATCNATAAGCTGGACCTCGGCCCCGTCCTTGATCAGGACGGCGGCGATGTAGGCCAGCCCAAGGTTGGGGGCCAGATGGACCTGATGATGGAACATGGGGGGCTGGACGAGGGTCACCTTCATATCGGCACCTGAAATGCAATCTCAATTGTAGCTACCCTCAGATAAAGATGAGGAAAGACCAAGCGACGCAGGGCGCCATCAGTACGAGGAGTAGCGGAGGTCGAGCTTCGAGGAGCCGACCCCATCTCCTTCCACAACCTCGCCGACGATCCTTGCCCCTTTCCCCAGGACCTTGACCGCGGCCTTGGCGTCGTCCTCGCGCAGTACTATGGCGAACCCCATGCCCATGTTGAACGTCTGGTACATCTCCTTGTCTGCGATCTCGCCGAGCTCCTGCAGGACGCGGAAGATGGGCTGGGGCCTGAGAGGTTTCGATAGGTCGAAGCTTACGTCCTTCTTCAGGCGGACGAAGTTGCGCATTCCCCCTCCGGTGACGTCCACCATGCCTGTGACCTTGATGTCCTTGAGCAGCTTGAGCACCTGGCGCACGTAGATGAACGTGGGCGTCAGCAGCTCCTCTCCGATGGGCATCTTCAGCTCGGGCATCTTCTGATTTAGGTCGATCTCATTCTTCTCAAGGACCTTGCGGGCGAGCGTGAGGCCGTTGGAGTGCACGCCCGATGAGGGGAGCCCGATTATGGCGTCCCCAAGCGCCACCTCCGCGCCGGTGACGATCCTGTCCTTCTCCACGAAGCCCAGGCAGCTGCCGGAGAGGTCCACGCCCTTGACCATCTCGGGCAGGACGGCGATCTCCCCGCCCACGATCTCGCAGTCCGCCAGCTTGGCACCCTTCTGCAGCCCGATCCCGATGGCTTCTGTGACCTCCGGGTTGGGCTTGTCGATGGCTATGTAGTCCACGAAGGCGAACGGCTCCGCGCCCACGCAGATGGTGTCGTTCACGTTCATGGCCATGCAGTCGATGCCCACCGTGTCCCACTTGCCCATGGCCTCGGCGATGAGCAGCTTCGTGCCCACGCCGTCCGTGCACAATGTGAGGATCACATCCCCAAAATCGATCAGCGAGGTGAACTGCCCCTTGACGTCCATCATCCGCCCGCGGCCAGAGCGCCGGTATCTCAGTTGCTTTACCAACGAGGCTATGGCCTGCGACTTGGCTTCAATGTCCACTCCGGCCTTGGCATAGGTCATGTGGTTCTTGGGCATGGGCATCGCACCAGGTAATCGGCCGGTGGTGAAATAACTTCTGCTCAGCCCTTCCTTCGGAGCTCCGGCCCGGTGAGGCAATGGTAGCCCTGCTTCATCCCCAGCTCCTGGAACACCGGACATTCTTCGCACAGGCAACCAAGCCTCTTCTCGATGCACATCGGGCTGCGGGCGGCCACGCAGAAGAGCCTTTCCCCGCTCCTCTTGGCACATTCGTTGTGCGTGCTGCAGTCCAAGCATTGGCAGACGTCCATCTTGGACATCATCCATCGATCGAACTCCTCCTCGGAAAGGCCCTCCATCTTGGACATGCTCGTCCTAGGGGTGCGAACGCACTTGGCCATCGTCCTCCCTCACTAGGAGAAATCATACCTTGCCAACATATTTAAACGCACTTAAGTTTCGAGGGCAAAGATTTATCCTTTCCAGGAGAATCGTCGGCACATGTCGAAGCGCTGGATGGCGGAGCGAAGGAACGACCCCTATACGAAGGCAGCGAAGAAGCTGGATTACCGCAGCCGCGCCTCCTTCAAGCTCATCCAGATCGATGACAAGTTCAAGCTGCTCAAGAGGGGCGCGACCGTCGCCGACCTGGGGGCGGCGCCCGGGGGCTGGCTTCAGGTCGCCGCGGAGCGCGTCGGCTACAAGGGGAAGGTGGTGGGCGTGGACCTCCAGCCTATCGAGCCCCTGGAGGGCGTGGAGACCATACAGGGGGACATGCGGAAAGAGGAGACCGTGTTGGACATGCTGGAAGCCCTGGGAGGGAAGGCGGACGTGGTGCTCTCCGACATGAGCCCCAGCATCTCGGGCAGCTACAACATGGACCACGCCCGTTCGGTCGACCTGTGCGAGCACGCCCTGGAGTTCGCGCAGAAGGTGCTCCGGCCCGGAGGGGCGTTGGCCATGAAGATATTCGAAGGGGAAATGATGCCGGAGCTCATGAAGGAGGTCAGGTCACACTTCAAGGAGGTCAAGCTCTACGGCCCCGAGGCCTCCCGTTCGAGCAGCTCGGAGATCTACATCATCGCGAAGGGCTTCATTAGCGCTGTTGTTCGAAAATAGTAGAATTCGTATCTTCGTACAACCACGTTGCTCCCGTTGGAAAGCTTTATTTCGCAGAGATAGATTNGCTTCGCGATGCTGACCTACATCACCGTGATCTTCAGNTCGGAAGGGGCCAAGCCCTCCAAGGTCTTCGACGCCTTGAACAACATGGGCTTCAAGCCCACCACTGGCAACTACGACGCCGTGTACACCTGGGACAAGCTGGCAACCCTGGACGACGCCATCCTGTTGGCCGACAAGGTGATCATGACCCTCAAGGGCATGGGCGTCCTAGTCAAGCTGGAGACCGTGGGCAAGAACGGGGACGATGAGGAAGTGGGCTGAGCCCCGTCCAAGGGGATACGATGCGACCTGGCAAGATAGTCTGCATAGGGCAGAACTACCACGCCCACATCAAGGAGCTCAAGTCCGAGGTCCCCACCGAGCCGGTCATCTTTCTCAAGCCCTCGACCGCCTATATCGGCGATGGCGAGGACATCATCATCCCGGCCGGTCTGGGAAGGGTCGATTATGAGGGAGAGCTCGCCATCGTCATCGGAAAGAGGGCGAAGCATGTGGCGAGGAAGGACGCCCTCAAGCACGTCGATGCCGCGGCGGTGCTAAACGACGTCACGGCGCGGGACGTGCAGTCCATCGCGCGCAAGTCCGGGCTGCCCTGGGCCTTGGCCAAGGGGATGGACACCTTCGCGCCCTTGTCCGAACCAAGGCGCATCGATGACGTCCCCGACCTCCAGAGCTTGAACCTGGAGACGCGCCTGAACGGGGAGCTCAGGCAGAACGGCCACATCTCCGACATGATCTTCCCGGTGGAAGAGCTGATCGCCTACATCTCCAGGTACATGACCCTGGAGCCCGGCGACGTTATCGCCACCGGGACCCCGGAAGGGGTAGGCCATATCAAGGCCGGGGACATGGTGGAGATAGTCATACCCGGCGTCGGTAAGCTCAGGAACNGGGTAANGGATGGCTAGTCCCTCTATTGTTCTCAATCCCAGAATTTCTTCGTCTTGGCGTAGTTGATCTCGGCGCTCAGGATCTCGCGCAGGAACTCGTCCTCGTTCTCGTGGAAGCCCGAGAGGACCCTGGCGGCGGTGTCCGGCCCCACTCCCCGGCCAGCGAGGCACAGGAGTGCTTTCTTGCCATGTTTGCTCACCAGGCTGGCGGTCTTGTACATGCGCTTCACCTCGGCCTCATCCTCCTCGCTCAGCTTCCTCTTGGAGAGTAGCTTGGCGGCCTCCCTGTTGTAGGAATGGAGGGCGGCGACCATCTTGCCCCCGCAGCGCTCGCAGGCGATGTGCTTCGGGGCTTCCTTGACCTTCTGCCTCCATTGCGCCCTGCAGTTGAGGCAGTTGAGGTACATCAGCTCCTCCTCCAGCCGGTTCTTGAGCGCCATGAGGATGGAATGGTCCGCCCTCTGGGGGGCGATGAGCTCCTTGGAGTGCTCCAGCCCCGCCCGGCCGATGGGCGTGAGGGCGGTGACCTCCATCTGCAGCTCTCCGGACTCGATGAGCCTGACCACCCTCATCGTCCCCTCCAGGTCCAGGTCCTCCCAGAGCACCCGCGCCACGGCCTCGTCGTACAGCGGCGAATTGTCATAGGCCTCGAAGAGGCGGTTGAAGTTGATCGTCTGGTAGTCCGCCTCCTTCTCCACCGCCCCGAACTTCTTGGCCACATGCACGAACCTCCAGCGGAGGAAGGAGGAGTTCTTGATGACCAGTCGCACCAGCCCCTCCACGTTCTCCGCCTTTATCGACCTCAGGGTCTCCAAGATGGTTACGGCCCTGATGTCCCTGGGCAGCTCGAGCACGATGCGGTAGGGGTCCGTATGCACGGCGATGCTCTCGCCAAGACGAGCGGACAAGAGGACCGACAGGAGCTTGGACAAGGTCTCGTTGACCTTGGAGCCGAAGCAGCAGTTGAGGATGACCAGCTTCTTGCCCATCTCCAATGTGAGGAGGACGTCCGTGGGCAGCTTGGCCTCCGCCCTTTGCTCCTGCAGGTACTTGCGCAGCTTAGCGATGGCCTCCTCGTCCCCCGCGTAATCGGAGTAGTTCTCCAAGCGGCGCAGGCGGCCGACCTCCATGCCCACATCGAAGGGCACAGGGAGGTCCTCGCCCACCCAGGAGGGTATGGAGCCGATCTCCTTGACCTGCTCCACCAGGAGCTCGTCCTCCTTCATCTCGATGATGCGCCATGACCGCCCGTGGGTGATGAAAGTGGCGTACGGTTCGGCGAACGACACCACGAACGACTCGTCCAGCTGCCCCACGATCTTGCGCGAGGACAGATCCCGGATCTTGAAGCTGCGCTCGTCAGGGATCATGGACAGGTTGTCGTAGAAGTAACGCATGCCGCGGCTGGAGCGCCGGTAGTCCTGCTCGCCGATGAAGACCAGGCCGATGCGCCCCAATTGTTCCAGGACGCCATCGAAGGTCTCCCTGGTCAAATTTCGGAAGGGAAAGGAACGGACGACCACCTGGTACGCCTCATCCTTGTTCACGCTCCCGGCCATTCCCATGGCCACCAGCTGGTTCGCCAGCACCGTCAGGGGGTTCTCCCTCACGCGGAGGGGCTCCAGCTCCTCCTTGGTGGACTTGCGGGTGATGACCAGGGACTCCGCGATCTCGTCCGGCGTGGAGGCGACGATGGCGCCTTCCGACCTGGCTCCCACGCTGTGGCCGGCTCGTCCCATCCTCTGTATCAGTCGGGCGACCTGGCGCGGGGAGTTGTACTGGATGGCGAAATCGGCGCTCCCGATGTCGATCCCCAGCTCCAGGGAGGAGGTGCAGATGAGCCCCCTCAGGCGCTCCTGCTTGAAGGCCTCCTCCATCTCGATCCTGATGTCCTTGGAGAGGGAGCCATGGTGCACCCCTACCAGGAAGGATTCGTCCCAAACGTGATATCTGGCCGCCAGCGCCTCGGCGGTATCGCGCGTGTTCACGAACAGGAGGGTCGAGCGGTGCGCCTCGATGATCTCCCGACAGCGTCGCATGCAGGCCATGAGCTGAGGGTCGCTCTGCAGGGTCCCGGCGAGGTCCTTGTCCCCCTCCGCCACGTCGGGGCTCTGCACCGACACCCTCATGTCCTTGGACACATGCGCCCTGATGATCGTCACCTTCCGCTCCGCCCCGCCCAGATAGTTGGCGACCTCCTGCACGCTCCCGACGGTGGCCGAGAGGC
>Ga0031656_10000780_pt1 | contig 11534 bp, 12 predicted proteins | sample FrelakmetDIP11DI_FD_55080 | JGI IMG/M metagenome (GOLD analysis project Ga0031656, IMG submission 55080) | Freshwater lake sediment microbial communities from the University of Notre Dame, USA, for methane emissions studies - DIP11 DI | ecosystem: Environmental > Aquatic > Freshwater > Lake >... | reverse complement strand
CGCAAAATAATGTCCGCCAAAACCAAGCAGCAGGTCCTGGCATTGATGAAGTCCTTCATGTATATTAAATCCCGGAATGCTTCGGGCACTGCCGGATACAACCTCACCGCTTTTGGTGAGTACTATTGTAGGCCTGTAATAATGTTCCATTAACCTGCTGGCTACGATGCCAATGACGCCTTTGTGCCAGTGAGGTTGATAAATAACTGTTGACTTCCTGTTTTCCAGGACGATGTCTCCCTGAATGATGGCTAATGCCTCACCTGTGATGCTTGAATCTGCTTCCCTGCGGTCAGTATTATCGTCATGGAGCATTTGGGCAAATGCAGTGGCCTTGTCAAGGTCCTGTTCGATAAACATTTGAATAGCCTTTCGGGCGTCGTCCATCCTGCCTGCTGCATTAACTCTTGGCGCAATGATGAAAACCACATTATTAATATTAAGTGGCTTTTGTGCTTTACTAAGATTGATCAGTGCCTTGATTCCGGTTGAAGGGTTTTCATTTATTTGCTTCAGGCCATAGTATGCCAGTATCCTGTTTTCTCCTGTCATGGGAACGATATCTGCGGCAATGGCAGTGGCAACAAGATCAAGGTACTGCCAGGTTTCATTTTCGGGTATTGATAACCGTTGTGCAAGTGCACAGATCAGTTTAAATCCAACGCCGCAACCGCAAAGTTCTTTGTAAGGGTAGGGGCAGTCTGTTTGTTTGGGNTTAAGGATGGCAATGGCCGGAGGCAATATTGCTCCGGGAAGGTGATGATCGCAGACAATAAAATCTATTCCCAGGTTTTTTGCGTGTTGTATAAGTTCTGCTGATTTGATACCGCAATCGAGCGATATCATCAGTCCTGTTTCATGTTCTTTGGCATATTCAATTCCCTGCAGGGAAATGCCATATCCTTCTTTATACCGGTGCGGTACATAATAATCAACCATTTCCGGTGTGTAAATCCTGCAAAGGAACTGGTACATGCAGGCAACGGAAGTGGTGCCGTCCACATCATAATCTCCATAAACAAGTATGCGTTCCCCTGTATTGATGGCTTTCCGGATTCTATCAACGGCAAGGCCCATGTCCTTCATCAGAAAGGGGTCATGCAGTTCGGACAGTTGAGGCCTGAAATAGGACCTGGCATCTTCAAAATTATTGATACCCCTTTGCACCAGTATGCTGCAAATGACCGGGCTTATTTGTAAGGCTGATTGCAGGGCTGCTGTTTTCTCCGGATCTGTATTTTCAATTATCCACCGCTTCTTCATTTCTTTTACCACTTATTTTTTACGGTCAGTCGTATATCTTACAAGGTCTTCCAGTGTCTGCCTCACCGGTGTATCAGGGAATTCATGAATGATAGACAATGCCTTGTCCCGGTATTCGTTCATTTTTTGTTCGGCATAAGTAATGCCCCCTGCCGATTGGACCTTATCAATTATAAAGGCGATCTTTGATTTGATCCGGTTTTGATTTTTGATAATGTAAATTAACTCCCTTTTGGTGGCTTTGTCGGCTTTTGAAAGGGTGTATATTAACGGCAAAGTGAGTTTTTTTTCCTTGATATCATTTCCTGTAGGTTTTCCAACATCGTCGGTGCCATAATCAAAGAGATCGTCTTTTATCTGAAAGGCAATGCCAACGTATTCTCCAAACTGCCTCATTTTTTCAGACATTTCTTCGTTGTTTGTGGCGGAAAACGCACCGGCGGAACAGGCGGATGCCAGTAGAGAGGCCGTTTTGCCCCTGATAATGGTAAAATAGGTTTCCTCGTCAATATTCAGGGAGCGGGATTTTTCCATTTGCAGCAGTTCTCCTTCGCTCATTTGTTTAACTGCCCTGGACATGATCTGTAAAATGGTGAAATCATTATTATCCAGGGAGAGGAGCATACCTTTCGCCAGCAAATAATCACCTACCAATACGGAGATTTTCGTCTTCCAGAGGGCATAGATCGAGAAAAAGCCTCTTCTTTCGGCAGATTCATCCACCACATCATCGTGCACGAGGCTTGCAGTGTGCAGTAATTCCACTAATGAAGCGGCCCTGTAAGTTGCATCTGTGACCTGTCCTGTTAATTTGGCGCTCAGGATTACAAACATGGGGCGGAGTTGTTTGCCCTTNGTACGAACAACATANCGCATGATCCTGTCCAGCAGCGGGGTATGGCTTTTAACGGAATCCTTGAATACGGCATCGAATACCCGTAGTTCTTCCGCGATAATGTCAGTTGAAAGTTTCATGAATTAGCTACGAACTTAAGGATAAATCGGGGCAACTTTTTGTATAATCCGTCANATAAGACAAAAATCCTTTGAAATGAAAGCCTNTAAATAGTTTGACAAAAAATTTGCCATTTAAAGTTCGTTTAATATTTTTGCAACTATTCCGTATATCCCTGAGCTACCTCTAAAACTCATAAATAAATCATTTCTAATCAATTCTAACATTATGTCAAGCAAAAAGTACTCATTTTTAGTAGGGTTAATTGCGTTGGTGGCTTCCTTCGGGGCGTCGGCTCAGGTAACTCCAGCAGGTAGTTATAATTGGAGGGACTCCTCAGTTATACCTGCAAAGAGGGCTCCTCAGCATAACGAGTTCATGAACAATCAGTATTACTACCCTGCAAAACCCCGTAATCAGTGGGAAATAGGTGCTAAAGTGGGTACTTTCAATATTTTTGGTGATGTTCCATCCAATATGTTCAACCTTGGATTTGGTGCACACGTTCGTAAGTCTTTGGGTTATGTATTTTCACTTCGCCTGGAATATATGCATGGAACAGGTAAAGGGCAGCACTGGCAGCAAGCTACCAACTATGGAAAAAATCCGGCATGGAGTAACAGATTCGGATTCCCTGGACAATATTCTCCCAATGTGGTAGATGCTGCTGGCAACAGGATTCCTGCAGTTGATGCTATCTTCTATAATTATAAAACGAATCTGAATGATATTAGTCTTCAGGGTATCTTTTCCCTGAGTAATATTCGTTTTCATAAAGCTAAAAGCAGTGTAAACTTTTACGCCCTGGCAGGTCTTGGTATTACCTGGTATGAATCCAATGTGAATGCCTTAAATGGAAGTGTTGCATACGATTACTCTAATATTACCTCCAACCAGGTATACTCAAACAGAAGTGATATTAAAAGTGCCATCCGTGATTTACAGGATGATTCATACGAAACTCCTGCTGAAACCTATGGAGATAACGCTATGAAATTATTTGGCAATACCGCCCGTCCTACAGCCACTATAGGTCTTGGTGTTGCATTTAAAGTAAGCCCACGTATCAATATCGCCATTGAAAACAGGTATACAATTACTGGTGATGACCTCTTAGATGGCCAGCGCTGGCAGGAACAGGCATTTGGTGATGCAGTACTTACCCGCAGCTTTGATACGTACAATTTCCTGACCGCAGGTTTGAATTTCAACCTGGGTAAGAATTCTGTTGAGCCTCTCTACTGGCTGAATCCATTGGATTTCGCTTACAGCGAGCTTAACTCGCCCAAGCGCATGAAAATGCCTAAACCTGTACTTGATGACGTTGATGGTGACGGTGTTACTGATCAATTCGATAACGAACCAAACACACCTGCAGGTGCTCCTGTTGACTCTCATGGTGTGAGCAAGGATACAGATGGTGATGGTGTTCCTGACTTCAAAGACAAGCAACTGATCACTCCAACAGAATGTCAGCCGGTTGATGCTGATGGTGTTGGCAAATGCCCTGATCCTGCATGCTGCGCTGAAATGATGGCTAAAAAATCAACAACTGAATGTGCTATAGGCGACTTACCAAGCATTTCTTTCAAAGGAAATTCTGCAGCTGTAAGTAAAGATGCTGAAGCTGTTTTAGCTACCGTTGCAGATCGCATGCGTAATAACCCTAGCTGCAAAATTGTTGTATCAGGATATGGCGAACCTTCAAAAGCAAGCCAGCAATTGAGCTGGGACAGGGTAAATGCGGTAATCAACTATATGGTTGATAAGCAAGGTATCAGCATCGACAGGTTTGTATTCCGTTTCGGCCAATCAGAAGGCGATCCTAATACAGTTGACCTCCGTGCAGCATCTGAAGGTGAAGAAGGACCAAACACAGTTCCTGCTCCTCACCCGAACCTGCGCAAGAAGAAGTAGTCGAAGTATTACAAATAAATTTCAAACCGGGACTCCCGAACAGAGGGTCCCGGTTTTTTTATATGTTTCTTAACGCCTTTTGAAGCTAAGGGTACTTATTTTTAAGGAAAGGATCAGGAAAAAACCTATTTTTGCACGCTTTATGAAGATGAGACTTCTATTTATTGTCATCGCCTCCCTCACGGTAGTTTCCTGCTCCAAATACAGTAAAGTCCTCAAAAGTGTGGACTATGACTATAAGTTGCGCATGGCAGAGCAGTATTATGCCAAGAAAAAATATCGCCAGTCTCAAACATTATATGAAGAGCTTTTTCCCATTTTTAAAGGGACTCCTCAGTTTGAGGACCTTTATTATAAATATGCGTACTGCCATTACTATACAGGGGATTATATGAATGCCGAGAATTTATTCAAAGGCTTTCTGGAAGTCTTTTCAAATAGTCCCAAGGCAGAAGAAATAGAATATATGCAGGCATTCAGCTTTTACAGTCAATCTCCAAGGCCGGAATTGGACCAGACAAATACCATAAAAGCAATGGGGATGATGCAGGTTTATATTAATACCCACCCCGGTTCCCCCCGCAATAAAGATGCGGAAGAGATCATAGTAAAATGTCTTAAAAAGCTGGAAGCCAAGGAAAACAGTGCCGCACAACTCTATTATAACCTGGGCCAATTCCGCGCTTCGGCACTGGCATTTAATACTTTAATTAACAATTTCCCGGATTCTCCCAAGGCTGATGAATATAAGTTGATGATTATCAAGTCATATTATAAATTTGCCTCCAATAGTATCGAAGAACGCCAGCCGGAGCGTTATGAGAGGGTAATTACGGAGGTGCAGGATTTTCAGGATCGGTATCCCGAAAGTAAATTATTGAAAGAAGCAGAACGTTATTTAACTTTATCCCAAAATAATATAAAAGAATTATCAAAATGAGTAGGTTAAGACGCCAAATAGGAAGCAGCCTGAGTAATGTAGTGGACACAAAAGACATGAACGTTATTAAAAGTAAAACGGGTAATGTTTATGAATCCATCGCCATTATCTCAAAGAGAGCTAACCAGATAAACATAGCTTTGAAAGAAGAATTGCATAATAAACTCGAAGAATTTGCCAGTCATACAGACAGCCTGGAAGAAATTCATGAGAATAAAGAGCAAATCGAAATTTCCAAGGCATATGAAAAAATGCCGAACCCCGCATTATTGGCAACCCAGGAATTCCTGGACGACAAAGTATATTTCCGTAAAAACGAAGAAGACCTGTTCAGCTGATAGTTTGAACGTTTGGTGTTTATTAAGATAGTGGAGGCGACAATTTTTCTTATTGTCGCCTTTTTTATATAGCGTAAATTGAGCGAAAGCTTGGCTAAATAAAAATCATGTTGACAGGAAAAAAGATACTTCTGGGGGTTACTGGCAGCATTGCTGCATATAAGTCAGCATTATTAATCAGGTTACTGGTGAAGGAAGGCGCTGAAGTAAAGGTGATAATGACTCCTGCTGCAAAAGATTTCATTAGTCCGCTTACGCTTGCTACTTTATCTAAAAACCCGGTGATCATAGATCTTTTCGAAGGAAACCAATGGGCTGACCATGTGAGACTTGGACGATGGGCAGATGTTATGATAATTGCTCCACTCAGTTGTAATACATTATCTAAAATGGCGTCAGGAGCCTGCGACAATTTGCTGATGGCAGTATATTTGTCGGCAACCTGCCCCGTGGTAGTTGCTCCTGCCATGGATGAAGATATGTGGAAACATCCATCAACAAAACTGAATCTGCAGACAATAATTAATTATGGAAATGAAGTGATTCCTGTAAGTACGGGTGAACTGGCCAGTGGATTATTTGGAGAAGGAAGAATGGCTGAGCCCCCGGAGATTATAGATTATGTGTCGGCACAGCTATTCAAAAAAGGGGAGCTGGCCGGAAAAAAAGCACTGGTAACGGCCGGTCCAACCTATGAATCCATTGATCCTGTAAGATTTGTGGGAAATTATTCCAGTGGGAAAATGGGCATTGAAATTGCAAGAAACCTGCAGGCCAGAGGGGCGGAGGTACACCTGGTATTAGGGCCTGTAAGTCAGTCTGTAGACCTTCAGGGAATTGAAGTCAGTCATGTGCGTTCGGCCGATGAGATGTACGAAGCTTCAATATCGATATTCCCATTCATCGATATTGCGGTTATGGCTGCAGCGGTTGCAGACTATACGCCAAAAGAGAAAGCTCCGGAGAAGATAAAGAAGAGTGATTCAGAATGGTCACTTTCGTTTGTTCGTACCCGTGATATACTTAAAAGCCTTGGAGGGATAAAGAAAGGCCACCAGTTGCTAGTGGGTTTTGCGTTGGAAACACAAAATGAAAAAGAGAATGCGTTGTCCAAATTATCATCCAAAAATGCGGATATGATCGTACTTAATTCACTAAATGATCCGGGGGCAGGATTTGGACACGATACCAATAAAGTAACCATTTTTGATAAGGAAGGGCATTCGTGGTTTTTTGATACAAAATCAAAAAAGCAAGTGGCGCAGGATATAGTTGACCTGATCATAAAGAAAACAAATGCGTAAATTAAGAACATTATTATTCGCGATAATTTTATTTTGCCTGGAAATAAATGCTGCTTATGCCCAGGAGTTGAATGCAAGGGTTACCGTTCTGTTTAGCCAGGTTAGTTCAACTGTTGACAGGAAGGTTTTTCAAACCCTGCAGACTTCATTGAATAATTTCCTGAACAAGAGAAAATGGACAACAGATGTTTTTGATGCCACTGAGCGCATCGATTGCAGTTTCCTGATCAACCTGCAATCTATTGTTGAACCGAATGTATACCAGGCTACCCTTACAGTGCAGGCAGCAAGACCTGTGTTTAACACTACCTACGTTTCTCCATTGATAAATTTCCAGGATAATGATTTTGTTTTCAGGTATGTGGAATTCCAGCCGCTGGAGTTTAACGAAAACAGGATTTCCGGCGCCGAGCCACTTGCATCAAACCTCACGGCAGTACTGGCTTATTATGTAAATATTATACTCGCGCTGGATTATGATTCTTTTTCGCCCCGGGGCGGAGATCCGTATTTTCAAAAAGCAATGAACATCGTGAACAGCGCATCAGATGGAAGAGGCATCTCCGGTTGGAAACCTTTTGATGGTTTGCGGAACCGTTATTGGCTCGGCGAAAACTTTATGAACAGCAGGTATACACTCGTTCATGATGCCTATTACACTTATTACAGGCAGGGAATGGATAAGATGTATGAAAATGAAAAGGAGACAAGGGCCCAGATACTTAATGCACTGAATATGCTCAATACTGTCAATACGGAAACCTCCAACCTGATGGTCATACCCTTCTTTTTTCAGGGCAAATCTGATGAAATCATACGCATCTTTAAAAAAGCGGATATGCCTGATAAACAAAGGGCAGTGGAATTATTACAGAAACTGGATATAACCAATGCATCAAAATATAAACAGGAATTAAAATGAAATGGATAGCAGTTTCCTGCTTATGTGTACTGTTTTTGATGTTTTTTGCATGCAATAATGGCAAAAAAGTACCGTCAGATATTATCAGTCAGGAGAAAATGGGTGTAATCCTGTTTGAACTGGCAATGGCAGAAGGTTACCTGGAGAGTTATCCTTTTCGGGATACAACAGTTAACCGTGATTCGATGGTGAGGGTGGAAATGGACAAAGTACTCGCCATACATCGTGTTTCACAAAAAGAATTTCGTGACAGTTATAAGTTCTATAAATCGAGACCGGAAATCTTTAAAGTAATGACAGATACAGTGTACTACCGTGCACAGAGAAGCCCGGAAAAGATGTATGGTAAACGTCCGCAGCCAAAACCCCAAAGAGAAAAAAGTAAATGATTTTCCATGTTCCTAAGTTGTGATGATCTCAAACTGGCCTATGGCGTTGATATGGAAATCGGTCAATTTTATGTAGACCGTAAAGTGCCTGAAAATAATGCGTACTGGAAAAAACGGCACCTGTATATTCCACCGGTTACGGGGTACTACTTTATGCCCATATTTTCAGATCTCGCTTTCCGTGCCGGAGTATCCAAAGATTTTTTATTGTCTGAAAAATATATGACTGTAGCAGAGTCAATACTGGATAGTGCAGGCCGGCTTGAAGAAAAGGAGATTACCTGGGATGAACATATTGCAGAATGTATAGGGTTTGCAGAATCCCATTTGGGAAATCCATCTTTTTTGCAAGACCTGAAATATTATTTTAAGGGAGAAAAAGAGAAAGCATCAATAGCATTGGGCACGCCTTATCCTTCTCTAAACCGAGCTGATGCCTATCTCTTTTCATTGTGTACCCTGAACTTCGATGTTGCAACAAAACATATCCTGGTTGAATCCTGGTATGCCTTAATGACTTATTTCCTGATCCTGGATGATCTGGCAGACATCAGGGAAGATATCCGGAACAATGAAGAGAATGCATTGCTTGAAGCCGGTTTGAGCTCTCAGGGTGCAGACATTATTTCGGCCATGATCAACGAAAGTTATAACCGCATGAACAAGATAAATCCGGTTATGGCCAACCGGATTGACCACAAGAGACTTAAACTGGATATTGCCGCATTGATCAGCTCATTTCTTAAGGGACAATAGTATTCTGAAAACTCAGGCATTAATGATTATTAAAGTCGCCTGCAGTGCAGTTTTTCATTTTCTTAATCATTAAAAGATCAGTGGCTGCTTATGTCAATCTTTTAACTGTTTGAGGATTGTTTATCTATGAGTAACCCGACAGAGAAGAATATGAATTTTATACAGGTTATAATGGTATACATCATACCAAAATCCTCGTCTTCAGATATTTCGCCCGGATTAATACCCGAATTCAGAAATAATAAAAGTGNTACCAGTCCAAACTGGAAAAAGAGGCCCGCAGTGATCCAGAATGATGGTGTAGCGGTGAGATAATGGGTTATATTTTCCAATTGTGTTACGATCACGGAAAGAGAAAGGGCAAACAATAAGGTATAGCCGATTTTAATAAGCCCTGAATAGTGTGCATCTGTTCCTTTTAATACGAGGAATGTTATAAAAATTCCGGCGAACACCAGGCCCGAGGTATAGATGATGCGTTTCATCATCATATTTTGTGTACAGGATTTTAGCAGGAGGATAGAGAAGATGAATTCAACCAGTATTGTAAGGGTAAAGTAACTTCTGTTCAGGGGTAATTCATCTTTGATAAAGAGGCTGAAAGAATTGGTGAGCAGTGTTACGACGCAAACAAAAAGCAGGGCTATGTAGGTATCATTTAACCTGGGTCTTCTGACCAAGGCGGCCAACAATGGCAGCGCAGGGGCAAAAATTACCCATGGCAGGAGTGTACCAGAAATGAAACCACCAAAAATAAACATACGTCGTCAGTTAATTCAAGCAAGGGGTTGTGGTTCTGGCACAGGATTTTCGACAGGGTTGATCTAATCGATCAGGTTATTTTTTACGGCGAAGAAAACCAATCCGGCAGTATTTTTTGTTCCGAATCTTTCCATTAGCCGGTCCTTTATGGCTTCAACAGTTCTGGGGCTGATCTCCATTTTCTGGGCGATCTCCGAGGCTGTATATTCCATGCAAAGCAACCGGATAACTTCTCTTTCTTTATCGTTAAGCTGCACTTCCGTGCTTAATGATGGAATGGTTTTGCTTCGGGCATGTGATTTTTTCAATAATACCCGGTTTACAAAATTATTCAGGTAATATCCCCTGGTCATCACTTCCATGATAGCCTTCCTGATTTCGGATGGATCTGCACTTTTCAACAAATATCCATTTGCTCCATTTTCCATCAGGTGGGATACAAACCGTTCATCTTCATACATCGTCAGGATCAGTACTTTTATATCCGGATATTTTTTACTGATCACTTTGGTAGTTTCAATACCATCTTTTAAGGGCATCCGCAGGTCCATCAGGATCACATCCGGCTGTGACTCTGCAACACCTGCAATCAGATCTTCACCATTCTCCGCTTCCTGCACAAAACTGATATTTGTGTATGACCTGAGCGATAGAATAACTCCCTTTCTGAATATTTTATGGTCATCGGCAATAGCCACTTTAATGAGGCTCATGTCACCTGGTTTTTTAAGAGATACTGTAACCTTAAAGCTCAGGATACCATTTCCAGTTCAAGGGGAACTTCCATGGTAACCTTATAATATGTTTGAGAAAGGTCCTTTTCAAAATTTATATTACCATGAAGGACTTTCATCCTGCTTTGAATATTTTTCAAGCCAAGTCCCAGTGAACTTTTGTTCATTTTTTCGAAATCCTGTTGGGTAATTCCCCTGCCATCGTGGTGCAACCGCAGGTAGAATTTTTCCTCATTATAGTTCTGTGTAAGATGGATGAAACTTGAATTACTGTGTTTAAGTATATTGTTAACCAGCTCTTGTACAACCCTGAATATCAATAGCTCCTGTTCCGGGCGAAGGCGTTGGCGGTAGTCGTGAAAGCGGCAGCTTGCATTGATAGAACCGGTGCCACTGATCTTTTGGAACAGGTCGTTGATTGCAGATTCCAGCCCAAAATTCTTGAGGGTTGGCGGCATCAGGCTATGGGAAATGTTACGGATCAACTGAATGGTATCATCAATAATTTGCTTGGCATTATAAATGCTTTGCAATTGGGTATTGATGTCCTGTTTCAGGAGGTTTTCGTTCAAGTAAAGACGGGCAGTTGCCAGCAGGGGGCCGGCATCATCATGCAGATCCGCAGCAATACGCTGCCTTTCTTCTTCCTGCCAGCGGATGGAAGCGTTCAGGAGGATCTTTTGCTGTTCTTCCTCCATTTTTTGGAGTTGCATCTGGTAGCGGATTACCCTGCGCTGGTGAAAAACTATAAAAACCACCAGGCCTATGGCCAATACCAACATACCCAATGTCCCGAAGAACAAAACAGTAGATACACCGGAAGCATTAAACTGGTTATTATTGACCTGTAGCCATATCATGTTAACAATCAACTTCTTTTAAGGGTTTGGGATGGGGTTGGGGTTAGTTTTTAGAGGGTATTGGTTATAATTTGGGGTAAATTTTTTGTTTTATTTGTTCTGGTTTAATTAAAAACGCAACAGCGAATAATAAATTTCTTAATATGATAAATGAGTTATTAATAAGAGAGAATGTAGATTTAAATGCTGGGTTATTAAAATTATTTTGTGAAAAAATAAACAAGAAAAAAGTACCTGAAAAATATATAATTAAACCAACTACAATCCAAAAACTCGGAATTGAATAGAGAAACAGCGTATCGGGTTTTTTAATTTTTTCGAAAAGGTAATAAATAGAATAAAAGAGTATCAAAATAGCCGCAATCCCTGTGGGAATTGAATCAAATGAGCCCTG
>Ga0031656_10000777_pt1 | contig 11550 bp, 9 predicted proteins | sample FrelakmetDIP11DI_FD_55080 | JGI IMG/M metagenome (GOLD analysis project Ga0031656, IMG submission 55080) | Freshwater lake sediment microbial communities from the University of Notre Dame, USA, for methane emissions studies - DIP11 DI | ecosystem: Environmental > Aquatic > Freshwater > Lake >... | reverse complement strand
CGGGTGGGAAGCTTTCTTTGCTGGAGGAAAAAGGATATAGGTTCGACACCGGGCCTTCGCTTTTTACACAACCTGCAAATATCGAAGAATTATTTGCATTGGCCGGTGAACCTATCGAAGATTATTTTTCTTACTACCCCATTGATATCTCCTGCAAGTATTTTTTTGAGAATGGGAAAATAATAAATGCATATACAAAGTCTGCTGATTTTGGCCTTGAGTTGGAGACCATCGCCGGAGAAAGACCTCAGGCAGTTGAACAGTACCTGGAGAATTCAGCTAAAGTTTATAATAGGGTAGGGAATATATTTCTTAACTATTCCCTGCATAAATCTGCCACCTGGCTGAATAAACGATTTTTTCCCGCTTTAAAGCAAACCGGTTTTGATTATATTTTCCGGACACTGGACCAATTCAACCGCTCACGTTTGCGCACACCCGAAGCAATACAAATTTTTAATCGTTTTGCAACATATAACGGCAGCAACCCATTCCAGGCTCCCGGCATGTTAAGCCTTATCCCCCACCTTGAACAAAACGAGGGAACATTTTATCCAAAGGGGGGTATGATTAGTATCGTAGATGCACTCTATAAACTGGCACTAAAAAAAGGGGTACGCTTTCATTTTGATTCCAACGTAGAAAGCATTCTAACGGACAATGGAAAAGTGAAAGGCTTGATGGTAAATGGAGAAAAAATTCCATCCGGACTGGTGGTAAGTAATGTGGATGTTTATTTCACTTATCTCAATCTGTTGAAAGACAAAGCAAGGGCGGAAAAAGTACTGAAAAGAGAGAGGAGCAGCAGTGCTTTGATATTTTACTGGGGAATGGCGAAGGAGTTCCCGGCATTGCATCTGCATAATATTTTTTTCAGCAAGGATTATCCAGCTGAGTTCCGCCATTTGTTTGAGTTAAAAAAAATGTATTCAGATCCTACTGTATATATAAACATCACATCCAAAATGGAAACGGGGCAGGCGCCAACCGGAAAAGAAAACTGGTTTGTAATGCTCAATGCACCTGCCGGTACTGGAATTTTTCCCGATGAAATTGTACGCCAGTCCAGGGCTGATATCCTTGAGAAATTAAAACGTATAATGGGCGAAGACCTCGAACCGTATATTGAAACTGAAGATACACTGACACCGGCCGGCATTGAATTAAAAACAGATTCCTTCATGGGATCTTTATACGGTACCAGTTCCAATTCCAAATGGGCTGCATTCCTGCGACACCCAAATTTCAATTCAGGGATCAGGGGGCTCTATTTTACCGGTGGTAGCGTACATCCGGGAGGCGGCATCCCCTTATGTATGAAAAGCGCAAAGATCGTAAGTGATCTCATCACACAGGAGTATCCCGGGTAACATTCAAGTAGTTACTCAGCTTGCCGGAGAGGTAAAATCCGTATTTTTAACAAAATCAACGACATGCGGGGTAGCCTCTTTATACTCTCTATGCTCATTTGTAGCGGTGTTTTAGCACAGACGGAGATCAGGAAAAGTATCCAATCTCGTTTTATTCTCGCTCAGGACGGAGAAACCATCCAGCTGGATGAAGGCGTTTTTTCAATCGATGCTACACTATCTATGGAAGGAAGAAAAATATAATCATCCGCGGAAAAGGGATGGATAAAACCATTTTATCATTTAAAAAACAAGCTACTGGCGCTGAGGGTATAAGGGTGTCCAATTGCACTAATGTCATTCTCGAGGATTTGACTGTACAGGATGCAAAAGGTGACGATATAAAAACCATGAATGTTATCGGCATCACATTTCGACGAGTTAAGGCAGAATGGACCGGGAAGTTAAGTTCCAAAAACGGCTCTTATGCAATATATCCTGTCAGTTGTGAAAATGTGCTTATTGAAAACTGTATCGCAAGAGGTGCTTCCGATGCAGGCATTTATGTTGGACAATCCAGGACGATCATCGTTCGAAATAACCAGGCATATGAAAATGTTGCCGGAATCGAAATTGAAAATTCATTGTATGCCGATGTTTATAATAATGAAGCCTACAACAATACTGGCGGTATCCTGGTTTTTGATCTTCCAGACCTTCAACTGAAAAAAGGTGGCTATTGCCGTGTTTTTCATAACAGGATCAGGGAAAATAATACCAAAAACTTTGCCCCCAAAGGAAATATCGTGGCTAAAGTGCCATTAGGTACCGGCATCTTGTTACTGGCTGCCAACAATGTTGAGATCTTTAATAATGAGATCATCAATAACCGGACATCTGGTACCAGCATCGTCAGTTATTATATTACTGAAAATCCTATAAAAGACAGCAGTTACTATCCATATCCTGTTGCGGTTAATATTCACGATAACAACTATTCCCGAAAACGGCAAAAAGCAACTATGCATGGACGTATAGGCAAATTGTACCGGTTCAAACTTAAATTTGGCAAGGATGTACCTGATATCGTTTATGACGGAATAATGGATGGGAAACTGGCTACTGAAAATGGCCAATACCCTGCTTCAAATCGTATTTGCGTCAGGAACAATAAGGGGGCTACTTATGCGAATATTGATGCGGCTAATAATTTTAAAAATATTTCCAGGGATATTTCACAGGTTGATTGTAGCCATGCAGCATTACCCGAGGTAAGAACCTGGGATCAGTGATGTGCGTTTAAAAAATCCTCTAGCCATTTATCGGGAACAAACCTTTTTTATGCAAAAGTCTTCACTCATTTTACTATTTGTACTGATGACACTTGCCTTGCTTGGCCTGACAATTCAAAAACCTTCCGGACCTCTTCCAAAATTGTCGGAATATGGATTGTTCACCGGTAAACTAAGTGAACACTTACCTGCTGAAGGGGTAATCCCATACACACTCAATACCCCACTTTTTTCAGACAATGCAGAGAAACTCAGGTTCGTCAAAATTCCGGATGGTGCGACCGTATCTTATAACGACAGCATTGTTTTCAATTTTCCTGTAGGAACCATCCTGGTAAAAACTTTTTATTACCCGGTTGATTTCAGGAAACCATTAGAAGGCCGCCAATTAATGGAAACACGGTTATTGATTCGGGATGATAAAGAATGGAAAGCATTTCCCTATGTATGGAATGCCGAGCAAACGGAAGCATTTCTTGATGTTGCNGGTGACACCAAGCCGGTAAAGTATATTGATCTGCANGGAAAGAAAATGCAGCACGACTATTATATTCCCAACATGAATCAGTGCAAAGGCTGTCATAATAAAAGAGAAACCATGACACCTATCGGTCCTTCTGCCCGACAACTTAGTGGTAAAACAGACTATAATGGCAATCCGGAAGTTCAACTGATCCATTGGGCCAAGATGGGAAAATTGACAGGTATTCCGGAAACGGACAGGATGCCAAAAGCAGTTGTATGGAATGATCCGGCCACGGGATCCGTCAGCGAAAGGGCCAGGCTATGGCTTGATATTAACTGTGCCCATTGCCACCAACCGGGTGGCCCGGCCAGCACTTCAGGCTTATTCCTGGGATCTTCCGAAACAGACCCTTTACGGCTGGGTGTTATGAAGACACCCGTTGCCGCAGGCCGGGGTTCGGGTAATCTCCAGTATGGCATTCTGCCTGGGCAGCCAGATAAATCCATCCTGGTTTATAGGATGGAATCAAAAGATCCAGGGGTTATGATGCCTGAGCTGGGAAGGAGCCTGGCACAAAAAGAAGCCATCGCACTGATCCGGGAATGGGTTAAGGAGATGAAATAATTAAGCAATAATTCCTGAAAAATAACCCATTTATTAAGAAAAGCAGCCTGTTGCCAAACTTTCGGTATTTTTCAAGGTTAATAAGGTATGTATTCGGGCATTCTTTTAAAAAAGCTTTCCGTTCAGTCATCTAGCCAGAAAAAGATTGAATTGGCTACGGGGATTGCTTTACTCATTCATGTTGCAGGCCTGATTGGGATGTTATGGGCCGATAAGCAATGGTTTGCCCGAATGACCCCCCTGAACCTGCTACTCATGCTTTTTCTGATCATTTGGATACAGGAAAATAAGAATAAAGCGTTTTACCTGTTTATTGCCGGGACCTCTTTAATTGGGTTATTTACTGAAATCATTGGCGTAAACACGGGAATGCTTTTCGGCAATTATTCGTACGGCACTATATTGGGTGTAAAAATCGCTGGAGTTCCCATTATCATTGGGCTAAACTGGTTTGTAGTCCTATACTGTGCAGTTGCAACACTCAATTATTTTAGCCATAATTTCATCAGAAATAACAAAACAGAAAAAAGAAAAGCTCACTCAGGTCCGATCGATTTATATCTTGTAATTGCCGGTGCATTGCTGGCAACTTTTTTTGACTGGATAATGGAACCTGTTGCCGTAAGTCTTGGGTTCTGGGCCTGGGCAGGTGATGGGCAAATACCCATTTTCAACTACCTGACCTGGTTTTGTGTGAGCATACTTATATTATTACTATTCCGGTTTACGAAATTCCGTCCGGAAAATATTTTTGCAGTCCGTCTATTTCTCATTCAGTTGATATTCTTCATCCTGCTAAGGGTATTCCTTTGAAATCCAGGTTTTAATATTACACCATCCTTAATGGAAGATAACCTTAGGGGGTTTAGTTGTTGAAGTATGTTTCGTATTTTGCAGCCGGTTTTATAAATGTAGACCATTAAAGAACTTAGTAACCATTGATTGCCCANCTTAATTTAACCGAAAAAGACGGTTTTAACAATATACTCCTTAGTGCCTTGTTTTCAATTGAAGGTGAATGCATTACTGTGTGGGAAGCAGATACCCTTGAATTGGTATTTTTTAATGAAGCAGGCTGCAGGGTATTCGGTTATGGGTCAGCGGAAGAATTTAAACAACATCATTGTTTTGAAAGTTTTTTCCATGATATTTCGGCAAACAAGCTAACTGAAAATATTAAAAATGACCTGGATAAAAAGGGTCAGTGGAAAGCGAATGGCATACTAAAAAGGAAAGACGGTTCTGAATTTTTTGGGCAGGTCAACTTTGTAAAGTTCTTCAATAATGGAAAACAATTTATCCTGAAAAGGGTATTGGACATCCATGGCCAAAAAAATATTGAAGCAAACCTGCTTCAGCAAAACAAGAAATTCGAAGCTTTATTTCAGTACGCCACTATGGCCATGATGGTTGCAGATCAGGAGGGCAATATCATTATGTCAAATAAATATGCCCTTTCTCTTTTTAAATATGCTTCTGCAGAAATTACATCTTTAAAGGTAGAGGACTTGATTCCTTTGCGTTTTCAGGAGAACCATGTGGCNCACCGGAAGCATTTTGATGCCCATCCTCAGAACCGGACTATGGGAGTTGGGGTAGATCTTTTTGCAAAGAAAAAAACCGGNGAAGAATTTCCGGTAGAAATAAGCCTTGGTCATTACCAGACCGGNGAAGGNCGTTTTGTAATTGCNTTNATCATTGATATTTCACATCGAAAGGAAATTGAGAAAGCCATGTTGCNGCAGCAGGCGGAGATGGAAAAAGTAAATGCCGAAATTGAGAAACTNAATGAGGACCTNGAACAAAAAGTGGAGAAACGCACCCGGCAACTGAAAGAAACACTTGAAATCCTGGAACAATCGCGGGATGATTTGGAAACCGCACTTAGCAAGGAAAAGGAATTAAGCGATCTGAAAACTCGTTTCGTTTCCATGGCTTCGCATGAATTCAGGACTCCACTGAGTACCATCCTGTCTTCTGCTTCCCTTGTAGCCAAATACCAGCAAACTGATGAGCAGAATAAGCGGGACAAACATATACAGCGAATCAGATCAGCCGTAAGTAATCTAACTGATATTCTAAATGAGTTCCTATCGATCGGCCGCATTGAAGAAGGAAGGATTCAGGCTAATTTCTCAAACTTTAATATCAAGGAGCAGGTTCATTTGGTATGCAACGAAATGCAGTCGATCCTCAGGCCGGGACAGCAAATAAGGATACGCCATTTGGGAAAGGAAGTGGTAAACCTCGACCTTTCTTTACTGAGGAATGTATTCATCAATCTTCTGTCCAATGCTCTAAAATTTTCGCCCGAAAACGCAATGATAGATGTTGAAACGGAAGTTAATGAAAAACAAATACTAATTTCAATCCGTGACTATGGGATTGGGATTTCCGAAGATGATAAGAAGCACCTGTTTGAGCGTTTCTTCAGGGGCAAAAATGTAACCAACATACAGGGCACGGGATTAGGTTTACATATCGTCTCGAAATATGTTGAACTGATGAACGGTCAAATAAAGGCTGAAAGCGAATTGGAAAAAGGCACCAGATTCACAATAACATTTGCAACATGAATACCATCCTGCTGATTGAAGACAACCTCGAAGTGCGGGAGAATACCGCAGAAATTCTCGAACTGGCAAATTACCGTGTCATTACCGCCGAAAATGGAAAAATCGGCGTGGAAAAGGCCTTGCAGGAAGTCCCTGACCTGATTATCTGCGATATCATGATGCCTGTACTTGACGGGTATGGGGTTTTACACCTGCTTAATAAGAATACCCTTTTACGGAACGTTCCCTTTATTTTCCTGACGGCTAAAGCAGAACGCCTTGACTTTCGGAAGGGAATGGAAATGGGCGCTGATGATTATATCACCAAACCATTTACGGATATTGAGCTGCTGAATTCCATAGAAAGAAGGCTGCGTAAAGTTGAGTCGCTCAGAAAAGAGTATTCTCCTGATATAAATGGCATCCATGCTTTTATGAAAGATATCGGGAGGGAAGATGCGTTGAAATCATTGTCTGAAGGCCGGAATATCAACCATTATAAAAAGAAACAGCTGATCTATTCAGAAGGAAATCATCCCGGCCGTTTATATTTTGTACAAAAAGGTAAAATCAAAACCTTCAAGTCAAATGAAGATGGTAAGGAACTGACTATCGGTTTGTATAAGGAAGGCGATTTCTTTGGCTATGTATCCCTGTTGGAGAACACTGTTTACAAGGAAACAGCCGAAGCTATGGAAGACGCAGATGTTGCTGTGATTCCCCGTGAAGACTTTGAATCTTTGATCAATGATAATCCTGAAGTTACCCGGAAATTTATCCGGATGCTGGCCAGTAATGTATCTGAGAAAGAAGAGCAACTTCTCGGACTGGCATATAATTCCCTGCGGAAGAGAGTGGCTGATGCCCTGATAACCCTGGAGAAAAAATACAAGAAAGCAGACAGCCTGCCATTCTCTATTCATATTTCCCGCGAAGACCTTGCGAATATTGCAGGTACCGCCACCGAATCCCTTATCAGGACATTAAGCGATTTCAGAGGCGAAAAGCTCATAGATATCAGGGAGGGAAACATCATTATCTTAAATGAAAAAAAGCTGATGTCAATGCTCAATTGACCCGGTTACAATATAAAAAAACCCTGCTAATTTTTAAGCAGGGTTTCTTTATGAAAAAGAACACGCAAAAAATTTATTATAAGAAAAGAGTCAGATAGTTATTAAATTCATTTCGCAGATTAGTGAAATCCTTTTCAAGATATTCCATTTGTTCGCGAAGGTTTTTCTGTCGTTGAATGACCTNTTCATCAATGCCATTACCGGTTTTAATATAACGGTCCATCAATGTTTTTTCCTGTTCGTTTACGTCATGTTTTAATTCGTCAACGAATTCGTCTTTTATAATAAACTGGTTCTGGAAATGTTCTGCCTGGGCAAGAAAATCCTTGTCCGAAGTATTGTCTACTACTTCAGACAAACGATTCTTGAGAAAATTGTTCTCCTGTTTAAAAAAATCAAGAGAACGCACCCATGTCAAATTCTCATGGTGAAACTGCTCCAGTTTATTGCTCTCATTGTTAAATTTCACTGCTTTCATAGACTCTTCAGGGATATTTGTTTGTCTCTTAACCCAACTGAACCCCTCCTGCAGTGTGGGCCTGGTACTTAGCATAGTTATTAATTTTCTTTCCTCTTCAATTCTGATTTAATGACCGAAAATCCAAATCAAACCCTCTTTGAAATGTATAAAAGGGGTTTTTGATTTCTTCTTTATCCCTTAACCATTTTTAGCAATGCACTAACAAATTTATTTTTCTAATTAAAAAAATATAGTAATCGAAATCATTTACCTGGCTGAGTTTAATCATTAGGGATGACAATCAATTGTTTCTGAACTGCTGATATTCAGCCTGGGGCTTACAAGTGGAATACCCAGGTTCAATCCCCTCAGTATAAGTAATATGGCCATGATAACCATCATAGCAGGGTACATTTTCCTGATACGGGCACGGATTGGTTGTTTCAGCCAGGTTCCAAATAAAGCCGTAAAAAACATAGCTGGCAGGGTGCCTAATCCAAAAAAAATCATAAAAAGCATGCCATCACTTGCATGGCCTGCTACTGTTGCGCCGGCCAGGGCCATGTAAACCAGCCCACAGGGAAGTAATCCATTCAGTAAACCTGTGGCATATAGNGATGCGGGATTTCCCTGGAACAAATAGTGACTTAGTTTTTGCCTAATTACTGNCATCNCCTGTTGAATGGCAGGANCCAGGGTTTTGTTGGGAAATAACTTAGGTATTATCAGAAACAAAAGAATAATTATACCCAGGCTGATGGAAATTTTCTGTTGCCAGCCAAACCAACTTAGACTTCTGCCGATAAATCCAAATACGATTCCAAAAGACGCATAAGTGGTAATCCGCCCGACATTATATAACAAACCACCTGAGATCTTACCCCAGGTTGTTTTCTCCTGTAGCGGCAATGCCATGGCAATAGGCCCGCACATGCCAACACAATGCAGGCTGCCAGCCAGTCCCATAATAAATCCAGGTATGAATAGTTGCCACATAATGGTTGCTATAATCAGGGCATGAATACGGGTTCTTCAAAATAATAACTAACACCATCAACCTCCCAGTTCAATTTAATGATATGCATTCCGGAACGCTTGTCCGGTATCGGTATCGTCATTTGGTTTTGGTTGGTCTGTATGGCAATTGCAATGTCTTTTTTCTCATTTGCGGGATAATATAGTAATGCGTTTCCGGCAATTGCTTTTCCCTGAAATTCTTTTGGGAAGCTTATCTGGATTCCATTGCCAGTAACCTGGAAACGAATTGGTTCTGACAATGCCGCGGTACGCTTTGACTGATCTATCTTTTCCTGGTATTTTATCTCCTGCGCATAATAGTCGGGTGTAACAAGGTCCATCTGTTGGCGGCTTGACTGTATAACCATATAAAGGATCCCGGCTACAAAAACCAGGTAAAAGGCAGCTATTTTATATCCCCAATTGAACTTCATGTGTGATAATTTTATTCTACCGGGCCAAAGAAAGTAGTTGAGACTGTTCTGATTTTTTTATTGTCCTGGTATACGCTGATCTTAATGGGTGTCCTCCGGTTTTTAATTTGCTTTGGATCTACTTTGACGATGAATGTGGCATTTTTATAACCTTCTTTTTCCACCAGGATATCCTTTCCAACTACCTCTATTTCACCGTTGATTTCTTCAAGNCGGAGTGTAAGTGGAATATCTTCATGCGTTTTATTTGCCAGCTTGGCATTGTAGATATTTGCAATCCGTCCATCCTGCAATGTTTGGTAAACAGATCCTGAAACCCTGAGCAAGGTTACATCCACATCATCCCTGCTGGCCAGCATAAATCCCAATGCGGTCACCAGGAAAAGTAACACAACCGAGTAAGCGATGATGCGGGCATTCAATTTAGGCTTCTCTCCCCGGGCCACATTGTTTTCTGATGCAAAACGGATAAGGCCGGTTGGTTTTTTAACACTGACCATAATCTCATCACAGGAGTCAATGCATGCCGTACAGTTAACACATTCCAGCTGGGTCCCATTCCGGATATCAATACCGGTCGGGCATACCCGCACACAGGCTGCACAGTCGATGCAATCACCCAGTTGTTCGGTGGCTTCTTTTTTTAATTTACCCCTGGGTTCTCCCCGTACATAATCATAAGCAACTACGATAGAATTTTTATCCAGTAATACGCCCTGGAGCCTGCCATATGGACAAACGACAATACATACCTGCTCCCGGAACCAGTAGAACACAAAGAAGAAAACAGTACTGAATCCAATCAGCGCCATAAAGGTTCCAAAATGGCTGCTGATGCCTTCCCGGATATAGTGCAACACTTCGTCCATGCTGATGAGGTAGGCCATGAAAAAATTGGCGATGATAAAGGAAATGAGATAAAAGACAATAATTTTCAGGATCCTTTTGCGGATCTTAAATCCGTTCCATGACATTTCCTTCAGTTGTCTTTGTTTGTTGAAATCGCCTTCGATCCAGTATTCGATCTTACGGAAAACCATTTCCATGAAAACGGTTTGCGGGCAGGCCCATCCGCAGAAAACCCTGCCAAAGACTACTGTGAAAAGTATGATGAAAACCATGAAGGTAAGCATGCCCAGTGCGAATATGAAAAAATCCTGCGGCCCGAAAATCTGTCCAAACAGGATGAATTTTCTTTTCAGGACATTAATCATGAACATTGGCTCACCATGAATTTTAATAAAAGGCAAACCAAANAAAATGATCAGGTAAAGAATACTGGCAAGCGTTCTTTTGTTATACAATCTCCCTTTGGGTTTCTTNGGAAAGATATAATGGCGTTTTCCTTTCTTATCNATTGTAGCCACAGAATCCCGGAAGCTTTGATCCATCCGGGATTTCTTTTCACTGGCCTGTTCGTTTAACTGAGTCATTTTATATTTTATTTCCCTGCGGCACTATCCTTTGCTGCGGGGGCAGTAGTTGCCGCTGCGGCAGTTTCACTAAAGATGTCTCCTTCCGGAGCTTTGGGGTTGGCAGGTTTGGTACCCTTCAAAGATTTCACAAAGCTTGTCAGGTTGCGCATCTGGGTTGGGCTATACATAGTCTGCCAGGACTGCATACCTTTCTCAGGATAGCCGATTTTGATTGTATAATAAATGTCATTCAGACCGCCACGATGAATCCAGTATTCGTCTGTGAGGTTAGGCCCGATTCCTCCGCCGCCGTCTGCCATATGACAAGCAACACAGGATTGTGTAAATAATGCTTTACCGGCTGCAATGCCATCGGCGTCTGCCAGGGTGATATTGTTTTCATCCACCAGGTCTTTTGTGCGGGCCTTGTATAATTCTTCAACGCGTTTTCCTTCTGCCATCTCAGCAGCATATTCCTGCTCCGGGTTTTTGCCGGTTCCGAAAACATGATAATTGAAGATGTAAATTACAGCGACGATAATAGTAAAGTAAAAACCCCATTTCCACCAGGGGGGAAGCGCATTGTCCAGTTCTTTTATGCCATCATAATCATGGTCAAGCATAACATCTGCTTCCTGTTCAACCGGTACTGCACGGGTGAATACACTTTTATCAAGGTTACTCCACCATGATGCCAGACGTGTTTGTTTGCCCTCCTGTAATACTACATCTGCTGCACCGGTTAGTTCAACGTAAGATCTTCTGGCCATGAAAGCCAGAAAAAGAATGACCACAACTTCCAGTGTGATCACCGTGGCAATGGCATAGAATTCCAATTGCGACAGCCCGCCATAGTTTGGAG
>Ga0031656_10000776_pt1 | contig 11557 bp, 14 predicted proteins | sample FrelakmetDIP11DI_FD_55080 | JGI IMG/M metagenome (GOLD analysis project Ga0031656, IMG submission 55080) | Freshwater lake sediment microbial communities from the University of Notre Dame, USA, for methane emissions studies - DIP11 DI | ecosystem: Environmental > Aquatic > Freshwater > Lake >... | reverse complement strand
TATGCGCTCGCTATCCGATTCAATTATCGCCGCTTATCCCTTGAGATGTTTAAATACCTCTTTGTTCAGAATCACCTTGTCCCAATCTTCCCAGACATTCGCATCCCTCCTGCAGTCATAATTCCTGCACCGTTCAGGTCTGTCCTCCCAGATTGTACAGAGCAATGTCTTCCTGTCGAAGTGTGAGCAATATCCATCCTCTTCCGTCGCAATAAAATACGGCCGTTTTGGATTCCATTGTATGATCCCCTTTCCGACATCGCTCTTCGTAAGAGCAAAGATAAAACTGCAGCAGACAGACTTACAGAGTCCTCTTCTTTCTTCATCATGCAGGATCACGGTCTCTGCCTTTTCATCCTCATCGCCGTAAACAACCAGGATCCTCTTTTCCATGAGCTTTTCGACCATTTCTTTTATATAGGCCTTTTGTTCCCCTGTAAAGTATTCTTCTTCAGTTGCCGGATTCTGCTGATGCTCATTATGCTCGGACACGACACATTCTCCTCTCAGTTCATCTCTGCTTTATCAGTCAGGGCTCTTATTTTTCATCTTAGCCACTTGACTCTCTGCTGTCTTGACGGCCAATCCGGAGTCTTTTAATATTTTCATTAATGGACGTCCGAAAATAAACAGTTCATATTCGGGCTTCAACCCGAGATCCGAAAGCGCATAAGAACGGAGGGCCATATCTTTTTGTACGAGTTCTGACAGCCTCTGGAGGGCTTTTGAGCTGTCTTTGCCGAATGATGCTTCATTGATCAACGGTTGCACTTCCAGCAGGGAACATTCCTGCTCATGCTTCTCTATGATACTCAGGACCGGATCATCATGATTGATGATATCTGAACGGCGAATTGTATGCTGTCCGATAATGCGCATGATTTCTGCTGGTTCCCAGCATTTGAGGAGACGGCATTCGAGGAAACGGTGCTCGTAAATCATACACGAGGAATCCTCCTCCCGATAAAAGCAACAGGACCAGGTATCCCCTTTTCCTGCAACTTTTACCATTTCCTGATATGCCTCTTCCACCGTTTCGCTCAGGGGATTGTATGTCAGTCCACCTTTGCGTATGGTGATGAGATGTTCGTATGCCGCATGATGATTACGGAGAATTTTCTTGTCTTCATGATGCAAAACCGGTCCACCTTTCTTACAGCAGGTTCCGCACCGTATACAGTGGGTAATTTTGCGGGAAGGCAGTTTATCCATTTATTGATCGTACAGCAATTTCTTCAAATGATGGATCCTGTTCTCCAGGTCCTCTCTCACAATAAAATCCCTTTCCACCATGCCAGGCAGAACATCGTTCTGAAGAGCATACAGCAAATCTTCCCCGAAGCCCCGCTCAACGCATATCTTATCAATCAATTCGTGCTCGACAATATTGAGTTCACGTGCAACAATTTCGGCAAACTCATGAGCGATGATCCCACTGGTAAGTTCATCGTCTACCCTGTACCGTGCTGAAATCCCATACACTTCCTCACTACTTTTGTAAATGGCTTCGGGTTTACAACAGAGCAGCTTTTCAAATTCCGCGATCTTCAGAGCCCATCCCGGAGAAAATACCATGAGCTCAAGATAGGGTTTCAGGAGTGAAACTTTCTCCTTTACTTCGGGAAAATGTTCCCTGACTTTCATAAATATCCCTAATAACGATTGTTCCATTCCGGGTAAAATTTACTATACTATATATCAGTACGATACGAATAGAAAACAAGGGAGGAAAAATCATGGCACGGAAAANAATTGTTACCTACGAGTGTGAGCAGTGCGGTTCCGGGATTGTCGTTACCTCTACAGGGGAAGGGGAACTGAGCCCTGTCTACTGCTGCGGCATTGAAGTAACAGAAATATCTGCAACCGGGAAGAACGCCGTTCGGCCAAAGAAGAAGGCGGCAAAGAACGTATCAGGCAGGAAGGGTACTCCTCAGAAAAAAACACCAGCAAAAAAGAAGACATTAAAAAAATAAGAAGATCGTTTCTATTTCTTTTCGAGGACGATCTTATGGTGTAAGAGCGATATCTCTTTTATCTCTCCCTCAAAGATCTTCTGTTCGCCGAAGAGACTTTTGAGATAAATCTTCCCCTGTTCAGGCCTCATGATGTCGACACTCTCAAGATAGAGCTCTTCTTTCCCATTCTGATAGATATAAGCATTTGCCTCGCACATATTACTTCTCCTTTCCTATCGCCTGCCTGATCGACTCGACAATTTTTTCAATCATATGAGGCAGGGGCTCTTTTTCCACTCCAATCACGTCGATTCCTTCCTGATTGAGAGCGAGAAGAATCTTTTTCGCATCTGATGATACAAGAGCCTCTGCCATCCTGGGTGTCATTTCTCCCAGCATTGCATTGGGAAGGACAATGCTCAATGGACCGGTTATCATATCAACCCTGCCCGCATTCCAGACGATTGCGTTTTCTCCTGTTGCACCTTTGTTCGCCCTTGACTTCATCATTGCTGTCGTTGCGGCTGCATTTGTACCGAGTGCAAGGATTTCGATGGTCTCTCCGAACTCATCCCGTAATCTCCTGACAATCAGGCTTCCGATGCCTCCACCCTGTCCATCAACAACAGCAATTCTGTACACAAAATAAGTATAATGGCATGTTCAAACGATGTCAAACTACCCGTGACGACCTCTGATGTGTTATGAAAGCTCATGATGTAAATATTTTGCTGATATGGGCTATAATAGCTTTTTAATGACAGCCTGTAACCCTTAAGGAGGATATTCTTATCAAAAAAATGCCTGACAGGAGAGGATATTTCGGCACATATGGCGGACGATTTGTCCCTGAAACCCTCATGCCTGCCCTCGAGGAGGTTGAGGAAGCATTTTTTCATTCTCTCAGGGATAAGAATTTCCAGCTCCAACTCACTCATCTCCAGAAGACATATATCGGCAGGCCAACACCGCTCTATTTTGCAGAGCGCCTCACAGAGCATCTGGGCGGGGCAAAGATTTATCTGAAGCGTGAGGATCTCGCTCATACGGGCGCCCACAAAATCAATAATGCCGTTGCTCAGGTCCTCCTTGCAAAAATGATGGGGAAGAAACGGGTTATCGCAGAAACCGGTGCAGGTCAGCATGGAGTTGCTACTGCAACCGGCGCTGCACTCTTCGGGCTTGACTGTGAAATATACATGGGTACCGAGGATATGGAAAGACAGGTATTGAATGTATTCAGGATGAAACTCCTTGGAGCAAAAGTCACCGAGGTTCCAACAGGTTCACAGACATTAAAGGATGCAATTAATGAGGCACTCCGCGACTGGACATCCAGTGTTCGCACAACGCATTACGTCATGGGAACCGTATTTGGGCCTCATCCTTTCCCTGTAATGGTAAGGCATTTTCAATCGGTAATTGGGAGGGAGACAAAACGACAGATACTCGCTGTTGAAGGAAGGCTGCCCGATTATCTTATCGCCTGTGTGGGAGGCGGCAGCAATGCGATGGGGCTGTTTTATGCTTTTCTTGCTGATTCTGTAGAGATGATCGGGGTTGAGGCAGGCGGCAAGGGAATTGAAACAGGGGAGCATGCCGCTCGATTTGCCGGTGGCTCGATTGGCGTATTCCAGGGTTGCAAGAGTTATCTCCTGCAGGATAATAACGGCAATGTTCTTGGCACCCATTCTGTTTCCGCAGGGCTTGATTATGCATCAATAGGTCCTGAACATTCTTTCCTGAAAGACAGCGGGCGTGTCCGCTATGCATATGCAACCGACGATGAAGCATTGGCTGCATTTGAGCTTTTGTCGAAGACCGACGGAATTATTCCCGCGCTTGAGTCTGCACACGCGCTTGCTGAAGTCGGAAAACGCGCGCCTGCACTTTCACGGAATACCCTCATGGTAGTGAACCTCTCCGGCAGGGGTGACAAAGACGTGCAGCATGTGGCCCGGATCAAAGGTATCAAACTGTGAAAACGAGGATTTCGGAAACATTTAATACTTTGCGAAAACTGGGGAAGAAAGCTTTCATCCCGTATATCATGACAGGGGATCCCTCCCTAAAAAAGACAAAAGAAATTGTTCTTCTGTTCGAAGAGTGCGGTGCAGATATCGTCGAGTTGGGAGTACCCTTTTCAGATCCGCTCGCAGACGGCCCTATAATTCAGCGTGCTGCTGAAAGAGCCCTGCAAAACGGAACTACCCTGAGAACCGTCCTCTCCTTTGTCAGTGACCTGAGACAAGTCACGCAGATTCCTCTGGTTCTCATGACATACTTCAATCCGGTATTCAGGTACGGGACTGAGGACTTCATCATCAATGCAAGAAACGCCGGCATTGATGGTGTGATCATCCCCGATCTGCCGCCTGATGAGGCAGGGGATTTCATCCGTNCCTCAAGGAGTCAGGGGCTTGATACAATATTCCTTCTCGCTCCGACTTCAACAGAGACGAGAATCAGGAGAGTGACAAAGGCGTCACACGGTTTTATCTATTATATTGCAATAACAGGGATAACAGGAGCCAACCTTCTCCTTGATGGTTCGATGGAGATATTAATCGCGCACATACGGAAATATACAGAATATCCGATAGCGGTCGGGTTTGGAGTCTCAACCCCTGACGATGCAGCACATGTTGCAAAGCTTTCTGACGGAGTAATCATTGGGAGCGCAATTGTCAAGAAGCTCCATGAAAATCCTGATAAACTGAAGGACTATCTTTTCAGCCTGAGGCAGGCAATTACGTAAACATTTTTCGAAGGATTCAACATGGCATGGTTCAAGAAAACTAAGGAAACCCGCGGAGAGAAGAAAGGAAAGATTACCGAAGGACTGTGGGTTAAGTGCGATGGCTGCAAGGAGATTGTCTATAAGAAAGAGATAGAAAAAAATCTCAAGATATGCCCGAAATGCAATTACCACTTCAGGATAAGCGCCCGCGAACGGCTGAAACTTCTTGTTGACGAGGGCAGTTTTGTCGAGATTGATGAAAACCTTGTTTCCGTCGATCCCCTGCACTTTAAAGACTCAGTTGCATACAAAGAGCGGCTCAGGGATAACCAGAGAAAAAGCGGAATGAGGGAAGCCGTCATTTCAGGAGATGCACTGATCAGGGAATACCCTGCAACGCTCGTCATCATGGACTTTTCCTTTATGGGCGGCAGCATGGGATCTGTCGTCGGCGAAAAGGTATCAAGGGCGGCGGAAAGGGCTCTCGAAAAAAAGCAGCCCCTTATTGCAGTATCGTCATCCGGTGGCGCACGGATGCAGGAAGGAATATTCTCCCTTATGCAGATGGCAAAGGTATCTGCCTCTATCGGCAGACTGAAGGATAATGGAATTCTCTACATCTCAGTTTTGTGCGACCCAACCTTTGGCGGTGTCACTGCGAGTTTTGCCTCATTAGGCGACATCATTATTGCAGAACCAAAAAGCCTGATCGGTTTTGCCGGCCCGCGTGTCATCGAGCAGACAATGAAACAGCCCTTGCCGGATGACTTCCAGAGGGCTGACTTCCTTCTTGAGCACGGACTCATTGACATGGTAGTTGACAGGAAGAATCTGAGGGATACGATTGCCAAGATATTTGAACTGCTTCTATGAGCTACCATGAGTCAATTCAGTACCTCTATAATCTCCGGAAACACGGCATTAAATTTGGCCTCGACAATATAAGCAGGCTCTTATCTGAACTCGGTAATCCTCAGAAACTATTCCGCACACTCCATATAGGGGGAACAAACGGCAAGGGTTCAACATCGGCAATTGCAGCATCCATTCTTCAGGCNGCCGGATTTAACGTCGGCCTTTTCACCTCTCCCCACCTCATCAGTTTCACCGAGAGGATCAGAATAAATGGANCGGAGATACCNGAACCGGACGTTGTCGGTCTCGCCGAAGAGGTCAGAGATGTTGCTTCGCGTATTGATGATTTCTCCCCAACATTCTTTGANGTCGTCACTGCAATGGCTCTCCTGTATTTCAGCAGGAAAAAAATAGCTATAGCGGTGATGGAAGTTGGCATGGGCGGAAGGCTCGATGCAACCAACATCATCTCCCCTGATGTCTGTGTCATAACGCAGATCAGTTACGATCATATGGAATTTCTCGGGAAAACGCTCAGGGAAATTGCACAGGAGAAAGCAGGTATTATCAAGAAGGGGATACCCGTTGTGACGGCTCACCAGGAACCTGGATCAATGGACGTTATCAAGACAAAGGCAAAGGAAAATGATGCCAAATTATATGCTTATGGGAGCGAGTTTTCTTCCCGACCCTGTCGCGGGGATACCGCTGGAATTCATTTCGATTACCATGACGCACGTATGCGAATTGATAACCTTTACCTGCCTCTTGCAGGCGTGCATCAGATGCAAAATGCCTCTGTTGCGATCAAGGCTGTTAGCCTCATATCGCAACCAATGACTGATCGCTCTCTTAAAGAAGGTCTGGAAAAAACAAATTGGCCGGGTAGGCTCGAATGTATTCATCATGACCCGCTGATCCTCATCGACGGAGCACACAATCCTGCTGCTGCAGTCGTCCTCTCCCAGGCACTCCGGAATATCTTTCTCAAAACATACAAAAGAATCATCCTGATACTTGGCATTATGGGTGACAAGGATATTGCAGGTATATTGAAACCATTATTACCCCTCGCATCTCATATTATCCTTACTCGTCCCTCTTATACCAGGGCAGCTTCACCAGAAACCATTGCTCGTATTGCAGAATCCATGGGAATTTCGAATGTACATACTGCTCATACAGTAAAAGATGCGCTTGAGATGGGAATGAAGGACGCCCGTAAATTTCAATCAGGGGCTGCTCTTATTGTTGTTACCGGTTCATTTTACACAATCGGTGAGGCTAAGGAAGTTCTCGGACAAACAGGCATTCTTACTACGCTGAGGGAATAAGAACCAGATATGGTGATTTTTTCCTCGAAGAAGTTTTTATTTCACCTTTCGGGTTTTTTTTTATTTGCTACATGCTGCCTGCTGCCTGCTTTCTCCTGTTATGCGGATGACCAGACCATCATAACCTCAGAAACCCTGGAATATGATTACCATGAGAGAAATTACGTCGCAAAGGGTAAGGTGAAGATAGAGAGAGCTGATACGGTGATTGAGGCTGACGAAATTATCTACAACGAACAGACATCCGATGTCACGGCTTCAGGAAATATACAATACCATGACAATGATGTCACGATTCATGCCGGCCGGGCTGAACTTAACCTTGAAACAAAATCCGGCACTGTTTTTGACGCAGAAGTATTTTACAAAAAGGATAATTATCGTATCTCAGGCAGGGAGATCGGGAAGACCGGGAATGATTATTATTCCCGTACTGAGGCTACTTTCACGACATGCGATGCCCTTGTACCGGCATGGTGTTTCAAAGGCAGAGACATGAATGCCGCAGCCGGTGAAGCATTAACAGCAAAAGATGTTTTTTTTCGTATAAAGAACGTACCTGTGCTCTATACTCCGGTTCTCTGGGCGCCAATTCTTATCGAGAGGAAGACAGGCTTTTTATTCCCTTTCTTTGGATACAGCGATTCCCGTGGATTTCAGATGAATTTGCCTTTTTACTGGGCAATATCAGAAAGCCGCGATGCCACCTTCGTTCTCGATGAATATACAAAAAGAGGGCTTGGAACAGGCATTGAATACCGGTATATCGGGCTTGGAAACATGGAAGGGAAATGGTGGGGCTACCATATACGGGACAATGAACTCAGGAAAGACTTTTTTGAATTCAGGGCTCTTCACAATCAAAGATCAACGGAACGCATGGGAGGGTATCTGAATATCAATTTTATTAATGAAAAAGATTATTACCGGGAGTTTAAAACCGATCTTCAGGTGAGGACAAACCGTTTTCTTGAGTCAACAGGTGAGATAGCCCTTCCCTTTTCCAACTCCCGTGCTTATCTCCTGTCTCAATACTGGATTGATCTGAAGGAAGACAGTCAGGACCCTTTGCAAAGACTTCCTGAAGCAGGATATGTCCTGAATCCTGTGACAGCCGGCCCTTTCTGNGTATCCGGATCGGCATCAATAGCCAATTTCTGGAGGGAAGAAGGGGTCTATGGGCAGAGACTTGATGTCTTCCCAAGGATAACTCACCAGTTTGGAGAAGATATTACCTTTCTTCAGAGCCTTGGTCTTCGTGAGACAGCATATTCTTTACACAGAGGTGAGGATGATTCCCTTCACAGGGAATCCTTTGAATATCGTATCCTGGGCCATATGAGATTACTGAAGAAATATGCATCATTCACCCATGTTATCGAACCTTCATTGGGGTACACATTCATAACAAATTCTGACCACAGCCCGGCAATATTCGATTCAACAGAGCTTTTTCCAAAGACTTCTTTGCTTTCATTATCACTCTTGAGCAGATTCATCAGTGATCAGGGTGAGCTTATGGTTCTCAGGGTTTCCCAGGGCTTTGATTCCTATCAGGGTGACAGGCCATTTCTTCCGGTATTGTTGGATGTCGGAATAAAACGGCCCCTGCCGCTAAGGCTCGGTACAGCATATAATGTCCATACAGGGAAAATCGAGAGCATGAATTCAGACGTTTCCATGAAGATTGCAGAAATAGCCTTCCTGGCCGGGCAAAGGTACAACAGACTGACTGATGTAAATACCTTCGTTGCAGGTATCGGGATTCACCCATTCACCCCTCTCTCTCTGGATGGAAAAATCTGGTACGATGCCGAACAGAAAGAGACGAGGGAGATCAGTTTGAACATCACCTATACGAGCCAGTGCTGGGGAATCAATCTTGGATTTGTGAAAAGACCCGACGACTTTTCCGTATCTTTTCTCATTGAGCTGAAAGGACTTACCAAGGCCTTGAAGATTTAAGAAGCGGTCCCCGCAAATATTAAGGGTCTCATACAAAAACTGCATTAAATTATAAAATCCCTCCTAACCCCTGGTCGCCTTTGGCGCCGCCAGAGGCGGGTAAACTCCCTTTGCTAAAGGGAGGAATAATACCCCTCTTTGGCAAAGAGGGGTAAGGGGAGATTTTCTGATAAATATCTATTCAATTATGAAACCCTGAAATAGTGCTTTTCTAATTATTTCTCCAGCCTCTTTTACCGATGTTTTTTCAGTATCAATCGTAACCTCGGGATTCAATGGTTCTTCGTACGGGGCTCCCATTCCGGGCACCGGCCATCCTTCAATCCCTTTTTTATAAATATCCCNGGGAGCTTCATGAGTATTAACCCGNTTTTGCTCGCGTCGTATGCATACTTCTGTCGTGCATCTGAGATACACTTCCCGGTAGTGCGGGATGAGCTGTCGGGCAAGTTCCCGCCACTTTCTGAGATTTCCTGTTGCGTCAATAATTACGTTCTTTCCGAGTTCCGAGAGTTTCTTCGCAAAATACACAAGTGCTCTATACAGGATATCTCTCTCGGAATGAGAATACGTTGGTTCAGGCGTTGCAATCATTCTGAACTCATCCATCCTGAGTATGGTAAATTCAGGATGAGCCTTTAGTATCTCATCGGCAACCGAGCTCTTCCCGCTCCCCGGAAGCCCTGTTATCCAGATCACCATGCCTGACATATCGCGTAACACTTCCTATTTTTTCATGTTGCTCTGTATAATACCCTGCATTTTGTTTTACAATACAAGGCAAAATTGTTTGCCGGATATAACACAAATATATCGCATAAAGACAAAATATACCATTTTTACATAGATAACAGCAGGAAAACTGATGAAAATCCAATTGAGCAGAAAAGATATTGACGGGCTTACGGAAAAGGCAAGAAGCCTCCGAATGGAAATTCTGAAGATGCTTGCAGAAGCGGGCTCCGGCCATACCGGTGGTTCCCTGTCTGCTGCAGATATTGTAACAGTCCTCTATTTCTTTAAAATGAGGCATAAACCCGCCAACCCTGAATGGAGAGAGAGGGACAGGTTTATTCTTTCAAAAGGCCATGCAGCCCCTGTTCTTTATGCAGCTCTTGCACTATCCGGATATTTTGATAAGGAGCTCCTCAAAACATTACGCAAGATTGGAAGCCCGCTACAGGGGCATCCCTGTTCCTGTAAATTGCCCGGAGTCGAAATATCAACAGGTTCTCTGGGACAAGGCCTCTCTATCGCCAATGGCATTTCGATGGGGATCAAAATGGATGGACTGTCTTCACGGGTTTACTGCATTCTCGGCGACGGCGAGATCCAGGAAGGACAGGTTTGGGAAGCTGCAATGACCGCTGCTCATTACAGGCTCGATAACCTCTGTGCAATCATTGATAACAATGGTCTCCAGATCGATGGACATTGTTGTGATGTAATGCATATAGAACCGATCGTTCATAAATGGAAGGCCTTTGGCTGGCATGTCATAGACATTGATGGACATAATATCAGGGCGATTGTAGGCGCCCTGAATAAGGCGGAAACGCTGAAAGGGAAACCTACCATGATCGTTGCCAGGACAATCAAAGGGAAAGGCGTTTCTTTCTTCGAGGGTAAGGTCGAGTATCACGGCTTAGCACCAACCCATGACGAGCTCAAAATGGCTTTAAAGGAACTGCAACAATAATGGGAGAAAGGATACAGCAGTCATCACCCGCCGCGCAGAGCACAGCGAAAAAAGCGATCGCTACGAGAGATGCCTATGGCGAAGCACTCCTCGAACTCGGCAGGCTTCGGAAGGATATCGTTGTTCTCGACGCGGATCTCTCCGGGTCGACAAAGACGGGGAAATTTGCAAAGGCATTTCCGGACAGGTTTTATAATATAGGTATCTCAGAACAGGACTTGATCGGAACTGCAAGCGGACTTTCGCTCACAGGCAAACTGCCGTTTGCTTCAACCTTTGCAGTCTTCGAGACAGGAAGGGCATGGGAACAGATCAGACAGACCGTCTGTTATTCGAACCTGAATGTAAAGCTTGTTGCAACGCACAGCGGCATCACTGTCGGTGAAGACGGCGCCTCCCATCAGTCGGTAGAGGATGTCGCTCTGATGAGGGTACTCCCGAATATGACGGTCATCGTCCCCGCTGATGCTCATGAAACAAAGCAGGTTATCCATACCATTGCAGACTCTTACGGCCCGTTTTACGTAAGACTCGGAAGGGCGAAAGTCCCGGTTGTCATGCCGGATGATTATACCTTTCAGATAGGCAAATCCTTCACCTTCCATCTCGGGAAGGATGCAAACATTGTTGCTATGGGAATCATGGTTTCCGCGGCGCTTGAAGCTGCAAAAATACTCAGGGATGCAGGTATCGATGTTGGGGTTATCAACATGTCAACGGTAAAGCCTCTTGATAACGAAGCCCTCTTAAAAGCTTCCTCAGCATGCAGACTCATCGTCACTGCTGAAGAGCATTCCATAATCGGCGGGCTCGGAGGTGCAGTAAGCGAATTCCTTTCAGAAAACAATCCGACAAAAGTGCTCAGAATCGGCATCAAAGATGATTTCGGTTGTTCAGGAACTTCAGAAGAGCTCCTGCACCTGTATGGACTTACTGCAGATAATCTTGTGCGTTCTATCAAAGAGGCATTGGCATAGATTCAAGATGCAAAATCTAAAAGTAAAAA
>Ga0031656_10000774_pt1 | contig 11567 bp, 12 predicted proteins | sample FrelakmetDIP11DI_FD_55080 | JGI IMG/M metagenome (GOLD analysis project Ga0031656, IMG submission 55080) | Freshwater lake sediment microbial communities from the University of Notre Dame, USA, for methane emissions studies - DIP11 DI | ecosystem: Environmental > Aquatic > Freshwater > Lake >... | reverse complement strand
AGAAGAGATTCTTCAGCCTTTTTTTATGGTCTTCTCTTCTTGCGGTCTTTAGGTATTATGAAACTCCATTCCTGAGAAAATTTCAAGGTAATTTTGTAACTCTCTGTAAATTAACGCTTAATTAACGGTACGGATATTGCTTGATTTGGGCTGTAATATTCACTGATGAGAGGAGTCATCTCATTCTCAATTATCGGGAGGAGGACTAAAAGGCTTAGAACTCGACACATGATGAGTGGTAATTTCTGATAAGGGTTTCTTTGCTGCCGATATTCTATCTTTATTTATTATCTAATTGTATGTATTCCCCTGAAGGCTTCCCATAAAGGCGTCATACATAGTACCCTCCACATTAGCCTCCAATAATTTTATAATTTCCGGTATCTCACCTTTTATAACATCAATGAATTGCATTCCAGCGATATAAAGTGGGGTAATATCACCGTTGGCTTCCTTCACACTATCCGCCAATAAAGCCCATACAGCGGTTGCTTTAACAAAGACTGATTTGTTCTTATACCCTATTTTCAGCGCATAACTCTTGCCGATATTTATCAACTTATCTGCCATCACTAAAGCACCTCCACTGCTGATGTTCATTACTTTCACCCGGCTGGCTGATGGCATATCGCAATCAACTCCCATATTCTCTACATTGAATCTTCTGTGCTGTCTACTCTCGTTCGTGCCATTTCCCGAGTTCTCATTGTCTGCATGATAAACTGACTCAACACTGTTATCTTTTATCATATTGTCTCCTCCCTGTTGGCTATTATCTTGTTGGCTGCCCAGATGGTCAATCCTACTCAGGTAGGATTGATTTACAGGATGTAAAGAAGCAGAATTTAATCAAAGATGATAATGACAGCTCCATATACACAGACGGAGGCTAATCGTGATAAATAGTAATCCCACGGCTTTTCCTGAATTGCCGAATGCCAATATGAACAGGGACAGAACACTACATGAAGACAAGACAGTTCACAAGGGAAAGGTGCTTATTGTTGATGATGAGATTGACACAGTAAATACCTTGCAGGCATATCTCTCAGAGAAAGGCTTTAAGACGCTTGGTTGTACATCAGGGAAAGGTGCTATCGATACAGTAAAGAAATGTGACTTCGATATTCTCCTCATAGACCTTATGATGCCAGAAATGAACGGGATTGAAGTATTGAAGTCAGCTCTGGAAATAGACCCTCACCTTATCGGAATTATCATCACGGGTAAGGGTACAATTGAAAGTGCTGTTGATGCAATGAAGTCTGGGGCTTTCGATTACCTGTTAAAACCATTTGAGTTTAGACTGCTGTCGCCTATACTTGCCCGTGCCATGAAAGTGAGAGAGTTGAGGAAATCGGAGGAGAGATATCGTATCCTTGAAGAGGAACTTACTTATAAGGTGAAGGAGATTCAGAATACCTGTGATAAACCTACAGGCAGGGAACTCGAAATTGTTGAACTAAAGGAAGAAACAGAAGCTCTGAATGAAGAATTGAGGAGACATAAAGAAATGTATCATAACTTTTTTTTCAATGGCGGAGGCTTTGAGCAGTAAGAGAACTGCATCTATTCTTATAAGTCTCAGTGAATATCTTCCCACCACTTCAGTGCCATAACCTTATGATGGGTGGAGACAAAACTGTAGTTATTTCTATTTCTATTTCCATTTGAACTGTACACTATTTTGTGATTGCCGAAAGACATTGACTTGAGGAATTGAACGTGAGACACAAAACGCTCAGGGCGTTTATTTCTCTTGTGAGACAGAGACGAAGAGGTAGTGTTTTTGGTTAATAGAATCCCTTGATAGTATTTGCCATTTTTGATGGATCAAAAGGCTGTCGTATGAGCGGCATGTCCTTTAGAACCGGTATTCTCTTCTCCAACACAGGGCGATGGTTTCGGTAAATAATCCCAAGCGGGATACGCTCCCCCCATTCAAGTGCTTTTTGAAAAGCCTTGATTTTGTCTTCAGGATCATATCCGGGTTCAATACGATAGACACGCTGGCGGTACCATTCATACGTGTTGATTTTATTGAACGTCACACACGGCTGCAGAATATCGAACAATGCAAATCCTTCATGGAGTATCGCATCCTTCATGAGTTCCTTGAGATATTCCTGATCTCCTGCAAATCCCCTCGCCACAAAGCTGCACTCAAGGGCTATCGCGAGAGCCAAGGGATTTAATTGTTCTGAGAAAACGCCGAACGGCTGATTTTTTGTAACCATTCCCTCCATACTCGTGGGTGAGGGCTGGCCTTTCGTGAGCCCGTATATCTGATTATCATGCACAAACAGTTTTAGATTGATATTTCTTCTTATCGCATGNATAAGGTGGTTACCACCTTCACCATAACAGTCACCATCCCCCGCAACCGCGATGACAAGCATCTCATGATTAGCGAGTTTAATGCCTGTTGCAACAGGAAGGGTTCTCCCATGCAGACCGTTGAAGGTATTGCATTTCAGGTAATGGGGGAATTTCGACGCTTGACCGATCCCGGATACAATGGTGAATTGATATGGCTCAATTCCAAGTTCGACCATTGCATCCTTGAAAGACTTAAGGATACCGAAATTACCGCAGCCCGGGCACCATGCAGGGATCTGCCCTTTATAATCTTCCAAAGAAGGCATGTAATTCTCCCATAAGGTTTTCTACAGTGAAAGGTCTCCCGTCATATTTGTTTATCGAATGAGTGAATGCATACCCGGTCTCAGCCCTGAAAAGCCTGGCAAACTGTCCGGTGGCATTCTGTTCTATGCAAACAGTCATCTGTGCATTCTTGAGGAGACCTAAATAATCACGTTTCAACCACCCCCTGTCCTCCTCCCCTTGACGGAGGGGGTTGAAGGAGGGGTTTTCTTCTATCAATGGGAAAGGATAAATTTCACTGAAGTGAAGCATTGCAATTTTCCTGTCTTTTGACAGGATATCGACAACCTCTCTTATAACCCCGTAGAGAGAACCCCAGCACACAAGTAAAATCTCGGGGGCGCTGCTGCCATAGAGAAAAGGCTGTGCTATTTCCTGTCTGATGAGCGGTAATTTCTTCAGCAATCTTTTCTGAACCATTTTCACCCGTGTCTCTGCATCTTCGATGATATGGCCTTCTTCATCGTGTTCATCACTGTCAGTCACAACCAGACTTTCTGAATCCCCGGGGACACCTAACGGTGAAACGCCGGTTTCTGTAAAGGCATGTCGTTTATAATCTTTTAACTTCTTAAATGCATCACCCCTGATCCGGTAATCATTGAACCTGATTTTTGTGGCATCTAAACGATCATACGTCCACCCTGAATCAGCGAGGTACTGGTCAAAGATTATCAATGCCGGTATCTGGAATTTCTCGGCGAGCTCAAAAGCCTTGTTCGTAAGATAGAATGCCTGTTCAGGAGTCCCGGGCGCAAAGACAACCCTCGGGAACTCTCCATGCGCAGCGTGTATCGCAAACAGCAAATCGCCCTGTTCTGTCCTCGTAGGGAGACCTGTAGCAGGTGCCGGCCTCTGGCCGAGGGCTATGACAATGGGTGTTTCTGTCATCCCCGCCAGGGAAAGACCTTCTACCATAAGTGCAAAACCCCCGCCAGCGGTCCCTGTCATTGCCCTCACGCCTGCGAAGGATGCGCCAAGGGCCATATTGATTGCAGAGATTTCGTCTTCTGCCTGCTCAACGACTATGCCGTATTCCTTTTCCTTGCCTGCAAGATAGTTCATGATCCCTGTTGAGGGTGTCATGGGATATGCTGAATAGAATTTGCACCCTGATGCGATAGCTCCAAGTGCAATGCCTTCGATACCGGAAATCAACATCTGGGGCGCTCCAAAAGATGAAGGGATGAATGAGCATTTCGGGCAGTTCTGGAGAGCAAAATCAAACCCGGCCTTTGCAGCATTCAGATTGGCTTGTACGACATCCTCTCCCTTTTTGCTGAAGGCATCGTGCATGATTCCGTTGAAGATGTCCAGATCGAGTCTCAGCATACCAAGCACAGCTCCGGTCGCTACGGTATTTGCCATAATCTTGTTCCCTTGCTGGACGGCCAACTCTACAAAAGGGATATCGAGAAATTGAGGTTTTTCATATTTCTGTTTTAATGCAGATGAGTCATATATGATAAGTCCATTCTCAGAGAGCTCATTTTCATGCAGCGTTATGCTCTCCTTATCGAATGCAACAATGATATCAATTCTCTCCCTGGATGCCGTAATGGGTTTTTCCGAAAATCTGATCTGGAAGAAATTGTGGCCGCCCCTTATGCGCGATTCGTAATCCTGGTGGGTAAAGACATGATACCCTGCCCGTGAAAATACCTTTGCGAGTGTATCTCCAATGGTCTGGATGCCCTGCCCTGCTTCACCGCCTATTTTAATGGAGTAATCCATCAGCCTTGAGCTTTAAAGAAAGGTATTAGAACCTATCTTAAAATGAAGTCATACCGGCCCCGTATCGAGTACGGGGTAAACTCCAGNCGGTATCCAGCGACTTTAGTATTCTGAATTGGCAATTCGCAATTCTCTGTTTTTTATAATAAAAAGGCAAAGTCACTGGATTCCGGGTCAAGCCCGGAATGACAAAAAAACTCAAAAAACCTATTTTAAGATACGTTAAAGTATTGTCTGCTATATGAAACTCTTCCTTAAATTGTTCAGCCAAACGATATGACTTTTTTCCTCCCTGATAATTGTATCAATGAGCTCTTTTTCTTTTAAGGCCTCACGGAGTGTATAGTAATAAAGGAGCGTTTCACGCTCGAAACACAGAGCAAAATCAATCGCTTCTGCTGCGGTTTTTACGTGCTCAAGGGAGGGCAGACACTTNTCTTTTCCAAGAAAAAATTCCGAATCAACAAGTGCCCGGAGATAGAGGGTGACCTCACNCCACCCCTCTGGCTCTTCATCCTTTAATTGGTTTTCAAGGCCCAGGAAGCTTTCCCCGTGCCTGANCTCATGAGTTGCAAGNAATTCAAAGAGTTTTTTCAATTCAGCTTTATCNCGGAATTTTTCCGCCATTTGGGTATAGAATTCTTTCCCCAGTTTTTCTGTCTGAACAGCCTGCTCTACCACTTCTCTGACCGAAAAAGTTATCATAGCTTCTCCTTATCTTGCTTAGTTATCAGCTATTATGATTAAAGTTTAGATGATATTATGGATATCGTCAATCTTTATGATATTACTTTCAAGAAGATGGGTAAGGAAGATGAACGCTCCGCAGGGGGAAGGTTTTTTTATCTCCTTTTCATTGAAGGGAGGAGAGAGTGTGGCCAGAATGAAATCACAGTCATTCGCATAAAAAGGACAAACCGCGCACATAGCCTGCGTGAGCTTTTTTTGCATCCCATAATCGTACTGTTTGTCCGGCCTCTCAAAGGTAAGGTTTTTCCCGTTGCGCAATAATCTCTCAATAACAATAAAACCTTCGCATGCGAGATCTTCTTGCTGTAATGGCTTGAAATATGAACAGAAATTATTGCACAGCTTTTCCCGTATATACTGATTCAAAGGCTTATGGTCCTTTTAGTGAGGCGTGAAGTTCCCCTTCCGCACCTTCTCCAGGATGTCCTGAACCAGCAACTGAATTTCACCCAGTTTGAACATAATATCTTCAGCCGGTACATATGCAATGTTTCTCAGGTATGATTGCAGGCCGTCAAGAGACTGAACGATCCCGTCATAAAATTCTTGTGCGACAAATCGTCTTTGCCTGAGGGAATTCTCTGCCTGCCTGCGCTCGATAATCTCACTTTCCAGTTCCTCAACGACAGCCTCAAGCTGCTTCGTCCGTTCCAGGACAAGGCTTTCCAGTTTCTCATTCCATTGCTTTCTTTGTTCCTCACCTTGCTTACGTTTGGTTGTATCCCTGAATATGCCCATGAGATATCTCTTGCCGCAGATTGAAAGATGTGAACAACTGATATCGGCATAGAGAACATTGCCATCCTTGTTTTTCAAAGGGACATCTTGCGCAACGGTCACCTCACCCCTGTCCATCTGTTCAAACTGCTCAAGGACTTCAGCAAGGTGTTCCTGCGGATGGATGTCATAGACTGTCATTGACTGTAATTCTTTTAGACTGTATCCCAGCATCTGACAGATTGCATTGTTGCCGGTAAAAAGCGCCTTTTCCTCCGGCTCTGCAAGAAGAATCCCGTCGAATGCATGATCAAAAATCGTCCTGAATCTCTGTTCACTTTCCCTGAGTGCATCCTCTGTCTGCCTGCGTTTCGTGATGTCGGTTATCACCGCGAAGCTGCTATTGAATTTTTCCTGATCATCAACAATCGGTCCGGGAGAAATAATGGTGAATATTTTCTGACCATCTGTTCTCCTGCAGGTCAGTTCAAACGCAGTAAAGACGCCCTTTTTATGTTCATCGAATTTTTCTTCAAATATTTGACGATCATTTTCATCAATAAAATCAGTTACATGATGCCCGACAACGTCATTTCGTGTGCATCCTAACATGTGACATATTTTCTCATTGGCAAAAGTGAGATAACCATGTTCGTCCAAGACCCATAAACCGTCATTCATGGTCTCAATCACTTTATTACATACGCGGTATTGCATTTTCCCGGTGCTCCGATAGCGGATTTACCAGTATATCATAAAATGAATCACGCCGGCTCATGGCACCGGCAACTCCTTATTGTTTAAAATACATCCATGAAATATTTCCTCTCCCGTGAGGCAGTTTTAAAAACCCTGGAACACCCCGCTGTTTACAACATAAGAACAGATGAACTGTATGAACTTGATGATGCTTCCTTTCAATTTCTCCGGCAGTGCGCATCAGGTAAGGGCTGCGAAGGATATGATAGCGAATTTGTGAATTATTGCATTAAGGAAGGCATTCTGTCGGAGCAGGGGGCCTCATTGAAGCAGCCTCCGCTCATACAAGCCCCTGAACCTTCACTCAGGTATCTCGAATTGCAGATTACGAAAAACTGTAATCTCAAATGCAGGCATTGTTACATCGGAGATCAAAACAGGGATAGGGGGAGAGGGGGAGAAAAAGATGAGCTTTCATTAGATCAGATACAGGCTGTATTACGTGAATTTGAAGCAATGCAGGGACTAAGGGTGCTCATCAGCGGCGGAGAGCCGCTCATGCACAGCCAATTTGAAAAGATCAATGAGATGCTTCCTGAATTCTTTATAAGGAAAATTCTTATAACAAACGGCCTTTTACTCACCAAAAGAAAACTGACGGCGTTGAATGTCCACGAGATTCAGGTCAGCATTGACGGCCTTGAATATGCGCATGACTCCCTGAGAGGCAAGGGGACATTCAGATCGGCCATGGAAACAGTAAAAAGGTCACTTGATGCTGGGTTCCAGGTTTCGGTCTCGACCATGGTTCATGGGAAAAATCTCGAAGATTTTGACGACATGGCGAAGCTTTTCAAGAGACTGGGGATAAAGGACTGGACAGTCGATGTTCCGTGCATAACCGGCAGGCTCAAAGCACATCCTGAATTCCAGATAAGCCCCGCGGTCGGAGGGAAATATCTCAGGTACGGATACGGTGAAGGGATCCATTCAGGCACCTCAGGATTGGCATGCGGAGCTCACCTCATGTCAGTCATGGCAGACGGTAAGATTGCAAAGTGCACGTTTTATGCGGACAGGGCCGTTGGCAGCATAGCAGACGGGCTCAGAGAAAGCTGGCAGAGAATAGAGCCTGTCAGAATCGAGACATTAACCTGCGATTGTCATTACCTGAATGAATGCAGGGGTGGCTGCAGATACAGGGCGCTGCTTCTTGGTGATGAACTCGGCAAAGATTTTTACAAATGTCATTCATATGATATACTTTGTGCAGATAAATAAAATGTCGGGCATGAAGCCTGAATTCCTCTATGAAAAGGGGTGTCTTACATGACAATTAAAAAAGTCTCAAAAAGGGTTTCAACTACCTGCAAATGCAAGAGTTCCTGTTAACAAAATTCGATGAGCCACAAGACGTAGGTAAGAAAAAGAAAAGGCTGGTTTTGCCAGCCTTTTCTTTTTAACCATTATTATTCAATAGTTATGCACTGTACAGGGCAGGTATCAGCGGCTTCCTGACAGTTGCAGGTGTTGCATTTGTCAGGGCCTATAACTTGCACCTTCCCATCTTCTCCTACTTTGAACACCTCAGGACACATTTCTTCACATGTGCCGCATCCCTCACATGCATCTACATCAACGACCGGCTTTGGCATACTCTTTCCTCCTTATTTATGAAATGTTGAAATTCTCCTCTTTATATCTTAAGAAGAGTTAGGGAAAAACCCCACCTATAAATATATTACCATTATCTCGATAAAGGAATACTCTCTGTTTCCACTCTACTGCCTACTGCCTACTGTTTACTGAATTAAGCCCACGGGGTGCCTCCGTCAACAATGCTGTGTTCTTCCCACATGAACCAGTTGCCTGTATCATTCATGAAATTATACGTGTTTGCAAAAATATCATAATGCTGCTGTTCTTCCTTGATCAGCCTTTCAAAGAGGGCCTTTTCTTTTTGTTTCCTGGTCTCTGTTTCAACCTGTTTATAGAATGCTATGCCTTCCTGTTCCATCTGCATGGCTATCTTGAAAGCTTCAAGTTCATCCTGTGTCGCCATGACGCGCTGCATCAGCGAATTTTTCATGGATGCAAAGATTGTTTGCATATTTCTCATAGGGCTGACATCATCCATCTTGATATCAACCTCTCTGAATATCTGGGAAAGCATATGGAGATGCCTCTTTTCATCCTCTGTTATTGACTGAAACATTTTTTTGCCTGCGGGATGAATTGTTTTCTCCGCAGCTTTNGTATAGAAATCTATAGCATCCTTTTCCATTNTTATCGCGATTTCGATAGCGTTCATATGCTCCTCCTNTNAACAGAATGACGTACGTATTCAGTTTAATTCTTTTGTGGAACGATAATCAAATCGATAATGCCATTGTTTATTATAATAAATAATGACGTCCCCTTCCTTTATACAATTTTATCCTACCCTGCGATGCAACCAGAAGTGCGGCTTCTGCTTCAATCAGAGCATACCTGACTTAAACGTTAAGCAAGACATGACTGAAAAGGAGGCATTTACGCTTGTGGACACCCTTATGCGCACGGGTATTACGGAATTGGATATTCTTGGCGGGGAACCGATGCTCGTTCCCTATATGAAGGATTTGTTAGGATATGTCACCAGTGCCCGCATTGCTGTCAATATCAGTACGAACGGCAGTCTTCCCGAAATGGTTCATACCATAGCCAAGATACCGACACGGTTATTGCACATCGGGTTTTCTCTCCATGGTTTCTCAGACACCCATAATGCCATTACCATGTCAGACAATTTCAATTTCGTTCTCGAAGGGATTGTGAAAACCATAGAAGAAGGGAAAACCCCTATCGTCAAGAGTGTTCTGACAAGCACAAACAGAGATGAGATTCAAACCCTCATTCACTATCTTGGGGAACTCGGTGTAAAAAAATACTTCCTCCTGCATGAAGATATCATTGGAAGGCAACAGCATGCAGGATTTTTATCATTTCCTGATTTCATGAGATATTTTTCAACTCTCAGATCAGATCTGAAAGAGATTCCCGACATCGGATTTGTTGCTGCATCCGGGTTTTATAAATGCGGGAGGACGGCCTGCAGAAGATGCGATGCCGGAAGCACAAAGCTTGCAGTGCTTCCGGATGGTTCAACCTTTCCCTGCAATCTGCTCCTCGGATTCAAGGAATTTTGTCTCGGTAATATCCTGAGAGATGAATTCGAAACAATCCATAATCATCCAATCTTGCAAAGATTCAGACAATTTCATGGTAATGTGTGCAGTTCCATACAATGCCCCCGCTATGAATCATGCAGCGGAGGGTGTCCGGCCCACAGTTATTACTTCTACCGGAATCTTGATGCTCCGGACCCCCGCTGTCAATTCATAAATCTTTAAAATCACTGGTATAATATACGTAATTCTATCGGGATTTATGGCATTCTCAGAGGTTTCATACTATACTTTAAGAAATCGGATTGTAACGTTGTAGCAATATGGAGGTTCTATGAAAGCAGTTGAGATAAAGCCTGACATTTACTGGGTTGGTGCGATTGATTGGGCCGTCAGGGATTTTCACGGCTATGTTACGCCAAACGGCACAACATACAACAATTATCTCGTTCTTGATGAGCAGATAACCCTTTTTGACACGGTGAAACATGATTTCTCGGATGTGACCATCGGGAATATCAGAAGTCTTATTGATCCATCAAAGATCAAGAACATCGTGATCAACCACATCGAGAATGACCATGTGACAAGTATCGGGGATATTATGCATCTTGCACCGGATGCAACAATATATATTTCTGAAAGGGGGAAAAAGGGACTCGACAGGTTTTTTNATACATCAGCATGGAACATGAAGATTGTTAAGACTGGTGATACATTGAATATCGGCAAAAGAACGCTCCTTTTCCTTGAAACCCCGATGCTGCATTGGCCTGATTCCATGATGACCTATATTAAGGAGGATAAATTACTTATAAGCCAGGATGCATTCGGACAGCATTATGCCTCAGCAGCACGGTTTGATGATGAATTCACAACCTGCTTTTCGGTATCAGAATTAGAGGACGCCATCAAAGATTATTATGCGAACATCCTGATGCCGTTCGGTACCCTCATAAAAACCAAAATTGCAGAAATTCAGAAGTTGGGTATTGAAATCGACATGATTGCTCCTGATCACGGGATTATATGGAGAAAGGACCCGTCCAAGATCATCAATATGTATCTNAATATGGCTGACGGGAAGGCAGACCTCAGAGTTGTCATCATTTATGACACNATGTGGCACAGTACAGAACATATGACTCTTCCCCTTATGCAGGGTATCAAAGATGAAGGGGTTGACGTCAAAATCGTAAAACTCAGAGCAAATCCCATCAGCCTGGCAGTAAAAGAGTTCTGGAAAGCACGGGGATGCCTCATCGGATCGCCGACACTGAATAATTCGATGTTCCCGACCATAGCTGAATTCCTTACCTATCTCAAGGGCCTCAGGCCAAAAGGTCGCCTCATGGGTGCCTTCGGCAGTTACGGGTGGATGGGTGGTGCGGTGAGAGATATCTATGAAGAGTTCAGGAAAATGGGGCTTGAGATGGTTGAGCAGGGAGTTCAGGTTGTGTACAAACCGTCTGCCGAGGATGAGAAGCACTGNTATGAGTTCGGAAGAGAATTTGCTGACAAGGTCAAAGAATATCACAAAAATTTTAAATAGCATAAGGAGGCAGATAAAATGTCAAAATTCCCAGATCAGTATCTGAGTATCAAGAAGAGGTTCAGGAAATTTTTTACTGCGGCAGATAATCTCGGTAAAGCAACGAGTTCCGCTGGCCCTATTAACGCAAAAACAGCTCATTTGATTCAGCTCGCTGCAGCAGCTGCTATCAGATCAGAGGGATCGGTGCATTCTCATGCAAGAAGAGCGCTTGACGCAGGTGCCAAACCTGATGAAATATATCATGCCTTAATCCTGCTTACAAGCATCATCGGATTTCCTAC
>Ga0031656_10000773_pt1 | contig 11581 bp, 8 predicted proteins | sample FrelakmetDIP11DI_FD_55080 | JGI IMG/M metagenome (GOLD analysis project Ga0031656, IMG submission 55080) | Freshwater lake sediment microbial communities from the University of Notre Dame, USA, for methane emissions studies - DIP11 DI | ecosystem: Environmental > Aquatic > Freshwater > Lake >... | reverse complement strand
CTCCAGATGACTCTACTTCTTCACTACGTCATGAGGGAATTTACAGGTTGGTGGTTCGTGAGGACACGAAGCATGGCATGGGGGCCCCAGTTCGTGTCTTCACGAAACGGAAAACGGAATTTACAGGTTGGTGGTTCGTGAGGACATAAAGCATGGCATGGGGAGGCCCCGGTTCGTGTCTTCACGAAACGGAAAACGGAATTTACTGGTTGGTGGTTCGTGAGGACACGAAGCATGGCATGGGACTGTAATCTTAGTTGAAATATTGGGTCTCTATATATCACTTTGCGTGAAATAATTTTTGAGACTTTGTTATATAGAAGTTGCAAAGGCCTACAAGTAAACAGGGAAATATCAATTGAAACCAACTTATTCCACTTTTACTTCCTTCAATAATGAAAGCACTTCCTCAGAAATATCGTCCAAATTCTCATACCAATCGAGATGCGGCGACCAAAGATTGCATCCGCCGGCTGGTTCAACACATTGAGTCTGCGTCCATACTTTTCCGCATCCCGGACATCTTCCGCCGGTTGCAAAAGTATCCCATTGTGTTCCACAAGTGCAGGACCAATAAGGCTTTCCATCTGGCTTCCAGGAACATTTTGGGCATCGAATTTCAATATTATCCATACTTTTATTATACCCGAAATGAAGCAAACGATTAGTAGGCCATCAGTTTCTTTACAGATTCATCTAATCCGGATTTCGCGAGGAACTTAGCTTCCAGGTCAATTGCAAATGGAATGGGCGTATCCATGCTGGCACAGCGCAGAACCGGAGCATCCAGTTTTTCAAAACAGTGCTCACTTATCCATGCAGATATTTCCCCGCCGATACCACCAGTTAATGTATCCTCGTGCAAAATCAAAACTTTACCCGTACGCGCAACCGAAGATCGAATGGCTTCATAATCCAATGGCAATAACGTCCTCAAATCGAGGATATCTAGTGAAAGTTCGGGGTTCCCCTTTAAATAATCCAATGCCCAATGAACACCACTGCCATAAGTAATGATGCTGATATCCTTGCCTTCATTTACAAGTTTAGCTTTGCCGATTTCAATTTCATAATATTCAACCGGTACCTCGCCGCTAATACTTCTGTATAATGCTTTATGTTCAAAAAACATCACAGGGTTAGGATCATTGAAGGCTGCTATGAGCAACCCTTTGGCATCTTCAGGAGTGGAAGGGTAAACCACTTTCAGTCCCGGCGTATGTACAAACCAGGCTTCATTACTTTGCGAATGGAAAGGACCGGCGCCAACACCAGCACCTGTTGGCATACGGATTACCACATCTGCATTTTGGCCCCACCGATAGTGTATCTTGGCCAGGTTATTAATAATCTGGTTAAAACCCGCGGTTACGAAATCTGCAAACTGCATCTCTACCATGCTTTTAAACCCTTCGAGGCTAAGCCCCAGTGCAGTTCCTATAATAGCGCTTTCACATAAAGGAGTATTGCGCACCCGCTCTCGCCCAAACTGTTCCACCAACCCCTCGGTAATCTTAAAAGCACCACCATACTCTGCAATGTCCTGTCCCATCAGGATGAGATTGTCATGCCGCTCCATGCTTTGTAGCAAACCTTCCTTGATAGCATCTATAAAGCGGATCTCGATTGAAGGTTGACGTTTAACAGTAGACGCATGATTATCATCCTGTGGCTTTTGACTGTCCGCTTCCCGCTGCCCACTGTCTTCCGGCTGTTGCCCGTCATCTGTCAACTCAGCACTATCAACCGACTGTTCCAATCTGAAGACTGACAACTGTTGACTATCTTCCTCTGATTGTTGACTATTAATTGTCAACTCAGCACTGTCAACCGACTGTTCCAATTTGGCGACCGGCGACTGACGACTGGCGACTGCATACACATCCCTTTTCTCTTCTTCACTATCCACTTCAAAAGCACCAGATTCAAGTCCGGCTTTTATACTATCATCAATATAAATTCTGAATTCCTCACGAATCTCATTTACCTGTTCGGAACTGAGAATATTTTCTCTTTTGAGGTAATGTTCAAAATTTACAACCGGGTCTTTATGCGCCCATTCTTCAAAAAGAGAAGCCGGAACATACTTGGTGCCGCTGGCTTCTTCATGCCCCCGCATCCTGAAGGTCATACATTCAATCAAAAAAGGTTTTCTGTTTTGAATGCAATAATCACGGACACCTTTTACAGTATCATATACCGTTAGTAAATTGTTTCCATCGATTTGTACACCAGACATACCGTATCCTTTTGCACGGTCAACAAGGTTCTCGCAGCGGTATTGTTCATTGACTGGGGTACTCAGCCCATAGCCGTTATTTTCGATTATAAAGATCACGGGCAAGTCCCATACCGCAGCAACATTCAGCGCTTCATGGAAATCGCCCTCAGATGTTCCGCCATCTCCGGTAAATGCAAGGGAAACTTTTCCCTGTTTTTTCAATGTATATGCCAATGCGGCGCCGTCGGCGATTGCAAGTTGCGGGCCGAGATGCGATATCATGCCACATACGTGATGAGCTGCAGATCCAAAATGAAAACTTCTTTCGCGGCCCTTACTATATCCGTCTTTTCTTCCTTGCCACTGAAGAAATAATTTTTCAAGGGTCATGCCCCGACTNGTGAAAACGCCGAGATTCCGGTGTAGCGGCATGATCCATTCATCCGGCTGCAATGCAAGTGTAGCGCCAACAGAAATGGCTTCCTGCCCTATCCCACTGAACCATTTGGAAATTCTTCCCTGTCGCAGGAGAATCAGCATCTTTTCTTCAATCATCCTGGGTAATAAGATTTGCCTGAAGAAATGAATCAATTGTTCATTCGATAAATCTTTTCTATCAAATTGCTGCATGATGTAAAGGTCGGGAGAATATGGGAAATAACAAGTCGCCAGTCTCCAGTAGCCAGTCGGCAGTAAACAGCACGTTGAAGGGTAGGCATACATTATAAATGAAAGAAGTAAATTAACTGGTTATATATAGAAGAACTTAAAGCTGAGTAGCCAGAGGCATTCTATAGCCCGTTAAAGGAGTAGGATAATCACTTGTGAATAGAAAGCTTGCTGTACATCAAAAAAAGTATGACTCATCACAGCAGCCTGAAAAATAGTAAGGGCTGTTCCTGGCGACTGGCTACTGGCTACTGGAGACTGGCTACTGGCGACTGGCTACTTTTTATTTACTCGTTTATCAAAACTTTCCAGTAAAGTAACAATAAAAGACACCACCATACTAAACCCAAGAGCCCACCAGAAGCTGTCTACTGAAAATCCGTCAACCAGTTTTGCGCCAAATAATACAATAACTGCATTGATGACCAGGAGAAAGAGACCCAATGTTATTAGTGTAAAAGGAATGGTGAGGATCACCAGGATGGGTTTAACGAAAGAATCAAGAAGGGCCAGTACTGCGGCGGCGATTAAAGCCGAGATATAATCTTTAATATGAATACCCGGGAGAATATATGACGCGATGATGATCGCGATCCAGGTAAAAAATAAGCGAAGCAGGAAGCCCATGGCAAATATTTACATTAAGTTACCAAAATTCTTTCTTTCCATCTCATCAAACCACAACCAATTCATAAAAAGCCTCTTCCACGAGATATTTGCGGGCGAGTTCGGTCAGTTCTACCGGCTTGATCAGGCGGATCGTTTGAACAGATTCGTAAAAAAAGGTTTCATCAAGCCCGTTCAGAATCAGGTTTTTCCAACGGCCGATGATATGGAATGGGCCATCAAGGTCGCCAAGGATACTGCCCATGAGGTAATTTTTCACCATCAGCAATTCCTCATCCGGGATTACGCCTTCACGCAACCGCTTCATTTCATGATAAATTTCGGTAACCGTCGCCTCACATACATCACGACCGGCTTCCGTACTGATTACCCATGCTCCATCCTTCAAATGGTTCTGCAGGAAACTGTAGATTCCATATGTATATCCCTTGTTTTCGCGAATATTATCCATGAGTCTTGATCCAAAGAATCCCCCAAACAGAGCGTTTAGCACCTGTACCTTTTTAAAATCAGGATGATGACGGTTAGGAAAATGACGGGCCAGTCGGATGGCACCCTGCACTCCGTCTGGATCATTGATGATCCGTTTCTTTTTCTCAGTNGNAGGTTNTATATGATATGGAATATCCGGCAATGCTTTTTGATTCAGAGGAAGATGGCCAAAGTTTTCGTTGAGNAGTTGGCCGAGATTGAGTGGTAAAATACCCGCTATAAAGATCAGGCATTTGCCCTGGGTNTAATAATGCTGATAAAATTGTTTGATCTCAAATGTGTTCAAAGCATCATACATTTCCAGGGTACTGTTCTTTCCATACGGATNCTCAGCGCCGTAAAGGTATTCATCAATCAATCTGTTAGCTACAACATCACATTTCTTGAGGTTCACTTCCAGACGCTGTTTCATGTTCTGCTTATATACTTCCAATTCATGTTCCGGAAAAACAGAATCAACCAGGATCTCCTTCATCACGGGGAGCAGGTCACCTAAATTTTTTGAAAGACAGTGCAGTATCAGATTGGCCGTTTCGTTATAAAATTTTTTGAAAGACAGTGCAGTATCAGATTGGCCGTTTCGTTATAACAATTTCTGTTCAGGTAGGCACCATAATAATCAAAATGTTCATTAACCTCAAAAGCCGAACGGCTCCGGGTGCCATTTTTCAGCAGGAAATTAGTAGCGGCAGCAATACCGTTTTTTTCTTCGTACCAGTTGCCGGCATAGAAAACCATTTCCATCTGCAATACTTCTTCTGCCCCGGCATCTACAGCATATACCTCTACACCGTTGTCCAGAGTAAATCGTTGACAGGCCTTAAGGTCGAGGTGGAAATCTATCGCATCTTTTATAGGTGGCGGAATTTTTCTGTTTAATATCGTCGTTTCCTGCATGCTTTTTATTTCTTTTCTGGCTGATAATCTTATTAGGGGTACCGTACTTTTAACGATCAGTTTTCAGCGAGGTAGTGCAAAGTATTGCTGTTCTCCGGCCTGAATAATTGCCTGCACTCCTGCCGGATGTCTTCTGCTGTCACAGCCTGGTATTTCAACAACTCCNTATTCATCAAATTGGCATCACCNAAAAGTTCATAATAGGCCAGGCTGCTTCCCCGGCTCATAACACTCATATCNTCAAAAGCCATNATACTCTCAGTTTTGTTCTTCACTTTCTGCAATTCCTTTTCTTCCACAGCTACTGTCTTCATTTTTTCCAGTTCCTCATCAATGGCGGCCTCGGCGGCATTGATATCAACCCCTTTCACCAGCTGGCCTTCGATAGAAAACAGACCCGCATCGTGACTGCCAAAATGAAAACAGTCAATTTTGCTAAACAGTTTTTTCTCTTTCACGAGTGCCTGGTATAGNCGTGATGATCCGCCTCCGCCAAGCATATCACCGGCGAGGTCNGCTACATAATAACGTTGATCCATACGTGCAGACATATGCCAGGTTTTGTATAATGCGTCCAACGGCACTTTTGCTTTAACAACNTGGCGGCGNGCTTCAAGCTGAATAGGTTCAACGGGCAGGTTGCGGTTGTATTTTTCTCCNGGCGNTATGTNACCAAACCATTTTTCTGCGAGGTGCCTTACCTGGTCGGTGTAAACATTACCCGCAACAACAAGGATGGCATTAACAGGCGTATAATGTTTGAAAAAAAATCTTTTGACATCGGCAAGTTGTGCTTTTTCAATGTGGCTGAGCTCAAGGCCAATGGTCAACCAGCGATAGGGGTGCTGTTTGTATGCCAGCTCTCGCATGATTTTCCAGGCGTCGCCGTAGGGTTTATTGATATAATGTTCCTTGAATTCTTCACTGACCACTTTGCGTTGAACGTCAAGGCTCTTTTCATTGAAAGCCAGGCTCAGCATACGATCACTTTCCAGCCAAAAGGCGGTTTCAAGATTTTCTGCCGGCAGCTGGCAATAGTAATTGGTGAGGTCGTTGGTGGTATAAGCATTATTTTCACCACCCGCATTTTGCAGGGGTTCATCAAAAAACGGAATATTGACCGATCCACCAAACATCAGGTGTTCGAACAGGTGTGCGAAGCCGGTATGCGTTGGCTCCTCATCTCGGGCGCCAACATCGTACAAAACATTTACTACGGCCATTGGAGTACTCATATCCTGATGTACCAATACCCTTAGTCCATTTGACAAAACAAACCTTTCAAATTTTATCATAGTGCAAATATCAGTTTATTCGGGGGAAAGGAAAAGTTATTAAGATGGAACACTCATTTTCCCGGGCGAGCATAAAATTAAAGCGAGTTACAAAATGCTTTTTGGTTTTAAATAAAGGACTTCGGGTTGACCATTTCGGAGAACGACAAATTTCAATTTATCGCCAAGGTTCTGCATCATGGATTTATATACCTGGATATTGTTGCTGAAATTATTATTGATGCCCAAAATCACGTCACCCGGAATAAATCCACCTTCATCTCCAGGAGAACCTTTAGCCACATCTTCCACTATAACTTTCCCATCCAAATAATATACACCCAATCCGGTATAGGCATAATCAAAAGGTTCATTAAAAGATCTGTTTGGAATGATATGGATTTCCCGCTTGCGGTAATTCAGTGTCACATTAAACCGCCGCAACAAATCGTTACCAATCAGACCGCCAAGGAATGGATAAGAAGTGACATTGTACTCATCATCAAATAAAAAAGTAGGTACATTTTTAAATTTGTAGGGCCCAATCTTCAGTTCCCTGATCGTTGTAAGTCGCATGGTCATTTTGCCTCCTAAGCCTTCAGCCTGAGTGACAAGCGGCTCCTTTTTTTTGTTATTCAGGATCCCGCTGTCGCGAAGATAATCTTCCGACAAAAGAAAACTCAGGCCGGCGCCGGTGTCAAAATAAAAACGATTTTGAAACTTTTTGTTTTCCTTGAAGTTTAATGTTTGAATGGGAATAGAAGTCAGTAAAGGCCGAAGCAAATGCCCACCACGGGGATATTTGAATTCACCTGGAGTTAACACTTCCATCAGCATTGTGTCGTAGTTCAGTCTAACTATATAGCGACTAAGAAAACTGTACCCGATGATGCCGTCAATTTTGATTCCATACACACTTGTTAAAATTTCATAATCATTTACATGAAAATTGAGGCTATCTACGTGCAACCCGGGAAGGTGCAATGTAGCATGATTCAAAAATTTTACATTACGAATACCACCGATGCCTCGAATGGTCTTGTCTGAAGCTTCCAGAGGAATCTTTAATTCAATGCAGGTTGAAGAGTCAAGGGAAATACCCCCACTGCCGGTATCAAGAATAAAATTGAGACTGTCGGGGTAATTATTGACAGTTGCTTTTATAAGTAATACACCTCCGCTAAGGGTTTTAAGAGGAACACTGGTAATTTTACGGGCAGGAGGCTCCGTAAATTGTTCCTGGGCCTGCAAAACCAGGGAAAAAAATTGGAGAAAAAAGACAAAGGTCAAGATACCTTTCTGAGTCATAGTTCTTAACAGAGCAATCGAAGTTGTAAAAAGCTGCCTGTTTCTTAAAAATAACGATTTTTTTAGCTTATCCAATTGCCGCTCAACAAATTCCCATCTATTTGCGGCAACCTTTCATGTTGTACATTTGTTTTTCAAGTGAAAAATATTCCATGAGCAGCTTATCAGAATTATACCAAAAGGCCTTATCCTTTTCATTTTTAACAACTGCAGAGGGTCTCGCCCTTTTCCAGGAAGCACCATTAACAGAACTGATGCAGATTGCCAATGAACTACGCGAAAAGCAAGTGCCACATGGTAAAGTAACCTGGCAGATTGACCGCAATGTNAATACCACNAATGTNTGTGTGGCCAATTGCAAATTCTGTAATTTCTACCGCATACCCGGACATCCCGAAGCNTATATTACGGATATGGATACCTACCGGGTGAAAATAGCCGAAACACTGAAATATGGCGGCGACCAGTTACTGTTACAAGGCGGCCATCATCCTGAACTCGGCCTGTCATTTTACACTGATACTTTCCGCAAGATCAAGGCGGAATTCCCCAATATCAAACTGCACACCCTCGGTCCGCCTGAAGTGGCGCATATCACAAAACTCGAGAAATCAACGCATAGGGAAGTACTGAAAGCACTTAAAGACGCTGGAATGGATTCCTTGCCGGGTGCTGGGGCTGAGATATTAATTGACAGGGTAAGACGGCTCATCAGCAAAGGGAAATGTGGCGCACAAGAATGGCTGGATGTTATGGCAGAAGCTCATCAACAGAACATAACAACTTCCGCTACAATGATGTTTGGCCATGTGGAAACTTTGGAGGAGCGTTTTGAACATCTGGTGAAAATCCGGGAAGTTCAAAGCCGCAAACCTGAAAACGCCAAAGGATTTCTTGCTTTCATTCCCTGGACCTTCCAGGATGTAGATACGCTGCTGACCAGAATTCGTGGTGTGCAAAATCTGACAACCCCGGAAGAATATATCCGGATGATCGCCATGAGCCGCATCATGCTGCCCAATATCAAAAATATTCAGGCATCCTGGTTAACTGTTGGCAAAGAAGTCGCCCAAATCTGCCTACACGCAGGGGCCAATGATTTTGGAAGTATTATGATCGAAGAAAATGTGGTAAGTGCAGCCGGTGCACCACATAGGTTTACATATAAGACTATACAAGATGCGATCAGGGAAGCGGGATTCGAACCACAGTTGAGGAATCAGCAATATGAATGGCGGGAATTGCCGGAAATGATTGAAGAACAAGTAATTAATTATTAACGAATTAAGGGATTAGCGTATTAGCGAATTGAACAGCCGGTGCAAAGCTTGCAACTATTATGGGTAATTTATCATCAGTAAATATTAACGAATTGAACATCGATCATTTTCAAGAATCCGTTAATTCGCTAATCCGCTAATTCGTTAATTATGTATAAAAAAGAACCTTCACTGATATTCTGTATCCTGATGGACCTAATTGGTTACGCAACCTATACCGTTCCTGTCCTGGGTGAATTTGGCGATATCCTCTGGGCCCCGGTTTCCGCAATCATATTCTACTTTACATTCGGCGGATGGAAAGGCGCCATGGGTGGTATGTTTAACTTTATAGAAGAGATTCTGCCAGGTACCGATTTCATCCCAAGTTTTACGATGATGTATTTCTTTCAACGCAATGGGAAAAAGTCGATGCAAACACCGATTAAGATTTCTTAGTCTTCACCGCTTACATGTGTTGAAATATTTATTGTGATTGACATTTTTGTCAAACACTTAAATTTTTACCTCATTTCCACTTTAACAAAACCAACCAAAGACCGGATGAATAAGGGTTTTCGGAGATCAGGCCTTAAATAACACCGTCTTACAACCAGGTGCCGCAAATTAAACATCAAAGATCTCGAGTAACCTACAGCGACATCTTAGCGATAATCGCTTGTTTTTGGTCAAATTTATTCTTGTTCCTCATTTCCGAACTGCAAATTATTCATTACACTATTATAAAAAATTGCATTCAGAAACAGCTTATTGGTGCCATACCAGGTACCCCTGAAATTGGGGTCATCTGAAAAAAAGATGACCCTTCCCTTTCCTTCATTGCCTACAAGGATAGCCGCAGAATTTTTCAGTTTCTTCATTGACTCAGGATGCACATAACCACCAACAAGCGGATTTACTCCATATTGAGCAACAGTATTAAACGGACTCTCGGATGGCATTAGGTAGGTTCCGCCGTTTCGATAGACGGATACTTTCCGGTTGGTAAATCCATATCCAATAGGATGAGTTGTGTCGAGATCAACTGTAAATATGGAACCGCCCATGGCCTTGGCCCCTTCGCGGTCAGCTGCCTCATCATAATTGAATCGAAATTGTGTTGGTTTACTGCTATCAACTAATATCTTCTCTTTAGTGATCCCATTTTTTATGGCCCATTCTGAAGCCGTTTTAATGGTGATCAGGGTTCCGCCTTCCTGCACCCAGGCTTTGATTTTATCGGTAAGGGTTTTATCCAGCAATGTGTAATTACCGCTGACCATGATCAGGGTGTTGTACCTGCTGAGATTAACTCGTGGAAGAGTCAGCAAGTCGAGCTTGGTAACGGGCATCTGTAAGCGCTGATCCAGCAGGTGCCAGATCTCACCGGCTTCAGGAGCTGCTACACCGGAGCCAATGAGCATCGCTGCTTCTGGTTTTTTCAGGGTGCGCATATAATTACTGCCAAGGTCGATACCGCCCATGTTGAGTCCGGTTGATACACCATGGATGGTGATCCCGCAGGTTTTACTAACTTTATCAACTGCCCTGAAAATTGAATCAGCACTGATGCGCTGGAGACCGACGGGAACAGACAAACTGCCATACGCAAAGTTTTTGGGCTTGCCATCGATCATTGCTGTAAATGGCCGGGTGGCAGTCTGCACAAATATCCCGGCCGATTGCATGAGATAAATGGCTTTGTGCACGTTATAATCGGTTGCTTCCATCACATAGGCATAATTGCTTTTTAAAACAATGCCAGGATTGGAAGGCGGTAGAACTGTTATTTTTTTACCCGTNGCTACCGGCATTTTGAGTTCGACGTAAGGCAGTCCATAAGCATGGATCAGCGACCAGGTAGACGCATCGTAGAATGTGCTGTCAATATATGTTATCTGCTTTTCAAATACACTTCGGACCATGATATAATTAGGCTGATCAACAGGGACTATGTAGGCTTTGCCGGCTTCAAATTTTTTGCCTTCAGCTGTTACCGGGCCGTTTGTTTCAAAGACATCAATCTCATGTAGCATAAGCAGATCAAGAAATGCCCTTGTACGGGTAAAATCATTGGAGTCGCCAAACACATATGCCTTGATGGGCGACTTTTTTGCCTGATCATTGGCTACACGATAAAATTCTTTACGCAGTTTCAGTAGACTGGCTTTCTCTGCCAGGGATGTTCGAATGATGGTGAGGGATCCGGTAAACTGGTTTCGTATGGTAAAAGCAAATGTAATGGGAATGGTGCTTGTTTCCTGTACATGTCCGCGAGAACTGCCCTGCTCAAATAGGAAACCTGCACCACCATAGAAATTTATATAACTCGAACCATAGCCCGGGTACAATTTATCAAAAGCCTCTTTGGTGAAATACATTGACCCAATTTTGTTGGCAGCATCTGCAAAGTATTGCCCATATTTAGGATAGATTGTGCTGTAGAGATAATCCGGCACTATGGGATTGTTGCTGCTGTTCTTTCCGGGATCAAAATAAAATGTGGAGGAGGAACCCATTTCATGATGATCAGTCTGCACATAAGGCCGCCATTCATGAAAGGTCCTGATTCTGTTCCTTGTTTCAGGGAAAGTGCCCAGGAACCAGTCACGGTTAAGGTCAAACCAATAGTGATTGAAACGACCTCCGGGCCAGATCTCATTATGCTCCCTGTCCATGGGATCTGCCACAGGGGGTTCTGCTTTATGCATATTCGCCCAATGTGTATGTCTGTCGCGTCCATCCGGGTTGATAACCGGATCCATCAGGATCACCATTTCATTTAACCAGTTCAGTGCTTCGGGATCTTCCACGGCGGTCAGGTAATATGCCGT
>Ga0031656_10000772_pt1 | contig 11588 bp, 6 predicted proteins | sample FrelakmetDIP11DI_FD_55080 | JGI IMG/M metagenome (GOLD analysis project Ga0031656, IMG submission 55080) | Freshwater lake sediment microbial communities from the University of Notre Dame, USA, for methane emissions studies - DIP11 DI | ecosystem: Environmental > Aquatic > Freshwater > Lake >... | reverse complement strand
CCGGGCGCCGACATCAGCTTCCAGGTGGCTCGACGCGGCGTCGAGACCTACGTCTTTCGCGCGGAGGCATTCGAGCAGGTCCGCATCGGCGACCGGGACGTGCGCGCGCTGAAACTCGATCGGGCGCGGGGACCGAAGGCCACGCGGCGGGTCGAGATCTGGATGGCGCCCGAGTACCAGTGGCTGCCGGTGCGGCTGCGCTTCACCGACACGAACGACGAGGTGTGGGACAGCGTGCTCGCCGCCCTGCCCGGGGAGAAGCAGCCGCGCGAACCGATCCAGCAGGAGATCGTTAAGCCCTGAGGGCCGGTCCTCAGGCGCTTATCGCCTGCGCCTGCGCCGGCGGCGCAAGCACGGTGCTGAGCACGCGCATCTTCATCGTGCCGAGGATGCCGTCGACGTCGACCTCGCTCAGGCGCGCCGACAGCCGCAGGCCCGCATCGCGAGCACCGGTCAGCACTTCCTCGAGTTCATCACGCGCACTGTCGGTCTCGTCCGGCCCGTCGGCGTCGAGCGCGCTTTCCAGCGCGCGCTGCAAACGGTCGCCGATGCGCCTGGACTCGGAGTCTTCGCCTTCGAGGGAGAACTGCAGCAGCCGCGCTTCCTGCGCGAGCATCGCGAGATACTCGGCCTGCCGCGCCGGCTCGAGATCCGTGAACAAGTTGCCGCCGCAGCCGCCGCCCTCGTCGCTCATTGCCCTGGCTCCCATGTGCCCCCGCCCCGCCGGCTGGAGTACCCGCCATTGTGAAGCAGTGACCGCGATTTTCGTCCAGTTTTCCAGCAAGGAAGAAGGGGCGCCGGCGGCGCCCCTGCCGCAGGCAGGCCTTCTGGTTCGTTGCCCATGCGTATCAGGCAGCTCTCGACGGCATCCGGATCACCTGCGCGACCTGCTGGCCGCGGAACCGCGCGATCAACTCGGCCCACCTGGCCCGCGCGGTCCGCAGGTTGCTCTCCTTGACGTGCCCGAAGCCACGGATCTCCTCGGGCAGTGCGGCGAGTTGCAGCGCCACCGCGTGGTTGTCGCGGTCGAGCTTCGCGAGCAGCTCGTCGACCAGCGCTTCGTACTCCGCGATCAGCTGCCGCTCGGTGCGTCGCTCGGCGGTGCGGCCAAAGATGTCGAGCGGCGTTCCACGCAGTCCCTTCAGCTTCGCGAGGATCGAGAACGCCGTCATCATTCGCGGCCCGTAGCGCTTCTTCCGCGGGTGACCGGTGTCCGGATCGATCTTCGAGAGCAGCGGCGGCGCCAGGTGGAAGTTCAGCGAGTAGTCGCCCTCGAACCGCGCGGCGATCCTCGCGCGGAACGCCGGGTCCGAGTGCAGGCGCGCCACTTCGTACTCGTCCTTGTACGCAAGCAGGCGGAAGTAGTTGCGAGCGACCGCCTCCGCGAGCTTGCTCGACTGCAGCCGGTCCGACTCGACCTTGCGCACCCGCTCCACCAGGTCCGCATAGCGCTGCGCGTACTTCGCGTCCTGGTAACCGGTCAGGAACTCGACGCGGCGCGCCACGAGTTCATCCAGCGAACTGGAGAACCGCTTGAGTTCGACCACGTTGTCCGGGAACGCGGTCCGTCGGACGGCATCGAGGTCGTGCGCGGCATAGCGCCCCCACTCGAACGCCTTGCGGTTGTTGTCGACCGCGATGCCGTTGATCTCGATCGCGCGCACCATCGTTTCGTAAGCGAGCGGCAGCCAGCCCTTCTGCCATGCGTAGCCCAGCATGAACGGGTTGGTGTAGATCGCGTCGCCCATCAGCGCGGTCGCGAGCGCGTTGGCATCGACGAACGCGCACTCGCCGTCGCCGACCGCTTCGCGCACCTGCTGGGCGAGGCTGGGGCTGCCGAACTGCCAGTCGGGGTTGCGGACGAAGTCCGCGGTCGGCGACTCCGACGTATTGACCAGCGCGCGGGTGCGGTGCGTGTGGACCTTGGACAGCGCTTCGTTCGACGACGTCACGACCAGGTCGCAGCCCAGCAGGACGTCGGCGTCACCCATCGCGATGCGCGTCGCGAACAGGTCCTGCTGCCGCGGGGCGATCTGCACGTGCGAGAAGACCGCGCCGCCCTTCTGCGCGAGGCCCGCCATGTCGAGCACCGACACTCCCTTTCCCTCGAGGTGCGCGGCCATCCCGAGCAACTGGCCGATCGTGACCACGCCCGTGCCGCCGACCCCGGTGATGACGATGCCGTACGAGCCGCGCTCGCGCAGCGACGCCACGGTCGGCCGCGGCAGGTCGGGCACGGTTCCTGCCGCCGAGGCCTTGCCCTTGCGCAGCTTGCCGCCTTCGACGGTGACGAAGCTCGGGCAGAAGCCCTTCAGGCACGAGTAGTCCTTGTTGCAGGAGGACTGGTTGATCTGGCGCTTGCGGCCGAACTCGGTCTCGAGCGGCTCCACCGACAGGCAGTTCGACTTCACGCTGCAGTCGCCGCAGCCCTCGCACACGAGGTCGTTGATGACGACCCGGCGCGCGGGATCCGGGAAGGCGACCTTCTCGGGCGTGTTCTTCTTGCGCCGGCGCCGCTTCTCGGACGCACAGGTCTGGTCGTAGATCAGCACCGACACGCCGGGGTACTCGCGCAGCTCGCGCTGGATGCGCTCGAGCTCGTCGCGGTGATGCACGGTCACGCCGGGGGCGAGCTTCCACGCATCGCCGGTGGCGCCGTGCGCGTTCACGGCGGTGTGGACGAGCTCGCTGGTCGCGTCGTACTTCTCCGGTTCGTCCGTGACGATGACGATCTTCCGCACGCCCTCGGCCGCCATCTGCTGCGTGATCAGCGGCGCGGTGATCTGGCCATCGGTGGGCTGCCCGCCCGTCATCGCGACGGCGTCGTTGAACAGGATCTTGTAGGTGATGCGGACGCCGGCCGCGACCGCGGCGCGCACGGCGAGCGATCCCGAGTGGAAGTAGGTGCCGTCGCCGAGGTTCGCGAAGATGTGCTTCTCGTTCGTGAACGGCGCCTGGCCGATCCACGGCACGCCTTCGCCGCCCATCTGGGTGTAGGTCGCCGTGTTGCGGTCCATCCACACGACCATGTAGTGGCAGCCGATGCCCGCGACGCCGCGCGACCCTTCCGGCAGGTTGGTCGACGTGTTGTGCGGGCAGCCCGAGCAGAACCAGGGCTTGCGCTCGGAGACCACGCGCGGCCGCGCCAGCGCCTTCTCCTTCGCCTCGATGATGGCGAGCCTGGCCTGCATGCGCGCGCGGATGTCCGCGGGAAGCTCCAGCTTGCCGATCCGCTGGGCGATCGCTTTCGCGACGATCGCGGGCGAAAACTCGTAGTGCGCGGGCAGGATCCAGTTGCCCTGCGGCACCGCCCACTCGCCGCCGTCCTTCTCGTCGAACTTGCCGATCACGCGCGGGATGCGCTTGCCGGTGCCGATCCACGAGAACAGTTCTTCCTTCAGCTGGTATTCGAGCAGCTGCCGCTTCTCCTCGACGACCAGGATCTCCTCGAGCCCTTCGGCGAAGCCGCGGATCGCCGTCGCTTCGAGCGGCCACACCATCCCGCACTTGAAGAGGCGGATGCCGATGTCGGCGCAGGTCGCGTCGTCGAGTCCGAGGTCCGCGAGCGCCTGCCGCGTGTCGAGGAACGCCTTGCCGCTGGCGACGATGCCGAAGCGCGCGTGCGGCGAATCGATCACCGTGTGGTTGAGCTTGTTGGCGCGGCAGTACGCGAGCGCCGCGTACAGCTTGTAGTCGAGCAGCCGCGCTTCCATTTCAAGCGCGGCGTCCGGCCAGCGGATGTTCAGCCCGGCGGGGGGCATGCGGAAGTCCGCCGGCAGCTGGATGTCCACGCGCTCGGGATCGACGACGACCGAGGCCGACGCTTCGACGACTTCCGTCACGGTCTTCATGGCGACCCAGACGCCTGCGTAGCGGCTCATCGCGAAGCCGTGCAGGCCGAGATCGAGATACTCCTGGACGGTGGCCGGGAACAGCACCGGCATCATGCAGGCCTTGAAGATGTGGTCCGACTGGTGCGGCAGCGTCGACGACTTGGCGCCGTGGTCGTCGCCCGCGAGCGCCAGCACGCCGCCGTGCCGGCTGGTGCCGGCCGCGTTCGCGTGCTTGAACACGTCGCCGCAGCGGTCGACGCCCGGGCCCTTGCCGTACCACATCGAAAAGACGCCATCGACCTTGGCGCCCTCGAACAGGTTGAGCTGCTGCGTGCCCCACACCGAGGTGGCGGCGAGGTCTTCGTTGAGCCCGGCCTGGAAGCGGACGTTGTGGCGTTCGAGATGCTTGCGGGCCTTCCACGCGGTCTGGTCGACGGCCCCGAGCGGTGATCCGCGGTAGCCGCTGATGAAGCCGGCCGTGTTCAGGCCGGCCAGCTGGTCGCGCTGGTGCTGCAGCATCGCGAGGCGCAGCAGGGCCTGCGTGCCGCTCATGTACGCGCGGCCGCGGTCCAGGGTCCACTTGTCGTCGAGGGTGACCTCCGTCAGCGCACGGCGGACGGCATCGGAGAGAGGGGCGTTCATGGGGCTCCTGCCAAAAATCGTGTTCTTGGGAGCGCGGCAGTCGAGCGCGGTTCGCTGCTGCCGGCGGCCGGAGCGCGCCTTGTGGGCCCGCCCGGCGATCGCCCGGTCAGTCCGGGCGCTTGAGTGGGCGCGAGAGTAGCACCGCGTCCACCCGCTTCTCAATCATGCAGTGCGGCAGTGCATCCGCCATGCCCGGACGACGACGAGGGGCGCTGCATCGCTACTTACGAGGGCATCGGCTGCCGGTCTTTCAGGCGAAGCCAGCCGCGCGCGATCCGGTAGATCGCCCAGATGCCGAGTGCGAAGAACCCGATGATCCAGATCGCGAAACCGACGAGGACAATGGCGAACACGGTTCCGACGAGTCCGATCACGAGCGCCCACAACAGGGCCCACCAGAACGTGCGGATCTGCCAGGAGAAGTGCGAGTCGAGCCACGTGCCGCGCACGTCGGATCGCTTCACGTAGTTGATGATGACCGCGATGATGGACGGCCAGCCGAACAGGAACGCGCCGATGACCGAAGCGGTGCCGAACGCGCCGATCACGAGTCCGAGCGTGTGGAGCGCGTAGACGACGTGGGTCGTCGTGACGAGCGAGTCGGACGGGGTGGCACTGGCGGGCGGCAGCGGTGCACTCATGGGCGGCTCCTGCTTTGGCTCCGGATTCGCTCCGGATTGTTCAGGCGCCGAGCATAGCCCGTGCCGCGACCGCGCCGGGCTCAGGTCATGAAGCCGAGGGTGTCCGCCGCGAAGTTGGGAAGGTTCGGCAGGATCAGCCGCAGGTCGCTCGCGCCCACCCCCATCCAGCTCGCCATCGTCGCCGCGTACTGCTCGACGGATGTCGTCGGGATCAGGCGGCCGTTGCCGGCGTCGGTCGGCGCGTTCGCCGTGAGGTCTGGGAAGCTTCCGTAGACCTGCCTGCCCTTCACGGCCCCGCCGACCACGAAGTGGTGCGCGCCCCAGCCGTGATCGCAGCCGTCGCCGTTGGAGAGCAGCGCCCGGCCGAAGTCCGATGCGGTGAAGAGGGTGACGTTGTTGGCCGTGCCGAGCTGGGCCATCGTCGCCTGGAAGAACCCGATCGCGTCCGCGAGCTGCGTCAGCAGCGCCGTGTGGGCGGTCTGCTGGTTGGAGTGCGTGTCGAACCCGCCGAGCGAGACCAGGAACACCTGGCGCTTCGCGCCGAGCTGCGAGCGCGAGCTGATCACGCGCGCGACGAGCGCGAGCTGGCTCGCGAGCCCGTTGCCCGGTGGCGGCGTGAGCGTCGGAGCGCTCTGCAGCGCGACCCGGAGCGCGCCGTTGCCTTCGATCGAGCGCTGGTTCACGCGCCCCAGCTCGTTCTCGAGCAGGTGCCCGCTGGCCGCGTTCAGGCGCGCGCGCAGCGCCGTCGCGCCGGCCGCCGATCCGTAGAGCGAATTGGAATTGAGGGCGGAGAACGCGATCGACCCCTGGTTGGCGTCGAGCTGAAACGGTCGGACCTGCTGGCCGCTGAGGAGCACCGCGTTGCTGCTCGGCGTCAGGCAGGTGAACAGCGCGTTCGCGTTCTGCGCGGCGAGCAGGTCGCCGATGCGGCCGCCCCATCCGTACTTCGCGCCCTCCGGCACCGACGCCTGCCACACCGACTGCTGGTCGTTGTGCGAGAAGAGCTTCGGCGGCAGCGGAACGGTGCGGCCGGAGTAGCTCGCTCGGTTGGTTGGCGCCACGAGCGGGCCGACGTTCGCGACCACCGCGCATTGGCCGGCATCGAACAGCGTCGCCAGCGGCGCGAGCGGTTGCGGCAGCGCGACCTGGCGGCCGTCGGTCGCCGGGACGGCGGTCGTGAGCGGGGTCAGCTCGGTCGCGCGATCCCACGCGAGCGTCGCACGGGCGCTCGCATAAGTCTGGTACGAGGCACTGTCGTACGGGACGACCGTGTTGTGCGCATCGTTGCCGCCGTACAGGAAGACGCAGACGAGGGCCCGGTAGTCGGGCGCGGTCTGTGCGGAGGCGGCGGCGATCGACGCCAGGTTCAGCGCGAACGGCGTCGCGGCACCGGCGACCGACAGCGCCGACGCGGCCCGCAGGAACTGTCGACGGGAAGCTTGCGTGGTCATGGCCGTCTCCTCACTTCTGCACCAGGTACTCGGGGGATGCCATCGTCAGCAGGATGGCCGTGTAGACGCGGTTTGCGCGTCCGTTGGTGGTGGTCAGGCTGATCGCGTTCACCGCGTTGCGGATCTCCTGCCGCATCGCTGTCGGCATCGCGCCATTGGTGAGGCAGCGGTCGATCCGGCCGAGGAGCGCATCCGCGTCGTCGGCGATGGCCTGCTCCGCCGCATAGCTCGCGCGCACGTCGCGCACGCCGTTGACCGCGACTCCAGTGCCGGCGGAGATCACGCCCTGCATGAAGTTGACGTACCCGACGACCGACGTCTCGCCGACGATCTGGAACTCGGGGGCGACCAGCCCGGCTGTCGCGATGGCCGTGTTCGGCGGCGTGTAGCCCGGCCGGTAGAAGTTGAAGACCGACGGCGGGCGCAGCGGCTGCTGCCCGAGCGACGTGGACGCGCTGTCGAGGCCGCGGATCGTCCAGTTGCCGGACGCCGAAGCCGCGTTGAAGCAGCGCGCCCAGTTCGACAGGCGCAGCACCGGTTCGCGCACCTTGCCCCACTGCGGATCGGCCAGCTTGCCCGCGTCGCGCGCTTCGGCGTCGAGCAGGATGGCGCGGATGATCGCCTTCATGTCGCCGCGCACGCCCGAGCCGTTGTTCGCGCACGCGGCCGCGACGCGACCCACGTACGCCGGGCCCGGGTTGCTCGTCACCAGCCGCTGCACGAGCTGCCGGCCGATGAACGGGCACATGTTGGGATGGTTGAACAGGGTGTCCATGGCGATCTTCATGCTCGCCTGCGCCGACGTGTTGGGCGGGATCGTCACGCCCAGGAAGGCCTTCGCGCCCGTCTCGTGGAACTGCGGATACGCCTGCATGGGCCGCACGTTGCGGTCAGGGTAGGTCGCGGTCGTCGAGCCGTTGAACGCCGTGTCGGTCGTCGTCGGTGCGGCCCAGCTCCAGCCGGTGAAGACGCGGGCGATGCCGCTCGTGTCCGCGTTCGTGTAGGTCTCGACCGGCGCCCCGTTGACGAGGCGCGGCGTGCCGTCCTGGTTCAGTTCGAGCAGCCCGATCGAGAAGAGCTGCATGACCTCGCGCGCGAAGTTCTCGTCGGGCACACGGCCCGTGGCGGGGTCGCCCTTGCGGTTCCGGAGGTGCGAGAGGTAGATCCCCATCGCCGGGTGCGTGGCCACCGCCTCCAGCAGCTGGCGGTAGTTGCCGAAGGCGTGCTCGCCGAGAAGGTCCACGTAGCTCGCATGGCTGTCGGCGAGGCTGGCGATCGTTCCGTTCTCGGCCGACACCACGAGGATCTGCGACAGCGCGAACTTGACGCGCTGTCGCAACTGGTCCGGGGCGGCCAGCGCCTGCTGCCAGAAGCTGTCCTGCAGCCAGTTGAAGTTCGCCCCGAAGATGGCCGGGTCGTAGTTCGCCCGCACGTAGGCGAGGTGCGGACTGGCNGGCACGGCGAACTGCTCGTCGANCCAGGCGGAATAGCCCACGCTGCGAACGCGCTCGATCGACGCGTCGGTGGGACCGAAGGTCGACTGCGTCAGGAAGCGCCCGGCTTCGCTCGCGGTCGGCGCGACCGCCGGTGGCGGCGCGGTGGTCGGAGGCGGGGCGGTGGTCGGAGGCGGGGCGGTGGTCGGAGGCGGCGCGGTGGTCGGCGGCGGCGCGGGGCTCGGGGCGGCGGGCGACCCGCTGTCGCCACCGCCGCAGGCGGAAATCGCCAGCGTGGCCGCCGCCATGGCGGCGACCCACGGCATACGACTCCTCGACGGGGCGGTCTTCCTGTCGTTGTTCATGCGGTTCTCCCTTTGCCAGGCAGCGTGGAGACTATCTTGCGATGCCGCCCGCGCCTCAAGCGGCGTTGCAATCCGTTACAACGACGCATGGCGATGGTGCCCGACGAACGCCGTCCGCGAACTCATCCATCCGTCCGATGGGTGGCGTCGCGCCCTGGCGGCTGCACGGTATCCTCCGAGCCTTTAGCCTTCGACAGGCTTCGACGATGGTCCCTGCCGCCAATCCGCTGCTGCAGCCCTGGGATACGCCGTTCCAGCTTCCGCCCTTCGACCGCATCCAGGCCGGACATTTCGCGCCGGCGTTCGAGACCGCGGTGCGCGAGCACGTCGCGGAGGTTGCGGCGATCGCCGCGAACGCGGATGTGCCGACCTTCGAGAACACGGTGGTCGCGTTCGACCGCAGCGGCCGGCGCCTTGCGAGGATCGAGCAGGTGTTCTTCAACCTCGCGTCATCCGAGACTTCGCCCGCTCTGCAGGCTGTCGAGCGCGATGTGGCGCCGAAGCTCGCGGCGCACGAAAGCGCGATCTATCTCGATGCGAAGCTGTTCGCCCGGGTCGATGAATTGCACGCTCGGCGCGAGGCGCTCGGGCTCGACGACGAGCAGCAGCGCCTGCTCGAACGGATCCATCTCGACTTCGTGCTTGCCGGCGCACGGCTCGGCGACGAGGCCAAGGCCCGGCTTGCGCAGATCGTCGAGCGGCTGGCCCAGTTGCACACTGCCTTTTCGCAGAACGTCCTCGCCGACGAATCGAAGTGGGTGCTGTGGCTGCGCGCCGAGCAGGATCTCGCCGGGCTGTCGCCGTCGGTGCGCGATGCCGCGAAGGGCGTAGCCGTCGAGCGGGGCGATCCGGAGGCCTGGGCGATCACGACCAGCCGGTCGCTCGTCGTCCCGTTCCTGACGTTCTCGGACCGCCGCGACTTGCGCGAACAGGCGTACCGGGCCTGGAAGGCGCGCGGCGAGCACGACGGCGAGCACGACAACCGTCCCATTGCGCGTGAGATCCTGAAGCTGCGCACCGAGCAGGCGCGGCTGATGGGGTATCCGAGCTACGCCGACTTCGCGCTGGTCGATCGCATGGCCGGGACCCCGGCTTCCGTGCAGCAGCTGCTCCAGCGNGTGTGGGAGCCCGCGAAGGCGCGGGCGCGCGAGGAGTATTCGGCGCTGCAGGCCCAGGCCGCGGCGATGGGCCAGCCGACGGTCCTCGAGCCATGGGACTGGCGCTACTACGCCGAGAAAGTTCGCCAGGCGCGTTACGACGTCGACGATGCGAACGTGAAGCCGTACTTCTCGCTGGACCGCGTCGCGGAAGCCGCATTCGACTGCGCGCACCGGCTGTTCGGCGTGCAGTTCGTCGCGCGCCCCGACCTGAAGGCGTATCACCCGGACGTGCGCGTCTACGAAGTCCGGCGCGGCGAACGCACCGTCGCCGTCTTCCTGCACGATAACTTCGCGCGCTCCACCAAGCGCAGCGGCGCGTGGATGAGCGCGTACCGCTGGCAGTCGCGCGTCGACGGCGAGGTCATTCCGATCGTCGTCAACAACAACAATTTCGCCAAGGCCCCGCGTGGCGAACCGACCTTGCTGTCGCTCGACGACGTGCGCACGCTTTTCCACGAGTTCGGCCACGGCCTGCACGGCATGCTGTCGGACGTGACCTACGAGCGGCTGTCGGGCACCAAGGTGCTGCGCGACTTCGTCGAGCTGCCGTCGCAGCTGTTCGAGCACTGGATCCTCGAGCCGGCGGTGCTTAAGAAGCACGCGCGCCACGTCGGGACCGGCGAGCCGATCCCGGACGACCTGATCGAGCGCATCAAGCGGGCGCGGCGCTTCAACCAGGGATTCGAGACGGTCGGCTACACCGCCAGCGCGCTGCTCGACATGGCGCTGCACGCCAGGACGGACGCGGATGGTGTCGACATCACCGAGTTCGAGCGCGCCGAGCTGGACAGAATCGGAATGCCCCCGGGCACGTACGCCTATCACCGGCTGGCGCACTTCCAGCACCTGTTCGCCAGCTCGGGTTACGCCGCCGGTTACTACGTGTACATGTGGGCCGAGGTCCTCGACGCCGACGGCTACGGCGCCTTCTCCGAGGCGGGCGATCCATTCGATCCCGCCGTNGCGTCGCGGCTGCTGAAGCACGTGTATTCGGCCGGCAACCGGGTCGAGCCGCGCGCCGCCTACCGGGCGTTCCGCGGACGCGATGCGGCCGTCGAGCCGATGCTCGCCAAGCGCGGGCTGGTCGGCGAGGGCGCGTCGGCCTAGGCGGCCTGCGCGCTCTTCAGGAACGTGCACAGGCGCTCGGCGCCCTGCAGCAACAGCGCGTCCGACGCGGCAAAGCACCAGCGCAGGTAACCCTCGCCCTCGGGCCCGAAGGCCACACCGGGGGCGATGCCGAGGCCGGCTTCCGCTACCAGGCGCTTCGCGAAAGCGAGGCTGTCGCCGCTGAACCCGGCGACCTTGAAGAACAGGTACATCGCGCCCGGCGGCGGCGCGACCTCGACCCCGGGAAGCGCGGCGAGCTCGCGGACCAGCAGGTCGCGCGACGCGCGCAGGCGAGCCACCGTGTCGGCCACCAGCGGCTCGCCATCCCGCACGGCGACGATGCCGGCCTGCTGCACGAAGGGCGGCGCGCACGAGGTGTTGAACTCGATCACCTTGCCGACCTGAGCGATGAACGCGCGCGGCGCAACCATCCAGCCGAGCCGCCAGCCCGTCATCGTCCAGCTCTTCGAGAACGTGTTGGCGCTGATGTAGCGATCGTCGGCTTCGACGAGGTCGAGGACGCTCGGCGCATGGCCGTTCGCCGTCAGCGCCGGGTCGAACACGATCCGCTCGTAGGCATCGTCGGAGACGAGCCAGATGCCGTGCCGGCGGCAATGCGCGAGCAACGCGACCCAGTCGGCCCGCGGCATGGTCCAACCGGTCGGGTTGTTCGGTGCGTTGACCAGCACCATCCGGGTCCCTGGGGTCGCCGCGTCGAGCAGCCGCTGCAGGTCGAGCGACCAGCGGCCGGCGTGGCACGCCAGCGGCACGCGCACGACGTCGGCGCTCATGATGCGCGGCATCGCGGTCAGGTTCGGCCAGACCGGCGTGACGATCGCGACGCGGTCGCCCGGATCGATCAGCGTCTGGTCGATCAGCGACAGCGCGTGCACGCCGGCGCTGGTCACGGCGATGCGGTCGACCGTGACAGGCCGCGCCGGAGCGTGCAGCCGGTT
>Ga0031656_10000771_pt1 | contig 11588 bp, 12 predicted proteins | sample FrelakmetDIP11DI_FD_55080 | JGI IMG/M metagenome (GOLD analysis project Ga0031656, IMG submission 55080) | Freshwater lake sediment microbial communities from the University of Notre Dame, USA, for methane emissions studies - DIP11 DI | ecosystem: Environmental > Aquatic > Freshwater > Lake >... | reverse complement strand
TTGCGGCCCTGGTCGTCGAAGCCGTGGCTGATCTCGTGGCCGATCACCGCGCCGATGCCGCCGTAGTTCACCGCGTCGTCGGCGTACCTGTCGAAGAACGGCGGCTGCAGGATCGCAGCCGGAAACACGATCTCGTTGCCGAGCGGGTTGTAGTAGGCGTTGACCGTCTGCGGGGTCATGAACCACTCGGTGCGGTCCACCGGCTTGCCGAGCTTGGCGAGCTCGCGGTTCGTGTTCACCTCGCGCGCGCGCAACACGTTGCCGACGAGATCGTCGCGGCTTGCGACCAGGCCTGGGTACTCCTTCCATTTCTCCGGGTAGCCGATCTTCACCGTGAACGCGGCGAGCTTGGCGTGCGCCTCGCGACGCGTCTCCGGGCCCATCCAGTCGAGCTCGTCGATCGAGCCGGCGAACGCCTTGCGCAGGTTCGCCACCAGCTCGTCCATGCGGGCCTTGGCTTCGGGCGGGAAATGCTGCGCGACATACTGTTCGCCAATCAGGTCGCCCATCGCGCGCTGCGCTTCGTCGAGGCCGCGCTTCCAGCGCGGTTCGAGCTCCGGCGTGCCGGACAGCGTGCGGCCATAGAACTCGAAGTTGCGCTTCACCAACGCAGCGTGGAGGTACGGCGCAAAGGAGTCGATGACGCGCACCTGCAGGTAGTCCTGCCACGCCTGCAGCGGCACGTCGTCGAGCGCCTTGCCGAGTTCGGCGGCGAAACTCGGCTGGCCGACGATCAGTTGCTGCTGGCCCTTGATGCCGAGGCCCTCGAGGTAGCGGTTCCAGTCGAGGCCCGACGACACCTTGGTCGCGCCGGCGAGGTCGAACGGGTTGTAGGTCTTGTTCGGGTCGCGCAGGTCGACGCGCGGCCACGACGCCTGGGCCAGGCGCGTCTCCAGGTCCATGACGCGGCGCGCGGCAGCTGCGGCATCCTTGTGGCCCGCCATCGTCAGCACGTCGGTGATGTAGGCAAGGTACTTGGCGCGGAACTCGACGAAGCGCGCGTCGTCCTTCAGGTAGTAGTCGCGGTCCGGCATCGCGAGGCCGGCCTGGCCCGTGTAGACCGTGTACACGTCGGGGCGCTTCGCATCCGGGCGGATGCCCGCACGTAACGGTGTGGCGATGCCCACGCGCCCGGCGTGCGCCAGGTAGTCGAGCAGCATGCCGCGGTCCTCGATCGCGGCGATGCGCGCGAATTCGGGCCCGAGCGGCTCGAGGCCCAGCTGCTCGGCGCGCGCGTCGTCCATGAAGCTCGCGTAGAAGTCGCCGATCAACTGCGTGTCGCTGCCCGGCTTGGCGCCGGCCGCGGCCGCCTCCTCGGCGATGACCTTGAGGTGCTTCTCGACGTCGTCCTGCAACCTGGTGAAGCTGCCATAGTTCGACTTGTCGGCCGGGATCTCGGTCTTCGCCAGCCAGGTGCCGTTCACGTAGCGGTACAGGTCGTCCTGCGGTCGGACGCTTTGGTCGAAGTTGCCCAGCAATACGCCCGACCGGTGCGCATCGCCTGCAGGAGCGGCAGCGGCCGCGGTCGCCGCTGGTGCGACAGGACCGGGCGGCGGCGTTGAACCCGCGAAGGCGGTGAGCGATAGCGAGGCAACGAGAGCAAGCGACCAGCGCATCAGGGAGGTCCTCCGGCAATGGGGGTCAGCCGGCCGTGCGGCGGCCCGGCCTCGAGGGCGCGAAGTATAGAGGATCAGGCCCGCCCGAGCCGCAGGTGGACGGGCCACCGCACCCGCCTTCGCCCGGCCTGTGCCCAGGACTTCGCGAGACGGGGCTGCAGTGCCGCGAGCGGGTTCTGCCCGGTGCGGTCCCGGAAGCGCTGCACGGCGGACCACGTCGCGAGGTAGCCCATAAGCTGCGACAGGTCCCAGTCGATTTCGATCTCGAACGACGGCGCGGGTTCCTCGCGCCAGGGAAACGGCAGCGATCGATAGCCCTCGGCGACGTAGCGCCGCTCTGGCGGCCAATCCGCGCCGATGACATTGACATAGAAGTCGTCGACCACGGCATCGATGGCCGGGTGGATGCGGAATTTCTCGTAGCACCAGGCGGCCACCACGCCGCCGGGAGCGAGCACGCGCCGGCACTCGGCGTGGAAGCGGTCATGGTCGAACCAGTGGGCTGCCTGGGCGGCGGCGACGAGATCGACGCTGCCGGCGCGCACCGGCAGTCGCTCGGCCAGGGCCGCCACGTACCGCACCCGCGCGTGCGGTGCGGCACGGACGAGCTGGTTCGAGCTACCGTCGACGGCGATCACCGCCGCGAAGCGGCCCGCCAGCGCCACCGCAGCCTGGCCGCTGCCCGTGGCGCAATCGACGGCGACGGTGCGACCGGCGCAGCAACCGGCGACGAAATCGATCAGTGCCGCCGGGTAGGTCGGCCGGTAGCGGCGATAGTCGGCGGCCTGTCGCGAGAAGTGGTCCTTGAACGCCATGCACGCACCCCGGAGCCGCGATGGTGCGCGTGCGCCGTCGCACGGTGCAACCCCGCGGCCGCCGCTGCTCTAGAATGCGCGCCCATGGATAGCATCCAAGTCGTCGACGTCGCGCAAGCGATCCAGCTCGCCGTGGCCCCCGTGTTCCTGTTCTCGGGCATCGGGGTGTTTCTCGGCGTGCTCACCAACCGACTGGCCCGCATCGTCGATCGCGCGCGCCGCGTCGGCGAGAGCCTGCGCGAGGCTGGCTCCGGCTCGCCAGAGGATGCGCACGCGGCGCTCGCCGCAGCCGAACGGCGCTCGCGATTGATCAACGTGTCGATCACGCTGAGCACCATCGCGGCACTGCTGGTGGCACTCGTGGTCGCGCTGCTGTTCGCCAGCACGTTCGTGCCGATCAACCTCGCTGGCTCGGTGGCGGTGATCTTCGTGCTGGCGATGGTCGCCCTGGTGGGCGCGCTGCTCAGCTTCCTGCTCGAGGTGCGGGTGGCGATCGCCGCACTGCGCGTCGGGCATTGACCCGGCGAAGCCCGCAAGAAAAAGACCCCGGGTTTTGGGCCCGGGGTCGAGGTGCGGACTCTGGTCGAAGGGAAGGGACGAGTCCGCGAGGGGAACCTTTGCTCAGCCCGTCAATGCAGCCGCGCCCACTGCAGCACCTTCACTTCACGCAGGTGCCGGCCCATGTTGCGGGCGATGATGTGCGCAGCCTCGCGCAGCTCGCGGCCGCTGCGGCGCGGCTGCCCGTCGAGCTCGACCACGCCGCGATATTCCTGCAAGCCGCGCGGGTCCGGCTCGTCGACGAGGAAGTGCGCGTAGTACTTGATGGCCATGGGTCGGGACGCTACTGATGGCCGGCGGCGGATTCCGTGACACCGTNCACAGTCCCTGGGCCGGGCGCGNCGGCCTGCGAAAAACATGACGCGTTACCGCCGGCCCGAGCCGCCCGGCTCGAAATACGCGACCGCCGAAGGCGCACGGCGCCTGAAGGAAGAGCTTGACTACCTGTGGCGCGTGCATCGGCCACAGGTCACGCGCGCCGTGTCCGAGGCTGCCGCGCAGGGCGACCGCTCGGAGAATGCCGAGTACATCTACGGCAAGAAGCAGCTGCGCGAGATCGACCGCCGGGTGCGGTTCCTGCGCAAGCGGCTCGACGGCCTGGTGGTGGTCAGTCGACCGCCGGACGACCGCAGCCGTATCTATTTCGGCGCCTGGGTCACGGTAGAGGACGACGAGGGCCATGAGAGCGAGCTGCGCATCGTCGGCCCGGACGAGATCGACCCGGCACGTCGCTATGTCAGCATGGACTCGCCGCTCGCCCGCGCCCTGCTCGGCAAGCGCCGCGACGACGAGGTCAAGGTGGAGGTGCCGGGAGGAAGAAAGTCCTACCTGGTGGTGANAATCCGATACGAAGAAGCGGATAGCGGATAGCGGATAGGATATCGATCGTGACTACTCGCAAGCGCGTCGATCCCGACCTCGCCCGTCTCGACCGAGTCGTCGCCGACGCGCGCCGCGCGCGCGAAGAACGCGAGCAGGGCTATCGCGGCAGGGCGCTGAAGCTGTACCCGTGGATCTGCGGCCGCTGCGCCCGCGAGTTCAACCACGGCAACGTGCACGAACTCACCGTCCACCACCGCGACCACAACCACGAGAACAACGCNCCGGACGGCAGCAACTGGGAACTGCTNTGCGTCTACTGCCACGACAACGAGCACCAGCGCTACCTCGATACGCGCCCTCTTGCTGGCAACGACAGCCCGTCGGGCAGCACGCACACACCCTTCGCCGACCTTGCCGCGCTCCTGAAGGGCGGCGGGTGATGCTCGAAGGTCCTGGTTCGGCCAAAAGCCGCCCGTCGGCACCGGTGCCAAGTCTTGCGTCTTGCGCCAGGGTTTTGCGGAGCGCAGATTACCCCGAGCATCCCCAGATAAAGATTCACACCGACATCGGGTGTGTGGACCGACATGCATGTCGTTGAATTAAGAGTCAGGCGTCACGGTCGCGTTCCGTACGTTGAGAGGTAGAGATGAAAGACATCGAAGCCAGGAATATCGCTGTCGTCCGCAAGTACTTTGACGGTTGCAACACCGGCAACCTCGAGGATCTGCTAGGCACGCTCGCGCCAGAAGTTTGTCACTACTTCTTGCCCCCATCGTTTCCACCGATCACTGGCGCGGAGCACCTCGCCCGATATTGGCGAAAGTACAAGCATGCGCTGGACCCGCTCTGGTCGATCGATCGGATCATTGCCAGCGGTGACGAAGTCGTCAACGAGTGGAGTTGCCTGTGGACCCCGCCGGGAAGCAAGCTTCGGCTTATGGCGCGAGGCACCGAGTGGTACGTCATGCGAGACAGCCGTATCGCCGAGGTGCGGGCGTACTTCATCGCGGATTCAGCCGCCAACGCCGAGCTGGCCACGTTCCCGTACGCGCAAAGAGGCTATCTGCTCAGCGACGGTGCATGAGACGCTTCCGACGTTGCCGCGGCAACGTCAAAGCGCTAGATGGTGGCCGGGCGTAACCTCCCACTTGATGTGCACTTCGCGCCGTGTTTCCCTGTGGCGGGCACTGACCGCAGGACTTCATCCCAATGGAAGCGACGACTCCGCGCGTAGCAGACCACCTGCCCGAGTTGTTCCAGTTCGTCCAGGCGCTGGCCCAGCAGATCGAGGCGGGCGTGCTGCAGGACGGGGATCAACTCGCCCTGCATTGCCGTGACTTCTACACCGCCGACCGGATGGCTGCGATCGAGAAGATCGCGCCGGGCTGGCGGGAGATGGCCTCCCAGGCGAACGGAGCCACCCTCGAACACATCACCGAGGCGTTGATTGCGCTGCAACTGCTGCCGGAATATCGGCAGGCCACGCGGGACCTGCAGGCACAGCTGGAATGGACGGTGCTGTACCACGACCTCGGCAAGCAGGTGATCGCCGGCCAGCGCGATGCAATGCACGCGTTTCGCTCCGCAACGATGGCCGCACGGACGCTGCCCACGTTGGGTTTCCCGGTCAGCGACACCTACCCGGCGACGCTCGAGCCCTGGACCCGTTTGGTGCTGGGCGCCTCGGTGGCAGCGCCCGACGGCAAGGGACTGCTNCCGGACAACCGTGCGCTACCGGAGATTCTGCGGGGCGTGGAGCAGTTGTTCGGCGCCGACTCGGCGGCGGCATTGATCGTGCAGGCCGCGCTGCTGCATCAGTCGCTGAACGTGGTGCCGGAATGGCCGAACCCGGGCAGCGTGGCCGAAGCCGAACTGGCGCGATGCATCCGTCCGGCACTGCTGCCGCTGCTGGAGGCGATGATGCTGGTGGACAGCGATGCCTGGCAGCTCTTCGCGCCGGATGACAAGGTGAAATTCCGCGCCAGCACACTCGCCGTCTTCGCCACCGTCCGCGCTCAACTCCCGGCCTGACTCCGACGCTATCCCCTGTCCCCTTCCTCCGGCTCCACCTTCGGCAACGCGCCGCCATCCCAGCCGAGCCAGTCGACGTGTCCGCCCCAGTACGCATGCGCCTGCGGCTCGAGACCATTGGCGTCGTCGAGCGTCGCGAGCGTCACGTGCATCTCGCCGGGCCAGCGGCTCGACTGGAAGAACAGCGGTGTGCCGCACTGGCCGCAGAAGCTGCGGGTAGCAGCAGGCGATGACTGGTAACGGCGCAGGAGGTCGGCACCGGACTCGAGAGCGAAGCTGTCCTCGGCGACGCCGACCCAGGTGACGAAAGCAGCACCCTGTGCGCGGCGGCACATCGAGCAGTGGCAGTGCGCGACCCACAGCGCAGGCAGGCCGATGCGGTAGCGCACCGCACTGCACAAGCAGCCGCCGGTGCGGGTGTCGGTTGTGCTCACACCACGCGGACGTTCTTGAACTGCCAGGGATCCGTCTGGTCGAGGTCTTCCGGGAACAACCGGCCGCGATCGACCAGCGGATGCCAGTCGGTGTACTCACCCACCACGTGGCCGAGGTATGGCCGGCAGATCTCGAGGATGCGCTTGTAGTCCATCTCGTCGGGCTCGACCACGCCGCAGTTCGGGTTCTCCATCGCCCAGATCAGGCCGGCGAGCACCGACACCGTCACCTGCAGCGAGGTGGCGCTGTTGTGCGGGCAGAGCTGCCGGGCTTCCTGGATGGAGAGCTGCGAGCCGTACCAGTAGGCATTCTTCTTGTGGCCCGCGAGCAGCACGCCCAGCTCGTCCACGCCCTTGACGATCTCGTCCATCATGATGCGCTTGCGGTCCTGCATCACCCAGTTGCGGCCGGCGAGCTCGTGCACCGACAGCACTGCGTTGTCGCTCGGGTGGTAGGCGTAGTGCACGGTCGGGCGGTATACCACCTGCTCGCCCTTCTTCACCGTCAGGTAGTCGGAGATCGAGATCGCCTCGCCGTGCGTGATCAGGAAACCGTGGAAGTGGCCCGACATCGGCGTCCAGGTGCGCACGCGCGTGCCGGCGCCCGGCTGCATCAGGTAGATAGCGCTGCCGCGGCCGAAGTCGTGCTTCTTGCCGTCGCGCGGCCAGTTCTTCTCGTGCGAACCCCAGCCGAGCTCGGCGGGCTGGCAGCCCTCGCCCACGAAGCCGTCGACGGACCAGGTGTTGACGAACTCGCCCGGCTCTTTGGCGGATGACGCCACCTGACTGTCGCGCTCGGCGATGTGGACTACCTTGATGCCGAGCTTGTGGGCGAGCGCCGCCCACTCCTCGCGGGTGTTCGGGTCGCCGTGGTCGACGCCGGTGTCGGCCGCGACGTTGAGCATCGCCTGCTTGAGGAAGTGCGAGACCAGCCCCGGGTTCGCGCCGTGCGTAAGCACCGCGGTGGGCGCGCGCTTCATGGTCTCGCGCAGCGCCAGCGCCGACTCGCGAAACGCGTAGTTGGTGCGCTTCGCGGGCGAGACGGTCGGATCGGTATAGCCGCCCGGCCACGGCTCGATGCAGGTGTCGAGGTACAACGCGCCCTTCTCCCAGCAGAGCTGGATCAGCGCGATGCTGGAGACGTCCACCGACAGGTTGAGCAGGAAGTCGCCGCGGCCGACCACGGGATCGAGCACGTTCTTGAAGTTCCCGCGCGTGAGCGGGTGCTTGACGAAGCGCACGCCGTACTCGGCGGCGACCTTCTCGCCCGCCTCGTCGGCCGTGACGATGGTGATCTGGTCGGGCTTGATGCCGATATGGCGCAAAATCAACGGCAGGACGCCCTGGCCGATGCTGCCGAAGCCGACGAAAACCAGGCGACCGGGGAACGCGACGTGGACCGGGTATTGGCTCATGATGGCTCGGGATCTTATCGGGAAGGGAACGCTGGCAGGCCCGGTAGTTTACCCGGAATTGCCGGTGGGTCACGCCGGCGCGGCCCGGCGCAACGAGGCGCGCTCAGCCGCGCGGCGCGCCTTCGCGCCAGTGCGGCGGATAGGTGCGGTCGTAGCCCGGCAAGCCCTCGACGCGGCGGATCCAGCGGGCGATCGCCGGGTAGGTCGTCTCCATCGGCAGGAAGCGCGAACGCAGGTCGCCGGCCTCCCGCTTGTCCATGGCGCGCAGCAGCAACATGATGCCGGGGAACACCACGAGGTCGGCGGCGGACAGGTGTTCGCCCACCAGCCAGTCGGAATTGCTGAGGCGACCCTCGATGGTGCGCGCCTCGCCCGCGACGATGTGCATCGCGCGCGTCACTTCCTCGGCGCGCTCGTCGATGTTCTCGAAGAACACCGCGTGCACGATCTGCATCAGGTGGCTCTCGGCGTAGGCCTGGTACTCGCAGATCACGCGCATGATCGTACCCGCCTCCTCCGGCGTGCGACCGAACAGCGGCGCCTGCGGATACTTGCGGTCGAGATAGAGCAGGCAGGCGAGCGACTCGAACACCACGTAGTCGCCGTCCTTCAGCACCGGCACTCGGCCGCGCGGATTCATGCGCAGCATCTGCGGCGACTTGTGCTCCTGCATCGAGAACTGCAGCAGTCGCGACTCGTACGGCAGGCGCTTGATCTCGAGCGCGAGCTGCACCCGCCAGGAGTAGGGGCTGCCACTGCCCCAGTAGAGTTCGAGCGCCATTCCTGTTTCTCCCGATGGCCGCCGGACGGTGCACACGCGGCCGCGGGATTGTACTGTTGCGGGGTGTACCGCGATACGGCAGCCGGGAGTCGTCGATGACCACACGCACGCTGATCGAGGCCGAGGTCCTGGAGCCGCTGCTCGGGAGCCGCCGGCTGCGGCTGTTCGACTGTCGCTTCGACCTGGCGCGACCGNAATCGGGCCGGCAGCGCTACCTCGACGAGCACCTGCCGGGCGCGGCCTACGCCGACCTCAACCACGACCTGNCGCGCCCGGCGACGCCGACCTCCGGGCGCCATCCGCTGCCCGCGCCCGAGGTATTCGCGGCGCGGCTGCGCGAATGGGGCGTGAACGACGACTCGCTGGTGGTGGCCTACGACGATGGCAACGGCATGTATGCCGCCCGCCTGTGGTGGATGCTGCGCTGGCTCGGCCACGACGACGCAGCGGTGCTCGACGGCGGCATGCGTCGCTGGATCCAGCTCGGCCTGCCGACCAGCGACGAGGTGCCGTCGACCGTGCACGGCGACTTCATCGCGCGGCCGCGACCCGGGCGCGCGGTGGGCGCCGACGAGGTACTGCTCGCCGGGCGCGACCCGGCCACGCGGGTCCTCGATGCGCGGGCGCCGGAGCGCTATCGTGGCGAGGTCGAGCCGATCGACAAGGTCGCAGGGCACGTCCCGGGCGCGCGCAACTGCCCGTTCACGCTCAGCCTCGACGACCAGGGTCGCTTCCTGCCGCCCGCACGACTGCGCACAGCGCTCGCGGCCTGTCTCGACGACGTTGCACCGGAGCGCACCATCGCCTACTGCGGGTCGGGCGTCACTGCCTGCCACCTGCTGCTCGCCATGGAGCACGCCGGCCTCGCTGGCGCACGCCTTTACCCGGGCTCATGGAGCGAGTGGTCGAGCGATCCAGCGCGCCCGGTGGCCACCGGCGCGGAGTCCTGACCAGCCGCCCGCAACAGCGTCTTTCAATCGCGGGCGCTTCTGCTATCGTTCGCGCCACTTTTTCCGGGCCGCGGAGCTGACACTGGTGGAGACGAGCGCACGCAAGCCGATGCCGGGCAGCCCCTGGAAGATCGAGGACTCCCTCGAGCTGTATGGCGTCAACGCCTGGGGCAACGGTTACTTCGGCATCAACGCGGCGGGCCACGTCGTGGTGCGCCCGGACCAGACCAGCGAGCACGAGATCGACCTGCACGAGGTGATCCGCGGGCTCCACGCGCGCGACCTCACCACGCCGGTGGTGGTGCGCTTCTCCGACATCCTGCACCACCGCCTGAAGCGCCTGCACGACGCGTTCGCCACGGCGATTGTCGAGAACGACTACCGCGGCCGCTATGCCGCCGTGTTCCCGATCAAGGTGAACCAGCAGCGCCTCGTGGTCGAGGAGGTGTACGGCTACGGGCGCGAGTTCGGCTTCGGCCTCGAGGTGGGCTCCAAGCCCGAGCTGCTCGCCGTGTTGGCGATGACCGAGGGCGAGTCGGAGCGGATGATCGTCTGCAACGGCTTCAAGGACGACAGCTACATCGAGGCGGTGATCCTCGCCACCAAGCTCGGCCGCACCATCGTGCCGGTGGTGGAGAACTTCAGCGAGCTCGGCCTGATCCTCAAGCACGCACGCGCCTACGACGTACGGCCGCGCATCGGCGTGCGGGTCAAGCTCGCCAGCGAAGGTGCCGGCCGCTGGCGCGAGTCGTCGGGCGAGAAATCGAAGTTCGGCTTGTTCGTGAGCGAAATACTCGAGCTGCTCCGCGTGCTCAAGGAGCACGGCATGGAGGACTGCCTGCAGCTCGTGCACTGCCATCCCGGCAGCCAGCTGCAGGACATCCGCCGCGTCAAGGACGCGGTGAACGAACTCGCGCATGTCTACGCGGAGCTCAAGCTGATGGGCGCAGGGCTCAAGTACATCGACGTCGGCGGCGGGCTTGGGGTCGACTACGACGGCAGCCGCACCAACTACGCCTCCTCCATGAACTACACGCTCGCCGAGTACGCGAGCGACGTGGTGTACCGCATCGCGAACGTGTGCAATGCGCGCGGCATCGAGCACCCGGTGATCGTCAGCGAGTCGGGCCGCGCCATCGCCGCGCACCACAGCCTGCTGGTATTCGACGCGCTCGGCAGCTCGGCGCTCGACCGGTTCGACGTGAGCGAGTCCGACGAACGCGGCAGCGACGGCAGCGCCCCCGTGCCGCAGCCGGTCGCCGACCTGCGCGACGCGTACCGCTCGATCACCGGGCGGCGACTGGTGGAGTGTTACCACGATGCGCAGCAGGCCCGCGAGCAGGCACTGCAGATGTTCAACCTCGGCTACCTGAGCCTCGAGCACCGCGGCCTGGTCGAGCGCCTCTACTGGGCCACCTGCGCGCGCATCCGCGACTGGTGCCGCAAGCTCGAGGTGGTGCCCGAGGAACTCGAGGGCCTCGAGTCGATCCTGAGCGACATCTATTTCTGCAACATGTCGGTGTTCCAGTCGCTGCCGGACAGCTGGGCCATCGACCAGCTGTTCCCGATCATGCCCATCCACCGCCTCGACGAGCGCCCGGAGCGCAACGCGGTGCTGGCCGACATCACCTGCGACTCCGACGGCAAGATCGACCGTTTCGTGAGCCTGCGCGAGACCAAGCGCACCCTCGAACTGCACGACCTGCGCGACGGCGAAACGTACTACCTCGCGGCGTTCATGGTGGGCGCCTACCAGGAGACGCTCGGCGACCTGCACAACCTGTTCGGCGACACGCACGTGGTGCACATCAAGCTGCACGAGGAAGGCGGCTGGTGGATCGAGGAGACGGTCAAGGGCGACACCGCGGCCGAGGTGCTGCGCTACATGCGCTACGACGTCGACCGGCTGCTGCCGCAGCTCGCGCGCGACTGCGAGCGTGCGGTGCGCGAGGGCCGGCTGTCGCTTGCCGAGGGGCAGGCGCTCCGGCGCTTCTATGACGGCGAACTGAACGGTTACACGTACCTCGAGCCGGATTGATCCGGTTCGTGCTGGCTCGCGGCTTCGCGGTTGGCGGCAGTTCGGCTGGCTGCGGCAGGGGGCAGCGGGTACGCCGGGACGCCGTGAATACATCCATGTAGGCTCGCGCGCCGCGTCCGTGCGGCGCG
>Ga0031656_10000770_pt1 | contig 11594 bp, 12 predicted proteins | sample FrelakmetDIP11DI_FD_55080 | JGI IMG/M metagenome (GOLD analysis project Ga0031656, IMG submission 55080) | Freshwater lake sediment microbial communities from the University of Notre Dame, USA, for methane emissions studies - DIP11 DI | ecosystem: Environmental > Aquatic > Freshwater > Lake >... | reverse complement strand
TTTTATTTCTATTATTACTTTTAACCGGATTTGAGGAGAGAGCTATGGGAAACTTGTTGGATAGTGATATGGCCATAAAGGGCTACGATACCGTCGCATATTTCAAGACAGGCAAAGCACTTAAAGGTAATGAATCATTCACATTCAAGTGGCATGATATGACCTGGTATTTCTCAACAAGAGAAAAGAGGGATTTATTTGCCGCTAATCCTGAGCAATACGCCCCCCAATATGACGGGTATTGTGCTTGGGCCATGACAGAAGCGCGGAAAGCCCAGACCGACCCTGAAATTTGGAAGATTGTTAATGGGAAGCTTTATCTGCAATGCAGCCAGACATCTTATGAAAAATGGAGCAGAGACATTCCCGGTAATATCAAAAAAGCAGATATGAACTGGTTGAATTTTATCGACAAAAATTGATCATTTTGCTGCGCGGACATTATTATTATTACATTTAAGCAATGTACTACCACTGTACTATATTCTTCAAAAAACCAAGAAAAGTCAGATAGCTCTAATAATCCTTAGGCAGCACAGATATTATGACTAAGGCAGGAGCACTGTTCACATTCAATAATATGCCCTTGGGAAAAATAGTTCGGAATTGGGAATTGTTTGGCGTTGTTGTAATCTTTTTTGCCGGAGCCGCCTTGCACTTTGTGTTTGAGTGGTCTGGTTATTGGAAACCCATTGCGTGGTTAGTCGCCATTAATGAAAGCACTTGGGAACATTTCAAACTGGCTTTCTGGCCGGGCATTGTCTGGGCATTGATAGAGTATTTTGTTGTGGGGAAGGGTACTCGCAACTACTGGATTGGAAAGGCTCTTGGCTTATTGAGCATGCNGATCATTATTACCGTTATTTTTTACAGCTACACTGCTCTTTTGGGGAAAAATTATCTTGTTATAGATATTCTATCGTTTTTTGTTGCTATTAGCTTCGGGCAGTTCATTAGTTATAGTTTGTTTTTTGCAAACAAGTTAAGCGTGGCGTTTCAATGGCTTGGTGCTTTAGGGATTGTGGGCATGATGGTGGCTTTTGTACTTTTCACTTACATGCCCCCCCGCCTATTCATCTTTGAGCATGTCTCGACCCATGAATATGGTATTCTGAATCAATATTAGCGGTAAGAATGAGGTGTTGCAGAGAAAAAAAGGTGTATCCTTCAACGCAAAGGAACCGCAACCTTATTGAGACTCATAAACTGTAAATTTTCTTCCTGTACTAAATGCGCTCTGATTTTGTCAGGGATTGCCGACTTCAGCCACGAGCAAACAAAAATAAAAAACGATGAGAGGGGAAAAACCATTTTTCTCAACTTGAAAAAACCCAAGCCGGGTCTTTGTGCCCCCAATATCTCCTGCAAGAATTATTTGATGTTTCATCTTTTTTGTTTTCATCAATAGCATCCTATTGTTTTTAATGCTTTATAGATCAACTAAATTCCAGCAGCCTCCCGATCAATTAACCATTGGATATTATCGTTTTCCAAATTGATAAGACCGGCCGGGAATTGCTTGCTTTCTTTATCCCCCGCCAAAAACTCTTTCACTATGTGGGCCTTCGACTTGCCAGCCACGAGAAAGACTATATGCGAAGCATTGTTTAATACGGGCAGCGTCAGCGTTACCCTATTGGAGTTCGGTTTTCTCATATATACAGGTATGGCCAGCCTTGTCTTTTCCTTAAGCGATTCCGACCCGGAAAAGAGCGAGGCAGTATGTCCGTCTTCTCCCATACCAAGAATTATCAGATCAAAAACCGGCAGTCCGGATGTTCCGAAAAATGTTTGCATAGCTTTNTCATATTCACTTGCAGTGATATCGGGACTTTCTTCCCATTTTATTCTGTGTATGTTTGATGTTCGAACAGGCACTTTTGATAGAAATGTGTCATAAGCAAGTTTATAATTGCTTTCTTCGTGTTCTTTCGGAACACAGCGTTCGTCGACCCAAAAAAAATGTATGTGGCTCCAGTCGATTGCATCCCTGAAGACATCAGACCCAAGCAGCTCATAAAATCTTTTCGGCGTTGTACCTCCTGAAAGAGCAACAACAAACCTCTTCGCAGAAGAAATATATTGCTTCGAGAGATACAAAAATATTTCAGCAGCCTTATGGCTTATGGCCTCTAAGTCTGGTAATATGAGCGCTCTCATAAGGTTTTTCCGCAAAAAGAGGTCGCCAGGCGCGCCCATCCTTTTCGAGCAGAAGCCTCGCTTCCTCAGGACCCGACGACCCGGCAGCGTAGTTAGGAAACCTGGCAATGTCTGTTGTTGTTTCGAGTTTTTCGATTGCCGGTGTAAGAAGAGACCATGTTTCCTCGACCCCCTCCTGTCGCAGGAATAACATCTGATCTCCAAGGATACAGTCAAGCAATACCCATTCGTATGCATCGAGGAATACATCTTTCCGGTACGAAAAATCCATCTGTACCGGGTTCAGGCATACCTTGGTGCCCGGCTTCTTTGTCTGTAGGCTCAGGTTGATGCCTTCTTCCGGCTGCAACCTGAATACAAGCACATTCGGTTCAATGATTTCATCCATCACCTTTGAGAACATCATGTGCGGGACCTGCCTAAAGTGTATGGAGATTTCGGTTTTCCGTATCGGTAGTCTCTTGCCTGAACGGAGATAAAAAGGTACTCCGTTCCACCTCCAGTTATCTATGAATACCTTCATTGCCGCAAAGGTAGGCGTATTCGATTGCGGAGAAACACCCGGTTCTTCCCGATACCCTGCAACAGGGTTCCCATCGACAGCACCCTTCCCATACTGACCAATTGCAATGAAATCATGAATCCGTTCAGTTGGAAACGGTCTTATTGACCGGAACACCTTGATCTTTTCGTCCCTGACAAAATCTGCCTTAAACGCTGCGGGAGGTTCCATGGCAGTTACCGCAAGAAGCTGGAAAATATGGCTCTGAAACATGTCCCTAATGACACCAGACTCCTCATAATACCCTGCCCGGTGTTCTACCCCAAGCGTTTCAGTGGCGGTTATCTGTATATGGTCGATATATCTTCTGTTCCAGAGCGGTTCAAGAATGGAATTTGCAAAGCGGAACATGAGCATGTTCTGCACCGTCTCTTTGGCAACATAATGGTCTATACGGAAGATCTGTTTTTCTTCGAAATACTTTGTAAGGATTTTATTTAAATTTCTGGCTGTTTCCAGGCTCCGGCCAAAGGGTTTTTCAATGACGATATGAGAATATCCCTGCTCTTCCGCTGACAAACCTGCTTCACCGAGATTGACAATGACGTTTTCAAGAATTGAAGGAGGTATGGCCAGGTAGAAAACTCGGTTTCCGTTTGTTTGGTGTTTTTTCTCCAGGGTGGGGAGTTTTCCCTTCAGATGTCTTCTGTAGGAATCCTGATCGGTATAACTGAATTGCGAATAATAGATTCTTTTAGCAAATTTTAACCATGCGGATCGTTTGAAATCTTTGGGGAGAGCAATCGCTAATGCATTTTTTATCACAGCACGATATTGTTCGGTGTCCATTTCAACACGGTCGGTACAGAAAATGAAGAAATCATCGGGGAGGAGGCCGTCCTGAAATAAATGAAAGAGAGCGGGAATCAGTTTTCTCTTGGAAAGGTCTCCTGCGGCTCCAAAGATAATCAGGCAAAAAGACCGTAACAGTTCTATTTCACATGCACCAAATGCGTGAAACTCAGGCTGACTGCTGGTCAGTTCACTGGAATCATTCATGATTGAGTTATTCCCCCAAAGGCTTTCTGAAAACCTCATGCCCTCCAAACTGATTTCTCACAGCAGACAGAATTTTCCCCGTATAACTTGGATGAGCCTGAGATTGTATCCTGAAGTTCAGTGAACCTTCAATAACGGGAACAGGGACCCCGAGTTCCTGAGCTGCCTCGACTGTCCAGGAGCCTTCTCCGCTTTGAGATACTGAGCCTGAAATGTCATCCAGATTCTCTCCGTGCTGGGCAAATGCATTATGAAGCCATCCGACCAGTCTTGATTCGACAACACTTTTATGGTTATAAAGCTTTGCTATTTGTGTTAAGTCAAACTCAAAAGGGGATGCCTTCATGAGGGCAAAACCTTCTGCGAGTGCCTGCATCATCCCATACTCAATTCCATTATGCACCATTTTTACAAAATGTCCACTTCCTGGTCCTCCCATGTATGCGTATCCGCCTTTACAAGCCAGGTCACGGAAGAGATTCTTGTATTTTCTGAATATTTCTTTCCTGCCGCCTACCATTATGCAGGCTCCATTTCTCGCTCCAGACGGGCCACCGCTTACGCCGACATCTAAAAAGTGCTTGCCTTTCTCTTTCAGTTCCTGGAAACGTCTCATGGATTCTTTGTAGGGAGAATTCCCTCCGTCAATTACCGTGTCACCTTTTTGAAGAAGCGGGGTAAGTCCCTGAAGCACTGTGTCAACTGCCTGATGCGGAACCATCAACCAGACAAGCCGAGGTAAAGCCATGGCTGATATGAGAGATTCTAAAGAACTTGCTGGCATCGCCCCCTTACTTGAAATTCTCTTTACCGCTTCTTCGTTCTTGTCGAAGACCAAAACTTCATGTTTCTTCTCAAGAAGACGTTCAACCATATTGAACCCCATTTTCCCCAAGCCGATATAACCGATTTTCATTCTTCTCTCTCCTCTTTTCTAAGGATTACTTATATATTTCGATGTATTTAGGTATTTTTTGTCACGTTTTAGTCACGTTTTATTAGATAGATTTGTGGAAAAGAAAGATAGGGAACTTATCAAAGAGTATTGCAGCTTGTGGTACATTCCTCTTTGTTGATTTTTTAAATGCCTTCCACATGTCCGTTACCGCTAATCGTATCTTTTTCATCTTCTTTGGGCCAAGCCACTCATAAAACATATCCGGACTCTCCTCGGAACGGTTCTCGCCCCCATACCAGATCGGTCGTCCCCTCTCCAAATCGCTGACAACAATCCGCTACGTATGTCCTCTCCGTAAAGATCTTTCGTCTATACCTACTACCCCAGGCGCTGCGATAGGATTCCGTTGAAGCTGCTTCTGCATGTATTCTTTGTCCAATGCCTTCACTGTATGCCAATCCAGCTTCAGTTCCTTCGCAACGTCTTTTACCGTCATCGTGCGGCACTTCCGCCCTACATAATAGGCAAATCGTTTTGTGTAAAAAGGATTGTCGGCCAGCCAATCCAGTTGCTCCCGCACCTCTTGCACAATAACCGACGGACTTCCACCTCCAGATATATTCTTGCATCCCCACATGATAAATCCCGGATTCGTCGTATCTTCTTGTCGTAATAACTCCGGTGCGCTTTTCCACAACGTCCACAGATTGTTTTTTTTGAGTCCGTTTAAGTCGTATGATTCGTGCCTTCGGATCTCCAAATTCTCCTATAGTTCCGGTCTCAGGACAAAATCCAGGGAACCGATATTCGTCCACCAGTTGTCTCTTCTTGTACATGTAGAAATCATACGCATTTTCTCTCTTAAATAATACTGCCTTTCTCTCTTATTTCATGCTATCTTATGCGTAATTCATGGCTCATTTGTACCCACTCACTTACACGATGAGCCTTAAAATGTTGATATCCTTAAACAAGTTCAGGATGACAATTTTAGGACAGCCTGCATGTTCAGGGTAACAACGAGGCTATTATGCGAATAATCAGGATATGATCATATGACAACGAATAAAGGGATTATAGCGCTTATGGGCTCGGGTGAACTGACCTCAACAATGGTAGAGGTACATAAGGACATCATCGCAAGGCTCGGAGGTGATCCCGTCTGCTCATTTCTTGATACGCCGGCAGGGTTTCAGCTCAATGCGGACCAGCTTTCACAAAAGGCCGTAGAATATTTCCGAAGCCGCGTCCAGCGCCGATTGTCCGTAGTATCATATAAATCAATGGACATCTCTGTGCTGGCAAAAAAAAAGGCCTTTCAGGCGCTCAGGGGATCCGATTACATCCTTTTCGGACCCGGGAGCCCCACCTATACAGTGGAGCACCTAAAAAACTCTCTTATACCTGAAATAATAACTAAAAGGATTCAGAGTGGAGCATGTCTCATTGCGGCAAGCGCAGCGGCTCTTACGGTTGGGAGGTTCACAATGCCTGTGTACGAGATATACAAGGTCGGCCAGCAACCTCACTGGGTTGAAGGATTGAATATCCTCGGCTCCTTTGGCCTTGATCTCGCGGTAATCCCGCACTGGAACAATGCCGAAGGAGGCAATCATGACACACGGCGCTGTTTTATCGGAGATAGCAGGTTCAGTTACCTCGCAAATCTTCTGCCCGAAGACGTCGGGATAATCGGACTGGATGAGCACACCGCATGCATTATTGATCTTGGCTGGAGGAGCGCCGAAATAAGAGGGATTGGTACGGTAACGGTTCGCCGCGGTGGGTTCGAGAAAATATTTAAGAGGGGCGAGTCATTCCCGCTTGATGTACTTAAAAGTACTGGAACAGCAAATATCCTGGCTGAAGCAACTCCAGCGACAGTATCGCTGGAGCACATTTCGCCTCCGCCAGAAAAAGATGCCTTCTGGGAAAACATTCACGCGCTTGAGAAGTCCTTTCACAGGGGACTTGATGGGGATGTCAAAGATGCAGCGACTGCTATACTGGAGGTTGACAGGGTGATCTGGGCGGCACATCAGGGACTCGAAAGCGTTGAATCGATCACTCAGGCAAGGGACCTTTTCAGGGAAATGATCGTACTTATTGGTACACGACTTGCCTCTGAGCCTTCGAGCAAAGAGCCATGTCTGTCCCTTCTTGTAGAACATCTTATCGAACTGAGAAATACGTTCCGCAAAAATAAACAATGGAAGGAGTCCGACGCGATCCGCGATTGTATCATACGTGCAGGTATCACGATCGAAGATACCGCGGAAGGAACGCGCTGGAAGCTTTCTTCATGACTAGGGGCTTTCATGATAAAGATGAAGACCGAAGGAAACAGAGAACACCACAGACTTCCGTATGCTTCGGAAGACACTGAAGTCATTCTCCTTTCATGGAATGACCTCTTCAGTATCTGGCACGACAAGAGCAGTGATCTTCAATGGAATTGTTTGTTTATGCTGCCGCCATGGATTAGAACGTGGTGGAACTCCTTTGGCACATCAGCGGAGCCACTTCTTTACGCGGTCAGGCATAGGGGAAAGATCATCGGAATCGCACCCATGCAAAAGAATGGGAACGTCATCAGTATGATGGGGAGCAGTGATGTGACAGACTACGTTGATTTTATCATTGCGCATGATTCCGGAATCCTTTTTGTAAACGCGCTTCTTTCACACATGCATAAATTGGGATTTAATTCTCTCGAATTGGGTGAGGTACGGTATGATTCTGTGGCAGCAGATTGTATTAATGAATGCTCCCGTAGCATGGGATGGAAGATAGAGAAATCGGAATCGGAAAGGATCTATGAAGTGGAACTTCCATTTTCATGGGAGGAATATATCAACCTTTTGTCACTGAAAGAACGCCACGAGATCAGGCGGAAAATGCGTCGGCTTAACGGGGCAGGCCATGTTTCCTACAGAGTACTCGGTCAGAAAGACGACGTAGATAAGGCAATGGATATTTTCATCATGCTCTTCAGGAGCAGCTTGCCGGAAAAGGACAGGTTCATGACTGCCACGAGAGAGATTTTTTTCAGGGACCTGGTCGGTTCAATGGCTTCTTACGGCATGGTAAAGCTCGCCTTCCTTGACATTGATAATGTACCGGCAGCAGCGACACTCTGCTTTCTACACCGGTCCACTGTGTTCTTATACAATAATGGGTTTGACAGAAAATACAGTGACCTGAGTGCAGGTATTCTCTCAAGAATAATGAGCATTCGCCAGAGCATCAGTGAAGGACAACGGAAATATGATTTTCTCAAAGGGGATGAAGCTTACAAAAGAAAACTTGGAGGTTCCCCTGTGCGATTAGAGCAGTATTGGGTTAAACTTAAGTAAATGTTTTTCAGCGTAGTCCGGATAACGTAAATGATAAACAAAGAACGTCTCAGCATATGCATGCTCAGTTTGCACTCGAGCCCGTTGGGGAAACTGGGCTCTCAGGATACAGGAGGAATGAGCGTTTATGTCCGGGAACTTGCCCGTGAACTTGGAAGAGCAGGGCATCGGGTNGATATATTTACCCGCGGTGGGAACANTNATCTGCAACGCGTTGTTCCCCTTTCAGAAAATGCCCGTCTTATGCACCTTGATGTCGGTGAAAACGGCATGGCTTCAAAAAATGAACTCTATCCTTTATTGCCACTTTTTTATGATAGGCTCGAGTCATTCAGATCAAAGGAGGGGTCCAGCTATGACATCATACACAGTCACTACTGGCTTTCCGGATGCGCAGGGAGCATGGCACAAAAGTTCTGGAAGGTCCCTCATGTGGTAATGTTCCACACAACCGGGCTGGCAAAAATGCACAACTGCAGCGAAGAAAAGGAGCCGGAAGTTCGTCTTGTGGCCGAAAAGAAACTTGCTCGTGAGTGCAGCATGATATTTGCGCCCACTGATAAAGAGAAGGGTCTCCTGTCAGGTTTATTTTCCGTTTCTGAAAGAAAGATCAGCGTTGTGCCATGCGGGGTCAATCTCGCTACTTTTAATCCTCTGCCGAAGAATTGGGCAAGGAAAAGACTTGCTTTGGATATATTAGGGCCTTTAATTCTCTATGTTGGAAGATTTGCTCCAGTGAAGGGTCTAGACAGACTCTTGGCTGCCATTACTAATTTGAATGAATATAACGGCCTAAAACTTATTATTGCGGGAGGCGATAACCTAACCTCGGAATCTTCGGCCAGACTGAGACAGGATGCAAGGAGACTGGGGATCGAAAAGAAGGTTATTTTCACCGGACGGATCGATCATCAAGACCTGCCGTTATTCTACAGCGCTGCTGATGTCCTTGTCGTGCCGTCCTATTATGAAAGCTTCAGTCTTGTCACGCTGGAATCGCTGGCATGCGGCACACCTGTTGTTGCCACTCCTGTTGGTGCGGTTCCGAGTCTCATTAAGAACGGCAGGACCGGTGAAGTGGTCGATCCACCCACCGCGCAAGGGTTTGCATCAGCAATAGCAAAAGTATTTAAAGGTCATGAAGCAGGGCTATTTCCCGCTGAGGAAATCCGTTCATCGGTAGAAGGATACGACTGGTCTCATATATCCTCGTCTGTTATTCATGAATATTACAAGCTCCTGAGTGTAAACTCACACAGCCACGAACATAGAAAGGTAGCAGATGGTATCAGGTGTTGATGTCATGGTCATCATAGCCCATCCTGACGACGCTGAGTTCGGGGCCGCGGGCACGATCGCAAAATGGACAGCAGAGGGCAAAAATGTTCTCTATCTGTTATGCACCAGTGGAGAGAAGGGCACAGCTGATATGAATGTAAGACCTGAGGAACTCGCAAAGACGAGGGAGAAAGAGCAGTGGGACGCTGCCCGTNTCCTTGGTGTTCGTGAGGTGGTATTCATGCGGTATCCCGACCAGGGACTTGAAGATACCCNTCAGTTCAGAAAAGCGATCGTCANGGAGATCCGCAGATACCGTCCTCATACCGTTATCACGTCTGACCCTTACAGGCGTTACATCTGGCACCGCGACCACAGGATCGTGGGTCAGGTTGTGCTTGATGCCGTATATCCATATGCAAGGGACCACCTCGCTTACCCCGATCTGATCGAAGAAGGTCTCCAGCCGCATAAGGTAAAAGAACTTCTCTTCTGGGGGGCTGAGAACGCTAATTACCGGGTTGATGTTACAGCAACATTCAAACAAAAGTTCTCGGCCCTGCTATGCCATGAAAGTCAGGTCAGGGAGATGACCATCCCCGACCTTGAGGGCTGGTTGAAGGACCGCGCGCGCGAAATGGCTGCCGGAGAGGATTACGAACTCGGCGAAACGTTCCACAGAGTGGAGATCCCCCGTTAGTATTCTGATCAACGATAATATACATATACATATATGGTCAGGCTTGCGATTATGCAAATAGGCTTTTCCTCATCCTCTGCAGTGTCTTTATCCCGGCATGCGTTTCGCAGATGCCTCCCATCCGTTACAAGACAGATATATCTCGTTTCAATATCCCTTGCAATTCTACCGTTTTGTATCCANTCTCCCTTGCCAGCGACACGAGGATTCCACGAGCTGTCCGATGCCTCCCGCCCCGCTTCCGGGAAATTATTTCCAACAAGCCAATTCCCGTCTCTTTTTCTATCGCCGAGACCAAGTCACTGATAGGTACTTACTTTGTTCTTTTCTCCATGCTTCCACACCACCAACTAAAGCCTTTGTATTTGTGTAGCCCAGTTGGATGTACTTTGCTGCTTGACCAGCAGATGTCGCTTCATGGGGTCAAGCACAATAGAAAATGATTTCTTGGTCCTTTGATAATGTAGGAAGTTTGGATTCAAAATCATTGAACGAGATTGCACCTTCCAATTTCATGGTCTTGAATGTCTCTTCATCATTGTAGCCACAAACCAGCAAAGCTTTCCCCGCTTGGACTTTATTATAGGCTTCTTCGACTTGGATGCGTGGAGACTTAATCATATAATCTTATCCTTTCGATTTCAATATATGGATCATTGCGTCTAAGCATTAAATTGCAGGGATTATGATATAATCCACATTTTCTCATAAAAGAAAATGTGNATGGTCACTGTGGAGTTTCCTGCATAAAAAAGGCTTATGATAAAATTTATATTGTTTAGGTTGTTTCGAAATTCTTGAGAAACTGAGCTACTTGAACTCCGAGGTAAACACATTTAATCCCATCCATACATTCATCAGCGTCTTTCTTCTCAAGGTGAGTTGTCAGTTCATGCTTGTCTTTCTTAAACTTTACAATATAAGCATTTTTTGTCNNATCAAAATCAAGACTTGCTACGATTCCATGTTTTAAAATTTCTGGATACATATCCGTTATCTTATCCTTTAACGCTACGTTTGTGTATCCCATAAACCCTCCTTTGTTATAGTATGTTGGCTGCTGAAATGTTAATATTGTCCCATCAAAGTGGATCGGTGTCAACTATTTTTTTTCAAGATAATCCTTCAATTTCGCGCTCTGTTTCTCCTTTCTCTTTCACTCGCATAGTTACGCTAATTTCATCGTGGAGCCACTTGGCATGTGACAACCTCTCTAAAAGCACTCAAGAGACACCATCGAGCAGCCGGATTACATAATGACGAGCGTCACTATGAGACGAGATACTGACCGTAAAGGGAACTTCTGTCGCATTCGGCAACAGCACATATAACTTGGGGTCGGGTTCCATCCGGCTTAGCTTCTTAATTTCATCGATATAGGCATCCCATTCTTCCTGTGCCATTCTCGATGAAATCGAAAAGTTGACATCGTTTACAGGGTTCTCATAGAGTATTGCGGCGGTTGTCAGGAAATCCCACTTCGGGAGGAGTTCCGCTTTTGTCTCCCCATCTGCATGTGCTGTAGCATAATAGCCGTCCCACTGTTCTCTCAATCTTTCTATTTTTTCCGTATACTCCTCGGGCACGTATGTTCGCATTGTCTTCCAGATCCATGCTGACTGCACCGGCCGACAAAGATTT
>Ga0031656_10000769_pt1 | contig 11607 bp, 11 predicted proteins | sample FrelakmetDIP11DI_FD_55080 | JGI IMG/M metagenome (GOLD analysis project Ga0031656, IMG submission 55080) | Freshwater lake sediment microbial communities from the University of Notre Dame, USA, for methane emissions studies - DIP11 DI | ecosystem: Environmental > Aquatic > Freshwater > Lake >... | reverse complement strand
GTTCCTGGCGATCGCTACGAAGTGGACGGGCGCGAGTTCGACTCGCTCGCCGAGTTGCTGGCGAAGACGGAACCTAGTGCGGCCCGACTTCCTGAAGCATGGCGAGGGCGATGCGGCGCTGCCGCTGGCGCTCTTGATCGGGGAGGCTCTTGGCCTCGTCGACGATTTCGTCGACGCGATCAAAAATCGCATCACGTTGGCCGCGGTGAGTCAGGGCAGCGGTCCACGCCTCGCGGAGCATCGCGTCGGTCACGTTAGTTTGCATCACCGAAGTGTACGGCGTTGCGCTCAAGGACTGTCAGCCGAAGCGTGACGCAGTTATACAGTCTGGTGTGCCGTACCCGGCCTGACCCAGCCGACCGAGCCGGCACGTGTCGGCACCGGCGGGCGCACCTTCAGGCGGCCTCAGGCTCGAACGAGCGCCGCAATGAGCAGGCCCCAAACCGGGGCGACCAGCGCCAGTCCGACCGTGATGCCGCGCATGGCCCCAAGTCCATCCGAGTCGTCCGCAACCTCGAACGGCAGCGCTTGCTCGTCGTCATGAGACTGCGGGGTGTGCCGGAGGGATGACAGCAGCAACTGCTCGACTTCGGCATCGTCGAGGATCCGGTCGCATTCGTCGTCCGGGTAATCGTGCCAGGCCTCGGGCTCGTACTCGTACAGGTCGAGCTTCTGAACGCTGAGCATGGGCCGATGTTCGGTAANAGGCGGACAGAAGCGCCGTGATCGGTGTCACACAGGTGNTCCGCTCTGGCGCGAATCAAGAGAATCTGTGACCGGGCCCGTCCTTTGCTGTCGCGACCGGCGGCGGATCGAGTTAGACAACGGATCGCCAGCCACCGCAAAGCGCACTGAGCGTCCGCTGCTAACAGCACAACGACCCCGGCCCTGCGCCGGGGTTTCTGGTTCTGGGCGAACGGGGCAGATACTCGACGGAACGGCGGTCTCGGACGGCGCCAGCATCGGCGCATGGACGACCTCACCGACGACGACCTGTTCCTGGATGCCCTGGACGCCATCGTGCTGGATGCGCTGGCGAGGATCGGGGACGACCCCAGGGCGCGGTATGCGTTCTTTCGGCGGCTCCTCGCCGCGGAACAGGACGCCTTCCGTGACGGTGAGTGCGATGGGGCGCGTTAGTCCACAGCGACTTGTTGCTGGTAGGCCGAGGGCGTCCGAGGAAGTCCGGGGGCAGCGCGACTAACGCGGGGGTATCTTTGCGGGTATTCCGTGTAAGCCACTTCCGCTGGCTTTCGCGAAATCAGGTATTTAGCCGGACTTTGCGGGAGTCCCCCTCAAGCCACCACGTTCTCCGTTACGCCCCGCGTTGCCAGCCTGCCGAGGCGTTCCGAGCAAAGCCGAAGATGTTGGGTAATCTCGCGAAGTCGCGGGCCCGGCTTCGCTACGACGCTGGAATCTCTGCTGGATTATGTCCAGTTCAACTTGTGGCTCAGTTCGCTCCGGCGTACAAGACGTCCCTCGCGCCCACTCTGGTGTCGCGTACTGAACGGTGCCACCACTCGCTCGATCTCGACCCGCCGTCCGAGGGTGCGGAAGGGCCAACGGCGCCGAATGCAGACCGAAGACGAGTGACGGAGCGCGGTTCAGGGAAGGAGCAAGATCGCGGTGTTCAACCTTTCAACTTGGTGGCAGCGCAAGCGCATTCAGGCGAAATCGCGCTGGCCCGGCCGCCGCGTGCAGGTTCAGCGCGTCGTGAATCCATACCATGCGGTGAGCATCGAGGTCGCTCCAGGCTGCTGCGAAACCGCGCAGAACTTCGCAGGCCGGCGGTTCCTCACCTGGGAAGCGCCGTCCGTGCCGCAGCCGTCCTGCGACGTCGCGACGTGTCATTGCCGATACATCCATCACGACGACCGTCGTGACAGGTCCGACCGTCGGCATCGCGACGGTTGTGACCGAGGTTTCGAATTGGCGAAGGGCCGGGACCGTCGTGCGGGTCGCGGGCGGAGAGTGACGGACCGTTGATTCCCGGCCGGGCCGGCAAATGCCGTCTCGCCCGAGCATGGCGACAAGTTACGGCGACGGCGGAATCGCTGTCGATTCAGGGGCAGACGGCAATTCTGTCCGCTGCGACTCGGCCGCTGGCGGCAGGTGTAACCCCGCAAGCACGTCACGGGTATCGACGACCAACACGTGCATTCCGGATCCGTCGGCGTATTCCACTTCCACGCGCTGGGGCGCGGGCGCGATCGGGACGAATACGTGCAGCGCCCGTTCCCGGCCCGTGTGCTCAGGGGTCAGTTGCAGCGGAAGCTTGGTGGCGCGGCGAGTCATCTCGCCCTGCACTTCCGCTTCCTGGATCGCCAGTACGATGCCGGCGGTCATGAGCACCGGCGCGACCACTGCGCCCGCGACCGCAGCCGAACTCACCGCTGCGCTTGTCGTTGTGAGTCCCGCGATGCTGCTCGCGGTCCCCAGCGCGTACCCGCCGAGCATGAGCGCATCGCCTGCATCCGCTCTCACCTGCAGGTTCGCATCCTTGTAGCGACGCACCGTCTCTTCACTCTTTTCCTCCAGCTCGTGCGCGATCGCGTTCGACCCATGTCGCTTGCCGAGCGAGTCGACGACCGCGACCTGCAGGATCGCCATGTGTCCAGGGGACAATTTTTGAAAATGCAGCAGGTATTCATCCCAGTTCGGATCCGTCGACCACGCCCCTGGGCCGCCGCGGACGATGACCGCGCCGATCGTGACCGAGAGGCGTTCGTCCGCGGCGCTGGCGATCGGCCCCGCTTCTTGCAGTGGGATGGGCTTGTCGAGCTTCCTGTCGCTGGCGCAGGCCGATAGCAGCGACAGCGCGAGCATCGCGATGCACTTGCCGAGGCCGGTCATGGTGCTTCGATCGCGCCGATGTCGCCCAGGCCGTTCGCGGGCCGTGCGGCCCCGAGCTGGTCCACTGAAAGTCGCTGGACGGTCAGGCGCGGTCCCGTGCTCACCGTCATGCGTATGCCCGGGTTCTCGGCAAGAGCGCCGCTCGTGAAGAGCCTCTGCCAGGCCTCGTCACCGAGCAGTTCCGCGCCCATGCCTGGGATGGCGGCGGCTGCGAGCGCGGAGTCCAGCCGGTGCCAGAACTCGATGTACGGGTGGTTCGCGAGCTCCCGGGGCCAGGTCTCGCCCGGCCCGAAGAACTGCGTGGCGGCGAGCGTGAGGATGGGGTCTCCCGAAGGAGTCCGGTAGGGCTGGACTCCGTCGATGTCGGAGTCCGAATCGGTGCGCTGCAGGAAGGTCTCGAAGTCTCCGGTGAATCCAGCAGCGAACCCCGACAGCGCATAACGACTCTCGATCCGCTCGAGCACGATCTCCAGGAAGTCGTCGATGGCGCCGGAGGAAATGGAGTACTCGGCGAGGGTCTCCTCGACCTCATAGCGCGACGCCGGCACCTGGGCCAGCGCGCTGCCGCGCGGGGCATAGTGAAGAACCGCGAATTCGCCCGCTCTGGCGCCCACGGACAGCATCGACGTCGATTGAACGATGCCGCCGGTGAGGTCGAGCACGTCGGCCGCGTCGACGCCGTCCTGGTCGCCCACCTTCGGGTAGTGCTTGCGGCTCAGTGACGCCCAGCCCGATTCACCGACTGGAACCAGCATCTGGCTGAAATCGAGTACGCCGATCCGGTTGTAGCCCGCGCTCCGGAAGTAGAACAGCGACCCCGTGAATACATCGTGCGCGTAACGGCTGCCGCCGATCTCCTCGACGGTATTTCCGACCACGATCGAATGGCCGAGGATCAGGTGCTCGGTCGCGTGCGCGTTGCCGATGGTCGCCGCGACGCCGCCCGCGAGATTGCGCCGGCCGAGACTGTCGGTGCGCGGGACTCCGCGGACCTCGTTCTCGACGATCGTGCAGGCTTCGATCTCGAGAAAGCCGTTCGACATGTAGACGCCGCCGCCACGCCAGTAACCCATGGCGAGCAGGAACGGTGGGAGACCCGGCGCGGGCTCGACGAGATTACGCGCGATCGTGCTGTTGCGGACGCGCAGGGTCTTCCGGTTGCCAATGCTGCCGCCGTCGGAGAATACGCCGCCGCCGTACGTGAACAAGCCGCGGATGCGGTTGCCGGTGATGGTCGAGTCGTCGATCGTCGAGGTGGTGCGGGCATGCCCGGCGCCGCCGACCGAGTACACGCCGCCGCCCGCCGCGCCGGCCCCGAGCGCCGAGTTGCCGCTGACGATGCAGCCTTCCATGTCCACGATGTCTGCATACACCGCACCGCCGAAGGCCCCACGGTCGCGAGACGAGTCGAAGTCGCCCTGCACGTGGTTGTCGTACAGGCGGCAATCCACCAGTCGCGCCACGCCCCAGACCGCGAGCGCACCGCCGCGGGCCAGCGTCCACGGCTGGTCGTCCGGTTGGCCGGTCGCAATGTCCTCCGCGACGCTGCGGCCGCCGGTGATCGCGACATTGACCAGCGTGAGATTTCCTTCGACCGCCAGGACACGCGCGGCAGGCTGCGTTCCACCGGTCCAGGTGATCGTGATTCCGGCGGGCAGTCCCGAGGCGTCGATGACGACGTTCTTGCGCGCGACCAGCGACGAGCGCCCATAGTCGCGGTCGAAATAGCCGACGAGGTAGGAGACGGGCCCACTCGGCTCGTCCCTGATGCCCATGACTTCACCCTTCAGCAGCGTGTGCTCGTCCGCGACGACCGTGAGGGCGATCGTGCCGCCGTTCAGGCTGGCGTCGAACTCGATGGGTTGGCCCGACTCGGCGGTCGCGAGGGCCGAGCGCAGCGTGATTGTCCCGGCGGGCGGGGACGTGGTGTCGAGCAGGCTGTTGACGACGATCGGTGGCGCGTCGTGCCTGCCCGACGAATTGCTCCCTCCACAGCCGGCGAGCGCCAGCGCGAGCAGGAGCGGGACGACGCCGGTGCTTGCGTTGAATCGCATGGCGATGGTCCGCAGTTCAGCCGAAGACCCGATTATCGTAGCGGCGGGCGCAGGGCGCCGCGTGAGTGAAATCCGTGGGCCGGCGAGTTCGCTACTTCGACTGCAGGCCCTGCATCCGCCGCCGCAGTGCGAGCAGCGCGGCTTCCTCCCAGCCACCGTCCCCGTCTGCCGCCGCCCCGGGGGTTGGCTCGCCGGAGAGCGATCGGACGCGCCCGGCCATGCGCTGCAGCACGATCGTCTCCCAGTTCGGCGGCGATTCCAGGTCGCGCGGCTGCCGACGCCGCTCGGCGCGCTCGACATCGACGGCCGCTGCGGGTTTACGCCGTTTCGTCAGGCTTTCGGAGTCTTCTGACACGCCGATAGTCTAATCGCAGCCTCGTATCCTCGCTGCGAACGTCGTCACAGCAGGGATTGGAAGGCAGGCGGATTCGTTCGCCGCGCGGTCGAATTGGCGGCGTCCAGGGTGCACTGCTAGCATCCGTCATGGCCGACATAGACGCGCGTCTCGCGAATCGCATCCTGGTGGGGTTGGTGGCCGGGGCCGTCGCCGGTGGCCTCGTCCTTGCGCTTGGCAGCCGCGTCCCGGCCCTGCTCGAGGGGGCACAGTGGCTTGCCACGACGCTGTTCGACCCGCTCGGGCAGGTCTTCCTGCGCATGCTGTTCTTCGTCGTGATCCCGCTCGTCTTCGCGTCGCTCGCGAACGGCGTCGTACAGCTCGGCGAACTCGCGCACCTGGGCCCGCTTGCCGGGCGCACGTTCTCGCTGTTCTTCCTCAACATGTCGATCGCGGCGATCCTCGGCCTGTTGATGATGAACCTGCTGCAGCCGGGCAGTCGCCTCGACGACGAAACCTCTGCGCGGCTGGTGCAGGAGTACAGTGGGCAGGCGCTGAAGCATGTCGAAACCGGCGCTGCGCGGCCGGCCATTACGCCGGCCGCGGTGGTCGACATGTTCATGCCGCGCAACCTGTTCGGCGCGTTCGTCGGCAACCAGCGCAACGTGCTCGGCGACGTGTTGCCGCTGATCCTGTTCGCGATCCTGGTCGGCGCCGCGGGACTCGGCCTGCCGAGGGAGCGCAAGGAGCGCCTGCAGCATGGACTTGAAACGGTCTGCGAGCTGATGACCGGCATCGTCCGTTTCGCACTGCGTCTCGCGCCCTACGCTGTGCCCGCCATGATCTTCAGCGTGATCGTCAAGGTGGGCTTCGACATCATTGTGGCGCTCGGGCTGTTCGTGGTCGGTTGCGTGCTGATGCTGCTGCTGCATCTCTTCGGAACGATGTCGCTGTGGCTCAGGTTCCTTGCCCGTCGCAGCCCGGCGCAGTTCTTCCGTGACATCAAGGCTGTGCTCGTTACTGCATTCTCCACCAGTTCGAGCAGTGCGACGCTTCCGGCGGCGCTCGAGGTGGCCCGCGAGCGCCTCGGCATCTCGGCCTCCACGGCGGGCTTCGTGCTACCGCTCGGGACGACCATGAACATGAGCGGCACGGCGCTCTACGAGGGCTGCGTCGTGCTGTTCGTCGCGCAGGTCTTCGGGGTCCAACTCGATCTCGCGCAGCAGGTGACTCTTGTTCTCCTCTCGGTGCTGAGCGCCGTCGCCGTCGCGGCCATCCCGGGAGGTTCGCTGCCCCTGATCGCCGGACTGCTGGTGGCGTTCGGGATCCCGCCGGAGGGCATCGCCATCATCCTCGGCGTCGACCGCATCCTGGACATGACGCGCACGATGACCAACGTCGGCTCCGACCTCGTGACGACCGCGGTCGTCGATGCGCGTTCCCCACGTCGAAACTAGGTAGAAGCCACGCAGGGGCGGTCATCTCCGCGAGGCACAGGCGATCTATGCTTGAGCCCGTGGCAGGACTGGCAGCGCCGGTCCGGGAGGTGCCCGTGAACGCACTCCGCAACATCCTCGTGCTGATGGAGCCCGGCAGCGAGGCGCAACCCGCCTTCGACGCTGCGTTGCTGCTCGCGCGACGCGTTGGCGCGCGTCTCGAATTGCTGATGACGGATTACCAGGACCTGCACACGGCCTATTTTTCGCCGCCGACCGCGACTTTGCAGGAGTTCCACGAGACGGTCATGGCGACCCACCAGGCGGTGCTGGAGCGGTACTCGGCGCGCGCCGCCGCCGAGGGCGTGCCGACGCTCTGCGAGGCACTCTGGGGTACGCCATTCCACGAGATCGTGCTGGCGCGCGTCGCTGCGACCCGGCCCGACCTCGTCGTCAAGCACAGCGTCCATCACAATCGCATCGAGCGCACGCTGTTCACGGGATCGGACTGGCACCTGATCCGCGACTGCCCGGCGCCGCTGCTGCTGGTGAAGGATCCGCCGCGGCTCGAAGCGCCGAAGATCCTCGTCTGCGTCGATCCGCTGCACGCGCACGACAAGCCGGCGGCGCTCGACCACCAGTTGCTGCAAACGGCGAAGATGCTCGCCGAACGGCTTGGCGGCGAGGTCCATGCGTTGCACGTGTTCTCGATCCCCACGCCGGTGACGGTGGTCGGCGACGCCTACATCGCCGCAGCCGCCGTGCCGCCCGCGGCAGCCACGGTCGAATCCGCGGCGGCTGCGTTCCGTCGCGTGATGGCCGACCACGCGCTGCCGGCCGAGCGGGCGCATCTCAGGGTCGGCAGTCCGGCCCGCGAAATCCTCGCCACGGCGAAGGATCTCGATGCGGGCATCGTCGTCATGGGTGCGGTGTCCAGAGGACGCCTCGATCGCTGGTTCGTCGGCAATACGGCCGAGGCGGTGCTCGACCGGCTGCCCAGCAGCGTCTGGGTCGAGAAGCTGCCGCAGGCTTGAGCCGGGACTAGCTGGCCTGACTGCAGAGCCGCTCGAGCACCGTGGCAAGCGGCGAGGTCTGGGTCGTGTCCACCTCGATCAGGTGGGCCCGCTCGGAGTCGCCGAAATCTTCCCACCACGACGGCTGGCGCTGCAGCACGTCTAGCCCGGCTTCCGAGGCGTCGTTGCGTGCCGCGCTGCGGGCAGCGACGCGCTGCCGCAGCGTTTCGGGCGGCGCGTGGCAGTGAACGAGCGCGGCCCGGGCGTGGAGGGATTCAGCCAGCGAAAGGAAGCGCAGCCTTTCATCGCGCCGCAGGAACGCAGCATCGACGATGATCGACTCGCCGCCGAGCAGTGCGGCCCTGGCACAGTCGTGCAGGCGGTCGTAGGTCCGTGCGGTGTAGTCGCGAGTGTAGATGCCGGCATCGGGCGGCGACTTCGAGTCGGCGCCGGGCGCGAGGCCAGCGAGGCGCTTGCGCTCGATGTCGGAACGCACGTGCAGCGCCCGCAACGGCTCGCGCAGCTGGCGTGCCAGCCACGTCTTGCCAGATCCTGATATGCCGCAGGTGACCACGAGGACAGGTACCCGCTGCCGGACCCGACCGGACGCCCAGGCGAGATAGCGCGAGCACTCGGCAATCGCCGCAACGCGGGAGGGCGCGTCCGCCGCGACCTGCAGCGCACGCAGCGCGGCCACCTTGGCGCGCACCAGCGCGCGATAGGTTTCGTAGTACCTCAGCAAGGGCAGGCCCGCAAAATCACCGATCGTCTCCAGCCAGGCCTGCAGGGCCGCGAGTCGCAGGTCATCGCGGCCGCGCTCCGCGAGGTCCATCGCCAGGAAGGCGATGTCGTTCACGACGTCGATGAACCGCAGCCCGGGATCGAACTCGATGCCGTCGAAAGGCGTGAGACGGCCCTGCCAGCGCACGACGTTGCCGCAGTGGAGGTCGCCGTGGCACTCGCGAACCCAGTCCTGCTCGCGGCGCGCGCGCATCAGCGAGCTTCGCGCGGCATGCAGGCCCGAGAGCCGCTCTTCCAGGCACCGCAGCGCGTCACGCCAGCGCTGAGCTTCCGGAAGCCGGCGCAGCTCGGCGAAATTGTCGAACGTGATGCGCTGCACGGCGTCCGGCCAGCCGAAGGCTGCGTCGGGCGAGGCGGGGGCCGCGCCCAGGTGCAGGTGCGCGACGCTTTCGCCCAGTGCCGCCAGGTCAGGTGCGGTCACCGCACCGCAGTCGAGCAGCGCGACCAGCTCGTCGCGCGCCGCGAACTGCCGCATCCGCACCGCGTACTCGAGCACGGGTCCAGTGCCATCCACGCGCGGCGTCGAGGCACTGCCGCGGATCGTGCTGACCCCGAGATACAGGTCGGGCGCGTGCCGACGGTTGAGCCGCACTTCCTCCTCGCACAGTGCCTGGCGGCGCTCCAGCGTCGAGTAGTCGAGGAAGCTGAGGCGAAGCGGTTTCTTGAGCTTGTATGCAAACTCCCCGGTCAGCAGCACCCAGGAGATGTGCGTCTCCGCGAGGCGGATGGGCTCGATGACCGGATGCGGNTAGGCCTCNGCTCGCAACAATCCGGCGACGAGAGCGGAACCGAGCGCTGGGGGCGTGCCGATCGTCATGGGAACTCGAGATCCACGCGGTCGGCGAGTCCGCGCAAGCCTGCCGAAAGCGCGGGTGCGACAGGTTCCGGATCGTGCAGCGAACGGCAAGGCAACGGCAATGTATCGATCTCGCGCCGCGCGTAGGCGCGGCTGTCGTCGAGCGACGGTTGCTGCAGCCGCCGCCCGGCGCGCATGACGGGCTGCAGCATCGGACGGCCCGGCAGCACCTCGTCTGCCAGCCCGATCGTGTCGGAGCGCAGGCGTCCGGCCGCGTCGTAGTCGCGGTACACCTGCTTGCGTCCCGGCCACGTGACCTTGCCGGCGGAGCGCTTGCGCCGTGGTCGCCCGGCATATTCCTGCAGCTTGTAGACGCAATCGAGGTAGGGCGCGTCCACCGAAACGTCGAGTCGCGTGCCGACACCGAACGCGTCGATGGGCACGCCGTCGGCGACGAACTGCTCGATCTGCAGTTCGTCGAGGTTGCCGCTCGCGATGATCTGCACGGACGGGCACCCGCCGGAGTCCAGGATTGCGCGTACCTCGCGAGCAAGCGCGCCGAGGTCGCCGCTGTCGAGCCGCACGGCTTCGACCGCGACGCCGGTGCGACAGAGCTCGACGACTGCTCGGGCGCCACGGAGCGTGTCGTAGGTGTCGATCAACAGCGTGACGCCACGCGGGTGGATCCGGGCGAAATCACGAAACGCCGCCGTCTCGTCGTCGTGCGCCTGGACGAACGAGTGCGCCATCGTGCCGGTGATCGGGATGCCGAATGTGCGGCCGGCCTCGACCGTGGCCGTCGCGTCGAAGCCAGCGAGGTAACACGCGCGTGCTGCCAGCAGGCCGGCCTCGGCACCGTGCGCGCGGCGGAGCCCGAAGTCGGCGAGCCGGCGGTGGCCGGCGGCGAGCCGGCAACGTGCCGCCTTGCTCGCGATCATGCTCTGGAAATTGAGCAGGTTGATGATGCGGCTCTCGACGAACTGTGCCTCGGGCAGCGGCGCAGTGACCCTGAGCACGGGTTCGTCGGCGAAGAACACGCTGCCTTCGGGCATCGCGTCCACGTCGCCGGTGAAGCGCAGGCATTCCAGGCGGCGCAGTGCCTCCGGCTGGAATCGACCCGTGGTCTCGAGCCACTGCAGTTCTGCCGTTTCGAAACGGAGGGCTTCGAGATAGTCGAGCACCTGCGCCAGGCCTGCGGCGACGAGAAAGCCGCGCTGCGGCGGCAGTCGCCGCACGAAGAACTCGAAGACCGCGACCTGGTCCATGCCGAGGGCCTGATAGGCGGTCACCATCGTCAGCTGGTACAGGTCGGTCAGCAGTGTCGACACGCCGCCGATGCCTGCCGGGCGCATCACGTCGGCGCCCCGATGGACGACAGCACGTCGTCCGTCGTGGCGATCTCGCAGCCTGCGGACGCCAGTTCCGCGAGCGCGCGCTCGCCGTCCCCGGGCCGGACGTTCACCGCGCAGACCGCGTCGCGGCAGATCACGACCTCGAGGCCCGCAGCCCGCGCGTCGAGGCCCGTGGCGCGCACGCAGTAGTCGGTCGCCAAGCCGCCGATGACCAGGCGGCGGATTCCAGCGCGCCGCAGGTGATCGGCGAGCGGCGTGCCGTCGAGCGCGGAGTAGGCGTCCCGCTCCTGGCTCGTCGCCTTCGAGATGATCGTGTCTTCCGGCGCGACCCGCAGCGATGCGGCGAACGCGGCACCCGGAGTCCCTGCGACGCAGTGAACCGGCCAGGGGCCACCCTGCGCCGCGAACGAGCAGTGGTCGGCGGGATGCCAGTCGCGACTGAGGAACACGGGCCAGCCACGGGCGCGCCAGGCGTCGAGCAGCCGACTGATCGGTGGGACGACTGCGTCACCGCGGGCGATGCCGAGTGCGCCCCCCGGCAGGAAGTCATTCTGCACGTCGACGACGAGAAGTGCGTCGCTCGGTCCGGGTGCTCTCATGCGTTTCTGTCCGCCTGCGCCGGATTTCGGTCTCGCCGGGGGATATCAGATGAGTGTACGCTTGGTGCTCCGGCCGTGGAGTTTGCGGCCAATACTTATTCTCGGGCGCGGGCACCGTTCGACAATGAAGCCGTCCCCCTCGGGACGAGACTGCGGAGGCAAGAGTATCGTGACCATTCCCGTCCAAATCACCTTCCGCCACATGGAATCGTCGGCTGCCGTCGAGACGCGGGTTCGCGAACTCACGGATCACCTCGGCACGTTCAGCGATCGCATCCAGGGTTGCCGCGTCGTGCTCGATTCGCCGCACCGGCACCACCACCAGGGCAAGGTCTTCGCCGTCAAGGTGCAACTCACCGTGCCGGGCGA
>Ga0031656_10000768_pt1 | contig 11610 bp, 9 predicted proteins | sample FrelakmetDIP11DI_FD_55080 | JGI IMG/M metagenome (GOLD analysis project Ga0031656, IMG submission 55080) | Freshwater lake sediment microbial communities from the University of Notre Dame, USA, for methane emissions studies - DIP11 DI | ecosystem: Environmental > Aquatic > Freshwater > Lake >... | reverse complement strand
ATTGCGCATGGCTTGCCGCCAGCGGATATCATGCCAGGTATGGCCAAAACTTCGTGCCGCAATAATGTATTGTTTTCCGAGCTCACCTACCATCAAATTCGCAGTCACCTGGGCAATTTGCACCGTGGGGAATAACATCAGCGCAAAAACAGGCAGCACCAGGTGGGCATCCCAACCAAAGCCTCGAATAGGTAACAGCTTTTCATCTGCTGAGTTATTCGCCACCGACACAAAAACAATGGCTAAGATGCTCAGGCTGCCGATATAAAAACTTGGCATAGCCAATCCGAGGGAAGTGAATGGGGTAAACCAACCCCGTAGACTTGGAGGTTGGTTACGCACGGCAAGCAGTCCTAACAACATACCAAACAGGGTACTTAGAATTAGGGCAACTACTAACAAGCCCAGGCTGGCAACAAAGGAATTCCACATGTCCTGTGCAAACGTACCTATCTGAGGACCTTTTTCAATCGGTTCGAATAATGAGCCGCTTAATATGTCTTGGATATGCTGCTGATACGTCACAAGCAGTGGCAGTGGATTTTCTACTTGTTCTCGCAAATACGGTGTTCGGGCAGCCCGGATCGGTCGGGCAAGATAAGCATACGAGAAACCTAGAAAATGGATCAGGATCAAGGCAAGCGGGAAAATGGCTAGGCGGCGGACAATATATTTAAACATCGTGATGATTGATTAAATTATTGAAGAAATACTAATCACACAAATCATGTGGAGATTATTATCACATGGAGTTGTTACCTTCACTTGATCGACACACCAAGCACCTTCGGTTAATCATATCAGAATATTCTGAAAGGGATATCAAATTAATAGATATACTCGTATTTTTTCAATTTAGTTCATCCAGCATATGCAGCACGAGTAAGTCAAATAGAGTAAAATGAGCGCTATATGGTCATGGAAATTACCATACCCGCTTCTGCCCAAGGTCATTTACGTAAGCTTGATATGCGTCGCGATTTGCACAAGGTTGCAGACCTGGTCGAATTGTGCTTCTACGATACCCTCGATCCAGAAGGTAAACAATATCTGAAGGAAATGCGCAAGGCTGCCCAAAATGCCAGCATGCTCGGTTGGGCAAGCAGTATGATCGATCAAGCACCCATGCCGCCATCAGGATACATATGGGAAGAAGACGGGCAGCTGGTGGGTAATTTGAGCTTGATCCCGATCAATTTAAAAGGTAAGCGGGGCTACATGATCGCCAACGTTGCCACCCACCCAGACTACCGTGGACGTGGCATCGCCCGAGCGCTAACATTGACTGCCCTAGATCATGCGCGCTACCATAAAGCAGTCAGCACAATGCTCCAGGTGAGGGATGATAATCCGGGTGCAATCCACATCTATAACACGAGTGGCTTTACAGAATGNNTTCGTCGCACCAGCTGGTATAGTGGACCAAGTTTTAATGACCGACCGGCTGCTATTGGCATTGAGGTTTGCAAGCGCCGCTCGGAACATTGGTCGCGACACAGAGATTGGCTAAAACGAGTTTATCCTCCCGAGCTCGAATGGAATATCCCATTCGATTGGAATTTATTCCGCGTAGACGTAATGGCCGGGATTTACCGGTTCATCACCCTGGAATATCCCACCCACTGGAGTGTGGAGCACGATCAACAGCTAAAAGGTGTNCTCACCTGGAAACACAGAAGTGGATTTACAGACCCATTATGGCTGGCAGTTCCTGAACAGGTGGATGATGAGGCTATTTTGTGTTTATTGACCAAAGCTCGCAAGTCTATACGTCAGGAACAACCTCTAAGTTTGAATTTACCTTCCGGACTGGCTGTGGATTTACTCCGCCAGGTAGGTTTTTATCCCTACCAGACATTGATCTGGATGGAATATCAACTCTAAGCGACCAGCTCGGAAATAATGTAGGTGAATCGTAGGGTATAAGTCATACAAGGAGATTGACTTTACTATCAATATGACTTATACTGAATTTAACCGGAGAAGATACCGCTATGCGAGTTTTTCTCTTAAAAGTGAATATGAGCTAAAGATAACCTGGGCACGCGTTTGTTAACGCGTGCCCTTTATAAAAAATTCTGATAATGAAAGGAGACAATTAGAAAGATATGGATTCTGGCTTGATCCGCAAGCGAGAAAAAGCAAAACGCTATGCCGAGCAGCGTGAACGCATCCATGTAAACTCACTCTTGGTAACCTTCGAAGGGGATAATAACCCCCACACTGTGAAGTATAACGAAAATGCCTGGCACTGTGATTGTGATTTTTTCCTAACCCGCCACACATGCAGCCATACCATGGCCCTTGAAATGATCATGGAAGGCTGTTCCTGGTCTGAAAAAATCCAGGAACAAGCGTAAACTGAATTAGCATGTATATAAGCGAGCCTACCCTTGGGCTCGCTTTTTTTTATTGTAATCTTGCCCGATCCTGCATAGGGAATTGGACTCCTGCATGGCTTCCAGGCAATGGGTGATCATAAAGTGATTATGCAGGCAGCTGACCTGATTGCTCGGTTCAGTCAATACCAGCATAAGCCAGGCGACCAGTTTTATAATGATGCTCAAAATGAAAACCAATCAACACGGATGGCTCTCATCTGCTGATAGCGATGCGGGGTAACGAAATATAAATAGATTTAATATCACCCACCCATTATGTAATTGTATAGCTTATAACAAATTCAGTAGTAGGTCAACATCGAGCCAATAACAACCTCGGTTGAATCCTGGAGTAGTATGCTATACTAAAAATGGTTAATATCCAACCCAATAAGCTTATGGCAAGACAGCCGACCCCAACCAAGATCATCCTTCCTCAGCGCCGCAAAGATTTATTCACTCGGCAGCGCTTGATCAATTTGCTCTATGATTTACTGGATGAAAAACTAATCCTGGTAATTGCCCCCGCTGGATATGGTAAAACCTCATTATTATTGGATTTTTCCTACCAGGTAGATTTTCCGGTTTGCTGGTATGCAGTGGATGACCTCGACCAGTCTCCGGAAAGGTTTTTTTCTTATTTTATTTCTACGCTACACCGACGTTTCCCAGAATATGGCGAAGCATCCAAGGCTGCGTTAAAAGCCATTAATCAATTCAATCCCGATATCAATCAGCTCGTGTCGGTAATTGTTAATGATGCCTACGAACATATCCAGGAACATTTCCTGATCATCCTTGATGACTATCACTTGGTTAGTAATGTAAAAGATATACAGACGTTTATCAGCCGATTTATCAATGAATCAGCTGAAAACTGTCATTTGATCCTTAGTTCGCGCACCCTACTCAGCCTGCCTGACCTGCCCTTGTTGGTTGCACGTTCACAAGTGGGCGGTATTGGCTTTGAAGAATTAGCGTTTCGATCAGACGAAATCCAATCCTTTGTGCTGCAGTACTATCGTGTGACCCTATCCGATACTGCTGCCCAAGACCTTGCTCGCGATACGGAGGGTTGGATTACCGGATTAATGCTGTCTGCCCAGGTGATGGGTCAGGGAATGACCAACCAAATGAGAGCTGCAAGGGTCACAGGGGTGGAGCTTTATACATACCTGGCTCAAGAAATTCTGGACCAGCAAACAACGGAAATCCGAGACTTCCTGCTTCGCACTTCTTTTTTAGAGGAATTTGATGCTTCTTTTTGTGCCTCCATTTGGGGTTCTGAAGTCAATTGGCGGAATTTAATCAACCAGGTTGTTAGCAACAACCTGTTCGTCTTGCCTGTCGGTGAGGATGGAAAGTGGCTGCGCTACCATCACTTATTTGGTGAGTTTTTAAGGGCGCACTTTGAAAAGGAAAGACCAACCGAAGTGGACAGTCTACTTCGCAAAGCGGCTGAAGTATATACCGAGCGGGAAGAATGGGGTCGTGCGTATACACTGTACAACCGCATTAAGGATAATTCAGCTGTAGCGGATCTGATCGAGAGATCAGGTAGCTCACTCATCCGCAATGCACAATTCGCTCAACTTGCCAAATGGCTTGATGAACTGCCAGTTGAAGTCCTGGAAACTCGTCCAATCCTGCTTTCCCATAAAGGTACCGTACTGCTCATCCAGGGTCATCTAGAAAAAAGCCTTGAATATCTAAACCGGGCTGAAATTGCCCAACGAGCAAATCAAGACTTGCCTGGGCTGGCTCACACATTAGCGCGGCGGGCAGCCGCCTACCGATTTCAGGGAAACTATCAAGAATCAATCCACAACGGTTTGGAAGCGATCAAGTTCTCCGAAGGAGAACCTTCACTGCTGACAGTCCAGGCGGATGCTTGCAGTGCAGTGGGTGTGAGCCTGCAGCACCACGGACAGATCGATGAAGCCACTCAAATGCTGGAACGATCTCTTTCACTATTTCAAGCAGTAAAAGATGAACAAAATATGGCGATGGTGCGTATGGAGNTGGGTATATGCTGCCAACTTCAAGGGAAGACCAACCAGGCAGTCAAGCACTATGAACAGGCNCTCGCNTACTGGGAGGAGGTCAGGAACTCCACCCGCCAATCCTTTGTTTTAAATAACCTGGGTGGTTTGTATCATTTGTCAGGGAATTATATTGAAGCTGCAAAATTATTCGAACAGGCATTAGCCCTCGCAAGGAGCAATGGAATTCTGCGCAGTGAGGCTTACCTGTTATTAAACCTGGGTATCCTATATTCAGACCTGGAGGCGAATGACAGCGCCAGGGACGCTTTTGAGAAAACCCGCAAAGCCTGCCAGGCTCTGAACGACCATTTTCTCCTGTTGAATGTTGACCTGGCAGAATCCACCCATGCCCGGCGGGAAGGTAAACTTTCGAATGCCAGCGCGTATCTTCGATCTGCCGAGAAGTTAATCCAACTTAGCCAATCCAATTTTGAGAAGAGTATCTGGTTATTGGANGCCGGCAGCCTTTCACTGGCTGAAGCCAAGAGCCAAAAAGCAATCACCCAACTTTCAGATGCATTTGCGCTTTTTAAAGAGAGCGGACAAACGCTGGAAGCCGCCAGCGCAGCTCTGCTATTATGCCCTGCCTATCGGTCAGCTGGTGAGCCTCAAAATGTATATAAATCAATGGAGCAAGCGCTCGCTTTGGTAAAAGATTTGGACAGTCTCCAACCATTGATTGTTGTGGGGAGAAATGCCAAAGAAGAGATAAAAAGCCTGCTGGAGGATGTCAATATCGGTCCTGGGTGTGTGAAGCTGTTAAGTCAGATTGATTATTTTGAACGACATATTGCTTCCCTACGGCGGCGCTTACGCCCATATGCAGCAACCGTACTGCTCATCCCACCCAGATTAAGCATTTATGCCTTGGGTAATTCCCAGGTAAAAATCGATGGGAAACCTGTGACCAATCCTACCTGGATCAATCAAAAACGTGCCCGTGAGCTGTTTTTCCTGCTCCTGTCTCGCCCCCATAAAGGCATGACCAGGGATGAGATTGGGGTCATTTTATGGCCAGACAGCTCAACTGAACAGCTTCGCTTGCAATTCCGGAACACCATTTATTACTTGCGCTATGCGTTGGGCCAAGATGTCATTATAAATACTGAACGCAGGTATTTATTCAATTCAGACATAGATTACAGCTACGATGTTCAGGACTTTGAGAGGAAGGTCATTCAGGCTGAGGAGACAGTAACTCCCGCGAAGAAGATCGGGCTGTTGAAAGAAGCCATCCGGCTCTATCAAGGAGAATATTTCCCGGAAGGCGATGGTGATTGGGTGATGACTGATCGAAGCCGGTTGACCCAGATGCATGAACACACACTGCTCACCCTGGCCCAGCTTCATCTTGAACAAAATGAACCCCAAACGGCATTACTGCACTGCCAGACCATCTTGGCTGAGAATCACTGTATGGAATCCGCACATCGTCTGGCCATGCAAGCCTATGCGGCACTTGGGAACCGATCCGGTGTTGTCAACCAATACGAGCTGTGCAGACAACAATTAAGTGATGAGCTGGGTTTAGAACCCTCCATTGAAACTGAAGATTTATATAAATTAATTCGCTGATCCAGCAATAAAATAGTAAAAAAACCCCTTAAATGGGGTTTTTATTAATCTTTAACAGACTATTTAGAGGACAGGATTGTGTAATAATATGTGAACCAAGCTATANCATATTCTATTTTAGAGGAGATAATCAAATGAACACCCGTCTTTCNACTGTGTATTTAAAACTCATGAAGATCGATTCCCGCTATATCCGCCTGGCATTTATAGTGATCGCTTTTGCTGCTTCACGTGGCATTATTTTAGGCGTACCCATCCATGGTGATGTGGGCAGCTAACCGGCAATGCTTTGCATCACACCCATCCAACCTATATTTTATTCACCATCAGACATTTATCATCGTATTATGAATTGAGGAAAATCCAATGTTATTGATAGATACACCCATGACACCCGTCATTCGGCAGACAGATAGTCTCCCTTCAAATGACGAATTGAACCGCTTGCTCAGTGCGGCAGTGGTCAGTAAAAGTTTTCGAAATATCCTGCTGACCAATCCTGAGATTGCGGTTGCTTCTGGTTACCAGGGCGAGACATTTAATTTGAGCCCCGAAGACCAAAACTGGCTATATTCCATCCGCCCAGCCAACCTNGTTGATCTGGCTGCTAATATGGTCGCATACCAGCAGGAAAGCAAGATAAATGTGCCGGTTAACCAGCTGCCTCATTTAGTTCGGGTGAATTAATACCATAAGATCTTAATCACCCTATTTTTAGTATTAGGAAGTGAAAACCTGGACACAGATGTTGTGGTGAGGGAGATTTCTCCCCGCTTAAATACGCTTATCGACCATATCCCTGGCATGGCATACCAATGCCGGGTAGATTGGAACCATACCCTCGAGTATGCCAGCCAAGGCTGTTATGGGTTAACAGGATACCCGGCGGCTGACCTGATCATGAATCATGTCACAGCATATGGCAATCTAATCTTTCCGGATGACCGGGAAATGGTCTGGATGAATATTCAAAATGCCTATATTCTACAGAAATCTTTTGAGCTAGTTTACAGAATTCATACACAAAGCCGGCAAATTAAATGGGTCCGTGAACTGGGGATGAGCGCTTCCGATGAGAACGGAAACCGTCAATTAGTGGATGGGTTCATTACAGATATCACTGACTGGAAAAAAGCTGAGGAACAAATCCAACGCCAGGTGCGCCGTTTTCAAGCTTTACGTGCAATCGACACAGCAATTTCAGCGGGTCCTGACTTACAATTCACTTTGGGTATTGTCCTTGAGCAAATTATGTCGCAACTAAATATGGATGCCGCTGCAATCCTGCTTTACCGGCCTGGAACTCAGCGATTGGAATATGAGGCAACCCAAGGATTCCGAACCGATTCGATCATGCATTCAACCCTTCAAATCGGAAAAGGTTTTGCAGGAAGAGCCGCTCAAACACGTAAAACCATCCATATCCCCGATCTTTCGGTTATGCAGGAGGATGCAAACCAACCGCTTCCCATTGACGCTGAAGGATTCAAAGTGTACTACGGGGTCCCGTTGATTGCAAAAGGGCAGGTAAAAGGAGTACTGGAAGTCTTTCTACGTTCAGACCGACCCGTCGACCAGGATCGACTGGAATTCCTTGAAGCTCTGGCTGGTCAGGCTGCCATTGCCATCGACAATTCCAGCTTATTCGAACAGCTCCAGGATTCGAATACCGAGCTCTCCATCGCCTATGATGCCACGTTGGAAGGTTGGGCAAAAGCCTTGGAACTGCGCGATCGTGAAACTGTCGGTCATGCCCACCGAGTGATTGAAATGACCTTACGGGTAGCTGATAGGATTGGGATAAGCGGTGAATCCTTAAAGCACATGCGCCGGGGAGCATTATTGCACGACATCGGAAAAATGGGAATACCAGACTCAATTCTGTTAAAACCAGGACCCTTGACGCCATCCGAATGGGAAATCATGCGCTGCCACCCAGTCCATGCATATGAAATGCTGAAGACAATCGATTATCTTGAACCAGCATTGGAAATACCGTACTGCCATCATGAAAAATGGGATGGAAATGGATATCCACGCGGTTTGATCGGTAAAAATATCCCTTTGTCTGCCCGCATATTTGCGGTAGTGGATGTATGGGATGCACTCACCTCCAACCGACCTTATCGCTCTGCCTGGCCAGAGCGCAAAGCTCTGGATTATATACAAATTGAATCAGGCAGGCATTTTGACCCTCAGGTGGTTAGTGCATTTTTCAACCAATAATAACAGGGGAATTAAACACGACGCACTTCCGAAGAAGTGCGCCTTATATACAATTTCATAAACCAACTCTCGGAGATGACCTTATCCAGGCCACCTCCGTGGTCAGGTTTCCATTGGTTAACAACAACGCCAATGGTGCCTTTAAATTACACTTTCTTCTTAAGAACTGGCAAGCCAGTTTTGCTTTCTGATACAACGTAACCTGCTGGAACTGCGTCTAATGCGCCTGCCTTTTGTGTCTTCGCAAAATAATAAAGATGTTGATTTTTACCACTCTTGAGGACACGCGTCGTGGCATGGAGGAAATAGGTTTGCCCCTTCGAGTTTTTGAAGCTGAATGCCATGGATGTGCTCCTTTCTTCTCATGTGAATGAAATGAGACAAATTGCCCAAGCGACACTGCCTGGATATCTAAATCATACATCAAATGTCGAAAAAAGTATAATTAAATCGTCATTAATCTTTGTACTGGATTATGGATTCTTTTACCATTCACCCAGCTAGAAAAATGGCACCTAATACATAAGGAATTAATGTAAGTAATCCAAGTAGCGGGTTACGCCCACGCTGCACGTTTTTACTGTCCCATCTAAATAAATAGATTGCCAATACAAAAGAAATCACTGCGCTGGAGAATAAGACCACTAAAGACCAAATGGGACTGAACACAGGTTCCATAGCAAAAGCCAAACTCTTCCAGGCATTCATGGCATAGACGGTGGGCAGCAGCAGGGAAATCCGGTATAGCGCAGGGGGCAGCATATCAGAAGGGACCATCAACCCTCCTAAAAGCATGGAGGGTAGGAAAACCAATTGGCTGAACAAGACAATCATTCGTGAATTGGGTGAGACTACTCCAATCAACACACCCAATGTGGCAAAAGTCAAAGAAGTTAAGAGTAATATCAGCACAAAATATCCCCAATTGACCGGGGTTGACCCTCCAAATAACGGACCAGCAGTTATGGTGATGACAATGGAAACCAGGATAATATGCAGGATACTGGTCAGCACGGGAATAGTGACGATCGAGAGGGCAGGGACACCATTGATCTTAAAACTGCGAAAGATCCCCAACTCGCGTGATTCCACCACAGGATTGGGTAAACCTAACATAGTACATGCCATAATGGTCACCAGGATCATGGCTGGGATCATGGTGAGAGCAAAAGTTGGATTAAGCCCCGTCATGAGCAAACCCATTAATCCATAGAAACCAAGTGGAAACAGGTAATTTAACATCAGCAGNGATNTGTCACGCAAGCCAATCCGAAAATCGTACATAAAATGATGAATAAATGCGGTCATGATTGGCCTCCATCTAGATGGTCGGGTTGGGTGATCTCAAGGAAGCGGTCTTCCAGTGAAGGGCGTTCCACACGCAGATCAACCAGGTGGTCATTGTGCCACTTAAGATAATCCAGGATGGCTGGCACAGTCACACCAGCGTCACGGCTGTAATAGATCACGTATTCATCCTTGAGAATTTGTTTTTCTACTTCTAGAAAGATCTCTGAGCTGTTTACTAAGCAGCCACCCTCAGACGATACCGAAATTTTTACAAACCCACTGCCGGTGGCAGTCAGCTGGGTGGGTGTGCCTGAAGCCGCAATTTTTCCATTTAGCATAATTGCAACCCGGTCAGCCATCTTTTCAGCTTCTGCCATATCGTGGGTGGCAAGGATGATCGTGGTACCCTTGGCTTGTAATTCACGCATCACTTCGTGGAGCTCAACCCGAGAACCTACATCCAGGCCAGCAGTAGGTTCATCCAGCAATATCACCGGTGGATCATGGGCGATCGCCAGTGCAAGCGACAATCGCCGCTGCAGTCCGGTAGATAGGGTGGAAAATTGTGCGTTGAGTTTTTCTCCCAATCCCAATCGAATAAGTAAATCTGGTCGAGTGGTTACCTTATGATAGGCACAAAAGAACTCCATTGCCTCTTTCGAAGTCATATAACCAGGCAATCCGGAAGATTGCAGCTGAACGCCAATCAGATTTTGTAAGCGGTTGGATTGGTGGGTTGGGTCAATCCCTAAAATATTTAATGAGCCGCTTGTGGGTTGTCTTAATCCTTCCAGGCTTTCCAGGGTGGTGGTTTTTCCCGCTCCATTGGGTCCGAGCAAACCAAAGATCTCTCCTTTGTGGACCTCAAAGCTGATCCCATCCACAGCTCTCATCTCACCATAAGCCTTGCAAAAATCCTTTACAGATATCACATCATCTTGCATGGAATAACTCCTTCTGAAATTAAGGAATAATTAATAGGTATTTTATCAAATAACTTATAAACATATCAAAATGATGTAACTCATTATTTCACTCATGATTATCATAAATTAAGCTATTTTGGATGGTATTACTAATATTATATTAACATAATTCTGATAAACTTCTTATACCAAATCCCAATTTTCGGAGGTAATAAAATTATNTGAATCACTCATCCAGAAAATTCTGGACGACCTCACTTAGCATCCTGGCAGTGTTTGGAATGCTGACCGGCTTGATCTTACCATTCAGCCAATTAAACAAAGCCCAGGCTGCCGGGCAAGAACCTGGCAGCGCCCAACCTTTTATTGAGGGTCCTTTCTCCGATGAACCAGTTTACCCAACGGTGTTTCGGGGTGATTTAAGAGACTTGGCTCAACTGCCTTCTGAGGGAGGCGAAATTCCTGCACCAAAATCAACCAGGCAATCTGACCAGGCTAATCCTGCTAGCTCAACGTCCTGGGTAGATCCTGTTGCCCAGCAAACCTTTGCCAAAGGGCAAATGCCGGATCCGCTTGCTAATTTCGAAGGTCTGACCAAAGCCGAGAGTGGTGGATGGACTCCTCCAGACACCAATGGAGAAGTTGGTCCAAACCATTATATCCAGACCGTCAATGTTGCCATTGGTATCTATGATAAATTAGGGAATCCATTGGTAAAACTCGGTTACGATGCTTTCTTCCAGGGTCCTCCAGGCTCTCCATGTGATAATCAAAATCGAGGCGATGTGATTGTTCTTTACGACACGCAGGCGGATCGATGGATCGTCACAGATTTCTCCTTGCCTGGTCCCAACTACTATGAGTGTATCGCGGTATCAATCACAGGAGACCCCGTCAGCGGCGGCTGGTACTTTTATGACCTAATCGCTAATACCGGTAACTTTGCCAATTATTGGAATGACTATCCCAAGCTGGGTGTATGGGCAGATGGTTGGTATATGTCTGCCAATATGTTCAGGCAGGGAGACAATGCATTTGGTGGTGTACGTGTGTGGGCTTTAGACCGCGCGGCTATGATGGCTGGCGATCCATTGAACGAGGTCCATTTTGACTGTCTCTACGCACAAAATAGCAATTGCGCCGCCTTATTACCCGGTAATTTTCGAG
>Ga0031656_10000765_pt1 | contig 11648 bp, 10 predicted proteins | sample FrelakmetDIP11DI_FD_55080 | JGI IMG/M metagenome (GOLD analysis project Ga0031656, IMG submission 55080) | Freshwater lake sediment microbial communities from the University of Notre Dame, USA, for methane emissions studies - DIP11 DI | ecosystem: Environmental > Aquatic > Freshwater > Lake >... | reverse complement strand
ATATTGCCAAAGAGAGCTTATACCTCACCAGCGGACACCTGCCATATTATGCAGAAAGCATGTATCCTCCTATGGAACTGGAAGGGGTCAAGTACTATCTGAAAGCAATGAATTGCCCGCATCACCATAAAATATTTGATGCAGAACCCAAGAGTTATAAAGACCTGCCTCTTCGGTTAGCCGAGTACGGTACCTGTTACCGGTATGAGCAGAGCGGTGAATTATTTGGCTTGATGAGGGTGCGCTGCCTGCATATGAATGATGCGCATATCTATTGTTCACGGGAACAATTTGCCGAAGAGTTCCGTGCGGTGAATGATATGTACCTGAAATATTTCAAGATATTCGGGATCGATAAATATGTGATGCGGCTCAGTCTGCATGATCCGGCTAAACTGGGACAGAAATATATAGATGAGCCGGAACTATGGCTGGAAACAGAAGAAATGGTTCGCCAGGTTTTGAAAGAATCCAATATTCCATACGTGGAAGTGCCCGACGAAGGTGCTTTCTATGGCCCTAAAATTGATGTGCAGATATGGAGTATTATTGGTCGTGAATTCACCCTGGCAACCAACCAGGTTGATTTTGCCCAGGGACGCAGGTTCAAATTATCTTATACAAATAAAGACAACCAGCCCGAAGTTCCCCTGATAATCCACCGGGCGCCGCTTGGCACCCATGAGCGTTTCATAGGGTTCCTGCTGGAGCATTATGCAGGTAAATTTCCGCTTTGGCTGGCCCCGGTGCAGGTTAAAGTGCTGCCCATTAGCGATAAGTTTACAGATTATGCCCGTAAAGTGGTTGCAGAATTAAAAAAAGCGGATATTCGTGCAGAATTGGACGACCGAAATGAAAAGATCGGTAAGAAGATTCGTGATACAGAACTGATGAAAGTGCCTTATATGTTTGTGATAGGGGAGAAAGAAATTGAGGCTGAAGCCGTTTCCGTAAGAAAACAGGGCAAAGGCGATGCAGGCATGATAAAGCTTTCAGAAATATTACTTACTTTAAAGGCTGAAAAGGAAAACCGGCAGTAATTCTAATTAAATACAATTTATCCCTATAGCCAGCAGGCTGCCGACTGCCACCTATAGACACTTCATTATGGCATTACCTAAAAAAACGATTACCAAAGCCGGCCCGGGCAATTTCCGCGGCAGGTTTTCTCCCCGGAAAGAACCAGAACACCGCATCAATTATTTTATCAGGGTTCCCCAGGTGCGTCTTGTTGGCGACAACGTTGAAATAGGCGTTTATCCAACCTCAGAAGCAATCAAGATCGCCCAACAGCAGGAATTGGATCTCGTGGAGATTTCTCCGCAGGCAGATCCACCGGTGTGTAAAATCGTAGATTATAATAAGTTTCTGTACGATAAGAAAAAGAAGGAAAAGGAAATGAAGGCCAAGAGTAAATCGGCCGAATTGAAAGAGATCCGGTTTACACCTGGTACTGATGACCATGACTTTGATTTTAAAGCCCGCCATGCAGAAAAATTCCTGCAGGATGGAAATAAGGTGAAAGCCTATGTCCAGTTTAAGGGCCGTGCGATCATGTTCAAGGAAAGGGGAGAACTGGTATTATTGAAATTTGCAGAAAGGCTGGCAGAAGTAGGACAGGTTGAAGGTCTTCCAAAACTGGAAGGTAAAAGAATGCTCATGGTCATTGCACCTAAAAGCAATAAAAAGAAACCATCCAAAGAACAGGCTGATTAACGGTTACATTTAAATACTTTTAAAAATGCAGGACTCAGATCCTGCATTTTTTTTAAACAAACCCGGTGCTGCAGGTGTTTTATTATAAACATACAATGAAATCAGCCTATTTTCCGGTTGGTCTTGTAACGATTTTCCTGGTGGTGTATGTGTTAATTGCTGCATCAGGGCTTTCTTATTNTCTTACCGCAATGCTTTTCACCATTTCCCCAATCCTCGTTATCTGGATGGTTTTTCGGGTATTAAAATCACCCTATAATTCCCACAAAACCTTCAATGATCATTTCTACGAGGATCACAGTTACCGTAAGATTCCGGATGAAGCTGAGAATGCATAGAAGTTCCTCCTTTGCTGTTCTTTGCGGTTAGATTTCCTTCGCCCTCCATTTTCCGCTCCGGATATATAAAAACGACATGGTGAACATGCTGATCCAGTACAGCCATTCAGACATCCANCCATACGTAATATCCATTTTCCATCTTTCGAGTACAAAGTATATGTACAGCGAATAAAGTATAATGGTTATAAATTCAATACCCAGGTTGGTTCTTGTATTCCCCGTACCAGTTACCGCATTGAGCCAGATGGTTGAAAAACTCATCAGCATAATGGCGATGGCTACGATCCGTAAAACGGGTACGCCTTCCCGTATGAAGGGTTCATTGTCCTGTACCATCCGTAGAATTTCTGCCGGAAATATTTGCAAGGGAATAAATAATATAATGGAAAAGCCAAAGCTCAGCCGGGCAATTTTTTTGATCAGCGGAATCACCAGGTCGCGCTTATCCTGGCCAATGACATTACTCACCATGGTAGTTGTTGTGGCTGCAAAAGACCAGATGAAGATCCCAAAGAAGCCAAAAATTACCCGCATGAACTGGCTTATATCCAGCGCAAGCCTTCCATGATGCGAAATAAGAATGAAGAAAAACTCCCAACTGGTGATGCTGATAGCATACTGCATGATCAGTGGGGATGACTGGCTGAAAAGCAGTCCCATTTCCTTCCATTTTATCCGGAGGTCGGCAAAAAGGGCAAATCTTTTATGCAGGCCATTGAATTGAATGATCAGGAAAACGGCAAACATACCAATGGCTTCAGCAATGACACTGGCATAGGCAGCTCCGTTGAATCCCAGATCAGGGAAACCCCAGTTGCCGAAGATCAGGCAATAATCCAGGACAACATTTGCGATTGTCTCCGCTAAGGTTCCCCAGATCAGTAATCTGCTTTGGTTTGTACCTACCAGTAATGCATTACGCATCTGGTAGAGGTATAAAAAAGGGAGGCCCCATATCCTGATCTTCAAAAATGATAAGGATTGCTGGTAAAGTTCGGGATCAATACTGGAGCGAAGTATGGCAGGCGCCAGTGTATAGGTTACCAGGATGCCAAAAGCAGATACGATCAGTGTCAGGTACATACTTTGCACAAACAAAGGGCCGATTTCAGATAACCTGTCCTGCCCGGCTCGTCTCGAGATCAATGCCTGCAGCCCATTATTGAGGCCAAACCCAATAACGGAAAAAATTAAATAATAAACCCCGGTTATTCCCGCAGCCCCCAGGTAACCTGGACCCAGCCGGGCCAGAAAAAAACTGTTAATCAGGTAATTAAACTGCGGAACCAGCAAAGCAAAACTGATGGGCAGCGCAATAGACAGGATCTGCCTGTTGCTTGTTTCCAGCCTGAGTTGCCCTGCAATTACCTTTTGTTCCATTAGAGCCTGCAAACCTACAACATTAGACCCTATCTCATATGTCGTAGTAAAACAATAAAATTGTATTATTGCTTCCATTTAGTACTTATGCTGCAACCTTCATTTCGTATACATCAGGAAGGGCTGGAAAATGCCGACATGTCCGGGGCCCATTTATTGATCGATGCCGGACCATTGCATTTTGCTTTCGGTATCCTGCATTTACCTTTAAAAAAATTTATAGCGTTTGAATTTTACCAGTTAAAGCCTGCTTCCAAAGAAGAGGATCTGGAGGAATTATTGAAAGAAAATCCATTGCTTGCACATAGCTTTAAAGATGTCCTGATTGCATTCAATACAAGGGAATCTGTTTTAATTCCAGCCGAATTATATAAAAAGGAAGATGCGGAAACGATGCTCTCCATGATCCATGGCGACCTGCATACGGGCCTTATCCTGCAGGAACACGTATCCGGAATGGACATTTATAATATTTACCAGGTACCCGGATTTTTACACAAAGCATTATCGGGCCGTTTTTCAAACGGTCATTACTGGCATGTATACTCTACGATTCTTAAGATCATGCATGAACGCAAAAACGATCTGCCGGCTTCATATATCCATGTCAGTTTTTATCCAAACCAGGTAATCGTTGCTGTTATGCAGGATGGTGTTTGTCAGCTTTTACAGACATTCCTCTACGATATACCCGAAGATGTTTCCTATCATTTGCTGAATATCACCGAACAATTCGAGATCGATAACGCAACTATTCCGTTAATTTTATCCGGACTTATCGACAAGGGATCAGCTCTTTATGCGGAGTTACTTAAATATTATTTGCAGGTAAAGGCTGATACAGGTGGCAATATGTTCACCATTGATCCTGCTTTTGAATCATATCCCGAGCACTTTTTCACACCGGTTTTTTCACTTGCCTTATGCGAATAATCAGTGGCACATTAGGAGGCAGAAGGATCCATCCACCGGCCCATATGCCTCATACCAGGCCTACAACCGATAATGCAAAAGAGGGCCTTTTCAATATCCTGGAGAATAACCTGGATATTGCTGAGTTGAATTGCCTCGACCTTTTTGGTGGCACAGGAAGCATCAGCTATGAACTGGCTTCCCGTGGTGCAAAGAGCCTGGTGACCGTGGAAAAAGATCCGGCCATGTTTGCTTTTATCAGTAAAACGATGGATGAGCTAAAAATTACCAATGGCCGGGTTATCAAACAGGAGGTCTTTCGTTTCATTGAACAATGCACAGAAAAATTTGATTTCATTTTTGCCGGCCCGCCTTATGCCCTGGCAGAAATAGACGAACTGCCACGGATGATATTTGCCAAAGAATTATTAAACTCAGGTGGCTGGTTTGTACTGGAACATACGCCCCGTAACAACTACACTAAATTCCCTTTTTTCCGTACCGAAAGAAAATACGGAACCACGCTTTTTTCCATCTTCATAAACCGCCTGCCCGAATGAGACCGGTATTTTTTATCACCGGTATTGGTACAGGTGTCGGCAAAACACTGGTAAGTGCCATCCTCACAGAAGCGCTTGAAGCAGATTACTGGAAGCCCATCCAGGCTGGTTTTGCAGAAGGAACCGATGCGATAAATGTAAGCCAATGGCTTTCAAACCCTGATAAAAAGATACAACAGGAAATCTATAAACTAAAGTTGCCCGCATCTCCGCATATAGCTGCCCGTGAGGAAGGTATGGTGATCTCGCTCGAACGTATAAAAGCAGCATTTGACAAACTTTGCCTCGAATCAATACGCCCTCTGATTATTGAAGGCGCCGGCGGATTGCTGGTTCCATTGAATGAATCAGAAACTTTATTGGATCTCATTAAAATCCTGGATGTACCGGTAATTGTTGTCAGCAGGAATTATTTAGGGAGCATTAATCATTCATTACTTACTGCAAATTCACTTAAGCAGGCTGGTGCAAATCTGGCAGGATGGGTTTTTAACGATCAGTTTATGCAGTATGAAACAGAGATATCCCAATGGACAGAAATGCCGATTTTGGGATCGATACCATTTTCTGATGCTCCGGATAAAGAATTTGTCCGGCAACAGGCAGGCCTGATCGGTCCTGCATTGAAAAAACTTGTATGAAAAAAGGGGAGCTTAGAAAAATATATCGCGAAAAGCGGGCTGCTTTGGGACAGTCAGAAATGTCTAAACTACAGGATCTGCTGTTAATTCGCTTTCAGCAAGTTCCGTTGCCCTTTATCACAGTCCTTCATAGATTCATGCCTGCTCAGGGTAAAAACGAAGTGGATACCGAGCCCCTGGCCAACTGGCTCAACTTCTCTAATCCAGGCCTGGTTCAGCTTGTTCCGAAAGTAAATACCTCAACTAATGACCTGCATCATTACCTGCTAAAAGATGATACTATTTTAATCCTCAATGAATGGGGTATTCCGGAACCTGAAAACGGACCTGAAATTGCCCCTGAAGAAATAGACCTGGTGCTCATTCCCTTACTCGCTTTTGATCAAACAGGTCACCGCGTTGGTTACGGAAAAGGGTATTACGACCGTTTCCTGGCAACTTGCCGGCCAGACTGCATCAAAACTGGCCTTTCTTTTTTCCCTCCCGCAGATAACATTACAGATACCAATACCTTTGATATAGCAATGGACTTTTGCATCACCCCAGACAGGATCTATGAATTTTAATAATTTTTTTCTCCGGTCATTCCGGATTCTGCTTTTCCCATTTGCCCTGATATATGGGGCCATAATCATCATACGTAATCTATTTTATGATAAGGGCTGGCTTAAAAGCGGTGGTTTTAATATACCTGTGATCGGGGTGGGGAACCTGTCTGTAGGCGGTACCGGAAAATCACCCATGGTTGAAAACCTCGCCGGTTTGCTCAAGGACCGCTTTAAAGTAGCCACATTAAGTCGCGGATATAAAAGACGTACAAAAGGGTATATCCTGGCCGGAGAAAATTCAACGGCTTTGGAAATAGGAGATGAACCCATGCAATTTCACCTCAATCATCCTGAAATTGCTGTTGCCGTTGGAGAAGAAAGGATCGAGGCCATTCCACAATTATTGTTTGACAGGCCCGATACCCAGGTTATTATCCTCGACGATGCTTTCCAGCACCGCTCCATAAAAGCGGGATTAAATATACTGCTGACAGAATATAATAACCTTTATTCACGTGATTTTTTTCTGCCTACAGGTGATCTCCGGGATCAGCCATCCAGTGCAAAGCGTGCGGATATTATAGTAGTAACCAAGTGTAAACCTGAACTCAGCGAAGCAGAAGCAAATAGTATCCGCCAGGAACTAAAACTCCTGCCAAACCAGCACCTTTTTTTCACCACCATCAGGTATGGTTCCCCTTATCACCTGGTAACCCGTGAAAATAAATTCATTAACCGGGATATGGAAGTGCTGCTTGTATGTGGTATTGCTAACCCGGAACCACTCAAAAAATACCTGCACGAGGAAGCGCTGACATACGAAGCCTGTTATTATAATGATCATCATATTTTCAGTATTGACGACCTCCAGGAAATCAGGGCCCGCTTCCAAAATCTGGACGCAAAAGAAAAAATGATCATTACAACGGAAAAGGATGCAGTCAGGCTTGTCAAGTTTGGTGATGAACTAAAAGATATTCCCTTCTTTGTATTGCCCATTTCCGTAAGTTTCCTCTTTGCCGAAACAAAACGCTTTAATGAATTAATGATTAATTTCATAGAAGGATTCAGCGCATCAGGAAAAAAAGATCGGTCAGGTGAAGTTCATGGAAAGTAAACTGTAACATTATGGGCAGGAAAACGCCAAAACATAAAAAAGATAAAGCACAGCACTCTTACGTAGGTGTGCTGGATATAACCAGGTCCGGAATGGGTTATGTGGTTGTAGAAGGTATGCAAAAAGATATCCTGGTTCGGCCGTCGGATTTTAACCGTGCTTTTCATGGTGATAAGGTCAGGATCAACCTAACCAGCGAAAATATGAGAACAGGAAGGGCACAGGGTGTTGTATCAGAAATATTGGAAAGAAAACAAACTGAATTCATAGGTACCATTGAAGTTACCCGAGATTTTGCTTTTTTTATCGCCGACAGCCAGAAGGCCATGCCTGATTTTTTTGTACCGGCGTCAAACCTGAATAAGGCCAAAGACGGTGACCGGGTGATTGTAAAGTTGATCGATTGGCGTAAAGAAGATAAAAATCCAAAGGGTCAGGTTATCTCTGTTCTGGAAGGGGTTAATGCAAACGACCTCGCCATGAAGGAACTCCTCGTTCAGCATGGATTCCCGCTTTTATTTGAAGAAGATGTACTCGAAGAATCTGAAAGGATACCTGACATAATTTCTGAAACAGAAATTGGCAAAAGAAAAGATATCAGGGATATACTCACCGTTACAATAGATCCGGCAGATGCTAAAGACTTTGACGATGCACTCAGTTTCCGGGAGATCAAAAAAGGCATTTATGAAGTAGGTGTCCATATTGCCGATGTAAGTCATTACGTTGAACCAGATACTGAACTTGATAAATCGGCCTATGAACGAGCAACATCGGTTTACCTGCCAGACAGGGTGCTGCCTATGTTGCCTGAGCGGATCAGTAATGAACTATGCTCGCTTCGTCCGCACGAAGATAAGCTGACCTATTCCTGCATTTTTCAGATTACATCAAAAGGGGAGATCAAACAATATTGGATCGGCAGGACGGTGATACATTCCAATCACCGGTTTACTTATGAAGAGGTTCAGGAGATCATTGAAAAAAAAGAAGGACATTACAGCGCTGAGATATTGCTGTTACACGACCTCGCCCAAAAATTCAGGAAGGGCAGGTTTAAAGAAGGCGCCATAAATTTTTCTTCACAGGAAGTCAGGTTCCGGTTAGACGAAGAAGGTAAACCACTGGGCATAGTGATAAAGGAAAGTAAAGAATCACACCAGCTGATTGAAGAGTTCATGCTGCTTGCTAATCGCACCATTGCGGAGAATGTCTCCAAAATGAAGATCAATAAAAAAGCAATTCCGTTTCCATACCGTGTGCATGACCAACCAGGTGAGGAGAAACTTTTACCATTCATGGACTTCGCGCGGAAATTCGGCCATGCTTTTGAAACGCATTCACCTGAAGCCATTGCCTCTTCTTTTAATAAAATGCTATTGGCGGTGCAGGGCATGCCGGAACAACATGTACTTGAGCAATTGGGTATCCGCACAATGGCCAAAGCCATTTATACCACAGAGAATATTGGTCACTATGGACTCGGCTTTGAATTTTATTGCCATTTTACTTCTCCCATTCGCCGCTATCCTGACATCCTTGTGCACCGTATCCTCGACCAGGTTTTATCCGGTAAAGTTAAGCCAGATAAAAAACTGGAAGAAAAATGTCGCCATAGCAGTGAAAGGGAACGTGCAGCCATGGAAACAGAAAGGGCCTCCAATAAATACAAACAGGTGGAGTACATGAAACAATTCCTTGGGGAGGAATTTGATGCTGTTATTAGCGGAGTATCCTCTTTTGGATTCTGGGCAGAAACAGTAGATCATAAATGTGAGGGGCTTGTAAGTGTTTTCAGCCTCCAGGATTATGATGAATTCAGGCATATCGAAGAAGACTATTGCCTGGTAGGCAGGAGGAGTGGCCGCAGTTTTCGGATGGGCGACAGGGTTAGGATAAAGGTCATTGCCGCTAATCTTACCAAGAGGCAACTCGATTACGAATGGGTTTTACAACCTGATGTGACTGAAGGAAGTAAAAAGAAAAAGAAAAATCACTAAATTAAATAACTGGTTTAACGCAAGAATCATTCAGCCGGATGAGCTGGCAAAACAGATCGTATGCACCATTTTGAAGAGTTACAGCTGAATTTTGAAACCTATTTCAATCATCGTCACTTTCCGGAAAATCCTTCCACCCTCTATGATCCGGCTGAATATTTCATCGGCCTGGGTGGTAAAAGAATAAGGCCGGTCATGTGCCTGATGGGCAATGAGCTTTTTGAAGATATTCACCCGGATGCATACCCGCTGGCAGCTGCAATAGAGTTGTTTCATAATTTTACGCTTATCCATGACGATATTATGGACAAAGCGCCGCTTAGGCGTGGAAAGCCAACGGTGCATTCCAAGTACGGGGAACCGACGGCTTTGCTGGGTGGTGATGTTATGCTGGTTGTGGCTTATGATTATCTCAACCGGATCGACAACCGCTTTCTGAAAAAAATTGTGCACCTTTTCAATCATACTGCCATGCAGGTTTGTGAAGGGCAACAGCTTGATATGGATTTCGAAAAGATTGCGGATGTAAGCCTGGAAGAATATATCAACATGATCAGCCTTAAAACTTCCGTTTTACTCGCAGCCAGCTTACGCATGGGAGCCATGCTGGGCGGGGCAGGAGAGGGCAACCAATTGCAGTTGTATGAATTTGGAAAAAAATTGGGTATCGCTTTCCAGGTTCAGGATGACTACCTCGATGCATTCGGCGATCCTGAAAAATTTGGCAAGCAGGTAGGCGGAGATATTATGGCCAACAAAAAAACATTCCTGCTTATTCATGCCATGGAAACGGCAAACCCCACACAGAAAGCAGAACTGGAAAGGCTACTCAAAACTGACGAATCGGCAAAAGTGGAAAAAGTGCTGAACCTGTTTAAAGAGTGTGGTATTGATGCCTGGGCAAGGGAGCTAAAAGAAAAATATATACAGGAAGCCGCAAAGCATATGGAAGACATTGCCGTTTTATCTGTACGTAAGAAACCCCTGCTGGAACTCATGCATTATCTCGTACAAAGGGATAAATGATCCTGATCCTCTTTTTCCCTGATTCTTCGAATCTCCTGTGTTTCCAAACTGAGGTAGAGTTTTTTATAGGGCTCCATGGTTCGTGTCTTCACGAACCATCATAGAAAAATTTCATTTTCCGGTTCGTGAGGACACGAACCGGGGCGCCCGGAGAATCAAATACGAAACCTCGAGTCTATGCGGTTTACCTGGTAATCGAAAAATGAATACATTTTATCGTTATCTTGAAGCACCAAAATAATTGCATGGTACAATCACTCTTACGCAAAAAATCCATTGATAAGATACTGAAGGAAGCAGAACAGGGTGAAACGGATGCACATGGCCATGGGGGTATGCATAAGATACTGACAGTACGTGACCTGACCTTCATGGGCGTGGCAGCGGTTATTGGAGCGGGTATCTTTTCAACCATTGGGGCTGCTGCTTTTAATGGCGGGCCCGGAGTTATCTTTCTGTTTCTGATTACAGCAATTACCTGCGGATTTACTGCACTTTGTTATGCAGAATTTGCATCCAGGGTTCCTGTTTCCGGAAGTGCATATACATACTCTTATGTCACATTCGGAGAGGTAGTAGCCTGGATCATTGGCTGGGCGCTGATCCTTGAATATGCCATTGGAAATATTGTGGTGGCTATTTCATGGAGCGCTTATTTTAATAACATTCTAAAGGCATTTGGTATTAATCTGCCCGACTGGCTGGCTACGGGTTACCAGACTGCGAAAATGGCTTATAACGACGCTTTGGCCAATAATAAACCTGTGGCAGATCTTTTATATTCAAGGGCTCCTGAAATTGCCGGATTTAAATTTATCATCAACCTGCCTGCATTCATTATCGTAGGGTTTGTTTCTTTACTTGCCTATATTGGCATACATGAAAGTAAACGCACTGCCAACCTGATGGTGATGCTCAAGATAGCGGTACTGGTGGTGATTGCTATTGTTGGATTCTGGTTCATTTTTTCAGAAGGTACAGCGTCTAACTGGGTGCCGTTTTTCCCAAATGGAATGGACGGCGTACTGAAAGGTGTTTCCGCGGTTTTCTTTGCTTATATTGGTTTTGATGCCATATCAACAACGGCGGAAGAATGTAAGAACCCGCAAAAAGATCTGCCGAGAAGTATGATTTATTCCCTGCTCATCTGTACAGTAATATACATTGTAACAGCGCTGGTAATTACCGGTATGGTAAATTATAAAGAATTTGAAGGCGTAACGGATCCACTTGCTTATGTATTCGAAAAGATCAATATGAAGAAATTGGGCTTCCTCATTTCTGTGAGTGCTGTAGTAGCCGCAACCAGCGTATTACTTGTTTTTCAGTTGGGGCAACCCCGTATTTGGATGTCGATGAGCCGTGACGGTTTGCTTCCAAAATCCTTTGGTAAAATTCATCGCCGCT
>Ga0031656_10000764_pt1 | contig 11649 bp, 6 predicted proteins | sample FrelakmetDIP11DI_FD_55080 | JGI IMG/M metagenome (GOLD analysis project Ga0031656, IMG submission 55080) | Freshwater lake sediment microbial communities from the University of Notre Dame, USA, for methane emissions studies - DIP11 DI | ecosystem: Environmental > Aquatic > Freshwater > Lake >... | reverse complement strand
CACGGATGCGCGGCGCGTGGCCCTTTTCGGTCAGCACCATGCGCCCGAGGGTAACGAGATCGCGCCCATTGGGGCGGTCGTAGACACGCTGCGCCAGATCGGACGCCTCGTCGGCCAGGACGGCCGGCGAGGCGGCGCAACCGAACAGGCACCACAAGCCCACGAATGCCGCGCGCCATCCCTGGCTCAGGTTTTGCTGGTTCTTTAGCTGCATTGGGTTGGATACATGAATAGTTCACCGTACTATCGGCAAAATTACGGAAAAATGTTGTCGGCTTGTCCACAAAGCCGCCGAATCCTCAACGACCACACTTGAGCAGGCACCACTTATGCGTTCATTCTCGCACCCGCACGCCACCCGGCCAACCCGTTTGCTGTTGGCTTGCCTGTTGAGCTTCGGATTAGCGGCCTGCGGCGGGGAAAGCAGCGACACCCTGCTGGACCAGGCCAAAGCCAGTATCGCCAAGGGCGACACCAAAGCCGCCATCATTCAGCTCAAGAACGCAGTGGTGGCGGACGAAAAAAATGCCGAAGCGCGCTACCAACTCGGCCAGCTCTATCTGCAAGCGGGCGACGCCGCCTCCGCCGAAAAAGAGTTGAAGCGCGCACGCGAGGCGGGCTATGCCGCCGACACCATCAATCCGCTGCTCGCCCGCGCCCTCATCAAGCAAGGCGAGTTTCAGCGTGTGCTCGACGAACTGCCCGCACCAGTCGGCGACTCACCGGAGACCGCCACCATGCTGACCCTGCGCGCCAGCGCCGAACTGGGGCTGGGCAATAAGGACGCCGCCCGCAAGGGGCTGGAACAGGCGCAAAAAATGGCGCCCCGCGACCCCGATGTCCACCTTGCCCTGGCCCGTCTTGCCCTTGCAGACAAGGACGCCGAACAAGCGATGCGCGCCATCGATCAGGCTTTGCAAATCGACCCGGACAATCTCGACAGCAGGCTGCTCAAAGGCGACCTGTTGCGCGCCACCCGGCAGCCTGCTCTGGCCGCTGAAGAATATCGCGCCGCCCTCAAGAACACACCTGGAAACGCCCATGCGCGACTGTCGCTGGCGGCCATCGCGCTGGGGGAGAACCGGATCGCGGACGCCCGCACCGAAGTCAATGCCGCCCTCAAAGCCGAACCCAACAATCTGTTTGCGCGCTACACCTTGGCGCAGATCGAATTCCGCGACAAGAAGATCGAAGCCGCTCGCGACCAACTCGCCGGGGTACTCAAGGCCTCGCCCAATTTCACCCCCGCCCTGTTGCTGAGCGGCGCAGTCGAGTACGCGCTGGGCAATCTGCAAACGGCCGAGACGAATTTGAACAAGGTTGTCAAAATCGCGCCGGGCAACGTCTACGCTGTGCGGCTGCTGGCGGCCACTCAACTCAGACTCGGCCGTGCGGATGACGCTGCGCGTACGCTTGCACCGGCCCTGAAGGCCGCGCCCGACGATGCCGGGGTGCGGATTGTCGCCGGGGAAATCGCGCTGGCGAAAAAAGCCTATGCCGAAGCGGCCGAACACTTCGAAGCCGCCGCCAAAATTAGTCCTGAGAATGCCGCCATCCGCACTGAGTTGGGTCTCGCTCGGCTGGCGCAGGGTGACAGCCGCGCCATGACCGATCTGCGCAGCGCCGCCGCAATGGAAGGCAGTGGCAGCCGCGCCGACACACTCATCATCCTCAACCAGTTGAATAGCAAGCAATACGATGCCGCGCTAGCAAGTATCGCTGCGCTGGAAAAGAAACAGCCGGCCAATCCCCTGATCTGGAATTACCGCGGTGGGGCCTATCTGGGCAAGAACGATACAGATAAGGCACGCGCAAGCTTCAGCCAGGCGCTGAAGCTTGATCCCAAATTTTTCCCCGCTGCATCCAACCTCGCGCAACTCGATCTCAGGGACAAGCAACCTGCTGCCGCGCGCAAGCGCTTCGAGGATATTCTCAAAGTCGAGCCCAAGCACCTCAACGCCATGCTGGCGCTGGCCGATCTCGCTCTACTCGACAAGAACCAGAAAGCGTATGTCGACTGGCTGGAAAAAGCCGCAGGCGCGCATCCGCAGGCGTTGCAGCCACGGGTGGCGCTGGCGCGTTATCTGCTCGCCAAAGGCGACAAGAATCAGGCTCTGACGATGGCCCGCGAAGCCGTTAATGCCCAGCCCAACAACCCCGTCGCGCTTGAGGTCTTGGCCTCGACCCAGATTGCGTTAGGGGACACCGAAAACGCCATCGGCACTTACCGCAAACTGGTCGAACAATCGACCAACCCCGCTGCCCCACTGACCCAACTAGCGGCGATCCAGGTCAATGCAAAACAAATTCCCGAAGCCCGCAAATCTCTGCAGAACGCCCTGCGTGCGCAGCCCGATCTGCTGGAAGCGCAACTCATGCTCGGCCGGCTCGACATTCAGGCTGCACACTACGACGATGCCATGAAACTTGCCCGACAGATTCAGCAGCAAAAGCCCAAGTCAGCGGCGGGTCCGGTACTGGAAGGCGACATCGCCCTGGCGCGGAAGCAATACAACGCAGCGCTCGCGGCTTATGAACGCGCCCATAATCTGCAGCCCACCGGCGCCCTGCTGATTCGCCAATATCAGGCCCTGGAAGGGCTTGGGCGCGCCGAGGAAGGGGTGAAACGCCTCACTGCCTGGCTCGACAGCCACCCGCAGGATGCCTCAATCCGCATGGCATTGGCCGAGCGTCTGATCAAGCGCAATCAGTACAAGGCTGCGGCCGAACACTATCTGCTGCTGAACAAGAGCATCCCCGGCAATCTCGCCATCCTCAACAATCTGGCCTGGGCACTGTTTGAAGCCAAGGATGCCCGCGCACTCGGATTTGCCGAACAGGCACTCAAGCTCAGTCCCGACAATCCCGCGGTCATGGACACCCTTGGCTGGATTCTGGTGCAACAGGGACAAACCGAACGCGGCATCAAGCTGCTGCAGCAGGCCTTGTCCAAGGCACCCGATGCCGCAGAAATTCATTGGCACCTGGCCGCGGCCTATGCCAAAAACGGCGATCGCCGTCGTGCCCAAGGCGAGCTTGAGCGCCTGCTGGCAAGCGGGCTATCGTTCCCGCAGGAGCCAGCAGCACGCATCCTGCTCAAACAACTGCAAGATCAAACACCCTGATCTCGCCACCTGTATCTGTATTGCCCTCATGACCGCTTGAATCGGAGTTTGCACACAATGACCAAACATCCTGTCGCCTTGGCCGTCGCCTTGGCTTTTGCCACATCCTTGATGCTCCCGGGGTGCGATCGCGTCTCAAACCTTACCGAACAGGAGCACATCCAGCGCGCCAAGGATTTCGAGGACAAGGGCGATCTCAAGGCCAGCATCGTCGAGTTGAAGAATGCCGTCCAGAAAAATCCCGGCAGCCCCCAAGCCAGACTGTTGCTCGGGCAGATTTATCTGAAGGTCGGCATGGGAGCCGAAGCGGAAAAGGAACTCAGCCAGGCAGTCAAACTGGGCATCAATCGCGAAACCGTCAATCCTCAACTCGGCGAAGCCTTGCTGCTCATGGGTGAGTACAAGCGGGTGCTCGACGAGATTCAACCTGGCGAGCAAACCAGCCAGGCCAACCTCGCCCGCATCTTTCAACTGCGTGGCGATGCCCTGCTCGGACTGGGCCAGCTGAAGGATGCCTGCAATCTGTTCAATCAATCCCTTGATGCGGACAAAAGCAATCCGGCCACCTACTGGGGGCTGGCTCAATGCGCCATCGCAGAGCGCAACACAGAAAAAGCCCGGGAATGGCTGGATGCCGCCCTCAAGATCCGGGATAGGCAGGCCCAAACCTGGATCCTTGCTGGCAATCTGGAACGACTTGAAAAAGATGCGGAAGCTGCGCTGGCCGCCTACTCAAGCGCCCTGAAGATCGACCCCGAGAACCTGGAAGCCCTGCAAAACCGCGCAATTATCAACACAAAATTAGGTCGGATGAAGCTCGCGCAGGCGGATATTGAAACAATCCGCAAGCTCTACCCGAAGTCGATTGCCGCCAACTACCTTCAGGCATTGTTCAAGTTCAGGGAGAAAAAATACCCCGAGGCGCGTGATGCCCTGCTAGAGACACTCAAAATTGCTCCAAACTACCCACCCGCTCTATTGCTCGGCGGCCTGATTGAAAATGCCCTGGGCAATTTGCAAACCGCCGAGTCGCACCTCAACAAGGCCGTCCGGGCCGCCCCCCACAATGGTTTTGCGCTACGCATGCTGGCGGCTACCCAATTGCGTATGGGGCGTCCGGACGATGCGGCAAAGACGCTCGCACCCGTCGACCTGGAGAAAACCCGAGACGCCGGCCTCCACACCATCGCCGGCGAAATCGCGCTAACGAAAAGGGACTTTGCCAAAGCGGCAGCCCATTTCGAGACGGCCGCCGAAATCAGCCCCGACAGCGCAGCCATTCGCACCGAGCTCGGCATAGCCCGCTTGGCGCAAGGCGACAGTCGGGCCATGGCCGATTTGCAGGCCGCTGCCGACATGGGGGGCGCAAGCACGCGCGCAGACAATGTCATCATCCTGAAACAGCTCAAGCAGAAGCAATTTGACGACGCCCTAGTACGCATCGCCGCGCTGGAAAAGAAACAGCCGCAAAGCCCGCTCGCATGGAATTACCGGGGCACCGCGTATGCCGGAAAAAAAGATGCGGCCAGGGCACGCAGCAGCTTTCAGCAAGCCCTAAAGCTTGACCCAAAATTTTTCCCTGCTGCGCTCAACCTGGCTCAACTCGACCTCGCCGAGGGGAAAACAGATCAGGCACGCAAAAACTTTGTGGGGATTCTCCAGAACGAGCCCAAACATCTCCAATCCATGCTTGCCTTGGCCGACCTCAGCCTGCAGGACAAGGATGAAAAAGCCTACGTTGACTGGCTGGAAAAGGCCATTAAAGCCCATCCACATGCCACCCTTCCGCGTTCCGCACTGACGCGTTTTTACCTGTCCAAAAAAGAACCCCAGAAAGCCTTGGCAGTGGCAAGGGAGATGGTCAACGCCAACCCAGACAAGCCTGAAGCACTCAATTTGCTGGGCAGCATCCAACTGGCTGCCGGCGACAAGGCGAACGCCATTGCCACCCTCACCAAACTCACCGAAAAAGCCAGGCAATCCCCGGATGCGTTTCTGCGGCTTGCGCTTGCCCAGATTTCTGATAATCGCACGAAGGATGCCCGCACCAGCTTGCAGAAAGCCTTGCAACTCAAACCCGATCATCTGTTGAGCCAGGATGCCCTGCTGCGACTGGAACTGGCCGACAGCAAGCCCGATGCGGCACTCGTGATTGCGCGTCAAATTCAGGTGCAACAGCCCAGCTCGTCCCTCGGTTTCGATCGCGAGGGAGACATCCTGCTGTCGCAGAAGCGCTATCCGCAAGCGGCCAAAGCCTATGAACAAGCCCTGGCGAAAGGGGCCGGGACAAACAGCCTGTTGAAACTGCACCGCGCGTTGGCTGCAGCAGGCGACACCCAGGCTGCGGAGCAGCGGCTATCCGGCTGGATCAAGCAACATCCACAGGACCTGGTGGCGCGCAACTATGCGGCCGAGATCTACATGCGGACCCAGCGCAACCGCGAGGCCATCGCCCAATATGAGGTGCTGCTGAAGGCGCGCCCCGGCAACGTCATTGTCCTCAACAACCTGGCAACTCTTTATCAGCGCGAAAAGGACCCGCGCGCCCTGGCCACGGCCGAACAAGCCCTCAAGCTCGCCCCGGACCAACCCGGTGTGCAAGACACGCTAGGCTGGATCCTGGTGGAGCAGGGGCAACTGCCCCGTGGGCTCGATCTCCTCCGCAAGGCCTCAGCCAAGGTCCCCAAGTCCGCCACCTTGCGCTATCACTATGGCGCCGCTCTCGCCCAATCCGGCAAGAAGGCGGAGGCGAAGAAGGAACTTGAAGCCGCCCTTGCCAGCGGACAGCGTTTCCCCGAACGCGAAGCCGCCCAAGCCCTGCTCAAAAGCCTGTGATTCAGGCTTGAGCCTGGGTGGACAAGCTTGCTCAGAGCTTGTCCACCCAGCTTGGGCGCTATATCTACACCCACTTCCCTTCCCGCTCAGCGCGCCACTAGGCAACCGTCAATTCCAATTCACCCCCGGGGATGTCGTCGTGACTCGATGAATCCCCATACTAACTAGCCGTTCCATAGGACTTCACCTGAGTTTCCCGCTTCGAAGGGTAAACCTACCACCACCGCTTGTTAACTTGCCGCGACACAGTCTCGTATCCAGGTTCCCCACCTTGTGAAGAGATTCAAAATGTCGAATTTTTTTACACTCACATCACATTCAATTCCTCAATTATTTTTATGTGATTGAATTTAAATGTAATTATTTTTATGGCATAGAGAATGCTTACTAAACAAGCGTAGGCATTATTCATCCACATTTTTGAGGGGAATCAACATGAAGAAAATGAACAAAATCGCCATGGCCGTGGCCTTGACCGGCATGAGTGTGGCTGCGCAAGCCGCAATTGTTACGCAATGGGACTTTTCAACTTCCGCAAGCTTTACCGGCGCTACTTACGAGACCGACGGTACAAGTGGCTCCACGCAGACCACGCCTTCCATCCTGTCATGGGGCGCGACGGGTGGCGACTTTACTGTAGATACCGGGGACTTTACACAAAACAGAAGCGCGCTGACCATCGGCAACGGGGAAACTGGCGCCGATCGTTACAACGGCGCAGCTGCGACAGGTTCGGTCAATACCGTGATTGGCGGCACGCCAACACTTGCCGACGTCGGCCTGGGTGTCACCTTTACACACTTCAACAACCCCATCAGCAGTGCCTTTGACACGCTGCGCAGCGGCACGGTGCTGGATACGTTGACGCTGACGCCTCTGACCCCACCGGGTTCAGACGTAATGGCACCCAACATTACCTTCAACTTCCAGTTCCGTGAAACGCCCAACGCCGGTTCGGGTAACCCGGCCACTTGCGCGGGCGGAGAAACCCCACCCGCCGCAGGTTGCGGAGATTTGTTCGGCTTCGCCGGCATACCCAACCTCAACCTGCCATTTACCTATGATGGCCAGGATTACTTTGCCAGCGTCCTTGTTCTCGGTACCGACTTTTCAGCCTCGCCAATCGCATTCCTGAACGACGGGCAATGCGCGGCGCTTGGCTTCACGACCGGGCCTTCTGGACAGCGCTGCCAGGGCTTCCAGACCGCTGAGGCTGAAGAGACTACCGTACGCTTCGGGTTTGTTGTGACGACAGAACGGGCTTTTGTTCCCGAGCCGGGCACCTTGGCATTGATGGGTCTGGCACTGGTGGGCCTTGGCGCGACGCGCTATCGCAAATCTCGCTGAGATGAGGTTAAGTGAGCCGCCAAGCTCACTTGCCCTAGAAAGGCACGGTTTATGACCGTGCCTTTTTTATTGGCCGCTCCAGCAGACCCTATTGTTAGCCCTCTGTCACCAAGTCGACGCTCGCACGCGAATCAGGCGAGGCCACATCCGGTCTGCGATATTGACGCAAGCACAACTCTAGCGACCATAGCCATTGGACTGAAGCCTCCCGTGAGAAACTCCCGCTTCGCCATAACGCCGTCTTGCCACAAGATGTAGAAGCCGATGCGGGAAAAGCTAACCTGCCGAATGTGGTCGGCGTGGGACATGCGTCAGGCAAGAAGGATAGCTGAAATCGCTGGACGGACCATCTTCACCCGCTATTTGCTCGGCCACCACCACCCCCAAAATTTGGGTTTGGCGCGTCCTGCCGGCGCTTCTCGCTAGAAGCCTCTGATTGGGCCGTATTTGCGAAGCAAGTTAGCGCGGCCCCGGCATCCTGTTCGTGGGCCTGCCCAGCCATTTGCTTAAACTCGATTCCGCTGCCTGCGAAGCAGCGACGTCTTTCGCGGAAGCTGATACCGTCGATGCGCGCCTGCCCCCNAACCGGGAATCAAGTGCTGGCGGCGTTACCTATAATTCACACGCACGCTAGAACACGGAGCGGATGCTGAAGTATTTTCCGCGGCTGCGTCTCCAAATTACCCGCATCTGGTCGACGACGGAGCAGCGATTGTCACCACCCTTCGATGCACGGCAGCTACGCGGTGACGCGACACAGCTGAGGTGATCGATCCGACACAGAGCGGGTGGTGACTAAAACAGCTCCACGCAACCACCAAGCCAGTGTGGCGGAAGCAGGCAGTTTGCCCGCGTCATGCAAACACAAAGCCCCCAACACGCGGGGGCTTTGTGTGCAGAAAAAAGCCACCTCGAAAGGTGGCTTTTAGACTTGAATGACCGAACTTCAGGCACTCTTGCGGCGACGAAGGCTCATGCCTAGACCAGCAAGACCAAGGCCCAGCAAGGCAAGGGAACCAGGTTCCGGCACATTGAAGCGAACGCTGCCGTCCAGGTTTGTCTGCCGCACCAGCCAAGTACTTTCACCATCAGTGGTGACGCCAAGAGAAGCAAGCGTCGGAATCGGCGGGCTTACGTTGGTGTCGAGATGCATGGCTAACTTCACGCCCATACCATCGACCAGAGTAAACCAATCACTTGGGCTGCCGGTTTCGAAATTCCAGAAATTTTGGCAGAAAGCCGTGGTGCAATCGTTGGTGTTATCCCCATCGAAATCGAAGCTCACCAAGCCGAAAAGATCGAGGTTGGCGGCAGTCAGATTCGAATTTGTTACGTTAACACGCAGGACTTGATCATTTTCAACGGCGACTGTAGCCAAATCATCGTAGAAAACATTGAAGTAGCCACTGTCATATGAAGGTCCAAGAAGGCCTAAAGCCCCTTCCAGGTAATATTCATACGTCAGACGCCAGCCGCCCGTCTGATTAAGGTTCTCCGTATCCACAGTCGGATCGATGCCATCATCGGGCGATGCCAGCGCATTCAGGGCATCTATGTTCCTGTTGGCAATAGGTGGAGTGCTGCCGTTCAGTTGAACCGAATTGGGGACGCCAGCCGCGCTGGTATATAAATTGCTGCCAGCAGCCACGCCGTAGCTATTCAGAATGCTGGCAATGTTGGTATCGATTACAGTCGAACCAACGGCCAAGCCTGGCTCATAGATAGAAGTCGCACGTGTTCCAGTGTACCCAAGTTCATAGAACCCGGCAGTCAGAGAGTTACCGTCTCCATTTTTGTCTGCGCCTACATTAATGACGACGCACCGATAGTCAGCGTTGGGATCCAGGGTTTCCGGACAGGCTTCAATAGCGAAGGCGGAGCAGCTGAAGCCTGCCATCAAGCCCATTGCGGTCAAGCCACCGGCCAGTTTCTTTAGCTCAAAATTTTTCATTTCACTCTCCTAGAATTTCAATTGGGGCAGACTTGCAAGCTATAACTTCTTGCCTGTGCAAACTAACAAGCATGCCACATGCCAAAGCCATGAGAAAAATTTCAACACATTGATATTTAATAGAATTAAATTTCTGATTCGCTATTTTTTCTTGCTCTGCTGCGATCAGACGGCTCTGAGTGTAAAGATTTCCGACAGATTGCGGCGGTTATGGGCTAGATCATATGTGGAGCGTCATTGCATCCGCTCGCTTGTCTTGCAAAAGATTCTAGGGCACAACTGCTCGTTCGATTTTCATGCCATGACAGGCCAGCCCTATCCCGAATGGTTATGGGAAATTACAGTGTCCCATCAGAGGTGAAGTTGCTGCTTGGCGATGGCGATCGCCACCCGGTTGAAGGGATGACGGTTGCCGCCCGGACGCCAGGTGTGGGCAAGCCGGTTACGGTAGCCGTCGAACTGGATACCGTGGGGCGCAGCCCACACCTTGCCGCGGCCGAGCAGGATCTTGAGCGCCTCGGTGGCGGCGACACCGGCGCAAAGCTGGCAGGCCATGATAGTGGAGGGTCCCTTGCGGGCCTTGAGGTCAACCTGGCTTTTGTCCGCCAGGTAATGCCGGTGCAAAAGGGCGGGGGCGAGGCCTACCAGGAAGCGGACGGCCTTTTCCAACTCCGGTTTGCCCGCCACCTGGAAATACTCCTCGAAGCTCATGCCGCCGGGCAGGAAGTTGAGCAGCGCTGCGCTCATGCCCATGGGGGCAACGGTAATTGCGGGAATGCGGTGGCGGTGGCAATGCTCGAACACCCGTTCCCGCACATCGAAGGCGAAGAAGTCTAGGCCATCGACATAGAGATCGACTTCGCTGAAGAAATCCTTCAGGTTCTGTTCGTTGACGCCTGCCGAGAAGACGCGGATATCGGCCTGGGGATTGATGTCACGGGCCATCTCGGCCAGCACCTCGACCTTGGGACGGTCAATAGTGGGCAGGCTGGCGCCGGCCTGGCGGTTGAAATTGGCAAGTTCGAAAGTATCGAGGTCGGCGATGTTAAATTTTTCGACACCGAGGCGAACCAGGGTCAGCAGGTGGGAACCGCCCACCCCGCCCATGCCGGCGATGGCTACCCGCTTTTGCCGCAGGCTTTGCTGCTCGTCATGGGTTAGCCAACCGATATTCCTTGAGAAGGCGGTCTGGTAAGTAAACATACGACGGCGGGCGACTATTCCCCGTGGATCAGGCGACTGGTGATGCCAATCTCGTCGTTCTTGGTGAAGAAAAACGGATAGAGCGAGCGCTCACCGCTTGCGGTTTCGGCTTTCCCCCCCAGCAATTTAATCTGCTGGTCGACATAATCAAGTTCCAATCGCAGCAATACTGCAGGGGCATTCACACGGCTGCACAGACGTTCCGGACCGAACACCTGAAAACCCAGCATGCGCTTATAAAATGCAACATGTCTGGGATTAACTTCGATCACCACATCGGTATGGCTTTGCATAACCCGGCCATAAATGTAAGCAATATGGAAAAGTGAAGCCAATACGCGCTTTGACCCTTGGGTCTCGTCAATCGCCAGTTTGGTCAATTCGCATACCTTGCGGCCTTCGGCACGCAAGCTATCAATTTCTGTTTTGTACAAATCCTCAACCAATAGAGGATTGACGGAATCCAGTCCCAAGGTCAGCGTTCCGATTACCTTGTCTTCCTGAAAAGCCATCAAGGTAATGCGGGCNGGATCTTTCTTGAAGCCAGTTGCCTCATAGCCACGGCTGGAATATTTACGCTGCACCAGCATGCTGGCTGAATTTACCCGCTCGTTGGAATGTGCCAGCCGAATCTTGAAAACCTGCTGTTCAACTTCATCGTCCTGCTGCCCCGAAACATTCTGCTGTGCGGGCAAGGCCAAATCTCTAAGCTGATAAGGCGAAATGGCGACAATGGTCTTGTCCCATTCGTCCGGTTCCTGACGGCGCCTTTTAAAGCCAGAAAACATTTTTGAAATATCGGCAGGCATGTTCAAGTTTAATTAATCTGGCCTTGCTGTTCATTATGGTTGCTGCTGACAAATGTATTTTCGGCGACAGCGCTGGTTAACTTGATGCTTGTTCAGTAAGTCATGCCACCAAATACCGCGCCGCGTCACGTGCGTAGTAGGTCAACACACCATCCGCTCCCGCGCGCTTGAACGCCATCAAGGCTTCCAGCACACAGGCGCGCTCGTCCAGCCAGCCATTCTGAACTGCGGCCTTCAGCATAGCGTACTCACCACTGACCTGATACGCATAAGTCGGCGCGCCATAGGCATCCTTGACGCGCCGGATCACATCCAGATACGGCATGCCCGGCTTGATCATCACCATGTCGGCACCTTCCTGCAGGTCCATCCCCACTTC
>Ga0031656_10000763_pt1 | contig 11650 bp, 8 predicted proteins | sample FrelakmetDIP11DI_FD_55080 | JGI IMG/M metagenome (GOLD analysis project Ga0031656, IMG submission 55080) | Freshwater lake sediment microbial communities from the University of Notre Dame, USA, for methane emissions studies - DIP11 DI | ecosystem: Environmental > Aquatic > Freshwater > Lake >... | reverse complement strand
CGGATGGATCTGGTTTTTTATCATCCAGTATGTGAAATCCAGATGTTTGAAGGGCCAGCCAATTTCATAGACCCAAATCTGGGGGGTAGTCGAAGGATATTCTTTGATTTTTTCTATGATAGCAAGTGCCGGGCTCTCATCAAGTTTTGGATCGGAAATCCGCAGGTAACTGGCATTCCCGATAAGTGCAATACCGAGCCCTACAATTAAAAAAACGCAGGTAAAATTGGTTTTTCTGGAAGGTATTTGCAGTCGCTCCCTGTTGAAAAATACAATGACAGCAATGACCAATGCAAGGATAATCAGGACTTTAATTCCGGTTTCCTGCGAGATGCCCGCGGCATTCCTGATTATGATATATGCGTCGATCAGGCATGCTGCAGTCAAAAATATGAGCAGATTTCTCATCGTCGCCCGGTTAAAATACAACAGACCGACAAATACGGCGATGAATACAACCGAAATTCCGGCTTCCAGTGAGACGTTCGATTGGAATGGCAGTTCGAGTACCTTAACCAGAATGAGTATCCCGATTCCAAGGGCAATGTTTCGCTTTTGACGGAGGTCGGGAATCAGCGGTTCCCCGCTTTTCATCTGTGTATTCAGGAGATCAAATCCAGATATTGCGAGAAGAAGGAGAATAGGCAACAATGCTCCCAGAATCCGCCCAGCAACCCTGAAGTTGGTCAGGACCGGTAGCAGGTGGATAAAGGACAGGAGCGTGTTCCCTCCATCTGCCCATATGAACGCTACGATGATTGCAAAAAATGCAGGAACCGTCCGATCTTCCCGGCCGAATGTAAGTGCAAGAATTGCCAGTAACACAGGGATTATCCCGATAAGCACAATTGATTCGTAAAAACCAAACACCTGATCTATGGGAGTTCCAAAAATGATTGATGCAAGGTTATTCTCTAATGAGCCCCCATCTCCAAGAGGGTTGATGACATCGATCCGTCCCAGAGCATTTGACACAAAAATAACAGGAATACTTTTAATAGAGAATATCAGGAAACCAATTGTAAAAGCGCTGAAAACTGCAATTATTGCGCCTTTACTAAGCTTCTTTTTCAGGACGTAATATGCAAAGAATACTGCAAGAATCAAACAGCTGTAGAACAGGTAATATAAAGCACCGGTGAAGAATATCAATGCCAGGGATATTGCAAGGATACCGATATTTTTTACAGTAAGCTCATCATCCCACACGATTTTGAAAAACGCATAATACAAAAGGGGTATCCATGCAAGGGCGAATGCAAGAAGAACATGTCCCGCAAAGACCCGGGATAATAACACCCCGGAAAAGACATAGAATAATGCGGATATCATACGAAGTTCAGAATTTTTCGTCATTAATCCTGATAATTTGAAAAAAAACAGGTACGCGATATACAGGTGAATAAGAAGAACAATATTGACGATGAAAGTATCCTGCGTCAGAATGAATATTGGGTAAAACAGTGGGTAATAACGGTCAGAAAGAGGATCGGCATAAACGGGTAATCCGGTAATCCATTGATTATTCCACAAGGAAAACGGGTTTTTTATTACCGAGAAATCCGCATTGAGACCAAGAAGGGTATCCGAATAGTCTGAGAAAAATACCTTATCTGAATGAACAACGGTTGGAAATAAAATTAACAAGAGGATAAAAGGTAAAATGAGATATACAATTTCCTTTTTTGAAACGGTCCATTTTTTTATCCATTCAGACACCACAGAATCCCCCGTCATATATCAGAATACGTGTTCTGTTGAGGTATTTAATGTTCTGAAAACAGTTGAAAACGAGGATTCTGATTTTCATCTGATGAAACTGTTCCTCTCACTATTGATCCTAATCTGATTTAAATATCAAAAATTTAGATTTATATAGGGTTTGATTGTGAAAGTTATATTGTTAGCCAGGGGCTTGGGAACACGGTTGGTTACGTAAGGAGAATTGAGAATTTAACGGAAAATAACGAGCTGATGATATTATCCGCATGCAAGTTCTGGCAATGCTGCGATACATACCGCGAACTGATATTCCTCAAAATCACGGGACTCGTCCAAATCCACCATGAAAACTCTGGCAATAATGGGATGACGGTAAGATTGTTTATATGTCGATAGATACCAATTCCATTTTTAAAAGAACAAATTCTTTTTTACATGCTTTAGTCCATGATCCCGCATCTGTCCAGCAGATCTTCAAATTTTGTGCGGTGGGGATTCTCAATACTATAGTCGGGTATTGTGCTTTTTTTCTATTAGTGAATTATCTGAACTATCTACTGGCATTATTGATCGCTCATATCATTGGAGTGCTTCATAGTTTTCTCTGGAATAAATACTGGACATTCAAATCCAGACAATTCGGGCTTATTGAATTTATAAAATTTAATGTGATTTACGCAATGGTTTTTATCGTAAACGCAATTGCTCTCTTTGTGTGCGTTGAGATTTTTCAGGTAAATCCCCGGCTTGCCCAACTTCTTCTTCTGCCGGTAATAACCATGATCAGTTTCTTTGGTCAGAAATTTTGGACATTTAACGAAAAAATAGATAGTGGCGGAGATCAAAATTGAACTGGGTTTTCGATTTATATGCCAAGAGAGAGATGCTGGGAAGATAACAATGTTTTAATTATTGGCTTCATTGCGCTTCTTGGTTCTTGGCTTACGGACGCATTGATTGGAAAAAAAGCAAAAAAAATGTTGGGTTGGGAATCAAAGTATACTCTTGATAACTGGCTTAAAGAGACTATAGACGGGTATACTCATTTTTTTCAGCATTATCAGCAATCGGAGAGCCTATGAAAAAATTGATCAGTATTGTTATTCCTGCATATAATGAAGAATCTGTAATCGAAGAACTGAAAAAACGATTGCAGAACATAATGAATACATGTCTCAATTATGATTTTGAAGTAATTATTGTAGAGAATGGATCGTTCGATACGACATTTGAACGACTCATCTCAATTCATCACGAAGATCCGCGTTTTAAAATTGTTCAGTTGTCCAGAAATTTTGGATGCGATGGCGGAATCACTGCAGGGCTTGCCTATGCCGAAGGTAATGCAGCAGTAATTATGAATGCGGATTTACAGGACCCTCCCGAATTAATTCCACAGCTTATCCAGAAATGGGAGTCCGGCTATGAAATTGTTTATGGTGTAATCCAAAAACGAGAAGGGGTCAATATAATCCGCCGCGTGCTATCGAGAGCTGCGTATATGATTATTTTCCAATTAAGTAATCGTATGATCCCCGAAAATGCGAGTGATTTCCGCTTGATCGATCGAAAGGTCTATACAATAATCAACTCCATGAAAGAAAAGAATAAATTTTTACGCGGTCTTGTTGTATGGACCGGTTTTAACCAAATTGGTGTTCCATTCGAAAGGCAACCACGATTTGCCGGAGAATCAAAAGCAGATTTTCTGACCGTATGGAGTGTTGCAATGAACGGGATATTTTCTTTTTCTTATTTCCCTTTAAAAATTGCGACCGCAATGGGATTTCTTCTATCCACAATGGCATTTATTGCGGCATTCATTGAAATATATTTTTATTTAGTATTTGGGCGAGAAGTCCCGGGATTTACGACTACAATTCTAGTAATTTTATTCTGTTTCGGGGTGGTTTTTTTGATATTCGGGATCATGGGTACCTACATTGAAAGGATCTATGATGAAGTAAAACAGCGACCAAATTTTATTGTGAACACTGAAATCGGATTTAAATAACTGTCAGATCACAAAATGTTCACTGATGGAAATATCGTACCATATAAACAAGGGATGGAATTAATATATCTTCTGTACTGTGGGATGATAAAAGAATCTTAGAATGGGAACGGCTAGTATGAAATCGCCGGAGAGAAAATAAATGTCGATAATGATAATTTGGATTTATTAATGTGAAGGTGTTAAAAATATGAGAATGAGAGTTGCTGATTAATTTACTTCAAAATTATTCGATGGTGCCGGAGAATGTGTTTTTTTTAATTACCGATGGAATAAATATCCCATAATCCGTAGTAAAAAACCAGGTTCCCACCAACATTATTCTTGACTGAAGATCTGCGGAATGTGGGCATAATGACGATAAATACTATAATGTCATACCCCCCAACATAATCGAATGGAAATGAAAATAATTTTACTAACCGGAGGTACAGGGTACCTTGGTAGTAAAATACTAAAACAACTGGTTAATAACGGTTATAATATTATACTTCTCAAGAGATCCTTTTCCAACACTGTCAGGATAAAAGAATATATCAATAAGATTATTAGTTATGATATCGATCTCGTCNCTTTGGAACGGATTTTTAGTGAGAATACTGTAGATACGATAATACATTGTGCAACAAATTATGGAAGAGGAGAAAACGATCCTCTGCATGTTATTGAAGCAAATCTTTTACTTCCATTAAAATTACTCGAATTAGGTAAAAAATACCATATAAAATCCTTTATTAATACGGATACAATTTTAGATAAACGAATAAATTATTATTCGCTTTCAAAAAAGCAATTTAAAGATTGGTTAATTGTATACAAACAAGATTATACCTGCATTAATGTTTTATTAGAGCATTTTTATGGAGCTGGAGATGATGCGACCAAATTTGTCACATATATCATACACAATTTACTAAAAAATGTTGACAAGATAGACCTGACAAAAGGTGAACAAAGAAGAGATTTTATTTATATTGACGATGTGGTAAACGCGTTTGAAAAAATAATCAATTCATTAGATAATTTTAATCAAGACTTCTATGAGTTTGAAATCGGTACTAAACATCCTCTTTCGATAAAACAATTTGTTGAATTAGCAAAACATTTATCCGGCAATAAGCATACTCTTCTAAATTTTGGTGCACTCCCCTATCGGGAAAATGAAGTGATGAATTATAATGTTAATACATATGAAATATCCAAGTTAGGGTGGAAATGCAATAGTACCGTAGAAGAAGGATTAAAAAAGATGATTGAATTAGAAAAGCAATCAATAAACCAGGAATTATCATGAAATTTTTAATAACCGGGGGGTGTGGTTTTCTTGGATCCAATATCGCTCGAAAAATTTTAGAAAGGGGCGATGAGCTATTCATTTTTGATAATTTGTCACGGTTTGGGTCAGAAAAAAATTTAGACTGGTTAATGAGTATAGGAAATTTCACATTTTTTCATGGGGATATTAGGAATAAAGAGAATGTTTCTGACGTCATAAAAGAAGTCGTACCAGATGTAATTTACCACTTGGCCGGACAAGTGGCAATGACTACTTCTATCAATGACCCCCGATTAGATTTTGAAATAAATGCTTTGGGATCTTTTAACGTACTGGAATCGGTAAAAGATTATTCCCCTGATAGTATTGTGGTTTATTCGTCAACAAATAAAGTCTATGGAGATCTCGAATGGGTAGAATATGGTGAAACTGACACGAGGTACATAGCTACCAAATTTCCTGAAGGATTCTCTGAGACAATTCATCTGGATTTTCATTCGCCGTATGGATGTTCAAAAGGCTGTGCAGACCAATATATGCTGGATTTTCATAGAATGTTCAATGTGAATACCGTTGTTTTTAGACATTCGTCCATGTTTGGGGGAAGGCAGTTTTCAACCATAGATCAAGGTTGGATAGGTTGGTTTTGTCAAAAAGCCTTTGAAACAAAATTGGGTACTGTAAATGAACCGTTTACAATATCCGGTAACGGAAAACAAGTCAGGGACGTATTATATGCTGACGATATGGTTAATCTTTATCTTGAGGTAGTGAAAAATATCGATAACGCGAGAGGTCAGGTTTTTAATATTGGGGGAGGAATCAGGAATAGCTTATCATTGCTGGAACTTTTCGATATTCTTGAAACCGAGCTGGATATAAAATTCAAATACAAAAAAATCCCCGCCAGAGAAAGCGATCAAAAAGTATTCGTCGCTGATATAACTAAAATTAAACAATTTATTGGCTGGGCACCAAAAATAGACAAATTTAGTGGCATAGCAAAAATGCTGCAATGGATCGATTCGAATGAATAATATAAAATTAAGTATTATAATACCTTCTTACCTTGAAGAAGAAAATTTAAGATTTCTTTTACCTCGATTGGTAAAAGAACTAACATCCATTGGAGACACGTTTGAGATTTTAATTATTGATACAATGCAAACTATGGATAATACAAAAAGCATCTGCAATGAAAATAAAGCGACGTATATCCCCAGAGAAACTGGAAATAATTATGGAGATGCGATACGGACTGGCATAAAATATGCCCAGGGGGAATATACAATTTTTATGGATGCAGATGGTTCCCATTCACCCGAATTTGTACATAATTTGTACAAATACAAATATGAGTATGACGTTGTCATCGCTTCAAGATATATTACCGGGGGTTCAACCGATAACAACCGTTTATTGATACTGATGAGTTACATAACAAACATAACCTATTCAATGGTTTTAAATTTACAGTTTAAGGATATCTCTAATAGTTTTAAATTATATAAAACGTGTTACCTAAGAGAATTAACATTGAGATGTAAAAATTTTGATATTGTAGAAGAAATATTATATAAAATTAAAAAAAATCACAAGGAAATTAACGTTTTGGAAATCCCGTATTCTTTTAAGGAAAGGATGTTCGGTCATACAAAAAGGAATTTATTTTTTTTCATCTTGACATATATTATAACAATTATTAGATTGAGGTTTGATTTTTAATGCCTCTTTGTATTAATAATCGATTTTTTAGTAATTTCTGGAAAAAAATTGCAGAATTGCATGAAAACATCTTGTTAAGATTTTTATTTGTGGGCGCTTTAGGCACGATTGTTAATGTAATAATTTTTTATATTTTCGCCGACCATTTTAATTTCAATGCTAGTATATCATCAATTATTGCGTTTTGGGTTGCAGTAACCCACAACTATTTATTAAATCATTTGTGGAGCTTTAAAAAATATGTAAATTTTCAGGTAAACAGGAAAAGTTACATAAAATACGTTTGTGTCAATATTTTTGGTTTAATCGTTAATCTGATTGTATTGAATTTAATTCTTATGCAATTTAATCCCACTACAAAAGCAACTGCACAATTATTTGGAGTACTGGCAGGTACATTCTTCAATTTTTTCCTATCCAGATTTTATGTTTTCAATAAAAATCCATAATTCCCTGAACTCGGGTTCAATCAGGGAACATGAAGTAATCTAGTTTTTTGGCAGGGTCGCGAATCTTTTTGGGAACCTCATTTAGCCCAAATCATCTGGAGGTAAGCAGATAAATCCCTGTACGTTCTGTTTCGAGTCGGGCTTTTTCTGAAAGCCACGCAAGAGCATCTCCTTGTGGATTGGCTGCAGAAATATCACCGGTTACAACATAGAATATGCTGCTGTTTCCTTTTTTGAGGTATATGTTTTCAAGGTCGGTGCTGTTGTTTGCACCATATTCAATCGTTTTATCGGTCAGATTGGAGTAATAATAATTCAGTGGTGCCGACATATAGTTGGGAACTAGAACGATCAAATCACCATCTTGGGTTTTTGACTGAACAATTCCGGCAAATCCCCGCCAGTCCTCTTTTGTATAATTGGAGTAATACTCCGCAAGAAGTGGGGCGTTCATAATACCAATCAGGATAACGATGAGATACAACAGATTCCGGTTCGGAATAAGCCTGAATATAAGGGGATAGGACATGGCGACGAGTGTTAAATAAACAGGAAGGAGATAGATTAGATATCGGGGATTCATCGTCATCTTTGAGGAGATCAGCACACTAATAGCAATTGGCAGAATCAGAAACATCGCACAAAAGAGGCACTTATTTCTGTCCTCTGTATACAGGTAAACAAATCCCCCAATCATCAGCACGAGGTAGATTATAGTAATAATTCCATTTAACGAGGAATACCCTCCGGAAAATCGGATAATCGTTTCCTGTACCAGTATTGGTCCAAGCACCCCGTATGTGGGAGGAGCCCCTGTGAGTCTGAAAAAACGTTCACCGACAATAAAAAGCAGGGGCAGGATTATTATAGTCATAGCAGAGAATGCGAAAAGAAGATTCTTCCCTGCACTGATACCTTTTTTCAAACGATCTTTAAGGGTAATTATTGCGTGAATATAGATAACTCCCAATCCAACAAAAACGTAATAATGCGTCCAGAAAGCGATCGCTGAAATAATCCCAAATAGCACCCAATAAGTGATTTTGTCAGTTCGAAGGGCTAATAGGTAAAATAAAATTACAAGGGAGAAAACAAAAAGGACCATTGAATACGAGTACGCTTCCTGGGAATAGAAGATACCAAAATACGAGAAGGTCAGAAGGGCTGCACTAATAATACCCACATTCTTATCATGAAATTCTTTGCCAATCTGATAAAAAACCGGAATAGTGAGAATTCCAAGCAGGGCTGGAGCCGCACGCAGAACGAACTCGCTCTGGCCGAAAACAAGCATGAAATGCTCTATCCAGTGAAATAAGGGAGGGTGGAAATCAGCAGTCAGGCTGATTTCCCAGATCTCAAAAAAACCGAGTTTTGACCAATTAAATGTTGTTGCTTCATCAAGCCAGAGGGAGTTATAACCCAGATTATAAAAACGCAGGATAAAACCGACGATCGTTAAAGATATCAGGATTTGTGCATACCGGCTGTGAACTATATGCGACTTACAATTTTCAAAGGAGAGATCATGATATGATCGGATAGGAGAGATATAATCACCATCAAGATTAAAGTCTTGATCCGGCCTTCTTCTTTTTTCTTTTGCCCGATCGTCGCGTTTCTTTGGCATTGCTATCAGGTACTATATCGTAAATATGCTCATATAGTTTATTCCATTTTAACTGTTATTCATTGATATCCTTTAATTTATTAAAATTCCAAAAGGGATGCGATTTTTTTTCACGAATTATTATGAATCATTTTTCACAATGACGGGTGATTTGATGGCATCGAGGAGATGGTTTGTACTGGTCACCACCGTTGCCGATTCCTCAAGCATGAGATTCACTTTTTCATGGCCGCCGGATCTGCGGAAATCTGTCCGTAACGCGATTACCTGTTTCCCGTGTGCGAATGCATACCCCATCTCCCATGCTGTCCCTGAATCTGCATCCGCACCATCGATAATGGCGACAATAATATCGGCATTTTCAAGAGCTCGCAAGTTTTCTGAAAAGATCCGAACCAGTTCTTCTTTGTTCCTTGTATCTGAATCATCACCCGCTTCCTGAGGCAGATATACATCAAAAAAGTTATTTCTCAACTGCCCGGCAACCGATAAATTATACGCACGTTCGGGTTCTGAAAAGAGAGGGGCTGCAAGATAAACACGATATTGAGAAAAAGTCGCCACATCCAGAGCCCTGATTTCAGGGAATCGTTTGAGAAACACACCCCGACCCGCTTTTTTCGGAGGGGTGATACCCTCGCTTCCATAATAGGTGCTCGTCACCCCACAGGTAGGTGATGAATTAACCCCGATAATACAGGCTGGGGGGCCCCGAAGTTCAATGATTTTCTGTACCTTTCCTGCCATCCCATCGAGGAGATGAGTAAATTCCTGCGTGTTGAGTCTTTCCAGAAATGTCCCGGGCTTCCTGCCGGGTCCCAGATATGCCGTCTCCGGACAGGGAAGCGGTATCATTTCAATATTGAATTTTTTACACCGTTCCATTGTGCGCTCGAACAGCACGAGATCCGAGGGTTTCGTAATCCCTTTTGCACGCAGCGCCGGATTTAGAATACAGGGGCTGCAGAGTACGTACATTGATACAGTGTGTGCACGCACAGATGATCAATGATGCCACTGTACGCATATCGGGATAATAGCTGTGACCCCAGGAAGTGTACGGTAAAAAAACTTGAAAGATCTGGCTTTTTAAAAATATTCAATAAAATTTCCCAAATACCACGAAATACACTACTCCTTGATCCCACTGCAGAGCAGGCACTCTCCCCGGCAGATAAATATGTTAAATCAATAACGGTACTGGATTGCTCATGGGTAGTACTGGATACCGGGAAAGTCCATTCGTGGAGAATCCGCCGGGCACTTCCCTTTTTAATTGCGGCAAATCCGGTTAATTTTGGCAAACCATGTGTGCTTTCATCTGTTGAGGCACTTGCTGCAGCACTGTATATAATTGGTGAAAAAGAGCGGACGGTAGAACTCCTCTCGAAAGTCAGCTGGGGTATCCGCTTTTTAGAGGTAAACAGAGAACCTCTTGATCTGTACACACGCGCAAAGGACAGTACTGAAGTGATAAAAATCCAGGAACTCTATATTTAATGTTTCCTTTTTCAAAAGTGTTTTCTGTTTTGGACGTATTAAAAAAATGTTAGTAAATTCGTTTTTCATCTGATTAAACAAAAAATTTAGAAGCTAAAATATTATAGATACCTGTAATAAAGTAACAATAGTAAATTGTATCTGGTGCACTATACGAGGATTGGTAATTGCTTTGACCGAGAATGCGGTAATTTCTATTTTATGCGTGGATGATGAGCATTTTGTATTGGAGATTTTAGAAAATATTTTTGAACGGGAATCCGGATTTTCAGTAAAAACATGTTTAAACGCATCAGATGCATTGGGACTTTTAAACACCCAGCAGTTTGATGCTGTAATTGCAGATTTTAGCCTTCCTGATATGGATGGAATTAATTTACTTAAGGAAACCCGGGCAATGGGATTTTCCGGACTTTATATTATCATCACAGGTAAACATCGCGCCCATGTTGCCATAGATGCGTTAAATAATGGTGCAGATTATTATGTGCAAAAAGGGAGTGGGGTTGTAAATGACATTGCCAGGCTTGTTGACTTCATAAGGGAAGGTGTCGGAAAAATTCGGGCAGACCTTGCATTGTTTGAGAGTGAGAGCCTGTATCGTTCAATTATCGAAAACCATCCCGATCTTCTTTGCCGTTTCCTCCCTTGGGGAGAAATTCGTTTTGTGAATGATTCATATGCGAATTTTATTGGAAACGGGAAGAAAGAGTCTATCGGTAGCAATTTTATATCACTAATACCGGAAGAAGAGAGCGAAAAAATTGTAGGGCAATTACGCAATCTATCACTATTAAACCCTGGAATATTGATCGATCATGCCATTAAGAAGAGGGATGGATCATCCCACCGGGTCCAATGGAATTATCGTGCGATTTTCAATGCTGTTGGAGAAATTATTGAGTATCAAACAGCAGGGAGGGAGGATCCCGGATTGGTACGGATTCATGAAACACCCTCCTCAAAGAGTGTAAAGGATGCTGTCTCTACCCTGCAAACACCTACAATTGGAATGGAATCTGAGGATGAGTGGAAAACATTTACCAAAACCATTGATACGCTTGAGAACCCGGTATTTGCTATAGACAAAACCGGAGTCGTGATTATATGGAATAAAGCCATGGAACGGTTGACTGGTGTTCAGTCAAAAGAAATGGTGGGTAAAGGAAATCGTGAGTATGCCATTCCATTCTTCGGTAAACCAAGACCCATGCTGGTTGATTATATCGTAATATCAACAGATAAAAGACAATCCGGAAAATTCCCGGGAATAAAACGAGTGGGGAACACATTTATCGGTGAAATGGAAAAAGTCAAAATNCNTCGTNAAAACC
>Ga0031656_10000761_pt1 | contig 11654 bp, 11 predicted proteins | sample FrelakmetDIP11DI_FD_55080 | JGI IMG/M metagenome (GOLD analysis project Ga0031656, IMG submission 55080) | Freshwater lake sediment microbial communities from the University of Notre Dame, USA, for methane emissions studies - DIP11 DI | ecosystem: Environmental > Aquatic > Freshwater > Lake >... | reverse complement strand
ATATTTCCGGGTAGCCCCTAACGGGGCAATAATTCCTCGGAATCGAATATTTCTACAAACAGGTAGCCCCTAACGGGGCAAAATACATTTGTAATATTATAACACATGTAAACATTTATACTGTAAACTTATTTTAGGTTATTTAAATTTGGAGAACCCCTCAATTCAATAGCACAACACGTTAATCTTAAATCAAATAATTTCGGCCAGACTTCATTGAATAATGAATTATTTTCAATTAATAATTGGTCAATTGAAACCTGCTTTACATCTATTTTCTTTAATATTATTGTTGGGCATTTGTGTAAACGCAATATGCCAATCTAATGTCGCCATTACTGTAAAGGGGCCAGCCGGGAAAGATATCAATGAACTTAGGGCATTATATGGGCATAATAAAGTTTACCCGGAAGAGTTTGAAAAACAGATCCTTATTGCTTTGTCATTCTATCCGGAGCTAAAGGACCATCGTGTAGACTTTCAATTACGTAAGGGCTATGCACCATTGTCATCCCGGCCAACCTACGGCGGGTTATTTCGCAGTGCAAAGAAAAGAAAGTATAAAGTATTTATCAGTACGGGCAGAAAAGATATGTGGGACAGCATCCTGCTTAAAAGTGCACCCTTTGAGGCCGGAATAGGTGTGCTGGGTCATGAACTAAGCCATGTGCTGAATTTTTCGCGCATGAGTGGGTTGTCGCTTACCGGGCTTGGTATCAGTCATGTATCAACGAAATATATGAATCGCTTTGAATTCCTGACCGACAGTTTATGCATTGAACAGGGTATGGGTAATTATTTGCTCGCAATGAGTATTTATGCCCGAAAAGCATTTGGCGCACCCGATCCGGAGCAATTGCTTGTGAAGGGAGTGAAGGGCAATTACGAAGAAAGATACATGAGCCCTGCCACTATTAGAAGATATATGGCCGATAGCAGAGTGCATAGTATGGAAACCATCTCCGGTTTCTGAAAAAATTGTTTTTGACCCTCCCCTCATTATGATAGATGTCATTGAATTATTCCATATATATGATGAACTTGTGCCTAAAAGTGCATGTTACGCTTCCGGCTTTTTTTCTCCGTGCTTTTTTTCTTCCCTGCTTTATTTTCTTTGGCACAGGATGCCCGTGATGTGATCAAAAAGGCTGATGATAAGGCCAAAGGAAAATCTTCACAGGCCATTATGACGATTCAGATCATCCGACCTTCCTGGACAAGGGAAATGAGCCTCAAAACCTGGTCAAAAGGCAATGACCTTGCGCTAATACTGATTACAGCGCCGGTAAAAGATAAAGGCATTGTTTATCTGAAAAGGAAAAAAGAAGTTTGGAACTGGATTCCCACAATCGAACGCAATATCAAATTGCCGCCTTCCATGATGGGTCAGTCGTGGATGGGTACTGATTTCACCAATGATGATCTGGTGAAAGAGGCTTCTATTGTTGAGGACTATAACCACAGCTTCCTGGCTGATGCGGCAATAGATGGACGTGACTGTTACCTGGTTCAAATGATACCCAAACCAGAGGCTGCGGTGGTATGGGGCAAAGTGTTACTATGGGTCGACAAGAAGGAGTTCCTGATGCTGCATGGTGAATATTTTGATGAATCAGGCAAACTTGTCAATACACTTCATGCTTCCGATGTTAAGTTACTTGGCGGAAGAATGTTGCCTGCCAGGCTGGAGATGGTACCTAACGATAAAAAAGGAAATAAAACTATTTTGTTATACAGGGAATTGTCATTTGACAAACCCATAGCTGATGAAGTATTCAGCATACAATATATGTCAAAAGTACAATGATTGGAAAACTCACTTGGAGGAATCTTTGGCGCAATCGCCGTCGGACGCTTATTACTATGGCTTCAATTTCGTTTGCTGTTGTATTGGCAGTACTCATGAAATCTCTGCAAAAAGGCGTTTTTGATAACCTTATTCAAAATGTAGTAAGTTTTTATTCGGGTTATGTGCAGGTGCATAAAAAGGGTTATTGGGATGAACAAGTGATTGAGAATAGTTTCATGCTCAATGACACGCTGCTAAAAAAAGCAGGTCAGTCAGTGGGTGTGCGTAATGTTGTACCCCGTATTGAATCCTATGCCCTGGCTTCTTCCGGTAACCTGACAAAAGGATGCATGGTTTGTGGTACAGATCCTGAGTCTGAAAACAAACTTACAAAACTGAGGGGCAAATTAATCAAAGGGCATTATTTCTCAGCGACAGGTCATTCGTTAATGCTGGCTGAGGCACTAGCCGAAAAATTACAACTAACGGTTAATGATACTCTGGTAATACTGGGGCAAGGCTACCAGGGATCCATGGCTGCTGGTAAATATGAAATTTCCGGTATCCTTCGTTTTGGCTCTCCGCAATTGAATGAATCCATGGTTTACCTGCCTCTTACCGAAGCGCAGTATTTATTAGGCGCAGAGGGCAGGGCTACTTCACTGGCATTGGGAATTGATGATGTGGAGAATTTGGAGAGTATTCAAAAGGAATTAATCAAATCTGTTGGGTCTTCATATGAGGTGATGACATGGAAAGAAATGATGCCTGATATCGAGAATCATATCAAGGCGGATTCAGCCGGGTTTTATATCTGGACCGGGATTCTTTATCTGATCATCGCCTTTGGCATTTTCAGCACTTTACTGATGATGACAGCTGAAAGAAAGTTTGAATTTGGCATGTTGGTGGCTATTGGTATGAAAAAATTCCGGTTGGGACTGATGCTTTTGTGGGAAACATTGATGATAACTATATTGGGTACACTAACGGGGTTACTATTAGGCCTTCCTTTGGTTTGGTACTTCAGGGAAAAGCCTTTCCGGTTTACCGGACAGGTAGCAAAGGCATATGAGCAGTTTGGTTTTGAACCTATTTTTCCTGCCGTATTGGAAGCCCGGATTTTTATCACGCAGGCTTTGATTGTTTTTATCCTCGCATTTCTTATCGGACTCTATCCAATTTGGAGTGTCAGCAGGATCGACCCTGTCAAAGCGATGAAAAAATAACTAAATGCTCTTCAAAATTGCATGGCGGAATATCTGGCGCAATAAAACGCGCAGCATTGTCATACTGGTGGCTGTGGCAATCGGATTATGGGCCGGAATTTTTTTAATGGCATTTTATAACGGAATGGTGGAACAACGCATACGCAGCGCCATCGAAACAGAAATTTCACATATCCAGCTACATCATCCCGATTTCAGGAAGGATCATGATCTCCGGTATTACCTCCCAGGCGGTAACCATCTGGTTCAATCCATTCAAAAGGAATCAAGTGTTAAANTTGCCGGTGGCCGATTAATCATTTATGGCATGGCCGCCTCCGCTGCAGGCAGCGCTGGTGTTAAGATCAATGGGGTTATGCCTGTTGCTGAATCAGCATTGACACAACTTTCAAAAAAAATTGTTTCCGGAAATTATTTTTCAGCTACTGTAAAAAATGAGATACTCGTGGGAGAAAAGCTGGCTAAAAAATTAAAGCTTGATCTCCACTCGAAGACCATATTAACTTTCACAGACCGGGACGGTAATATTGCCTCCGGTGCATTCCGCATTGCTGGTATTTTCAAAACGGTAAACACACCATATGATGAATCCAATGTTTTTGTCCGGTCGGAAGATGCCGGAATGCTCGCCGGACTGCCAGGCGAATTAAATGAAATTGCACTGCTGTTGAACAAGGATGAGGATGTGGATGCGGTTACTGATAGGCTGTCACTCAAGTATCCATCTATTGAAATTAAGAAATGGATGGAGATCAGCCCGGAAATGCAATTACTGGTAACGGCCATGGATCAGATGATGTTGTTTTATATGGGCATCATCATGCTTGCACTGGCATTTGGAATTNTCAACACCATGCTCATGTCAGTTCTGGAACGCACCAGGGAGATAGGCATGTTGCTTTCTTTGGGGATGAATAAGTTCCGAATTTTCGGCATGATCCTGCTTGAAACAATTTTCCTGGTACTGGCCGGATGTCCGGCCGGTATAATGCCTGCATTGATTACTATAATGTATACCCGAAAAAGGGGAATAGACCTGTCCGTATTTTCCGAAACTTTTGCAAGTTTCGGATACAGTAACGAAGTTTTTCCGTCACTGACAACCGGGCAATTTGGAACAGTTATGTTGCTGGTTGTAGTTACTTCCTTGTTCTCTGCGTTGTTTCCTGCGCGCAGGGCGCTGAAACTGAAACCGGCGGAAGCCATTAGAAAATAAAAAATATGGAAACAGTCATTGATGCCCATAAACTGGTTAAGATATATGATGCGGAAACTATCCCTGTCTATGCGTTGAATGATGTGCATCTGCATATTGAGCGGGGAGAGTTTATTGCCCTTAGGGGGCCCTCCGGATCAGGAAAAACAACCCTCCTGAATATGATCGGTGGACTTGATCATCCCGACTCCGGCCATGTGGAAATTAATGGCGTAAACATAACAGAGATGAAAGATAATCAGCTGATAGATTACCGGTTGCATAATATCGGGTTCGTTTTCCAGGCTTACAATCTTATTCCCGTGCTGACGGCCAGTGAGAATATAGAATTTATCATGCTTCTGCAGAAAACACCGAAGCAGCAACGAATCGAAAGGGTGGCGGAATTGCTTAGCCAGGTGGGGCTTTCTGATAAAGGACAAAAAAGGCCGGCAGAACTATCCGGTGGCCAACAGCAACGTATAGCTGTAGCCAGGGCTCTTGCGCCTAAACCACAGTTTATACTGGCCGATGAACCTACAGCCAATCTTGATTCCGTATCAGCCGGGAATTTACTGGACATTATGGCCCGTCTTAACAAGGAAGAGCAAATGACTTTCATTTTTTCCACGCACGACCAGCGGGTAATTGACCGGGCGAGAAGGGTGATAACGCTGGAAGACGGCAAACTGGTTGCCGATGAAAAAAGAGATTTGTAAAATATATTTTGTCTGTCTGCTTATGCTCCTGGCTGTTGCCTTTAGTGAAACCATCTATGCCCAGGAAGCAAAGGAAGAAAAGCTTCCAAGAGTTGAACTTAAAGGTTATGTAAAGGACATACAGGGATTTAGTTTTTCAGGCAATTTCGATTCTTCTACCTGGATCAATCTCATACATAACCGTATCAATACAAAAATTANCCTGGGTTCAAGGCTAACAGCCAGGCTTGAAGTACGNAACCGGATATTTATGGGCAGCCAGGTAAGCGAAACNCCGGGCTTTGCAGAATCCATTGACCAGTATCCCGGTTATTTTGATCTTTCGGTAATNTGGGTTAATAACCCTTCGTTAGTCATTCACTCTGTTATTGACAGGCTATTATTAAAATACAGTGTTCCAAAATGGGACATTACAGTAGGACGTCAGCGGATCAATTGGGGCATGAATAATATCTGGAACCCCAATGATATTTTTAATGCCTATAATTTTCTTGATTTTGATTATGAGGAGCGGCCGGGAAATGATGCGATCAGGGTGCAACATTATCCTAAATTAAACGCTACACTTGAATTTGCCTGGAAGCCGGGAAGGAGCAAAGAAGAACACATAGCATCAATACTATATCGGTTCAATAAAGCGAAATATGATTACCAGTTTTTGGCCGGCCTATACAATACTGACTTGGTAATTGGAGGCGGTTGGGCAGGTTCTATAGGGAATACCGGATTTAAAGGAGAGGCTAGCTATTTTCATCCTTATCAGGAACCCGCTGATTCAACAGGAGTATTGAGTGCTTCAATCATGATGGATTATACATTTAAAGATGCCTGGTATATTTCAGGATCTTTTTTGTTTAACAGCGACCCCTCGGGCTATTTTGGCAACGGAGGAATCTTTACCACCAATCTGTCTGCAAAATCTTTGTTCCCCTTTCGGTATTCTTTTTATACCGGTGTAGCTAAAAGCATTGCCACGGTTTTTACTTTTAATGCATCTGTTATCTATTCGCCAGAAAAAAACAGCCTGATCCTTTTTCCTGCTTTTGCATACAATGCCTCGGAAAACCTGGATATTGATATTACCATTCAATCTTTTTTTGCCAGCGACAAGGGGCAATATAAAAACCAAGGTTCAGCAGTTTACCTGCGTGGGAAATGGAGTTTCTGAAGATAAGTTTTTAATGTTTCCTTGTCAAAAACAGGAGCAAAGTTATTTTGGTGTTTTTTGTTGCTCTGATTGCTTTTGTTGTTTGGCTTTTTCTTTTTCCTGTTTTTTAAAATATCCTTTGAATAAAAAATTATGTTTTGCCGCTTCCATGTTCTGGTTAAATGATTCGGTGCCTTTTTCGATATTGCTCAGGCTCCGGCTGATATTACCGGCTACAGCTGTGTCTTTTAGTACCGTGTATACCGGGCCAGGTCCTTCCTGAATATCCTTATTGATTTGTTGGGTAATGGTATCCAGTGTGGCGGCCAATGTACCTGCCTGGTTGGCTACCTGTTCCAATTGCGACAAAGTTGACTTCAGGTTGTTAACCATCATTGTATCCCTCAATACCGCACCCGCAGGCCCTTTTCCGGCTTTTACATCCGCGATCATCTCCCTAACATCGCGCGTCATGATTTCTGCATTGGCAGTTGCGTTTTGAAGATTTTTTGAGGCCTTGCGCACACTTATGGCCAGCGTACTGTCCGACAGCAGTTTCCAGAGCCCTTCACTTTTATTGATCTTTGCCACACTTTCTATCAACCCTTCGGAAATGACATTGATATTTTGCGTCGTTCCGTCCAATGTTCTGAGGATATCATCAAATTCCAATGCTTTGCGTGAGGGAAGAATATCACCTTCTTCCGCAAAATCAGCATTGCCTTGTTGTGGTATAAGGTTAACCACTTTATTGCCCATGAGGCCGTCGGCACCAAGGCTTGCTAAAGCATTTTTCCGGATTACTTTCTTCATTTTCTGTTCTATCAGCATCGTCACTTCAAGTATGGTATCGTTGATTATTTCCATTTCTTTTACCGTACCTACTTCAACACCCGCATACCTTACATTATTGCCGTTGCGCAAACCGGATACATTTTTAAAATGAGCGCGAAGGGTATAGTGAGTGCCGAACAAATGCTGGTTATTGCCGATAAGGAATAATGCAATAATCAACACTACTAAACCGGAAAAAACAAATATTCCGAGCCTGATAATATCTTTACGTTGACTGGCCATATATAAATTTATTCAAAAAATTGCCTTATTTGTTTGTCTTCTGAACGTTTTAATTTTTCAAAGACTTCAAGCACATGGCATTTGCCATCGATCAGTACCGCAATTTTGTCGGCAGTTCTCTCAATGCATTTCATATCATGCGAAATAATAAGTGAACTTGTCTGGTATTTTTCCTGTATTTCCACCATCAGTTCACTTATTTCCCGGCCTGTTATGGGGTCAAGCCCAGTAGTGGGTTCATCATACAGGATTATTTCGGGGCGTAAAATCAAGGTCCTTGCCAGGGCGATGCGTTTGCGCATACCACCTGATAATTCAATGGGCATCATGTCAATAGTGTGTGCTAAGCCAACATTTGAAAGTGCTTCAATTACCATTTCATTCACTTTAGCCTGATTCAGTTTAATCCAGTGCCTGCGCAATGGAAATTCCAGGTTATCCCTTACCGTCATGGAATCATACAANGCATTACTTTGGAATAGGAAGCCAACCTTTGCCCTTACCTGGTCCAGTTCATCATGGTNCATTTGCAGAATATTCCTGTCAAAAACACTTATGTCTCCCGCATCAGGTTGAAGCAGGCCGATAATACATTTGATAAGTACAGATTTCCCGGAGCCTGATTTGCCCAGCACGACTATATTCTCACCTTTATGTAAATCGAGACTGAAATTATTCAGTACCTGGTTAGCGCCGAAGGCGATTTTAAGGTTCCTGATGCTTATAACAGGTTTCCCTCTGTCTTCTGGTATNACCACCTGTTGTATGCCAGGAATGTTCATCATAATATTAATTGAAACCCAGTAAATCTGTAACCTGTACCGCCACCAGGTCTATCAGGAAAATCAGGAATGACGAAATTACAACAGCGGAATTGGCCGATTTACCAACTCCTTCAGTCCCCTTGCTTGAATAAAAACCCTTGTAGCAACCCACAAGGCCAACCGCAAAACCGAAAAAAACTGTTTTTATTATCGCCGGAAAAATGTCGGAAAAATTAAGATATTGGAAAATAGAACTGTAAAACAGTTTAAAACTCATCGCCCCTTTAATATTGACACCCAGGAAGGAGCCCATTAGCGATATTCCATCCCCCAGGATTACCAGTAAAGGTAACATCATGGTAGCTGCTAATACTCTTGTGACTACGAGGTACTTAAACGGATTGGTACCCGATACTTCCATGGCATCTATTTGTTCCGTTACTTTCATTGACCCGAGTTCTGCTCCGATGCTCGAGCCAATTTTCCCGGCAAATATCAGTGCGGTGATAACGGGCCCAATTTCCCTGATGATAGAATTACCTACGATATAAGGTATTTCCGATTCCACACCATATTCCATTAGTGGCTGACGTAACTGTATGGTCAATACCAGGCCCAAAATAAAAGCGGTTACACCTACCAGTGATAGGGACTTATTACCAATGATAAAGCATTGTCGGATTAACTCATTGAATTCATGCCTGGGCGTAAAAATTTCTGTAAAAAAACGTCCGGTGAACCGGGCGATATTCCCTGTTTCCAGGAGAAAATCTTTGGTTTGTGTGTGTAGTGACAATTCATGCCAATTCTACTCAAATATGTATAGATTAATCNGTAAACCTCATGAATACAGTCATTCAGGCCAATGATTTTGATCATTAAATCGTTTTATTTTTTCACAACCCGGATATACCCGAATGCCATAATTTCGTTACCTGAATGCCTGTTTTTAAGCCACAAATATCTTATTTATACACTGTGCATAACCGCGTCACGCTGGTTCGAGGGGGTGTGCAGTATTTCACCGCCATGAAAGAAATCATCAGGCAGGCTCAGCGTTCCGTACATCTGCAGACTTATATTTTTGAAGAAGATGAAACCGGGGAAGATATAGCCATTGAACTTATTAACGCCAGCCTCCGTGGGGTGAGAGTATACTTGTTGCTGGATGGATATGCGTCAAGGCAATTATCAGATGCATTCTTACACCGGCTGATTGATTCAGGGATACACTTTCGTTTTTTTGAACCAATTCTAAAAGGGAAGAGTTTTTATTTTGGAAGGAGNCTGCATCACAAAGTACTGGTTGCCGATGCACAAATAGCTTTAGTCGGGGGTGTCAATATCTCAAATAAATACAATGACTTACCAGGTGATCCTGCCTGGCTTGACTGGGCGATCAGAGTTGAGGGTGAGGCAGCTGCAGATTTGTTCAAAATATGTGTGAATGTCTGGGTAAGATTTCCTGCTGAAATAAGGAAAATCATTGCAAATGAGAAAATGCCTGTTATAGATACGTCAATGCATTGCCCGGTAAGGGTCAGGCGAAATGACTGGGTCACCCGGAAAAATGAAATATCGAGAAGTTACCTTGAGATGTTTCGAAATGCAAAAGAGGAGATCATAATCATGTCGAGTTATTTCCTCCCCGGCAGGATAATCCGGCGGAATATGAGCCGTGCCGTTAAACGGGGCGTAAAATTTAAACTAATCCTTGCAGGCACATCAGATGTGAAAGTTGCCAAACAGGCTGAAAGATATATGTACCGTTGGCTTTTCAAAAACGGGATTGAGATTTATGAATATCCCAATAATATCCTCCATGGTAAAATTGCAGTCTATGATAGTGTATGGGTTACCGGTGGGTCCTATAATGTTAATAATATAAGTGCTTATGCCAGTATTGAGCTGAACCTGGATGTTAAGGGTAGTGCTTTTGCAGGGTTGGTAAAAGATACACTGGACGATATTATCAGAAAAGATTGTATTCAATTTACTGAATCCACCTACCAGACAAAATATAATTTTTTTCAGCGGATTGTTCAATATGTGTCATATGAATTGGTCCGGCTGGTTTTTTTCCTCTTTACTTTTTATTTTCGGCAGCGTTAATTTCCCCTGATTCTATTAATCAGCGTAGCCGGTGTAGACCAGTCCCATTTTGCGAATCTTCCTCTTTGTACAACCAATTTGTTGTCTTCAGGATGGTTCAGAAAATAATGAAAAACAAAACGCTCGCCAGGTTCCTGCCACCCGATAATCTGTCCAAACCGGAGGTCATTGAATACCAGCGTATCGCGCCATTTTTCCACNGTATAATAATTTTGGGAAAATTGTTTCAACTGCTGTACTTCTATATGATTATCGATTTGAGCGAGTAGTTGATCATTGCGTGGGAAATATCCAAGATCAAGTTTTTTTTGCCGGTCAAATACGGATCTGTAACCAACATGGAACCCGTTTTTATCTTCCAATACAATAAACCATAACAAGCTGTTTAACGCCGCAGGGGTTGTAAAGTATCCGGTATAAGAAATATGTTGTTTTTCTGCCATCTCCCGAACCGATAAAGTGATGGTCAGTTTATTTATTGTGGCGAACCCCAGGTAAAGAATAGGTGCCCATAATCCTGCCATGGCCCATCGTCTCCGTGAGGGATTTTTTCTTTTCAGCCATAGGAGCACAAGGAAGCAGCAACCAGGAACAATAGAGAAGAAAGGATCTGCAACATATATCGCATTAAAGGAAATCCGTTTTGCTGAAAAAGGCTCAAACCAGCCTACTCCATAGTTATTGAATGCATCGAGGAAAAGATGCGCGATTATTTCAAAGGCAAAAAAACCAATCCACCTTTCCATTGAAATATTATGGGGCCTGTGCCATTTCTCCGCTGTAATGGCCATGAAAAAACAGGCAATGCCAGCAAAAAGGAAAGAGTGGGTAAATCCCCGGTGAGCGAGNAATTGTTGTGTTGTATCCATCCAAAATCCGGCNACGAAATCTATGTCCGGGATGCTTTGAGCCAGTGCTCCCCAGAGCATGGCTTTTTTCCCCAGCTTTTTACCCAGGGCAACTTCGCCAATGCAGGCGCCAAGTACAATGTGTGTAAGTGAATCCATCCGGGATTCAATTTAGTGAATCTAAATAATACAGGTGCAAATACATTAGCCAAAAAGTAAATTTATGTCGGCCATTATTACGATTAAAATAACTTTTTGAACCCACACAAGAATTCTGTTTTTGATATTACGCTATAATTATTTGTTGCACTTTTCGGGCCAATGCCATTTATAAAATGATTGGAGTACTCCTATAACTTTGAGGTACAAATCGAAATGTTGATGGTCAGTGCAGAAAAAAATGAAATATTAATTATACTGATCACAACACAACTGTAAACTAGAACTGACTGACCCCGCCACGATTTTGACTCACCCCCCGCCCACGCTGAAGCGTGGGCNCCTCCCTCTCTTNNAAAAGAGAGGTCTTATGTATGTAGTTGATCTTCTCGGATAAAAGTTTGGTTCTTGAAATAAACGAATTTTGAAGTGAGAAAAAATCAAAAAAACGTAAAATCAAGAACCATGAGTGAAATTAACAAACTCAGTTTTGAGGGTCAAATCATTTATTGCGGATTAGATGTGCATAAGACCAATTGGAAAGTAAATGCCCGGATGGGCAATGTAGAGGTTGAAGCATATAGCCAAAACCCTGATCCTGCCAGATTGAAAAAG
>Ga0031656_10000758_pt1 | contig 11662 bp, 12 predicted proteins | sample FrelakmetDIP11DI_FD_55080 | JGI IMG/M metagenome (GOLD analysis project Ga0031656, IMG submission 55080) | Freshwater lake sediment microbial communities from the University of Notre Dame, USA, for methane emissions studies - DIP11 DI | ecosystem: Environmental > Aquatic > Freshwater > Lake >... | reverse complement strand
TAAACTGCGGAGAATCTTCGATCCATAAGGAATAATTATGTTCCCCATTCGCTCGCTTACCCCGCAGCAAGCTACGGGGAATGCGCTCGCTACCGGATTCATAATCGCAGCATGAGCCGTTCAGTACAACAAAGACCGAACCAATTATTAACGCTCATGTAAATGCCCTTTTGGATACTTAAAAGCTTACCATGCATTAAGCATTGCAGGTAAATATGGCCACGCGCATCAGCGACAGAATTCCCTCCAGAGAGGAATGCGATAAACTCATGGTGCGATATTCCATGCGACCACACATCGTTGAGCATTCCATTCAGGTAATGCACGTTTCCCTGGCGATAACAGACAATCTAAAAAACGGTGTGGCAGTGAATAGAGACCTGATTATTGCAGCAGCACTCCTGCATGACATTACCAAGACGAGATCTCTTAAAACAAAGGAAAGACACGATATATCCGGCGGTGAGCTTCTGCGAAAAATGGGATTTAAAAGTATCGCTGAGATTGTGGAACAGCATGTCGTCCTTCAAAATTTAAATCCGCAGGGAAGACTTGAGGAGCGGGAAATAATATACTATGCTGACAAGAGAGTGATGCACGACAAGATAGTGACCATCGAGGAGAGGGTTCATGATCTGCTGCAACGATATGGAAATACGGAGCAGATAGAAAGGCTGATACATCAAAACAAAAAATTGGTCCTCGCTGTTGGAAACAAAATCGCCGGCTTTATGAAAATCGACATACATCGTGCTATTGAGGGGATAAACGCCGGATCAACGAAACCGGCATAATTACAAGAATTGACCATTGCATTGAAAAAAGAACAGCAACGTTTTTTCGGGAGAAAATGAATCTATAATGGACTCAATGGAGGTGAAAGATGGCAGCGAAGATGCCAGAACGGTTTGATGATGTCAGCGTGATCTGCAAGGCAAATATCTATTTTGAAGGCAAAGTGATCAGCCATACCGTCCTATTCAAAGACGCGAAAAAGAAAACCATCGGCCTGATCTTTCCAGGTTCGTTTACATTCAATACCGATGCGCCTGAACGAATGGAAATCACNNCCGGCGNGTGTCGNGTAAAACAAGCCGGTGAAGACCAATGGAAGTCCTATCCGGCAGGCACCTTTTTCATGGTGCCGGGAAAGTCATTCTTTGAGATTGCCGTGGATGAAGGCATTTTGGAATATATCTGCTCGTTTGAATAAGCATGATGAAGGCGCTCATCTTTGATATCCAGAGGTTCTGTCTTCACGACGGGCCTGGAATAAGAACGGTGCTCTTTTTTAAAGGCTGTGCCCTCAGGTGCGGCTGGTGCCACAACCCTGAATCCCATCAGGCGAGGCAGGAGGTCGCCTTTTTTTCCCATTGCTGCGTTCAGTGCTATGCCTGCCGCGAGATATGCCCGACAGCGGCGATTCTCACCGACCCCGATCGGAGGATTGATACCTCACTGTGCGACGGGTGCGGAAACTGTGTGGATTCCTGTCTGACCGGGGCACTGAGAATGATAGGAAAAACATGGAACAAAGAAGATCTCCTCGCGGAGGCTGTGAGTGACCGGGATTTTTTTATTTCCTCCGGGGGAGGGATTACCCTGTCGGGCGGTGAACCTATGCTGCAGGCCTCTTTTTTGGAGGGTTTCCTGCCGCGCCTGAGGGGCGAGGGCATCCATGTCACCCTGGAGACATGCGGCCATTTCCCCTGGACAGACATGGAAAGGATAGCTCCCTTCCTGGACTTGATCTATTTTGACCTGAAGCATATGGATCCGGATCGTCACGCATATTATACGACCCGGGGAAACGGACTCATTCTGGAAAACTTTCGGAAGCTGGCTGCCACGTTCCCGCATCTGCAACCCAGGATGCCCGTCATACCGGGCATCAACGATGACGAAAAAAATATCTTTGCCGTCGCGGTACTTCTCCATGAATGCGCCATGGACACGATCCATTGCCTCCCCTATCACAGGCTGGGGGAGGAGAAGCGAGGTCGGATCGGACCGGGCAGGGCCAGACTCGACCTCAATATCCCCGACAGGCCAGATCTGAAACTGCTCATCGAGCGTTTTGCCAGGGAGGGAATCCATGTCGTCGCCTATGACTGAAATCACACGATGTTCGAAACGGATAGACGCATTGAAGGCAGCCGTTCAGGATACGAAACCCGGGGTTTGCACCGAGCGGGCCATGATCTGGACGCGGTACTTCAAAGCCAGAGAGAATCAGAAGAAGCCGCCCACTATTCAGATCGCGGAGGCCTTGACGGAGGTTCTGAAAAACAAATCGATCCGGATCTATCCCGATGAACTGATTGTGGGCAATTATTCATCCAAGCGGGTGGGAGGCGCCATCTATCCTGAGCTCCACGGCATCCCCGTCATTGCCGAGGCGCACACGTTTACGAAAAGGAAGACCAACCCGCTCGCGATATCGAACGACGAGCTGCGGCAACTCCTCTCCATTGTCCCCTTCTGGCTGCCGCGATTTCTCGCGATGAAACTGGACACGGGATTTGCCAAGAAGCTGGCCCTTATCGCCGACCAGCTGACGGCAAAATTCTATCTCATCAATGAACTGGGCGGAGTGGCCCATATTGCCCCAGATTATGAAAAACTCATCGCTGTCGGAACGGAGGGGATCGCGGCCGAGGCCGAGGGATATCAGCAAAACGTTTCCCGTGGATCGGACGCATGGTGTTTCTACGAAGGGGTGAAGATCATCGCCGAAGGCCTTGCCCGCTTCGGTGAACGGTATGCCAGCCTGGCCCTCGAAATGGTCTCAGAAGAAAAAGATCCGAAACGAAAAGGGGAATTGGAAACCGTCGCGGAGGTGTGTCGGAGGGTGCCCCGCCTGGGAGCGAGGAATTTTCACGAGGCCCTCCAGTCCCTCTTCTTTGCACAGATCGCCGTGAACATGGAAAGCCTGGATAACGGCATCTGTCCAGGCCGGATCGACCAGTACCTTTACCCCTACTATCAAGCCAGCCTGAATGATCCTTTCTTCTCTTTACAGCAAGCAAAGGAACTTCTTGCCGCCTTTTCAATCAAGATGGCGGAGATCATTCCCGTCTTCTCGAAACCCTTGATGAGGTTCCACGGAGGCATGTTCAACGGGCAGGTGGTTACCGTGGGAGGGGTGAACGAAAACGGGACCGATGCCGTTAATGAACTCAGTTATCTGCTCCTCGAAATCATGGATGATCTCAGGATGCGCCAGCCGAATTTTCACGCCCGGGTGCACAAATCCTCCCCTGAAGCATACAGGCACAAAATCAACCTGGCACTGGCCTCCGGCAGCGGTTCACCGGCCCTCTACAACGACGAGGTGATCATCGAGGCTCTCTGCAAGCATGGCTATCAGACAGCCGACGCGCGAAACTACACCGCCGTGGGATGCGTGGAGCCCGTCTGCCAGGGGAAGAGCCTCTCTTCCACCGACGCGGCTCTCTTCAACGTCCCCATCATGCTGGAGATAGCCCTTAACGAGGGGCGGCGCTTCGGCTCCTTCATCCGGAGCGGCAAAAAGACAAAACCCGTATCCGAGATGAAATCCATGGAGGATGTCCGGGATGCCTTCGAAGGGCAGTTGAATTTCTTTGTCAAGCGATTGATCGGTGATCTCCACCTGGTGGAGATGGCAAATCACAAAGAGCACCCCACGCCACTGAGCAGCATGCTGCTTGAAGGATGCCTCACGTCGGGCAGATGTTCCACCGGCGGCGGCGCCGTCTACAATTTTTCCGGCATTCAGTGCGTGGGGCCTGCCGACACGGGTGACGCCCTCTATGCCATAGACAGAACGGTTTTTCGGGAACGGAAAATGACCCTGCCCGGGCTGGTTGACCTCCTGAGGAAAGACATCCCCGATGAGAAATGGCTGCTGTACCTCAAGGGACTGGAAAAATTCGGCAACGACGAACCGGAAGCAGACAGATGGACCAGATACGTCATTGACGCCTTCGACAGTGCGTTAAGCACATACATGAACACCAGAGGAGGCCAGTATGTGACCGGCATCTACTCGGTCACCGCGCATCAGTATTTTGGGAAAATCACCGGTGCCCTGCCCCACGGACGCCGGCGCGGTGCGGCCTTCTCCTCCGGGATCGCCCCTGGTAACGGCATGGATCGAAAAGGCCCGACAGCCCTCTTAAACTCGGTGAACAGCATCGATTTTACCCAGTTCGCCAATGGGATAAATTTTAATCTCCAGTTCGACCAGGTCCTGTTGAAAGGCGAAAAGGGGGCCTCTCTCCTTGATGCGCTGCTGAAGACCTATTTCGAACGGGGAGGGATGCAGGTCCAGGTGAATACCTTCGATCCCCATCTCCTGGTGGAAGCGAGAAACGACCCGCACAAATATCCCCATCTCCTGGTTCGCGTTTCCGGATATTCAGCCTACTTCAAAGACCTTGCACCGGCCATGAAGGATGAGATCATAAGCCGGACCATGATCGCGTCTGTTCGTTGAGATTGAATGTGCACCACGCAACACACCGCACCGCCCCCTTTCGGTCATCCCGGACATGACCCGGGATCCAGTTTCTTATAGTCAATTAAACGCAACCACCATGTCATTTCGAGCAACAGCGAGAAATCTTGCTTCTTACATTTTCCCTTGACAATCCTACAATAAAGTGTACCTTTTCAATCAGTTCAAGGAGGTAGCACGAGAAGCAAAATTATCTATTTTTTCCATCCCATCTTTCAAACCAAGGAGGGAATATCGTTGCAAAACATAACCCCGCATCTCGCTGTGAGAGCGGGGTTTTTGTTTGACTACTCAATGTATAATGAAATATAATCTAAAATCACTTAATAAATTGCGTTGTAAGGAGTTTACCGCATGAATGAGATTATATTCCTTGTCGAAGAAGATCCAGAAGGCGGATTCAATGCCCGTAGTTTGGGATATTCGATTTTTACTGAAGCGGAGGACATAGAGGAGCTGAAACTGAATATCCGGGACGCCATGTCCTGCCACTTTGATAAAGATAGTGATATTCCAAAAGTTGTAAGACTTCATTTTGTGCGGGAAGAAATCTTTAACTATGCCTAAAATTCCGAGAGATATTTCTGCAAAAGATTTATGTGGTATCCTAGAAAAATATGGATATCACAAGACTCGCCAAACAGGATCACATATAAGATTAACAAATCTTTCTATGGGCAAAGCCCATCATGTTACAATTCCAGATCATAATCCGATAAAGATTGGAACCTTAAACCACATACTTAACGATGTGGCGGAATATTTGAAGATTAATAAATATAACATTATTAAGCAGACAAAAAAGCAATAGAGCGGCCATGAAACTCAATTATTATCCAGAGACTGACTCTCTGTATATCGATCTCTCCGAGAAAACAAGCACAGAGAGCAAAGAAATCTCTGAAGGCATCGTACTGGATTACGACGCCGATGGTTACTTGGTTGGGATAGATATAGACAACGCCAGCAAGAAAGTTCAACTCAAAGAACTGATTCTCAGCAGGCTTCCTTCTAATGTTCATACAGTGGCAGCCTGAAGAAAAGAAAAAAGGTAAGAATAACTTTTTGAAACATAACCCCGCATCTCGCTGTGAGAGCGGGGTTTTTATTCAACGACGAATCGGCAAGATTGTAATTGGCACAACATGGAGTACGACACTTTCAACGAAAATAAATAAGATGGCCCCAGAATTCAGAATTGCAGAATTGGAATTGATCATTATTCCTTTGACACACAAAACCACATGTTTTATCCTTCGCCCGCGAAGAGGGAAGATCCTATAGTAATCTTCGCGGGAGGCTTAAAATGTCATTGAAGCTGAAAATATCATTTTTGTTTTCTGTGCTTTTTCTTTCTTCCTGCATGACAGCAACCCCTAATCTTCATTTAATCAATGGTGAAACGCGGATGTCCTTAACACAATCAGCTCCTATTTCACGAGGTGCTGATATTTCTCCTGACGGGAAATATCTATTAACGGGAGGATTAGGAGTATTCACTCATTGGGATATTTCAAGGGGCGTGCTGATACAAAGATATTCGGCGGAACTTCCTCAAATAATGGGTACCTATCTCACTACTGGTCTTATCCCAGTTGCTTTTACTTCAGGTGGCAAATATGCTCTGTCCGGTGGTGAAGAACTAAAATTATGGGATTTATCATCAGGAAGGCTAGTAAAAAAAATAGGGGGTGACCCGGCTGCAAGTATAGGTGTTTCAGCAAATGGGAGAGAAGTTTTAACATGTGTGGAATCAGAATGGGCCTTCCTTGAGGACAAATTGATTGTTTATGATGTAGCCAGAGGAAGTAAAATAGCTGAATGGAACGCAGCGAATAGTGGAGGTATCATAGCTCTGTCACCGAATGGGAAACACGCGATGTCTTCCGGAGGGGGAGGACGCAAATCCACAAAAGAGGACAGGGGTGTCATAAATTTATGGGACGTATTCAGAGGTGAAATTATCCACACCTTTGCAGGAACAGGCAACAACAAAGGTCTCGGAGAGGCTGTTCTTTCGATCGCTTTTTCACATGACGGGAAACGCGCACTCTCGGGAGGAACGGACGGGTCATTACGGTTATGGGATATTGCCTCCGGTGCGGAATTAAAAATAATAAAAGGTCATTCAGGCAGTGTGGGAACCAAGGCGGTCGCGTTTTCGCCCGACGGTAGGACGATTTTGTCTGTCGGCGGATCAGATGGTCTTGCCAAACTGTGGGACATCTCTTCCGGATCGCTGATCAGGTCATTCATGGTGTCCGATGACCGTTTTGTCGAAATCAGACGATTCGGCGGAATTATTAATGGCTGGGTTGCCTTCACGCCGGATGGCAAGCGAATCATTTACATGGGATCGGATGCTTCATTCAGGATCTTTGATGTTGCAACCGGCGATGAAGTAGCCACGCTGATTGAATTTGATAATGGCGAATGGTTAGTCGTTACATCTGAAGGCTATTACAATGCTTCGGAAAAGGGCGCACAATACCTGAAAGTGAGCTATGAAGGGAAGAACTATAGCGTAGACCAGTTCTATGATGTTTTCTATCGGCCGGATATCGTTGCAGCAAAACTCAGTGGACAAGATATTAGTAGTCTTATTTCTATCACTATGAAGGACGCAAGTAAAAATCCTCCGCCTTCCATGGAGTTCACGACAGCTCCATCCGACACTGACCAATCAAAGGCCAAGGTCTGCTATAATGTCAAAAGCGCGGGAGGCGGCATTGGCGAAGTAAGATTGTTTCACAACGGCAAACTCATCCATTCGGATGGATACTATCGGGAAGTCGCGAGAGCTACGGTAGAAAGAACTCAGATAGTCTCTCTAAACAGCAAGGCGATTTACGAAGACATGAGAAGCGTAGCCATAAAAGGCAAGGTTGATTCCATACCTCTGACAAGCAAGCACAAAGGTGATATTTTCACAGACTGCCAGGAAATAGAAGCGATCCCTGGAGAGAACGAAATAAGCGTCACTGCATTCAACAGCAGCAACACCGTCCAGAGCTACATGAAGACGGTTAAGTTTAATTCAAGCGCCAAGTCCGAAGACCCCCATCTTTATATTCTTGCCGTCGGGATAGACCAGTACAAAGATAATAGGGTTAACCTGAAGCATGCCGTAAAGGATGCAAGGGACATAGAAGAGAAGCTGAAGACTCAGGCTGCCACATTATATAAGCACCAGAACATCCACTATGCCTTATTGACGGATAAAGAGGCCACCAAGACAAACATTACAAATAGGATCGACGAACTTGCGAAAACCATAAAGCCGCAGGACAGCTTTATCCTTTTTGTTGCCGGCCATGGAGTGCTTCTACAAAATCAGTATTATCTCCTTACGCATGATTATAATGGCATAGTAAGCGAAAGCAGCATGATCAGCTCCAACGAGATCGTGGAGGCCTCCAAGAAAATAAAGGCCCTAAGCCAACTATTTATCTTTGACACCTGCCATGCAGGCGGAGTGGACACCCTCGTCAGCGGCCTGTATGATGCAAGGATGTCAGTACTTGCCAAGAAGATGGGGCTTCACATCTACGCCTCGGCCAGCGGTAAGCAGGCGGCGATGGACGGCTACCGGGGTAACGGACTATTCACCCATGCATTACTGGACGGTTTGAATAACAACAAGGAGGCCGACAGAAATAAAGACGGGAAGATAACCATGGTGGGGCTTGGTGAATATTCAAAGAATAAGACCACGAAAATATCTATGGAAATTGGTCACAGCCAGACCCCGCTCATCATTAACTTTGGTAAGGATAGTCCGCTATACCAGCTAAAGTAGAGAGCGACTATCATGCACGCTTTCTCGGCGTAAAAAAAATGGAGAAATGGGGACAACCGTTAGTTTTATTGCATCTCCTCGTGCCATGTGATCTCCGGTGATTACCTTGACAGGTTTATCCGCAGATGGCTTTCAGATGCAGCACGCTTTCATTCGGGTGCTATCCCGGCCAACGCTGGGCGTGACCTTCGAACTCCCTTGCTGACTGTATTGATCGAAAACCAGAAAGGTGAACTGGGGCTTTTAACTATCTACTCAGACGTGGCCATTCTCGAACTTAATAGTCGATACGGAATGCTCTTGAAAAAGTAGGTGCATGACGGGGTCAGGCTTTATATTTGAAAATTAAATAGCAAGTATCAAGCCTGACCCCATTATCCTCCTGACCCCATTATCCTCCTCGTTCCATGTGATCCCGCCCGAACGATGGAAACTTTCTTCTCCGCCCTACCATTTCTCCCAGTGGATATTTTCGGGCTTATATTTATTTTTCGGTTTGTCATCACCCGCGGGATAGCCTATGGGAATAACGGTTAATGGAATTACGTTCTCCGGAATCCCTAAACTTTCACGAACAGCAGTCATTCTGTCTTCATAGGGGTACGCCGCGGTCCACGTCGCGCCGAGGCCCAATGCCTCCACGGCCAACAGAATATTTTCCCCTGCGAGAGTACTGTCGATAATCGCCAGTTCTCTCCTTTGTCCATAGGCCTTTTCCGGAAGTGCGCAGACGACAATTGCAGCTCCCGCTTTTCTTAACATACCGGCATTTGCAAGTTTTCCGGCCAGAAGTTTGAGAGCTTTCCCTTCCGTGACCACGACAAAGGACCAGGGTTGTTTATTGACGGCTGATGGCGCCGCCATCCCTGCCCGAAGAATTTTAATCAGGTCGTCTTTGCTCACGGCCTGACCTGTAAAATTCCTCACACTTTTTCGGCTGTGAATGACCGTAAATGCGTCAGGTACGTTCACCGTTTCCGCATATGCGCCAGAGAAGGGTGTTATGAAAATTGTCACCAACAAGCTGAAGATCAAAATTTTCATGTTTTTCATGGTGTATTCCTCCTCGATTTTTAGTCATTAAATTTGTTCGACTATGGTTCTCCAATGGCTCCGAAATTCTCCGTGAGCTGCCAGTATCTTCCCGGAGAGAACCTGGAAATCACCCTCCTTCATACATGTTCCTTTCGTGTCGCATACTCCGCACGCGCTGCAGGACTCTCTATGTAATATGCACAGATCTACCAGTTCTAACTTGGCCCCTTTCGATTTTGCCCCCTTCAGAACGGCCTTGACCAACTTCAGTGTCCCACTTTTAGAGCCCTTTTGGCTGGCGTTTATACCCAGTATTTTCATCTTTCTCTCCTCCAAATGATTTGGAGTATGTGCAGACTGTATAAAGGAATAAGGAAAGTCATATGTATGCTATAAAATGGTTGAGTTATAAGTCAATAGTAAAGTAAGATCAAGTGAGATTAGAGGTCGAAATAATCAAACTCTTTTTGTCGGAGGGGCTATGATGCAGAAAGTATCAAACGTTAAAGATATGGTTACCTATCAGGATGGTTCCATCGTCAGCAAGGAAATCATAAAGAAACCGACGGGGACAGTAACAATATTCGCCTTNGATCNGGATCAGGGATTGAGCGAACATACCGCGCCCTTTGATGCCATGGTCTACGTCCTGGATGGTGAGGCAGAGATNNTCATATCCGGGGAAGCGCATCAACTAAGAAAAGGGGAAATGATCATTATGCCTGGCGGGAAACCTCACGCACTGAGGGCGGTAAAGAGATTCAAGATGATGTTGGTAATGGTAAAGTCCTGATTAAAAATCGGTTACAGAGAGTGGTTCCGTTCGTGAAAAATTTTTGAGATGCTCAGACGCTGAATCGGATGCTGAGAATATCACCGTCCCGGACGATGTAATCTTTTCCTTCCAACCGAAAGTAGCCCTTTTCCCGCACCTTCTTTTCCGATCCGCATGTGATGAGTTCGTTATAGGTAAAGCACTCCGCACGGATAAATCCCCGTGCCAGATCGGTATGGATGGCCCCGGCCGCATTTACTGCCGTATCTCCCCCGTGAATACCCCACGCCCGCACTTCATCTTCACCGACGGTGAAAAAGCTCACGTATCCGAGCGTCCTGTATGCAAATTGCGTCAGTCTCTCCCTTGCCGACTTTCCGATGCCCATATCTTCCATAAAGATTTCTGCTTCTTCTTCGTTGAGGCGGGATAATTCCATCTCAAAGCGGCCGGCAAATTCGATGACATTGTACTGCCTTTCTATTCTCGTGATCAAATCCTTATTGTGTCCGAAAACCGCTTCGTCCGAATTCAGAATAACCAGGAACTGTTTTTTCGTGAGAAATTGAAAACCGCGTATTGTTTTCTCTTCATCTTCATCAAGATTGAGGTCACGGATGGGGTTATTGTTGTTAAGGTGCTCCGCAATTTTTCTGAGGGATTTTTCTTCCAGTGCGAGCAAATTTGTTTTTTGCCCCCGTTTTTGGAACCATGCGATTTTCTCCAGCCTGTTTTCCACGAGGATGAGGTCGGCAAGAAGAAGCTCCATACTGATTTCGTTGATGTCGCGAAGCGGTGTAGGGTCTCCAGCCAGGTCATCGTGGAAATTACGCACAACCAGGGATAGAGCATCGGTGCTTTTAATCCATCCCGTGGAGTTTCCTGTAAAGAAACCATTTTTTGCAGAGCCTTCCTTAAGGCAAGGGAAATCGATCACTTCAATCGTGGCGCCGGTGGTTTTCTTCGGTTTATACATGTCGGTGAGGCTATAAAGCCGGTCGTCATCCACTGAAACGACGGCCACATTGGATTCCGCCTTTGCGTCGGAGTATGCGGTGACGTTTGCATCCATTTTCGTAAGCGCATTAAAAATTGTCGTCTTCCCGGAATTGGGCAAGCCGATCAGTCCGATTTTCATATGAGTCATTCTCTTTCTTTATACAGAATCTTTCACAAAGGTTGGACACATATGACTTTAAAGAGTATTTGTCAAGGAATTATTACTGCGGCAAGTCAATAACAGCGGTTGTTATCCTGATGATTGGGGGAATTGAAGCTCTCCGCAGTAAACGGCGGAGATTCTTCGATCCATAAGGAATAATAATGTTACCCATTCAAAACGTCTCATGCTCACCCACATGAGCACAGACATGCGTGCTAAGGCACAAAAATTGCTTGTGAATCTGCTGAAGATGGGAAAGCTGTGAAGGTTTAAAACGGAACATAGTCAAAAATGTGTTCCATGCCTCCCTTTGGATGCTTGAACATGTTCTCAGAACCATGCCCAATGCCGGGGACGATAACAATTCTCTGATAGCGGCTTATGTCATCG
>Ga0031656_10000756_pt1 | contig 11666 bp, 10 predicted proteins | sample FrelakmetDIP11DI_FD_55080 | JGI IMG/M metagenome (GOLD analysis project Ga0031656, IMG submission 55080) | Freshwater lake sediment microbial communities from the University of Notre Dame, USA, for methane emissions studies - DIP11 DI | ecosystem: Environmental > Aquatic > Freshwater > Lake >... | reverse complement strand
GGGCTCGCCGAGTTCGTCCCACCGACGACGCTGGTCGTCAACGTGGCGGCGCTGCGCCGCGGGCGCGACTGGATCGACCGGGCGCGCCGCGGCGACGAGCCCGCGCGCGCGCCGGTTGCCGCGCCCACGGCGCAGGCCGGCACCGAAGTGCGGCTCGAGATCACGCGCGCGTGGTGCAAGAGCTGCGACATCTGCGTCAAGCTCTGCCCCGAGCGCTGCCTGCGCCTCGACGACGACCGCATCGTCGAACTGGCCGATCCCGCCAAGTGCACCGGCTGCCGGTTGTGCGAGTGGCTGTGCCCCGACTTCGCGATCCGGGTTCACCTCGAACCGCGCCCCGAGGCCGCCACCGGCGAAGCCGCTGGCGCCGCGGCGGGAGCGCGCGCGTGAACGCGCCCGAGGTCGGCGCCGTCCGCGGAGCCACGACGCCGCCGCGCCTGCTCTCGGGCAACCACGCGGCCGCGCTCGGCGCGCTGGCGGCCGGGTGCCGCTTCTTCGCCGGCTACCCGATCACGCCGTCGTCGGAAGTGGCCGAGCGCATGGCGCGGCTGCTGCCGCCGGTCGGCGGCGTCTTCGTGCAGATGGAAGACGAGATCGCGTCGATGGCGGCCGTGATCGGCGCCTCGATGGGCGGCGTGAAGGCGATGACGGCGACCAGCGGGCCGGGCTTCTCGCTGAAGCTGGAGAACCTGGGCTACGCCGCCGCCGCGGAAATTCCATGCGTGATCGTCGACGTGATGCGCGGCGGCCCGTCGACCGGCATGCCGACGCGTCCCGCGCAGGGCGACCTGATGCAGTCGCGCTGGGGCAGCCACGGCGACTATCCGGTCATCGTGGTCACGCCCGCGTCGGTGCGCGAAGTGCACGACGAAACGGTGCGCGCGTTCGCGCTGTCCGAGTCCCTGCGCACGCCGGTCGTCGTTCTGTACGACCAGGCGATCGCGCAGCTGACCGAGACGGTCGAACTGCCGGCGGCCGACACCATCCGCGGCGTCGAGCGGCGCTGGGCCGAGTGCGCGCCCGGCGACTTCCAGCCTTACGCGGCCGGCGACGACCAGGTGCCGCCGATGGCGCGCCCCGGTGATGGCTACCGCACCCACACCACCGGGCTCACGCACGCCGAGAGCGGGTTCCCGACGCAGGCCCCGGCGGTCGTCGAACGCAACCAGACGCGCCTCCTCACAAAGCTGCAGAAGAACCGGGCGCGCATCGAGTCGTTCGAGGCCGAGCACACCGACGATGCCGAGGTGCTGGTCGTGGCCATCGGCATCAGCGCGCGCGCCGCGAAGCGCGCCGTGGCGGCCGTGCGCGCGCGCGGCATTCCGGCAGGACTGTTCCGCCCGATCACCCTGTGGCCGTTCCCGGAGGATGCCCTGCGGGCGGCCGCCGCCCGCGCTCGCGTGGTGCTTGTGCCGGAACTGAACGCCGGGCAGCTCGTGCTCGAAGTCGAGCGCTTGCTGCGTGGCCACCGCGTGGTCGGCCTGAACCGCTACGACGGCGAGCCCATCGCGCCGGCGCAGATCGAGGCGCGCATCGGGCAACTGGCGCAGGAGGCCAGATGATGTTCGACACTGCGGCGGACTTCGACGTCCGCCGGTACCTGCGGCCCGAGCGCATGCCGCACCACCTGTGCCCCGGCTGCGGGCACGGCATCGCGCTGCGCGCGCTGCTGTGGGCGATCGACGACGAGGGCATCGCCAAGGACCGGCTCGCCGTGGTCTCCGGCATCGGTTGCGCCGGCCGGCTGTCCGCGAACATCGACGCGAACACCTTCCACGTCACGCACGGCCGTCCGCTCGCGTTCGCCACCGGTCTTGCGCTGGCGCGGCCCGACCTGCACGTGATCGTGATCACCGGCGACGGCGACTGCCTCGCAATCGGCGGCAATCACCTGATCCACGCCTGCCGCCGCAACCTGAAGCTGACGTGCCTGATGCTGAACAACGAGACCTACGGCATGACCGGCGGGCAGGTCTCGCCCACCACGTCCGAGAGCATGCTGACCACCACGACTCCGCTCGGCAACGCGGAACCCGCGTTCGATGCGTGCGCGCTGGCGGCCGCGGCGGGCGCGGGGTTCGTCGGGCGCGAGGTCACGCATCACGTGCCCAAGCTGAAGGAACTCGTGCGCCAGGGGCTGCGGCATCCGGGCTTCGCCTTCATCGAGGTGCTGTCCGACTGCACCGAGATCTTCGGCCGCAAGAACGAGCTGGGCTCGTCGCCGGAGATGGTGATGCGCCAGAAGAGCGGGATCCGTCCGGACGCCTACCGCGACACGGTGGACACGCCGTTCCGCTCGACCGAGCTGCGCACGGGCGTGCTGGCCACCAACGCGCGCGCCGAGTACGGCGCGGCCTACCGCGCGGCGTGCGCCGGGACCGCCGTCAACGCCGGCCAGCGGGGCGCCACGTGAAGCCGGCGCGCCTTCCTGGCGGACGGCTGGAGCTGCGCATCGCCGGCACCGGCGGGCAAGGCCTGCTGCTCGCCGGCCGGATCCTGGCCGATGCACTGATGGCCGGTGGCCGGCACGTCGCGCAATCGCAGACCTACGAACCCACGTCCCGCGGCGGCTACTGCAACGCCGACCTCGTGGTGGCGGACGGCGACATCGACTACCCGCTCGCCACCGCGCTCGACGCGCTGGTGCTGCTCGACCGGCTGGCGGTCGCGCCCTCGTGGCCGCTGCTGAAGCCGGGCGCCCTCGTCATCGCCGACACCCGGCTGTGCCCGGAACTCCCGGATCTGCCCGCCGCGGACGTGCGCGCGCTGCACCTGCCGCTGACGCGCACCGCGATCGAACTGGGCAGCGAGCGGGTGGCCAACATCGTCGCGCTCGGCGCGCTGGCGGCGCTCACGAACCTGTGCGACCTCGACGCGCTCGCGCACAAGGTGCGCGTGGAGGCGCCGCGCAGCCTGGTGCACCTGAACCTCGACGCGCTGGGCGCCGGCATCGGGATGGCCGGTCAACCGCTGACCGCAAGTTAGGTTCCAGCCACCCCGCGCGCCGCCGTCAGGCGGCCGGCGTCACGCGCTGCATCCACTCCGCGAGTTCGCGCGCACCGGCGTCACCGTCGCGCATCGCGCGCATCACGCCTGCTCGATCGGCCTCCGAGCGGTTCTGGCTCAGCTTGAACTTGACGTCGAGCCGCGCAACGGCGAGTTCGAAGGCGACGATGCCGCCTTTCATCTTCTCTCGCCACTCGACGTCGAGTTCGTCCCAGCGCTTGCGGTACGGAACGTCGTGCACGTCGATCAGCGCCTTCAGCACGCGTTCCTTCGCCTCGGCGTCGTGCCACAAAGTCACCACGCAGGCGGCGTGCACCACCGCGTAGTTCCAGGTCGGTACCGCCTGTTCGGCCTCGTAGCAGGACGGCGACACATAGGCGTCGCCGCCGNGGAAGATCGCGAGCACGCGGTCGCCGTCCTTCCATTGCTTCCACTGGGGATTGGGCTTCGCGAGGTGGCCGTGCAGCACCATCNCTTCGCCGCGCACGTCGGCAACGAGCGGCGCGTGGGAAACCATCGGCTCGCTGCCGTCCGCCGCGCTGACGATCGTCGCCAGCGGGTGCCGGCGCATCAGTTCCAGCGCGAGGTCGCGCTCGCCCACCGCGAAGTGCGGCGGCTGGTAGAGCATCAGCCGAGNCCCGCGCCTTCCGGCAGNCCGAGCATCAGGTTCAGGTTCTGGACGGCGGCGCCGCTGGCNCCCTTGCCGAGGTTGTCGAGNCGCGCGATGACGATCGCCTGCTGCCGGGCGTCGTTGGCGAAGACGAAGACTTCGAGGCGGTTGGTGCCGTTCAGGTTCTCCGGTTCGAGGAACGCGCCGTCGCGCAGCGCCGCGGTGTCGTTCAGCGGCCGCACGGAGACGAACGGCTCGCCGGCGTAGTGCTCCACGTACGCGGCGTGCAGCCGCGCTCCCGTCGGGCCGCCGGGCAACTGCGACGCCTGCAACGGCACCGACACGAGCATCCCGCGCCGGAAGTACCCGACCGACGGACTGAACACCGGGGGAAGGTCGAGCAGGCCGTGCGTCTGCATCTCGGGCAGGTGCTTGTGCTTCATGTCGAGACCGTACGCGCCGAACTGCTGGGGCCGCGCGCCTGTCGCCTGCTCGTACTGCTCGATCATCTTGCGGCCGCCGCCGGAGTAGCCGGACACCGCGTGCACCGTCGCCGGGAAGCCGGCCGGCACGATCCCGCGCTCGCGCAGCGGACGCACGACCGCGAGGAAGCCGGTCGGGTAGCACCCGGGGTTCGACACGCGCTTCGCCGCGGCGATCGTCGCGCGCTGCGTCTTCGTCAGTTCCGGAAAGCCGTACACCCACCCCGCCGCCGTGCGGTGCGCGCTGCTCGCGTCGACCACGCGCGTGCGCGGGTTGTCGATCATCGTGACCGTCTCGCGCGCCGCATCGTCGGGCAGGCACAGGACGACCGCGTCGACCTGGTTGATCACCGCGCGTTTCGCCGCGGCGTCCTTGCGCTGCTCGGCCGGCAGGCTCACGACCTGGACGTCGCTGCGTGCCGCGAGCCGCTCGCGGATCTCGAGCCCGGTGGTGCCGTGTTCGCCATCGATGAAGATCGTCGGTTTCGCCATGGGTGTCCTCACGCGCTGGCCAGGTCGGCCTGGGTCGTGAAAGCGTCTGCAAAGAACTGGTCTTCGGGCAGGCCACACTGTGCCGCGAAATCGCGTCGCGCGGCGTCGATCATCGCCGGCGCGCCGCAGGCATAGACCTGGTGGCCCGACAGGTCGGGCAGGTCCTCGATCACCGCCTGGTGGACGAAGCCCGTGCGGCCGGTCCACGCATCCTCCGCCGTCGGCTCGGACAGCACCGGCACGTAGCGGAAGTTCGGCTGCCCGGCCGCCCATTGAGCGGGCAACGCGTCCATGTAGAGGTCAGCGCGCGAACGCGCGCCCCAGTACAGCCGCACCTCGCGCGCGGGCTTGCCGCTCTCGTCGACGTTGATCCGCTCGTGGAAGATGTGTTCGGCGATCGCCTTGATCGGCGCGAAGCCGGTGCCGCCCGCCAGCAGCACGATCGGCCGCGCGTTGTCCTCGCGCAGGAAGAACGTGCCGAGCGGCGCCTCGATGCGGAGGATGTCGCGTTCCTTGACCGGCGGCTCGACGACGCCGAACAGCCGGTCGGTGAACGCGCCGCCCGGCGTGTGCCGGATGTGCAGCTGGATCAGTTCGTCGGCGTGAGGCGCGGTCGCCATCGAGTACTGGCGCCGCGCTCCGTCCTTCAGGATGAAGTCCATGTACTGCCCGGCGCGGAACTGCAGGCGCTCGCTGGCGGGCAGCTGCACCGAGACGATCGCGACGTCCGGCGTCACGCGGTCGATCTTCGCGATGCGAGCCGGCATCTTGCGGATCGGGATGTCGCCGAAGCCTGTCAGCTCGCGCGCCTCGATCACGAGGTCCGACTGCGGGATCGCCGAGCAGACGAGCGTGTAGCCCTTGGCTTCGTCCGCGTCGGACAGCGCCGATGCGGAGTGCGGCTTGTGCGCCAGCGTTCCCTCGATCAGCCTGCTGCGGCAGGTTCCGCACGCGCCGTTCTTGCACCCATAGGGCAGCCCGACGCCGTTGCGCAGCGCGGCGGCCAGCACGGTTTCATCGCCCTCGGTGGCGAAGGTGCGCCCGCTCGGGCGGATGGTGACGGTGAAGCCCATAGAATCAGGTCATGGATGTGAACGGCCCGCGTCGACGGACTCATCGCGCCGTGCCATCGGGAAGCTCGGTCGGCCGCGCCTGCTGATCGTCGGCTGCGGCGACATCGGCCTGCGGATTGTCGCACGGCTGAATCGGCGCTTCCGCGTCGTCGCGCTGACGTCGAGCCCGCAGCGCGTGCCGCTATTGCGCGCCGCAGGAGCGCTTCCGGTCATCGGCAACCTCGACGACCGCACGACGCTCGGACGGCTGCGCGCCTTCGGTTCGCGCGTTATCCACCTCGCGCCTCCACCCGAGTCCGGCGACGGCGATCGCCGCACGGCCCGCCTCGTGAGCGCGCTCGGACGACGCGACGGCGACCTGACCGTCTACATCAGCACGACCGGCGTGTACGGTGACCATCGCGGCGCGTGGATCGACGAAACCGCGCGGCTGGCCACGACCGAGCCGCGCAGCCTGCGCCGGATCGACGCGGAGCGACTGATGCGGCGCCGCCGCCACGCGCACGTGCTGCGCGTGCCGGGCATCTACGCGCACGACCGCCTGCCGCTGGCCCGCCTGCAGCAGAAGCTGCCCGCGCTCGCGCCCGACGACGACGTCTACACGAGCCACATCCACGCCGACGACCTCGCGCGGATCGCCATCGTGGCGCTGTTGCGCGGCCAGCCGTGCCGGGTGACGAACACGGTCGACGACGGCGGGCTGAAGATGGGCGAGTACTTCGACCTCGTCGCCGACCGCTTCGGCCTCGCGCGTCCGCCGCGCCTGCCGCGCGAGGAACTGAAACGCGCGGTGTCGCCGATGATGTACTCGTTCATGTCCGCGTCGCGGCGCATCCGCAACGCGCGGCTGAAGCGTGAACTGCGTGTCCGTCTGGTGTTCCCGACCGTGCGCGATGCGCTCGCGAGGATCCCCGCGCCGTCGCGCTGAGCCGACCGGCAGCGCGGCTGTGCTAGGGTGAATTCGAACCGGTCCATCCCGGGTCGCCGCGTGAAGGGAGTCGCGTCGCGATCCCCGCCTTCAGGAGAACGACGCGATGAACGCGCCCACCAAGTACGTCCTCGATGAGTCCCGCCTGCCGCGCGCCTGGTACAACATCCAGGCCGACCTGCCGCGCGCGCTGCCGCCCGTGCTGCACCCGGGAACGCTGAAGCCGATCGGACCGGCGGACCTCGCGCCGCTGTTCCCGATGGACCTGATCCTGCAGGAAGTGAGCACCGAGCGCGAGATCGAGATTCCCGAGCCGGTGCGCGACATCTATCGCCTGTGGCGACCGTCGCCGCTGTATCGCGCACACCGGCTCGAGCAGGCGCTCGGCACCCCGGCGCGCATCTTCTACAAGTACGAGGGCGTCAGCCCCGCGGGCAGCCACAAGCCGAACACGGCCGTGCCGCAGGCGTTCTACAACGCGCAGGCGGGCGTGAANCGNCTCACGACCGAGACCGGCGCCGGGCAGTGGGGAACGTCGCTCGCNTTCGCGGGCTCGATCTTCGGGCTCGAGGTGCTGGTGTTCCAGGTGCGCGTCTCGTACGACCAGAAGCCGTACCGGCGCGCGGTGATGGAAACCTACGGCGCGCGCTGCATCGCGTCGCCGTCGAACGAAACCGAATACGGCCGGCGCGTGCTCGCGCAGCGGCCTGATCACCCGGGCAGCCTCGGCATCGCGATCTCGGAAGCCGTCGAACTCGCCGTGCAGCGCGACGACACGAAGTACGCGCTCGGATCGGTGCTCAACCACGTCTTGATGCACCAGACCGTCATCGGGCTGGAGTCGATGGAACAGATGCGGATGGCCGATGCCTGGCCCGATGTCGTCGTCGGCTGCACCGGCGGCGGCTCGAACTTCGCCGGCATCGCCTTTCCGTTCATCGGCGACGGCCTGCGCGGCGGCGCGANACCTCGCATCGTCGCCGTCGAGCCGGCCGCGTGCCCGTCGCTCACCCGCGGCCGCTATGCGTACGACTTCGGCGACACCGGCCACNTGACGCCGCTCACCAAGATGCACACGCTCGGNTCGAGCTTCACGCCGCCGGGCTTCCACGCCGGTGGGCTGCGCTACCACGGCATGGCGCCGCTCGTGTCGCACCTGAGGCAGCTCGGCCTGATCGAGGCCACCGCCTACACGCAGAACGAGTGCTTCGCCGCCGGCGTGCTGTTCGCGCGCGCCGAAGGCATCGTGCCCGCGCCCGAAGCCAATCACGCGGTGAAGGGCGCGATCGAGGAGGCGCTGCGCTGCAAGCGCGAGGGACGCACCGAGACGATCCTTTTCAACCTGTGCGGCCACGGTCACTTCGACATGAGTTCGTACCAGAAGTACTTCGCCGGCGANCTGACGGACGAGAGCTACGACGAGAAGGAACTCGCGATGGCGCTNGCNGGNNTGCCGAGCGTGCCGGAACCCGCGTGAGGCTCGGGGGCGACTCGCAGGCGATCCCTGACGATCGCCGGGGGCGATCGGGGCGCGCCGGCGAACGCGGCCCGCGAAGCCGGCGCCGGCCCTACCCGAACAGCCCGCCGACCTTCGTTCCCGCCAACCGGTTGATCGCGACGAGGCTGATCGCCGCGACGACGATCATGATGAAGCCGAGCGCGGCCGCCTCGTTCTGCGATCCGGCGATGTAGAAGGTGAAGATGCCGAACGGGATCGTCTCCCAGCCGCCGAGGGTCAGGAAGACGACCGCCGAGGCCTCCTGCAGCGACGTGATGAACGAGAACAGCGCGCCGACGAGGATGCCCTTCCAGACCAGCGGCACGGTGACGTCGCGGAAGGTGCGCAGCTTGGTCGCGCCGACGTTCTCCGCCGCCTCCTCCATCGACTTGTGCACGAGCAGCAGCGACGAGTGGCTGCCGCGGATGGTGTACGGCAGCCGCCGCACGGCGAGCACCAGCGGAATGATGATCCAGATGCTCGTGAGCGGGATCCCGATCAGCGGCAGCGGGATGTGGAAGGCGCGGATGTAGGCGATGCCGATCGCCGTGCCCGGGATCGCGAGGATCAGCGTGATCAGCGCGTCCATCGTGGCGTTGCCGGGCGCCTTGGTGCGGGCGAGGATCCACGCTATCGGCACGCCGACCACGAGGCAGATCAGGACGGCGAGCCCGCAGTACAGGAACGAGTTCAGGATGAACTTCGGCGTCTCTATGCTCACNCGCGTGAAGAACGCCGTGGTGTACTCGACCGGCAACGGCGTGAGCGACCAGCCCCGGCCGAACGCGGCGAGCGTGACGCCGATGTGCGGAAGGAACGAGANGAACATCAGCGACGACAGGAAGCCCACCGTCAGCCACTGCCGGCCCGGCGACAGGCGGCGCCGCTCGACCTTGCTGTAAGCGAGCGAGCTGTAGTCCTTGATGGNGACGTANTGCCGGGCGGCNACCACGAAGACGATCGCCAGCAGCACCAGCAGCGCCGAGATGACGATGCCCATCCGGAACAGCCGCCGGTCGATGAACTGGACGATGTTCAGGTAGGCCTGCGGGGCGAGCAGGTCCTGGACCCCGAGCACCAGCGGCGTGATGAAGTCGGCGAAGGTCCAGATGAACACCAGCAGCGCGCCCGACACGTAGCCGGGCGTGGTGAGCGGCAGCGTGATGTCGCGGAAGCGGCGCCAGCCGTTCGCCCCCATGCCCTGCGCGGCCTCCTCGAGCGCCGGATCGACCTTGGTGAGCGCGTCGAGGATCGACAGCGTGATCATCGGGAACAGGTGCAGCGTCTGGACCAGCAGCACTCCCTGCAGGCCGTACATGAAGTTGATCGGCGCATCCAGGCCGAAGTACTCCCGCAGCACCACGTTGACCGTTCCGGCGCGGCCGAGGATGAACACGAAGCCGAGCACGCCGACCAGCGGCGGCATGATCAGCGGCAGCATCGTCAGGTACGAGAACAGGTTGCGCCCAGGGAACTCGTAGCGCATCAGCAGCAGCGCCACCGAGATGCCGAGCACCGAGGTGGTGATCACCACGAGCACGCCGAGCAGCATCGACTTCCAGAGCGAGCGCAGGTAGTAGCGGTCGGTGAAGAAGTCGATGAAGTTGGCGACCGTGAAGCCGCCGGCGTCGGTCGTGAACGCGTCGTAGAAGATGCGCGTCAGCGGATACAGCACGAACAGCAGCAGGAAGGCCCAGATCGCCGCCCAGCCCGCGAGAGCCATCGGCTTCACCCGCGGGATCCGCAGCGACGGCAGGCTGACGGCGGCCATCGATCCCTCAGCCCGCGGCGATGGCGATGGTGACCCCGGCGGAGAACGCGATTCCGACGTGGGCGCCCATGGCCAGCGGCACGTGGTGCCACGGGTCGCGGATGTCGACCTTGAACACGATGCCCTGGCCGAGGTCGACGTCGTAGCGCAGCGTGTTGCCGAGGTAGGCGGCGAACGCGATCTGNCCCGAAGCGACGTTCGTCGACGCGCCGCCGGGCCCGTCGAGATCGACGTTCTCGGGCCGGATGCACAGCACGCAGCCGCTGCCCACGGCCGGCGTGCCCGTGCAGCAGGCCGACCACTCGCCCAGCGCCGTGCGCGCGCGCAACTGCCCGCCGGCGGCATCGACCGCGGTGACCGTGCCCTGGATCTGGTTGTTGATGCCGATGAAGTCGGCGACGAAGAGCGTCACGGGACGCTCGTACAGCGACTTCGGCGGCCCGATCTCGAGCAGGCGGCCCTTGTCGAAGACGGCGATGCGGTCCGACAGCGTCAGCGCCTCTTCCTGGTCGTGCGTGACGTAGATCGTCGTGATGCCGAGTTCCTTCTGCAGCTTGCGGATCTCCGCGCGCACCTGGATGCGGATCTTGGCGTCGAGGTTGGACAGCGGCTCGTCGAGCAGCAGGATCTCGGGGTTGAGCACCAGCGCGCGCGCGAGCGCGACGCGCTGCTGCTGTCCGCCCGACAGCTGCCCCGGGTAGCGCTGGTCCAGCCCGCCGAGCTTGACCTTCTCAAGGACGGCCTGCACGCGCTGCGCGATCTCGGCGCCGGTCACCTTGCGCAGTTTCAGTCCGTAGCCGACGTTGTCCCTGACCGTCATGTGCGGCCACAGCGCGTAGTTCTGGAACACCATGCCGATGCCGCGCTCGTGCGGCGGCACCTCGTTCACGCGGCGATCGTCGAAGCGGATCTCGCCGTCGTCCGGGGAGTAGAAGCCCGCGATCAGCCGCAGCAGCGTGGTCTTGCCGCAGCCCGACGGCCCGAGGAGGGTGAAGAGCTCCCCCTCCTCGACCGTCAGCGTGACGTCGTTGGCCGCCGCCATCGCGCCGAAGCGCTTGGTGACGTTCTGCACGGCGATGCGCACGGCGTGCCTCCTCGATCGCTCCCGCGGGCTGCGCCCCGTCCGGGATCAGCTCAGTACTTCTTCTTCAGCTGCTCCCAGACCGCCTCGATGTCGCGGCGGAACTGCTCGTTGACCTGGGTGTAACGGGCCTGCGCCTTGTCGTCGTCGTAGATGTTCTTCACTTCGCGGTCGAAGTACGAGCGCACGCCGCCGGTGAACTCGACCGCCTTCTCGGCGTCCGACCCGGGCGCGCCCTGCACGCGATACTTCGGCGTCAGCGGGAACAGGCCCCGCTCCATGAAGATGCGCTGCCCGCGCTCGGTCAGCAGGAACTCGATGAAGGCCTGCGCGGCGCGCGGGTGCTTGCAGCCGGCCAGCACGGCCATCGGCTCGGGCGTGATCCACGCGGTGGGCGGCGCCACGTACTTGATGTCGTACCCGGCGAGGCGCTCCTCGAAAGCCATGTAGCTCGGCACCGCGAAGCCGGCCGCGAACTCGCCCTTGGCGACCACGGACGGGACGTCGCGGCTGCGCGCGGTGAACAGCCCCGTGTTGGCGGCGAGCCGCTGCAGCCACTCCCAGCCCTTGTCATCGCCGTGCAGCTGCAGGATCACCTCGTACGTCGCGTGGCTGCTCGACGATCGCGTCGGGGCGCACTGCACGACATTGCCCTTGAGCTTCGGATTCAGCAGGTCGTCCCAGTCCTTCGGCTCGGGCACGCCGAGGCGCTTCAGCAGCGTCGG
>Ga0031656_10000755_pt1 | contig 11675 bp, 10 predicted proteins | sample FrelakmetDIP11DI_FD_55080 | JGI IMG/M metagenome (GOLD analysis project Ga0031656, IMG submission 55080) | Freshwater lake sediment microbial communities from the University of Notre Dame, USA, for methane emissions studies - DIP11 DI | ecosystem: Environmental > Aquatic > Freshwater > Lake >... | reverse complement strand
CGGCGTTGCGTCCATGTCGCCCCAGCGCAGTGGCACCTCGAGGACGAAGTCCTTCATGCGCTCACCTGGCTACGTCACCGACAGCCCGTCGTCGGCGGTCAGCACCGCCCCGTTGATGAACTGCGACTCGTCCGCGACCATCAGCAGCAGCGCGCCGTCGAGGTCCTCGGGGCGGCCGATGCGCTTGCGCGGCAGCATCTGCATGAGCTTGTGCCCGGCCTCGGTGTCCCAGTGCGCGTCGTTGATCTCGGTGCGGATGTAGCCGGGGCACAGCGCGTTGACGTTGATGCCGTAGCGCCCCCACTCGAGCGCCTGGGCCCGGGTCATCTGGATCACGGCCGCCTTGCTGATGCAGTAGACGCCGATCTGCGGCAGCACCTGGAGGCCGGCGACCGAGGCGATGTTGACGATGCGGCCGCGGAAGTCGGTCTGGCCCTTGGCCCGCACGATCATCCGGCGCGCCACCTCGCTGGCGACGAAGAAAGCGCCCTTCAGGTTGGTGTTGAGGACGTAGTCGAAATCCACCGGGGTCACGTCGACCAGCCGCTGGGTGGTCGACACGCCGGAGTTGTTCACGAGGATGTCGATCGGCCCCACCTCGCGTTCGGTCCGGTCGACCGCTTCCCGGATCGAGTCCTGGTCGGTCACGTCCAGCGCCACGACATGGGCCGCGCCGCCCGCGGCTTCGATCTCCGCGCGCAAGTCCTTCAGCCGCTCGACTCGGCGCGCCGCGAGCACGGTCAGGGCGCCGTTGGAGGCCAGGACCCGCGCGAAGCGCGAACCCAGGCCGCTGCTCGCGCCGGTGACCAGCGCCACTTTTTCCTTCAGATTCGTTCGCATTGCCGCTGCTCCAATCTTCCGAGGCGATGATCGCACAGTCGATTGCGGCCTCTAGACGATCTCCGGGACAATCCGGGCGGAACGAGGCACAACGAGGAGCGTCATGGCGGACAGCCAGCAGGTCGAGCGCGAAGCGATGGAGTACGACGTGGTCGTGGTCGGCGGCGGCCCGGCCGGACTCGCCGCCGCGATCCGCACGAAGCAGCGGGCGGCCGAAGCCGGCTGCGAGGTGTCGGTCTGCGTGCTCGAGAAGGGGTCGGAGATCGGCGCACACATCCTGTCGGGCGCCGTGATCGATCCGATCGCGCTGGACGAACTGTTCCCGAACTGGAGGGAACTGGGCGCGCCGCTGACGACGCAGGTGACCGAGGACCAGTTCTTCGTGTTCTCGGCAGGCGCGGCCACTGCCGTGCCGCACGCCGTCGTGCCGGCCGCGCTGACCAACTCCGGCGGCTTCTACACCGGCAGCCTCGGCAACCTGGTCCGCTGGATGGGCCAGCAGGCCGAGGGCCTCGGCATCGAGATCTTCCCCGGCTTCGCGGCCGGCGAGGTCCTGTACGACGAGAACGGCGCGGTCAGGGGCGTGGCCACCGGCAACATGGGCATCGGCAAGGACGGCCAGCCCACCGGCAATTTCCAGCCCGGCGTCGAACTGCACGGCAAGTACACGATGTTCGCCGAAGGCGCGCGCGGCCACCTCGGCAAGCAGGTGATCGCGAAGTTCAGGCTCGATGCGGGCCGCGACCCGCAGACGTGGGGCATCGGCATCAAGGAAATCTGGGAAGTCCAGCCGGACAGGTTCAAGGCGGGGCGCGTGGTGCACAGCATCGGCTGGCCGCTCGAGCCGGACACCTACGGCGGCGGCTGGATGTATCACTTCGGCGAAAACCTCGTGTCGGTGGGCCTCGTCGTCGGCCTCGGCTACAGCAATCCGTTCCTGTCGCCGTTCGAGGAGTTCCAGCGCTACAAGACCCATCCGCTGGTGCGCGCCACGCTCGAAGGCGGCAAGCGGCTCGAGTACGGTTCGCGCGCGATCAACGCGAGCGGACTGCAGTCGCTGCCGAAGCTCGTCTTCCCGGGAGGCGCGCTGGTCGGCTGCGACGCCGGCTTCCTCAACGCGCCGCGCATCAAGGGCAGCCACGCCGCGATCAAGAGCGGAATGCTGGCGGCCGACGCGGCGTTCGATGCGCTGGCCGCGGAGCGGAGCCGCGACGAACTCGCCGCGTACCCGCAGGCGTTCGAAGCGAGCTGGCTGCACGACGAGCTGCATCGCGCCCGCAACTTCAAGCCGCTGCTCGACAAGGGGCTCTACTGGGGCGGCTTCCTGTTCGGCCTCGACCAGATCGTGTTCCGCGGGAAGGCGCCGTGGACGCTGCACCGGAAGTTCGCCGACCACGAGAAGCTGAAGCCGGCGTCGCAGTGCCGGCCGATCGCCTATCCGAAGCCCGACGGCAAGCTCACGTTCGACCGGCCGTCGTCGGTGTACCTCGCGAACACGAACCACGAGGAGAACCAGCCGGCGCACCTGACNCTNAAGGACGGATCGGTGCCGACGTCGATCAACCTGCCGATCTATGCCGGCCCCGAGCAGCGCTACTGCCCCGCCGGCGTGTACGAGTTCNTGAAGGGCGACGACGGNCGCGANAAGCTGCAGATCAACTTCCAGAACTGCGTGCACTGCAAGACCTGCGACATCAAGGACCCGACGCAGAACATCGTCTGGGTCACGCCGGAAGGAGGCGGCGGGCCGAACTACACGAACATGTAGCGCGGCGCGACGCGCGCCGGGAAGCGGCGCGGGCCGGCCGACGGTTCAGCGTCCGGCCTCGGAGGCGGGGCGGCGCGGCCAGTCGCCGCGCAGCGTCTTCTCGAGCCAGAACGCCCCGACCATCGTCTTCACGTCGGTCACGGCACCGTCGCGCACCCACTCCAGCAACTGCCGCCACGGCGCCTCGAACACCTCGAGCGTTTCGCCGGCGTCCAGCGTGGCGTCGCCGTTTCGCTCGAGGTCCTCGGCGAGGAAGATCTCGATCTTCTCGTCGGAGTACGCGATCGCGTTGTGCAGGCCGCCGAGGTAGCTCCAGCGGCGCGCGGTGTAGCCGGTCTCCTCGAGGAGCTCGCGCCGCGCGCACTCGAACGGCGGTTCGCCCGCGTCGATCTTGCCGGCCGGGAACTCGACGATCGAACGGCCGAGCGGGTAGCGGAACTGGCGTTCGAGCAGCACGTGCTCGGCATCCAGCAACGGGATGATCATGACGGCGCCCGGATGGCGCAGGTACTCGCGCGTGCCCTGGTGTCCGTCGGCCGACCGCACCTGGTCGACGAAGAGCTTCAGGAACACGCCCTCGAACACCAGGCGGCTGTCGAGGGTGTGCTCGGCGAGCGGGTCGTCGGAATCGCTGCCCATGGTCTGCGCGCCTGCAGCAGGAACCGGCCGCCCTAGCCGCCCAGCGCGCGCTGCACGGCGTCGGCGCAGAGCTTCAGCAGGTACTGCGGCAGGATGCCGAGCACGAGCACCAGCGCGCCGTTGATCGACAGCGCGACGCGCATGTCCGTCGTCGCCACGATCGGCACCGTCGCGACCGCGCCCGCCGGTTCGTCGAAGTACATCGCCTTGACGACCCGAAGGTAGTAGACGGCGCCGATCACCGAGAACACGACCGCCAGCACGGCCAGCCACACCATGGCCGAGGTCACGCCGTCGACGAGCAGCGCCTGCAGCACGACGAACTTGGCGTAGAAGCCGACGGTCGGAGGAATGCCCGCCAGCGAGAACATCAGCAGCAGCATCACGAACGCATACCACGGGCTGCGGCGGTTCAGGCCCTTCAGGTCGGCGATCTCCTCCGCCTCGAAACCCTCGCGCGCCAGCAGCAGGATCACGCCGAAGGTGCCGAGCGTCGTCAGTGCGTAGGTGATCACGTAGAACATCGCTGCGCTGTAGGCGGTCGCCGTGGCGGCCGCATCGCCCTTCGTGACGCCCGAGAGCATCGCGAGCAGCATGAAGCCCATCTGCGCGATGGTCGAGTACGCCAGCATCCGCTTCAGGTTGGTCTGTGCGATCGCGGTGAGGTTGCCCAGCACCAGCGACGCGACGGCCAGCACGATCAGCATCTTCTGCCAGTCGACCGCGAGCGGCAGCAGGCCCTCGACGAGGATGCGATAGGCGACGGCGAAGATCGCGAGCTTCGGCGCGGAGCCGATCAGAAGGGTCACCGGCGTCGGCGCGCCGTGATAGACGTCGGGCACCCACATGTGGAAAGGCACCGCGCCGAGCTTGAACGCGAGGCCGGCGATGACGAAGACAAGGCCGAGCACCAGCGACAGGCGGCTGGCCACCTGCCCGGTCGCGACGCGGCGAGCCAGCTCGTTGATGTCGAGCGTGCCGCTGCCGCCGTACAGCATCGACATGCCGTACAGCAGGAAACCCGACGCGAGCGCGCCGAGCACGAAGTACTTCATCGCCGCCTCGCTCGCGCGCGCGTCGTCCCGCCGAAGCGCCACCAGCGCGTACAGCGACAGCGCCTGCAGCTCCAGCCCGAGGTAGATCACGAGCAGGTTGTTCGCCGAGATCATCAGCATGGTCCCGAGCAGCGCGAACAGCGTCAGCGTGAAGAGCTCGCCCTTCCACATGCCGCGGTCGCGCGCGTAGCCCTGCGCGTAGACCAGCATGAAGCCGACGGCNAGCACCGAGAAGAGCTTGAGCACGCTCGTCATCGGGTCGGCGACGTACATGCCGTTGAAGGCGTAGGTCAGCACGCGGTTGTCGAGGAAGAGCCACAGCACGGCGGCGACGGCGGCCAGCGCGGCCATCGACAGCGCGTACGTCACGTTGCGGCGCTCGTCCGGCACGTAGAGGTCCGCGATCAGGATCACGCACGCGGCGACCAGCAGGACGATCTCGGGCAGCGCGGCGAAGAGGTTCANAGTTGGCCATGGNCGGGTCTCGTCCTACCGGTCCATCTGCGCCGCCGTCGCGGCCGGGAGCTTGCTCTGCTGCGCGTGCTCGATCAGGTGCTTGACAGAGGCGTCCATCAGGTCCGTCACGGGTTTCGGATAGACGCCCATCCACAGCACGGCCGCAGCCAGCAGCAGCAGGATCAGGAACTCGCGCGCATTCACGTCGGTCAGCGCGGCGACGTTCTCGTTGGCCACCTCGCCGAACACGACCCGCTTGTACATCCAGAGCGAGTAGGCGGCGCCGAACACCAGCGTCGTGGCGGCCGCNGCGGCGATCCAGAAGTCGTGCTTGACGGCGCCGAGGATCACCATGAACTCGCCGACGAAGCCGCTGGTCGCCGGAAGNCCCGCGTTCGCCATGGCGAACAGCATGAAGAACGCCGCGAACTTCGGCATCGTGTTCACGACGCCGCCGTAGTCCGCGATCTGGCGCGTGTGCATGCGGTCGTACATCACGCCGATGCAGAAGAACATCGCGCCGGAGATGAACCCGTGCGAGATCATCTGCACGATCCCGCCCGCCATGCCCATCGGCTCGAAGATGAAGAAGCCGAGCGTCACGAAGCCCATGTGCGCGATCGAGGAGTACGCCACCAGCTTCTTCATGTCGGACTGCACCAGCGCGACGAGGCCGATGTAGACCACCGCGATCAGCGACAGCGCGATGATGAATCCGGCCAGGTGGTGCGAGGCGTCCGGCACGATGGGCAGCGAGAAGCGCAGGAAGCCGTAGGCCCCGAGCTTCAGCATGATGGCGGCCAGGACGATCGAGCCGCCGGTCGGCGCCTCCACGTGCGCGTCNGGCAGCCAGGTGTGCACCGGCCACATCGGCACCTTCACCGAGAAGGCGGCGAGGAACGCCAGGAACAGCAGGATCTGCGGCGTCATGCCGATCTTCGCCTGGTGCCAGTCGAGGATGCCGAACTGGCCGCCCGAGACGGTGTACAGGTAGACGAGCGCCACCAGCATCAACAGCGAGCCGGCGAGCGTGTACAGGAAGAACTTGAGCGCCGCGTAGACCCGGTTCGATCCGCCCCAGACGCCGATGATGATGTACATCGGGATCAGGGTCGCTTCGAAGAACACGTAGAACAGCAGGCCGTCGGCGGCGGCGAAGACGCCGATCATCAGGCCCGACAGGATCAGGAACGAGGCGTAGTACTGCGCCACCCGGCTCTCGATCACCTCCCAGCCCGCGAGCACCACGATCACCGTGATGAAGGCGGTCAGCAGCACGAACCAGACCGAGATGCCGTCGATGCCGAGGTGGTAGTGCGCGTTCAGCCGCTCGATCCAGACGGCTTTCTCGACGAACTGCAGTTCGTGCGTGGCCGCGTCGAAGCCCGTCCACAGCGGAATCGTCACGAGCAGGCCGAGCAGGCTGCCCGTGAGCGCGACCGTGCGGACGACGCCGGCGTTGCGGTCACGACCGGCCGCGAGGATCAGCCCGCCGAAGGCGATCGGTATCCAGATCGCCAGACTGAGCCAGGGAGTCGCGTTGCCCATTGTTCCTCTGCCTAGCGGGCAACACCCAGCGTGACGAACAGCGTGATCAGCACCAGCAGGCCGACGATCATGCCGGCCGCATAGGTGTAGATGTGTCCGGACTGAAGCAGCCGCGACGCGGCGGCAACCCAGCCGATCAGCCGCGCGGTTCCGTTCACGGCGACGCCGTCGATGAGCGCCATGTCACCGCCCTTCCAGAGGCCCATGCCGAGGCGGCGCGCGCCGCCGGCGAACACCACCTCGTAGATGCGGTCGAGGTAGTACTTGTTGTCGAGCAGGCGGTAGAGACCCCGGAACCGCGCCTGGATGAGCGCCGGGATGTCGGGCCGCTTCAGGTACAGGAACCACGCGAGGCCGACGCCGACGAGGTCGAGCCAGAACGGGGCGGTCATGAAGGCGTGCAGCGCCATCTCGGTCGCGCCGTGGAAGTGCGCCGCGAGTTCCTTCATCGCCGGGTGCCTCGCGGCGTCGACGAAGATCGCGCCGTCGAAGTAGTCGCCGAACAGCATGCCGCCGATCGCGACGAAGCCGATGACCACCGACGGGATCGCGAGCAGCACCAGCGGCACGGTGATCACCGCCGGAGACTCGCGCGGCTCGCCGTGGTGGCTGTCGTCGTGCCCGTGGCGGTGGCCGTGATCGCCGCCGTGGCCCCACCGCGGCTTGCCGTGGAACACGAGGAAGAACATCCGGAACGAGTAGAAGGCGGTGATCACCACGCCGACCAGCAGCGCCCAGTACGCGAACGTCGCGCCCGCATGGCCGGCCTTCGCCGACGCCTCGACCGCGAGGATGATCGCGTCCTTGGAGTAGAAGCCGGCGAAGAACGGGGTGCCGATCAGCGCCAGCGAGCCGATCAGCGAGGTGATCCAGGTGACCGGCATCTTCCGCCACAGGCCGCCCATCCGGCGGATGTCCTGCTCGTGATGCATGCCGATGATCACCGAGCCCGCGGCGAGGAACAGCAGCGCCTTGAAGAAGGCGTGCGTCATCAGGTGGAAGATGCCCGCCGAGAACGCGGAGGCGCCCAGCGCCACCGTCATGTAGCCGAGCTGCGAGAGCGTCGAGTACGCCACCACCCGCTTGATGTCGTTCTGGATGATGCCGAGGATGCCCATGAAGAACGCCGTGATCGCGCCGATGACGATCACGAAGGTCAGCGCGGCGTCCGACAGTTCGAACAGCGGCGACATCCGCGCCACCATGAAGATGCCCGCGGTCACCATCGTCGCGGCGTGGATCAGCGCGGAGATCGGCGTCGGGCCTTCCATCGAGTCGGGCAGCCACACGTGCAGCGGGAACTGCGCGCTCTTGCCCATGGCCCCGATGAACAGGCACACGCAGATGACCGTCATCAGCATCCACTCGGTGCCGGGCAGGAACTGCACGGCCTTCGTGGCCAGCGCCGGCGCNGCCTCGAACACCTCGGCNTAGTGCAGCGTGCCGAACCAGGCATAGATCAGGCCGATGCCGAGCACGAAGCCGAAGTCGCCGACCCGGTTGACGAGGAACGCCTTCAGGTTCGCGTGGATCGCCGTCGGCCGCCTGTACCAGAAGCCGATCAGCAGGTAGGACACGAGGCCCACCGCTTCCCAGCCGAAGAACAGCTGCAGGAAGTTGTTGCTCATCACCAGCATCAGCATGCTGAACGTGAACAGCGAGATGTACGAGAAGAACCGCTGGTAGCCCGGGTCGTCGGCCATGTAGCCGATGGTGTAGACGTGCACCATCAGCGAGACGAAGGTCACGACCACCATCATGGTCGCCGTCAGCGAGTCGACCAGGAAGCCGACCTCCATCTTCAGGCCGGCGACGACCGCCCATGTGTAGACCGGGCCGTCGAACGTGTTGCCGGCCATCACGTCGTTGAAGATCATGAACGACGCGATCGTCGAGACCAGCACGCCGATGATCGTCACCCAGTGCGACAGCGTGCGGCCGATCAACGAGCCGGCGAGGCCGGCGATCAGCGAGCCGGCCAGCGGAGCCAGCGGCACGAGCAGGTAGAGGCTTTCCATCTTCATGCCCGCGCGCCTACCCTTTCAGGGTGTCGAGTTCCTCGACGCTGATGGTGGACAGGTTGCGGAACAGCAGGACGAGGATCGCCAGCCCGATGGCCGACTCCGCGGCGGCGACGGTCAGGATGAAGAACACGAACACCTGGCCGTGGTAGTCCCCGAGGTAGTGCGAGAACGCCACGAAGTTGATGTTGACGGCGAGCAGCATCAGCTCGATCGCCATCAGCAGGACGATGAGGTTCTTGCGGTTCAGGAAGATGCCGACGACGCTGATCGCGAACAGCAGCGCGGCCACACCCAGGTACCAGGACAGCGAAACCACCCCTGCTCCCTCTCTCTCGTTCTTATCGTCGGACGTTCTTCGTCTGCCGCGCGTCGCTCTCGGTGGCCATCGCCACCAGGCGCACCCGGTCTTCCCGGCGCACCCTGACCTGGTGCGACGGGTCCTGCGACTTCGAATCCTTGCGCCCGCGCAGCGTCAGGGCGATCGCGGCGATGATGGCGACCAGCAGGATGACGCCCGCGATCTGCAGCGGGAACACGTACTCGGTGAAGGTGAGCTTGCCCAGCGCCTTGATGTTGTCGACGCCGGCGATGCCCGGACCCGCGCGGGTCATGCCCTGCCAGGCCGGCTGCGACAGCACCAGCCACATCTGCAGCACGATCAGCGCGGCGATGCCCACGCCCCACGGCACGTGGCGCCAGAAGCCCTGGCGCAGCCGGTCGACGTTGATGTCGAGCATCATCACCACGAACAGGAACAGCACCATCACCGCGCCGACGTAGACCAGCACCAGCACGATCGCCAGGAACTCGGCGGCGAGCAGGATCCACAGGCAGGCGGCCGAGAAGAACGCGAGCACGAGGAAGAGCACCGCGTGCACGGGGTTGCGGGCCGTGACGACGCGCACCGCCGCCAGCAGCATCACGCCGGAAAAGATCAGGAACAGGATGGCCTTGGCGTCCATGTCTCGTCGTCAGCGGTACCGCGCGTCCGCTTCGCGGCTCTCCGCGATGTCCTTCTCGTAGCGGTCGCCGATCGCGAGCAGCATCGGCTTGGTGTAGTACAGGTCGCCGCGCTTCTCGCCGTGGTACTCCAGGATGCCGGTCTCGACGATCGAATCCACCGGGCAGCTCTCCTCGCAGAAGCCGCAGAAGATGCACTTGGTGAGGTCGATGTCGTAGCGGGTGGTGCGGCGGGTGCCGTCGTCGCGCAGGTCGGACTCGATCGTGATCGCCAGCGCGGGGCAGACCGCCTCGCACAGCTTGCATGCGATGCAGCGCTCCTCGCCGTTCGGGTAGCGGCGCAGCGCATGCAGTCCGCGGAAGCGCGGCGAGTACGGGGTCTTCTCCTCCGGGTACTGGATCGTGATCTTGCGCGCGAAGGCGTACCGGCCCGTCAGGGCGAGGCCCTTGACGAGCTCCCTCAGGAGCAAGCTGTCGAAGAATTCGCGAATCGCGCCCACGTCAGGTTCCGGTCCGTTCCGCTAGTTCCAGATGTTCCACGGCGTCTGCATCCAGACGGCCACGACGACCAGCCACACCAGCGTGATCGGGATGAACACTTTCCAGCCGAGCCGCATGATCTGGTCGTAGCGGTAGCGCGGGAACGACGCGCGAAACCAGATGAACAGCGACACGACGAAGAAGACCTTCGCGAACAGCCACACCCAGCCCGACAGCGCGACCGTCCACGACGGGAACTCGACGCCGAGCAGGCGGCCGAGGTCGACCGGCGCGCCCCAGCCGCCGAGGAACATGACCGTGGCCACCGTCGACAGCAGGATGATGTTCGCGTACTCGGCGAGGAAGAAGATCGCGAAGCTCATGCCCGAGTACTCGACCATGTGGCCCGCGACGATCTCCGACTCGCCCTCGACCACGTCGAACGGGTGGCGGTTGGTCTCGGCCACGGCGGAAACGACGTAGATCACGAACAGCGGCAGCAGCGGCAGCCAGTTCCACGACAGGATGTTGAGGCCCATGTCGGCGAAGATGCCGCTGTTCTGCTTCAGCACGATCTGCGTCAGGTTCAGCGTCCCGGACACCATCAGCACGGTGACCAGCACGAACCCCATCGCCAGTTCGTAACTGACCATCTGCGCCGAGGCGCGCATGGCGCCGAGGAACGAGTACTTCGAGTTCGACGCCCAGCCCGCGATGATCACGCCGTACACGCCGACCGACGTGATCGCCATGACGTACAGCAGTCCCGCGTTGATGTCGGCGAGCACGACGCCGGGCGCGAACGGAATCACCGCCCAGGCCGCGAGCGCCGGCATGATGATGATCACCGGCGCCAGGAAGTAGAGCCAGCCGTCGGCCTGCGACGGCGTGATGACTTCCTTGAAGATCAGCTTCACCGCGTCGGCGATCGGCTGCAGCAGCCCGGCCGGGCCCACGCGGTTCGGGCCGACACGGATGTGCATCCAGGCGATCAGCTTGCGCTCCCAGTACGTCAGGTACGCGACCATCAGCAGGATCGGCAGGACGATCGCGACGATCTTCGCCAGCGACCACACGACCGGCCACGCCACGCCGAGCGTCTGCGAGCCGAGCGCGGTGACGGCGTCCATCAGGCGCGCTCCAGCGTGATCGGGCCGAACATCGGGCCCAGCGTCGCGACCGACGCGTGGGCCGCGGAAATGCGGACAACGGCGTCGGGCAAGGTGTCGTCGAGGGCGACGTCGAGCAGCGCGCTCGCCTCACCCTGCCGCGCCCGCACCTTCTCGCCGACGGCGACCTTGAAGGCCTCGAGCGTCCGGGCGTTGGCCAGCGCGCGCGGCGGCTGCGCCGCCCGCGTCGCCTGCAGCGGCGGCGAACGGCGCACGATCGGGTCGCTGNAGTAGATNGGCACGTCGGCGATGCGTTCGGCGCCGCCCGCGGTCGCCGGCGNCGGCGCGGGTGTCAGCGCCGGCGCCAGCGCAACCTTGTTCGAAAGCTTCGCCGCCACGTCCGCCGGCAGCGCCTCGGCGCGCACCTGTTCCGGCGTCTCGTAGTCGAAGCCCGGCACGCCGAGCAGGTTGGCGAGCACGCGCAGCACCTTCCATCCGGGACGCGCCTCGCCCGCGGGCCGCACGGCGCCGTTGAAGCTCTGCACACGCCCTTCGCAGTTCACGAAGGTGCCGGCCGTCTCCGTGAACGGGGTGATCGGCAGGATGGCGTCGGCGTATTCCATGGCGCCGTTGCGATACGGCGAGAACGCGATGACCGTATCGGCCATCGCCAGCGCCTTGGCTGTGGCCTGCGGATCCGCGGTGTCGAATTCGGGCTCGACGTTCCACAGCAGCATCGCCTTGCGGGGCTGCTCGGCCATCTGCCGCGCGTTCAGTCCGCCCTGCTGCGGCAGCG
>Ga0031656_10000754_pt1 | contig 11676 bp, 9 predicted proteins | sample FrelakmetDIP11DI_FD_55080 | JGI IMG/M metagenome (GOLD analysis project Ga0031656, IMG submission 55080) | Freshwater lake sediment microbial communities from the University of Notre Dame, USA, for methane emissions studies - DIP11 DI | ecosystem: Environmental > Aquatic > Freshwater > Lake >... | reverse complement strand
AACCTCGTAAATAATTTATCACTATTCTCCCCTTCTGCCGTCAAAAGAAAAAATCATATTCTCAACCTCATGCCTGAGTATGAGCTGCTTCGGAAAAATTACAGGCCCAGTTACAGGAACCTTGTAAAAAAAGCAGAAGCAATGGGTAATTATATAAGCAAAGAAATTTTGATTGATACCGTCATCCGACTTGCTGACGGGAAAAAAAATATTAATGGAACCGCTGCTCACGACTATGCATGTTTCAAAAAAATATACAACCTGCTTGAAAAAAAAGGAAATGCAGTCTGCTATGGCAACTTTTCGCGAAACAATGAACTAATCGCTGCATCAGTCTTTTTTTTCTCGCAAAAACGCATTTACTACATGCTTGCATGGAATAACCAGGAAGGCAGGAGGAAAGGGGCTTCACATCAATTGATAGATGCTGTAATCAGGGAATATGCAGGTAAAAATTACTGGCTAGACTTCGAAGGATCTGATATTCCCGGAATAGCATTTTTCTTTGAGGGATTTGGCGCGACAACGGAAGACTACTATTTTCTACGGGTAAACCGTTTACCATGGTGGTGCAGATGGATAAAGAAGTAGTTGATAGTTGGTAGTTGATAGTTGGTAGCAAAGGCAAGCACCTGTATTGGCTGTTACTATCAACTACCAACTACCAACTAACAACTTGATTTGATTCACCTCCTAATGATTCCTGCTCTGCAGAATCTTTGCTGCTACAAACAGATCAATCGGATACGTTATTTTGATATTTGACTCCTCTCCTTCAATCAGTTTTATTTGCTGACCGTATTTCTCAACAACAGTTGCTTCATCTGTAAACGCCGGATCATATTCCTGCTGAAATGCCGGTAGAATAATATCGCTGTGAAATGTCTGTGGAGTTTGAACTGCTCTTAACAATGAACGATCTATAACTGTAGTAATATTCTGTTGCACCATTCTTATGCTATCCTTTACAGAAACTGCTGGAATAGCCGAACCCAGATCCAGGGCCTGGTAATAACAATTTCGTATAAGTGTAGCACTTACAACACAACGTACTGCGTCGTGGATAAAAATAATAGCCGGGCCTTTTGCTTTTTGCAATCCCTGTTGTACAGAATGGTAACGAGTTGCACCGCCGGTTGTAAAATGAATCGTATGGTCGGGGAAAAAACGAACCAATAATTCACGGCCCTTCTCCAGGTAAGCGGACGGTAAAACCACGATAAGTTCTACAGATGGGAATGCCTCAAAAAAAGCATTTGCCGTATGAACAAGGACAGGTTTTCCTTCCAGTTCAAGAAATTGTTTGGGAGTGTCCGTACCCATGCGGTTACCCATCCCCCCCGCAACAATGATTGCAAATGTTTTCATACTGCAATTTGCCATATTTTATCGAATCACAGAAGAGATTATGTTTACAGTTTGTATCTTTCGGGTATGAGAACCTGGTTACTTCTTATAGGATTGATGTTGTTTTCTGCTTGCCAGCAAAAGACCAATCCTGTTGATGCTATACTGCAGCTGAAAGAACTTAACGAACTGGCTACTGTGGAATATACAATAACAAAAATCATAAAAGCAAATGACGATCAAACCTGGTATAAAGTAGGCGACCGTAAGATCCTGATGAGTTGCCAGGCAAGGGTCAAAGCAGGTATCGACCTCTCCCAGATAAAAGCAGAAAATATTTCCATCAATGGAGACGAGATAACCCTGGTTTTACCACGTGCAAAAATAATTTCCCTCAATATCCGCCCGGAAGATATAAAAACAGAATTCCAGGAAGTTGGGTTGTTTAGAAGTGATTTTACTGCAGCAGAGAGAAACCAATTGATGGCCCAGGGAGAGACTCAGATCCGAAACAATATCGAAGCAACTGGTATATTGACCACAGCGGAGTCAAACGCATCGCTTTTTATAGGCCAGTTCCTCAGGCAACTTGGATATCAGAAAGTTGAAATACATTTTGGGAAAACGGGCATCAATACAACCCTCAATTAAATTATGCTGCGCCAATTCAGAAATTACCTTCTCTTTTTCGCTGCCGGCCTGGTCATTTGGTTCCTGCTTGGTAAATTGAACCTTATTCCGTCTATCGGTGATTTTTTCAGGAGCCAGCCGATTAAAATTGCTGAAACACCCATGCTCATAAAAGACATTAAAGAATTGGCGGAACTGACGACAATGGTTTCCTTTGACGAAGTAGTAGCTGATTCCATTACTGTAGATCCCGCTACTCTTGCCATTAAAACAATCACAGGGTTGAACCTAAATCCACTTTCACCAGGTTATAACCGACTGGTGCTGGTTTGTAAAGGAAAAGTAATGGCAGGTACCAACCTGGCATCGCTGGAACCATCTCAAATATTCAGGGAAAAAGATTCTGTCAGCCTCGGCATACCTCCAGCCATCATACTCGATATCATCATCAATCCGTCCGACGTGGAAACTTTTATTGAAACAGGCGAATGGTCCGCTGCGGCTTTTGAAAAAGTTAAGATCAAAGCAGGTGAAAAAATGAGGGATAGGGCATTGAGTGAAGATATCCTGGGTAAAGCGAATGCAAGGGCGAGGTTNNTGATGGATAATTTTCTGCGCCTGTCGGGCTTTGCTAAAGTAAATGTATACACGAAGTACTAATCCGCATAAATGGCGATTTCTTCCCTGCCATCACTGGAGCGGATTCCGCGGTACATACCCTCCGAATTAAATATGCCATAGGCCCTTCCTTCCTTGTCAACCCCAACCATGCCACCTTCTCCTCCTATGCGTCGCAATGTNTCCATNACCACTTCACGCATGGCCTCTTCCAGGTTCACATTTTTATAGGCCATTAATGCGTGGACATCAAAAGCAGCTACTGCTTTGATGAACAGCTCACCATGACCCGTACACGAAATCGCACAGGTATTATTATTTGCATAAGTTCCGGCGCCAATGATCGGACTGTCGCCTACCCTGCCGAATTTCTTATTGGTCATCCCCCCGGTGCTGGTTCCAGCCGCCAGGTTACCATGCTGGTCACAGGCTACTGCGCCAACGGTACCAAATTTTTTCCCACGCTCTTCTTTCGTTTTTGAGGGGTCGGAATGATCCATCATGTAATCTTCCGAATCTTTAACCTGCTGCCATTGCTGGTATCGTAATTCAGAATAAAAATAATCATCTGGTTCCATAGTTACTCCTCTTTCCCGGGCAAAATCCATCGCTCCCTGTCCGCATAAAAAAACATGCTGGCTTTGCTCCATCACTTCTCTTGCAAGCAGTACCGGGTTCTTCACCTGTTTTATTCCTGCAACTGCACCTGCAGCCCCATCGGCACCATTCATTAAGGATGCATCCATTTCATGTTCACCCCGGTTAGTAAATACGGAACCTTTCCCGGCATTGAACAGGACATTGTCTTCAAGTGAAACTATAGAAGCTGTTACCGCATCTAACGCCGAACCACCACCATCCAGAATGACATAACCTTTTTGCAGTGCATCTGACAATGCCTGCCGGTAAGCTTTTTCCAATGATGGCGACATCTCTGATCTTAGGATGGTGCCAGCACCACCATGTATAGCTATCGAGTACATAATTTCAAGTTAGTTGGCAGAGGCTCCTCTGTTATGAAAAAAGAGAAAGTATCTATCAACATTGGATGTCAAAAATCAGGCGAGTAATATTTTACACTCGCGCAAAAGTTTTTCTTTATCAATTGCAACGGTGCCTACTTCTTCACAAACCAATCCACCTGCTATATTGGCTATCTCGGCGGTTAGATTTATATCACCGGTGCCGGCAAAAACCAGGGAAGCAACTGCAATAACAGTGTCACCTGCCCCACTAACATCGGCAATACTTCGCAGGTGGGAGGGGATGATACGTGCCTCATCTTCCATAGCATAAAAAACACCTTTTTCAGAAAGTGTGATAAGCGAAACACGATGATGCAAGGTTTCCTTCAATTGCATATGAATATTTCGCATCATCTTTTCATCGGTCCCATCTTCAATGATATTCAACCCCTCTTTTACCTCTTTCAGGTTTGGCTTAAAAATATCAACTCTCTTAAAGGCAAAGAAATTTTTTCGTTTTGGATCTACCGCGGTTATGATATTTTTCAGCTGGCAAAGGGTTATTATTTTTTGGATAAGCGTCTCCGTTAGTATGCCCTTATTGTAATCTTCAAAAATGATCACACCGGGGTTTTCCTGTGCAATGAAATGCTGAATAGCCAGGATCAGCCTGTTCTCGTCTTCATATCCAAGGTCCTGGGTAATTTCACTGTCGAGCCGCATCATCTGCTGGTTCCTGCTAATCACCCGGATCTTATTGGTAGTAATGCGTTTGGAGCTGGACAGCAGGAAAGCTGTATCGATGCCATTATCAGTAAACATTTTCTTCAAATGTTCACCTTCTTCATCAGCACCTGTGACGGAAAGGATAGAAACTTTTGCACCCAGGGCCGCGAGATTCAAAGCAACATTTCCAGCACCGCCAATCCGATAATCTTTTTTTTGCAAAGCCACCACCGGCACCGGAGCTTCCGGTGAAATACGGTCAACACGGCCCCACATATAGGTATCCAGCATTACATCTCCTATTACTCCTACCGTTATTCCAGGAAATGAAGCAAAAAGTTTTTCAAAATCGACAGACGCCATAACTATGCTATAGTTTTCTTCCTGGCAGCCAGGTAGTACAAAGGTATACCAGCCAGCGTAATCGCCAATCCCCAGGCTGCAAATTTAGTCTTGAAAATCAGGAGAAGTACACAAAATGCTGTACCCATGATAATATATAATGCGGGGAGTAGCGGATAGCCGAAAGCCTTATAGGGCCTTTCTGCATTGGGTTGATTTTTCCGCAGAATGAAAATACCCATGATGGTAAGCACGTAAAAAATAACAACTACAAAGCTGATCATATCCAGAAGATTTCCGTAGCCACCGCTTAAACAAAGCAGACATGCCACTACACATTGCGCCCAGAGTGCCCATTGCGGAACCGAATTGGCATTCAGGGATCCTGCTTTCTTAAAAAATAGTCCGTCTTTTGCCATCGTGTAATAAACCCTTGCCCCAGCCAGAACAAGACCATTGATACAACCAAAAGTTGAAATCATAATCAGCACTGCAATGATAATGGTTCCGCTGCTACCGAAAATTTTATTGGCTGCTGTCGTTGCCAGTCTGTCTGATGGTGGAAAAGCAATATCCTGCAATGGCAATGCGTGCAGATACATCAGGTTAGTGGTAACATAGAGAAAGGTTACAATCAATGTTCCCAGGAAAAGGCTGAGGCCGATATTTCGTTTAGGATTTTTAATTTCTCCTGCTATGAAGGTAACATTATTCCATGCGTCACTGCTAAAAACCGAGCCCGTCATGGCAGCTGCTACCGCGCCCATCAAAGCCACCCCGGAAATAGGAGCCCATCCTGCAGGGACTTTGCCTTCACCATTCACACCAAGGTCCTGCATAGCATTCAGGCCGGTTTGCCAGTTGGCATCCCAGTGACTGTCCTTTACCAACAGAAAGCCAAACAGCATCAGTCCAAAAAGAGCCAGCAGTTTGGATGCGGTGAAGGTTGTCTGTATAATCTTCCCTTCCTTGATTCCACGGGTATTTATATACGTTAGTAACACAACGATCACGATACAGGTAAGTTGTGCCGCGGATATTTTTAAAAAACCCAGGTCTGCAATAATATTGGCTTCACCAACTGCCGGAAAAAGATAGGCGGTAAAACGGGCGAAAGCCACCCCGACTGCAGCAATCGTGGCGGTTTGTATTACTGCAAAGAAACTCCATCCATAGAGAAAGCCCATCAGCGGATTATATGCTTCCTTGAGATAAACATATTGACCACCTGCTTTTGGATACATGCCGCTCAATTCTCCATAGCTCATGGCAGCGGTTATTGTCATAAACCCGGTGATCAGCCAAACTGCAACAAGCCATCCCGCACTGCCAACATTACGGGTGATATCAGCACTTACAATGAAGATCCCCGATCCGATCATTGATCCGGCAACTATCATTGTCGCATCCAGCAGGGAGAGGCTTGGCTTGAATTGGGTTGTATCAGACATATTTTATGTTCTTTTTAAAACGTCAATTACGATTATAAAAAAATCCCGGAAAATGCTTCCGGGACTTCAAGATAAGAAATTCAACTGTTGGAACTATTTTTTACCCTTTGTTTTATTATAAGAATCATTCAGCCCACTCACCACTTCATTGGTGACATTCAATGCTGTATCCTTGTAAAAGAGAACATTGATAGTACTGCTATATGAAAATATGTAAGAATATCCTCTGGTTTGATTGTATTCTAAAAGGAATTCATTGATTTTCTTTTTCAGCTCTTCCATTGTTTTGACTCCATCCTGCTGAATATTGTTTTCAAGGGATTTCTTTTGGGTCTCAAGGTTCTGCATTTTCCGTGTATACTCGCGCTGGAAATTTTCTGCTTCTACCTGCGTGATTGCATTTCCTTTTTGTACAAAAGCAATCCGTTCATTTTCGATCTTTTGAAACGCATTATTCAGGTCACGGTCGGCGTTATCTTTTCTCCGCTCAAATTCATCCATTTTCTCCTTGTAGTAAATATAGTTTTCCTGGATACTATCCAGGTCAACATAAGCAATTTTAAGTTCTTTCTGTGAAAATGTATCAGTTGAAACTGTTTTGTCTTTTGTTTCAACTTTCGCCGGTTTTTGATTAAAAAAAAGAAAAAACAAGGCTGCTACAGCTATAGCCAGTATGATATTTAAAGGGAGTAAAAAATTCTTCATGAAAGGTTTTTTGCAATTTAGGGAAGTAAGTTACCAAACCGGACCAGGCAGGCAACTTTAGTAAAGCATTAACAGTGGATAATAAAAAAGGAGCAGAATTTGATTCTGCCCCTTCTCATTTGTTAGAACAATCATTCTTCTTCATCAAAGCTCATTACTTCGCGGGTTGACTGTAGCAATTCATATTCTTCCTTGCTGCCAACAATCATATTCTCGAATTCTCTCAGTCCCGTTCCGGCAGGTATATGATGACCCGTGATAACGTTTTCTTTCAGCCCAAGCATGTCATCACATTTACCCTGTATGGCTGCAGATGAAAGTACCTTTGTAGTTTCCTGGAATGATGCAGCTGAAATCCAGCTTTGAGTTCCCAGTGAAGCTTTGGTAATACCCAGCAAAACAGGACGTGAAGTAGCAGGTTTTGCGTCGTGATATTCCACAAGCTTTCTATCAGCCCGGCGCAAAACAGAATTTTCTTCGCGCAGTTCACGCAGGCTTACAATTTGACCTGCTTTGAGTTTTGCGGACTCTCCGGGATCAACTACCACTTTTTTATCATATATCCAGTCATTCTCCTGGTTGAAATCAAGACGGTCTTCCAGGTCTTCCTCGAGGAAACGGGTATCACCCGGATCTACAATTTCAACCTTTTTCATCATCTGGCGAACGATGGTTTCAATATGCTTGTCATTTAAACGTACACCCTGCAAGCGATAAACTTCCTGAATCTCGTTCACCACATATTCCTGAACCGCAAATGGACCTTTGATGGAAAGAATATCACTCGGAGCTATTTGTCCGTCAGACAAAGGCGTTCCGGCTTTGATAAAGTCACCATCCTGGGCAAGGATCTGGCGGGTCAGTGGAACAAGGTATTTTTTTACAACACTGTCTTTCGCTTCCACGATAATTTCGCGGTTACCCCTTTTGATGGCACCAAATGTAACCACTCCATCGATCTCAGAAACAACGGCCGGGTTACCCGGGTTACGCGCTTCAAACAATTCCGTTACGCGGGGCAGACCACCGGTGATATCCCTGAGTTTTCCTAACACTCGCGGAATTTTCACCAGTACCTGTCCTGCTTTTACGTCATCACTTTCTTCGATAACGATATGTGAACCTACAGGAAGATTATATGATTTATTTTCCGTTGCACCCTGGATAACCAGTGAGGGTATCTTTGTTTTATCTTTTGTATCGATAACCACTTTTTCACGGTGGCCAGTTTGTTCATCAGCTTCTTCACGGAAAGTAACACCTTCGATAACGTTATCGAATTTCGCTACTCCTTTAATTTCGGCAAGAATGACGTTGTTAAACGGATCCCATGAACAGATCACATCGCCTTTATTCACTTTCTGCCCTTCTTTCACCACTAACGTAGAACCGTAGGGCACGTTATTGGTTATTAGCAACCTGTCATTTTTAACGTCCATGATCCGCATCTCACCTGTGCGGCCGATAACGATGTCTACTTCATTTCCTTCATTATTGGTAGACTTTACTGTTCGCAGACCGTCAAACTGTACAGTCCCTTCAAATTTTGCATTAAGGTGAGATTCTACAGAAGCTGATCCTGCCACACCACCTACGTGGAAAGTACGAAGGGTAAGCTGTGTACCGGGTTCTCCGATTGACTGTGCAGCTATGATACCAACAGCATCACCCCTTTGTGTTAAGTTACCGGTAGCGAGGTTAAGACCATAACATTTCACACATACACCACGCTTGCTTTCACAGGTGAGTACAGAGCGGATCTCAACGGTCTCAATACCACTCTCTTCAATTTTCTGACCGATTATCTCATTTACAAGTTCTCCCGCGTTTACAATCAGCTTGTCTGTTTGCGGATCATAAACATCATGAAGTGAAGTACGTCCGAGGATACGGTCATATAAAGGTTCAACAATGTCTTCATTATCTTTCAAAGCACTGATTGCGATACCGCGAAGGGTGCCGCAATCTTCTTCCGTAATCACCACATCCTGAGATACGTCCACAAGTCTACGGGTCAGGTAACCTGCATCGGCTGTTTTAAGGGCCGTATCAGCCAGACCTTTACGGGCACCGTGTGTGGAGATGAAATATTCCAATACACTCAGGCCGTCTTTAAAGTTAGCCAGGATCGGATTTTCAATGATCTCCGAACCAGAAGAACCGCTCTTCCTGGGTTTGGCCATCAGACCCCTCAGTCCTGCAAGCTGCTTTACCTGCTGCTTACTTCCACGGGCACCGGAATCAAGCATCATAAACACGGAGTTGAATCCCTGTTTGTCAGTTGCCATTGCGCGTATGAGCGTCTCCGTTACTTTGGTATCCACCCTTGACCAGATGTCAATGATCTGGTTATACCTTTCGTTATTGGTGATCAGACCCATGTTATAGTTGTCCCATACTTCCTGTACTTCAATAGCAGCGTTCGCAATCATTTCTTCCTTCATCTCAGGAATAACAAGGTCTTCGATATTAAACGACAGACCACCACGGAATGCAGTACGGAAACCAAGTTCTTTAATCGCATCCAGGAATTTTGCCGTAGTTGGAACATTTGTGATCTTGATGATATCACCGATAATTTCACGTAAATTTTTCTTTGTCAGCAGGGCATTCACAAAACCAACCTTGGCAGGCACTGTCTGGTTGAATATCACACGGCCTACGGTAGTATCAATAAGTTTGGTTTCCAATTCCCCATTATCGTTACGAACAGGAGCTTTTACTTTTATCCATGCATGAAGATCTACTGTTCCTTCGTTATGTGCGATGATTACTTCTTCCGCACTGTAAAACTTCATTCCCTCACCGCGGACCACATCTCCTTCAATATTTCGTTTACCCTTGGTTATATAATACAAACCAAGTACCATGTCCTGAGACGGAAGAGTAATAGGCGTTCCATTCTGCGGGTTAAGGATGTTTTGAGATGCCAGCATCAGTAATTGTGCTTCCAGGATAGCTGCATTGCTAAGTGGAACGTGCACGGCCATCTGGTCACCATCAAAGTCAGCGTTGAATGAAGAACAAACCAGCGGGTGAAGTTGAATGGCTTTACCTTCCACCAGTTTTGGTTGAAATGCCTGGATCGACAAACGGTGGAGCGTTGGGGCACGGTTAAGCATAACCGGGTGGCCCTTAAGAATGTTTTCCAGGATATCCCAAACAACGGCTTCCTTGCGGTCAACCAGTTTGCGGGCCGATTTAACGGTTTTTACAATACCCCTTTCAATTAATTTGCGAATGATAAATGGCTTAAACAATTCTGCCGCCATATCTTTTGGTAATCCACACTCGTGGAGCTTCAGCTCAGGACCAACCACAATTACAGAACGACCAGAATAGTCAACTCGTTTACCCAACAGGTTCTGACGGAAACGACCTTGCTTTCCTTTCAGCACATCACTCAGGGATTTTAAAGCCCGGCCACCTTCAGCTTTTACAGCATTTGATTTCCGGCTGTTATCAAACAATGAGTCAATAGCTTCCTGGAGCATCCTTTTTTCATTCCTAAGGATCACTTCCGGAGCTTTAATCTCCAACAATCGCTTGAGACGATTATTACGGATGATCACCCGGCGATACAGGTCATTCAGATCTGAAGACGCAAAACGGCCACCATCAAGAGGAACAAGTGGACGAAGCTCCGGTGGGATAACCGGGATATATTGCATTACCATCCATTCAGGACGGTTAACAATTCTGGAATTAGCATCACGGAAAGATTCAACAACACTCAAACGCTTCAAAGCATCTGCCTTACGTTGTTGAGAGGTTTCAGTAGCAGCTGCACTACGCAATGAAAAGCTAAGAGAATCCAGGTCTATTCGGCCGAGCAAGTCATGAACGGCTTCAGCACCCATTTTTGCTACGAACTTATTAGGATCTTCATCAGGAAGATACTGGTTGTCTTTTGGAAGGGTTTCCAGGATATCAAGGTATTCTTCTTCTGTTAAAAGATCACCCATATTCTGTCCTTTATCAACCCTGAGGCCGGGCTGAATGACCACATAACGCTCATAATATATGATCGTTTCCAACTTCTTGGAACTTACACCAAGGAGGTAACCAATCTTATTTGGCAGGCTCTTAAAATACCAGATATGAACAACCGGTACTACCAGTTTAATGTGGCCCATACGCTCACGACGCACTTTTTTCTCTGTAACCTCAACGCCACANCGGTCGCACACGATACCCTTATACCGGATACGCTTGTATTTACCACAGGCACATTCGTAGTCTTTCACCGGGCCGAAGATCCGCTCACAGAATAGCCCATCGCGTTCGGGCTTGTAGGTTCTGTAGTTGATTGTTTCTGGCTTCAGTACCTCGCCAAATGACCTCTCCAGAATGGAATCCGGGGAAGCAAGGCTGATTGTAATCTTGGAAAAACTGGCTTTGGGGCGATTTTCTTTCTTGATAGCCATATTGTAATACGTAGTTTTTTATGAACTGTTCGATTACCCTGCCTGCATAACACCTCCAGTCGGTTAATTGCTCAACCGCAAACAATTGAAAATCAATAGTTTAATTCTGTTCGAACCTGGGAAAATGCCGGCATGCCTAAATTAAGGAGGGCAAAGGTAAGGATTAGGACCCAAATGGCAATATATTTTGAGCAGGATTTAAGTGGATTTATTGAATTAGCGGGATGGATTATTTTGAATTAGCCGGATTTTCAATTTGAAGCGCTCCAGGCCATGGTATTCAAATTTGAGCAGGATTAAGTGGATTTATTGGATTGGCAGGATGGATTATTTTGAATTAGCCGGATTTTCGATTTGAAAAACTAGTACCATCATTTAAAGAAATATTAACCTAAAACTTATGTGAAAATTGGCTGTTTGCAGTTACCTTACTCAGTTGACTCCCGACTCCCGACTCCCGACTCC
>Ga0031656_10000752_pt1 | contig 11690 bp, 11 predicted proteins | sample FrelakmetDIP11DI_FD_55080 | JGI IMG/M metagenome (GOLD analysis project Ga0031656, IMG submission 55080) | Freshwater lake sediment microbial communities from the University of Notre Dame, USA, for methane emissions studies - DIP11 DI | ecosystem: Environmental > Aquatic > Freshwater > Lake >... | reverse complement strand
CGAGTCGCTCGACTACCTGCAGACGCCGGGCTTCGCGCGCGGCGACACGACGCAGACGGTCGTGACCGCGGTGCTCTCCAGCGACCTCGGCAACTATGGAGTCACGCTCCCGACCGCGAAGGACGGCATGGCGCTGGCGTTCGGCGCCGAGTACCGCCAGGAAGGTCTTAGCTTCGACACCGACACGGCGTTCACGACCGGCGACCTCGCCGGACAGGGAGGCCCGACGATCGGTGTGAGCGGCGACTACAACGTCGTGGATCTCTTTGCCGAGGTGCGTCTGCCGCTGCTGCAGGACATCTTCCTGGCGCAGGACCTGACGGTCACCGGCAGCTATCGCTGGTCGGACTACAGCCTCGACGAGACCACCAACACCTACGGCATCGGGGTCGACTGGGCAATCATCGACGACGTGAAGCTGCGCGGCAGCTACCAGCGCGCGGTGCGTGCTCCGAACGTGCTCGAGTTGTTCACGGCGCAGTCGCTGGGCCTGTACGACATGTCGCGTGACCCCTGCTCCACGAACCCGACCGCAACGATCGAGCAGTGCCGTAACACGGGCCTGCCGGACGCGCTGTACGGCACGGACCTGGACAGCTCGGCGGACCAGTACAACGCGCTCTTCGGCGGCAACCCGGATCTCTCGCCCGAAGAGGCCGACACGTGGACAGCGGGCATCGTGTTGACGCCGACGTTCATCGACGGCTTCTCCATGACCATCGACTACTGGAACATCACAGTCGAGGACACGATCGGCACCGTGCCGTCCCCGACCGCGCTGGATCAGTGTATTCTCACGGGTTCGGCCGAGTACTGCGACCTGATCACCCGCGACAGCCAGGGAACGCTGTGGCTGCTGCCTGAGGCCCAGATCGTCGCCACGAACCTCAACATCGGCGAGACGAAGACCTCGGGCTGGGACGTGGGCCTCAACTACGCGCTCGGCATGAACGACTGGGGCACCCTGAGCTTCGCGTTCATGGGCACGTACCTCGACGAGTTCTTCGTGACCCCGCTGCCGGGCGTGTCGGAGTACGACTGCGCCGGCTTCTACGGCCAGAGCAACTGCGGCACCCCGCTGCCGGAGCTGCGTACCCGCCTGCGCACCACGTGGGTGACCCCGTGGAACGTCGATCTGTCGCTCAACTGGCGCTACTTCGACAGCGTGACGATCGACACGGCCTCGAACGATCCGGACCTCGCCGACCCGACGACGGTGTTCCCGGGCGTGGACAAGGTGCTCGACTCGCAGAACTACCTGGACATCGCGGCGGTCTACACCTACGCCGAGAAGTACACGTTCAGCGTCGGCATCAACAACTTCACGGACGAGAGCCCGCCGGTCAGCGGCCAGGTCGGTACCGGCTTCGGCAACGGCAACACCTATCCGCAGGTGTATGACGCGCTGGGCCGCTACGTGTTCTTCGGTCTCTCGGCCAAGTTCTGATCGGCTGAAATTCCACGGTAACGTGGCACTAGACGGCGGGCCTCGGCCCGCCGTCTTTTTTTGTGAGCGACGAATCCAAGCCAGCCGCTTCGATTGAGATCGCCCTGCAGCGGGTCGGTGCACTGCTGCGCTCCGATCCGGCGCTTGCGGCCCGAGAGGCGCAGGCCATCCTGCGCAAGGTACCCGGGCAGCCGGTGGCGACGCTGTTCCTCGCCATGGCCCTGCGGCAGCTCGGCGATCCGTCGGCTGCGCTCGCGATCCTCGAGCCGCTGTCCCGTCGCCAGAGCGAGGCGGCGGCCGTGCAGTATGAGCTGGGCGTGACGCTCGGCCTCGCCGGCCGGCGCGACGCCGCGCTCGTGGCACTGCGCCGCGCCGTGTCTCTCAGGCCGGACATCGGCGAGGCCTGGCGGCTGATCGCGGATCACCTGATGGAATCGGGCGATCCCGCCGGAGCCGATGCAGCCTGGGCCAACCACATCGTCGTCACGACGGCCGGGCCGCAGTTGCTCGCACCGATGACGGCACTCATCGAAGGCCGGCTCGCCGATGCGGAGCGATTGCTTCGTACGCATCTCGCCCGGCTCCCGGATGATCCGGCGGCACTGCGGATGCTTGCCGATCTCGCGATGCGCGCCCGACGCTGGGGCGATGCAGGCGCGCTGCTCGAGCGCTGTCTTGCACTGGCGCCAGGCTTCTCGGTGGCCAGGCACAACCTCGCCGTGGTGCGCCATGAGCAGCACCGCCACGGCGAAGCGCTGGCCGAGATCGAGCGCCTGATTGCCGCAGAGCCCCGCAACCCCGCCTATCTCAATCTCCGGGCGAACGTGCTCGGACGCGCCGGCGATCACAGCCGCGCCATCGAAGCCTTCGAGTCGGTCCTGTCCGAGCACCCGTCGAATGCACGCATCTGGATGGCCTATGGCGACGCCTTGAAGACCGCAGGCCGCACGGACGACGGCATCGCGGCGTATCGTCGCAGCCTCGCGCTGGCGCCCGGGTTCGGCGAAGCCTGGTGGAGCCTCGCCAACCTCAAGACCTTCCGCTTCGCACCATCCGACCTGGAGGCGATGCAGTCTCAGCTGGGGCGCGAGGACATCGACCACGACGACCGGATGCACCTGCACTTCGCGCTCGGCAAGGCCCTGGAGGACGCGGCGCAGTTCGCCGCCTCGTTCGCGCACTACGCCGAGGCCAACCGCCTCCGGCGCAAGACGATCAACTACCATGCCGGGGCGACCAGCGAGTACGTGAGGCGCGCCTGCGGGCTCTTCACGGCAGAGTTCCTGCATGCGCGACGCGGCTGGGGCAGCGAGGCTGCCGACCCGATCTTCATCGTCGGCCTGCCGCGCTCGGGCTCTACCCTGGTCGAGCAGATGCTCGCGAGTCACAGCGCCGTCGAAGGCACGATGGAGCTGCCCGACATCGCCGACATCGCGCGATCGCTCGCGGCGCGGCCTGGTGCGTCGGCCTACCCGGACGTGATCGCGCAGCTGGACGGCGCGGAGCTGCGCTCGCTGGGAGAGCAGTACCTTCGCAGGACGAGGCCGCAGCGCAGGTCCGGGGCACCCCGCTTCATCGACAAGATGCCGAACAACTGGATGCACGCGGGCCTGATCCACCTGATGCTGCCCGGCGCACGCATCGTCGACGTGCGTCGCGAGCCGATGGCCTGCGGCTGGTCGTGCTTCAGGCAGCACTTCGCGCGGGGCCAGCACTACACCTATTCACTCGAGGATCTCGGTCGCTACTACCGCGACTACCTCGCGCTGATGGCTCACTTCGACAGCGTGCTGCCAGGGCGGGTACTGCACGTGAGCTACGAGCGGTTGATCGAGGACACAGAAAGCGAGGTGCGCCGTCTGCTCGACCACTGCGGCCTGCCGTTCGAGGAATCCTGCCTGCGCTTCCACGAGAGCACCCGCGCCGTCGCGACCGCGAGTTCCGAGCAGGTGCGCCGCCCGATCTACCGCGAGTCACTGGATCAGTGGCGGGACTTCGAGCCCTGGCTCAAACCATTGAAGGATGCGCTCGGTCCCGCGCTCGAGACCTACCGCGTAGCGAAGTAGTGCTGCGCCGGGCGCGGTGACCTGTCGCAGGGGCGACGTAGTCCGCACGGGAACTGCAGGCCATCGGGCTCAGTCCGCGTAGCCGAACTTCTCCACCCAGGGCTCGAGGAGCGGGAGCACCGGCGTCATGTGCGTGCGATAGCGTTCCCACTGGCGCGTACCGTCGTAGAGTCCGCGACGCACCTGCGGCGCGCTCACCGTGCGCACTTCCCGGCCCGCCGCAGTACGACCGAACTCACGTGCTTCCTCGGTCCACTCGACGCCGACGAACTCTGCCAGCGCGCGCGTGGTGGCATCGAAATCCGCCACCAGCGCCGCGTAGTCCACCACGTGAACCGGCAGCGGCAACATGGCGCGGTGCAGCTCGACGAGTCGCATCACCGCGTCATAGTGTCGCGCTGCGCGCTCGAGCCCGGCCATCTGGTAGGTGGACGCGTTGACGCGGAAGTGCCGGCGGAAGCAGCTCAGCACCACGTCACGCGGATCGCGCCGGCAGAGCACCACGATCGCGTCGGGAAAGAGCCGCGCGATCATCGGCAGCTTGATGCCGTCAGAGGGCCCATGTCCACGAACACCTTGCCTTCCACGTCCGGCACCTCGGCGCGGACGCGTTTCCAGTAGGCATCGCGGTGCTCCGCGGCGAGCGCCGGATCGAGCCGGACGAGCCGTTCCAGTCCCGCGTCGTCGCGCAGGAACGCAAGATCCGATTCGGCAAGCGTGGGCCGTTCCTCGAGCGAGCGGACGTCGGGCAGGCTTGCGAGGATGTTCTCCACCAGCGTGTTACCCGAGCGCGGGTAGCCCAGCAGGAACACGTGGCGGCGCACCGGGCTCGCATAGTCGCCTGCAGAGAGCGGCGTCTGCCAGTTCGCCGGATTCTGACGCTCGAACCAGCGAGCGAGCCGGCGCACGAACTCGAGGTGACTCTCTACGCGTCCGCCATCGTCGAAGCGCCATGCGTTCACACGCAAGGTTTCCTCGTTCATGCGCGTGTAGGCGGCGAACGCCTCGTCCGTGCGTCCAAGCCGGTCGAGCGTGTCGCCGAGCAGTGCCAGCGCAACCTGTGTCTGCCGCTCATCGAGCACCTTTCGCGACAGCAGCGCCTCGAGTCGCGCGTGCGCCTCTGCGGTGGCGCCACGGTCGAAATCCGTGCTCGCCAGGACGAGGCCTGCGCCGGGGTGATCGGCGCGCAGGCGCAGCGCCTCCTCGGCGAGCGATCGTGCCTGGGACGTGTCGCCGCGTCGGATAGCGATGGTCGCGAGCGCTGCCAGGGCCTCGGGATTCGCAGGCGCGAGCGCTCGCGCCTGCTCGTAGGCCGCGCGGGCAGCAGGATCGTCGCCCGCGATCTCGCGCGCAGAGCCGAGTTCGATCCAGGCGGTCACCAGCTCCGGACGCAGCCTGACGGCAGCCTCGAAGGCGGTGATCGCCTCGCTGATGCGGTTCTCCGCCACCAGCACGCGACCGATGTCGGTAATGGTCAACGCGTCGTTGGGGCGAGCGCCAGGGCACGGTTGAGCAACTGCCCCGCCTCGGGGTAGCGGCCCGCCACGGCGAGCGCCTCCGCCTGCAGACGCAGCAGCAGCGGATGCGCGAGCTTCTCCGCCGCCGCCTGGTTCGCAACCGCCAGCGCCCGGGCCAGGTCGCCCGACTGCCGCGCCTGCGCAGCCGCGCGCACCAGCGTCTCGAGCCGCGACGCATTTGTGTTCTGCATGTTCCGTTCCCGAGGAAGCCGCGGCCGTGCGACCACCGCGCGCAGTATAGCTTCGGGGCGGCCGGGCGAAGGGAGCCCGCTCGCGTCACTTCACGCGTCGTACCCGAGTGGCATAGCGGCCCGCGGTCACGAGCAGGTACGACCCCAGCGCGGCCTTCTTGATGGTCACGGTATCTCCCGCGGCGATCCGGGCGCGCGTGTCCACCTGCACCTGCGTCCACACCTGGCCGCTCTCGAGAGTCACGATGAGCTCGCCCGCGGGCTGCCGACCGACTTTGGCAACCGTGCCGGAGATGCTCTCCGGCGGCTTCTGTCCCGATTCCTGGGACTCCCGCGCGCGCTTGGCGGCCTCCGTCAGGCCGAAGTCAGCCGCAGGATTCGCCGCGGCGCCGGTCGGTGCAGAAACGGCTGGCGGCGCGGCCGCAGGCGTGGAAACCGCCGTCCCGCCGGCGGCGCTCGCTGACGCGGGCGCGACGACTGCAGCCGCACCTGCGGGCGGCGGGGCGGTCGGCCTGCCGAACAGCGAGTCGTAGCACGCGAGCCTTGCACGATCGTCGTCGATCGCGGCGCAGCGCTCCGGGTCGTCCGCCCGCGCCGCCTGCGCCGTGACCATCGCCGCCAGGAGCAGCAGCCATGCGGCGCGCGTGTACTTCTTCGTCACTTGCCAGTCTCGTCGGTGCTGGGTCATCGGCAGGTTCCGCGTTCGCTTCGAGGCCGACATGTTACTGCCCGCGCAGGCCGCACGCCGCACCACGACAGCTGACCGCATGCGCGAGGCGGGCGGCGTACGCATAATGGCCCGTCGAGCCCGACATCGAAACGCGAGCACGAACATGACCGTCGAGCACTGGGAGGCCTACTATCGCGGCGGCGCGATCGCGACCTGTCCCATGGGTCCGGGAACCTGCTACACGCTGGAACTGCGCGAACTGTGGATCGCGTTCTTCGCCTCGCTTGCGGATGGCGCGCGCGTGCTGGATCTCGGCACCGGCAACGGCGCGATCGTGCTGCTCGCAAAGGAAGCCGCCGCCTCGACGGGCCGTCGATTCGAGATCCACGGCGCAGATCTCGCGTCCATCGATCCGGCCCGACACGTGCCGGACGGTGCCGACTGTTCGCAGGCATCGAGTTCCACCCCGGCATGCCCTGCGAACGACTCGGATTCGATGAGGCGAGCTTCGATGCGGTAAGCGGCCAGTACGCGCTCGAGTACACCGACACCGCGAAGTCGCTTGCCGAGGTCCGGCGCGTGCTGCGACACGGAGGTCGTGCGCTGTTCGTGCTGCACCACGACCAGTCGGCGCTGATCCGCAACGCACGAGACTCGCTCGCGCAGGGTGCGCTGGTGCTCGAGGAGACCAAGATCCTGCGCAAGCTGCGTCGTCATGCGGCGGCGGAGCGCGACTCCGCGGCCGCGGCCCGTGCGACCTGGGCGGAACTCTCGGCAGATGCGACTCGGCTGCAGCAGGCCGCGGCCCGGAGCGTCGCCCCGCACCTGCTGCACGTGGTGATCGACGGTGTGCAGAAGCTGCTCGGCCTGCGGCGCGANCTCGGCGCCGCGGGCTTCGAACGCGAGGTGGACCGCTTCGAGCGCGATGTTCGTGCGGGCGTGCGACGCCTGCAGGACCTGGTCGGCTGCGCGCAGTCCGCGGAGCAGATGGACGCCATCGTCGCGACCGCGCGGCGCCTCGGGTTCGAGTGCAGCGGCGCCGAGCTCCAGTATCACGCGCGCGAGAATCTGGTCGGCTGGCGGATGGCGCTGACCCGACCCTGACCCGCACACCCGAGATCGACTCAGGTATCCGGCCGCGGTATTCGTGAGGCGCACTCCGGGCTGCCGCCGCAATGCCGGACCCCGGGATACCGCGACGAAACGGGCTTCAGGTGGAACTCGTGGCGCGGGTAGTCCACCACGAACCTCTCCAGTGTGCCCAGCAGGTCCATCCCTATCAGCAGCGCAGGCTCCTCGAGCAACGACCAGATGTTGAACACGTGAAGGTCGCCGAAAGTGACCGTGAGGTTGTTGAGACGTGCGCCGCCGATATCGATCGCGGGCGCCTCGATTGACTGGCCCTGGGCGAGCTGCGGGGTAGCGCCGATCACGGTGCTGTTCACTGACTCCTGTGGACGNCGCGCACGGGCCGCCAGGGCTGCTCGCAGCGCCTCGTTGCCGAGGCTGCGCTCGGCCCCGGTGTCGAGTATTGCCTTCACCGGGACGCGGCCGACCTGCCCATTCACCAGCAGCAGGCCGCCGTGCTGCAGCCACGCAGGCACCACGAGGTAGCCGCTGGGCGCGCGTCGGCCGCTCGAGCGGCGGATGGTCACTCGGTCGCGGCCGAAGTCCACCTCGACGCGCGCNTCCTGCAGGCAGTCGACGCCGAGGATGCCATCCATCCCGGCGAACACGGCCGACGGCAGCACCGGCATCGCCTTGTTCTCGAAAAGCAGATCGCCGGCCCGGAAGCTTGCAACCTGCACCACCGGCAGCGTTGCCGAGCCGGTCACGCCGTGCACGTGCACCACGTCGCCGTCGACCGGCACGAGTCCCAGCGCCTCGGCTGTCGCCGCGGAGACTGCCGAGCGGTTCGCGCCGGTATCGAGGACGAAGCGGAACACGCGGCCGTTGATTTCGACCGGGGCGGCGATGCGCCCGATGCGGTCGAACGTCGTGCGGATGACGTACTCGGTATCGGCGTCCGGTGAGGCCGCAGACTCGGGCGCTGTCGGCACCGGCGGCACCACGGGCAGCGAGGCCTCCGGCTCGGAAGCCCGCGCCGTCAACGCGGCCAGCAGCACCAGCGTTGCCACNGCTGGACGCGCATGCAGCCCTCGCGGCGAAGCGTCGCTCATGCCTCGTTGGACCCCTTCCCGACCGGTTTGGTTGCACCTCGTACGCGCAGACCGCGATCGCCTGCCGGCGCGCTCACGGTCGCACCGGCAGCTCGACGCTCTTTCGCACNGTACGCAACGCGAAGCTCGATTGCACGCGCGCCACGCCCGGCAGCCGCGTGAGATGCTGGCTGTGCAGGCGCTCGAAGTCGGCGGGATCGGAGACGGCGACGCGCAGCAGGTAATCCTGCTGCCCGGTCATCAGGTAGCACTCCATCACCTCCGGCACGCGCTTCACGGCCTCCTCGAAGGCCGCAAGATCGGCCTGCTCCTGGCGGTTGAGGGTGATGCTCACGAAAACGTTGCCCGGNAGCCCGACCCTGGCCTGGCTCACGAGCGCCACGTAACGGTCGATCACGCCCGCTTCCTCGAGCGCCCGCACGCGGCGCAGGCAGGCCGACTCGCTAAGGTGGACATGCTCCGCAAGGTCGCGGTTCGAGAGCCGGCCGTCGCGTTGCAGCTCGGTGAGGATCAGGCGGTCCGTGCGGTCGAGTTTCATGGCAGATCCTGTCGTCCAGATCGGGTCAGACCGCATTTTATTGCGCCATGGATCAGTTTGTGCGGCGACATTGCATACCCCCGCGCGGGTGGATCGGTATGCTCCCGCGCAAATCACACACAGCCCTGAGGGGGAGACCATGCGCATCGGCGTACCGAAGGAAATCAAGGTCCACGAGTATCGCGTCGGCCTGGTGCCGGCCGCAGTTCGGGAACTGGTCGAGGCCGGCCACGAAGTGCTGGTGCAGACCGGTGCCGCGACCGGCATCGGCTTTGCGGACGGCGACTACGAGCGCGTCGGCGCGAGAATCGCTGCGAACGCCGAGGAGGTGTTCGCGAAGTCCGAGATGATCGTCAAGGTGAAAGAGCCGCAGCCCAACGAGTGCGCCATGCTGCGCTCGGGCCAGGTGCTCTACACCTACCTGCATCTTGCTCCCGATCCTCGCCAGACCGAGGCGCTGATCAAGTCGGGCGCGACGTGCATCGCCTACGAGACCGTGACNGCGCCCGACGGCTCCCTGCCGCTGCTCACGCCGATGAGCGAGGTTGCTGGCCGCATGTCCGTGCAGGTCGGCGCCTACTGCCTGCAGAAAGCGAATGGCGGCCGCGGCATCCTGCTGGGTGGCGTACCGGGTGTGGCACCCGCCAAGGTCGTAATCCTCGGAGGCGGCGTCTCGGGAACGCACGCTGCGGAGATGGCGGTCGGTCTGCGGGCCGACGTCACGGTCGTCGACCGATCCGTGAAGCGCCTGCGCGAGCTGTCGGNAATCTTCGGGCCGTCGCTGCGCACCGAGTACTCGACCCAGGAGCACATCGATGCACTGGTCATCGACGCCGACCTCGTGATCGGCGCCGTGCTGATCGCGGGCGCGGCGGCGCCCAGGCTCGTCACGAGGGACATGGTCCGTCGCATGAAGGCAGGCGCGGTGCTGGTGGACATCTCGATCGACCAGGGCGGCTGCTTCGAGACGAGCAAGCCAACGACACACGCCGAGCCGACCTACGTCGTCGACGACGTGATCCACTACTGCGTGGCGAACATGCCGGGCGCCGTGCCGCGCACGTCGACCTTCGCGCTCAACAACGCCACCCTGCCGTTTGCGCGGAGGCTCGCCGACCACGGCTGGAAGGCCGCGATGCAGGCCGACCCTCACCTCGCCAACGGCCTGAACGTGCACGCCGGCCACGTCACCAACGCGGCCGTTGCGCAGGCGCTCGACCTGCCCTACACGCCGGTCGCGCAGTTCCTCAGGTAATCGTCCACGCCGATGCCCGCCCTCTCCCGGTCGCTCCCGGGAGAGGGTAGGCTGCGGGCTCCGTTTCCGGAGGCTCGCAATGTCATCCGCCACCTCGTTCCGCGACCGCACCGTACTGGTGACCGGTGCCTCGAGCGGCATCGGCCGCGAGACCGCGCTGGCGTTTGCCGGAGCCGGCGCGAACGTCGTGCTCGTTGCCCGCCGGGCCCAGCTCCTCGCCAAGGTCGCCGCCCAGGCACGCAAGCTCGGTGCCGCGACGCTCGTGTCCGCAACCGACGTCACCAGGTCCGAGGCCGTCGAGGCCTGCTTTCGCAGGGCAGTGAAGCGCTTCGGCGCGGTGGACATCGTCGTGAACAACGCGGGGGTGCTGATTCCCGCGACCGTCGCGGAACTGCGCAGCGCCGACCTGCAGCGCATGCTCGACGTCAACCTGATCGGCGCCCTGCACGTCATGCAGGTCGCAGTGAAACAGATGCGCGAGCAGGGACGCGGGCACATCGTCAACGTCAGCTCGCTCGCCGGTCGCCGCGGCTTCTCGCCGCTGGGCGGCTATTGCGCGACCAAGTTCGCGCTCGTCGGGCTGACGGAAGCGCTGCGCACCGAACTGGTGGGCGAGCGCATCCACGTGTCGCTGGTACTGCCCGGTGTCGTGGATACACCAATGGCGAGCCAGATACAGCACGATCCCGCCACCGCTGACATGTGGCCCCAGGCGCTCACCATGCCGCCGTCCTGGGTGGTCTGGTCCATCTTTCTCGCGATCCGCTTCCGGCTCGCAGAGATCGCCGTGCCGCCGGGCGGCGCGCTGCTCGAGAAGCTCGCGTCCCTCGCGCCAGGCGCCACCGATGCACTGCTGCGCCGCGCGACCGACGCCGCACGCCACCTGCAGCGACGGTCGGGCGCGGCCCGCTGACATCCATTTCTTCGTTGCATTTTTCAAGAGCACCCCGATGAGTCACCAGAACCTGACTGTTGAGCGCGACGAAGGCGTCGCCTTCCTGTGGTTCGACCGGCCGGAGAAACTCAATGCCCTGCACCGGCCGTTGTGGGATGCGATCCCGGCGGCGGTCGCCGAGCTCGACGCCGACCCGGAAGTGCGCGTCGTCGTGGTCGCCGGCCGTGGCAAGGCGTTCTGCGCGGGCATCGACCTGCTCGACCATGCTTCGTCGCTCGCGGGCGGCGGCGCCATATCGGGGCGCGGCGAGTCCGCGGTCGGCAAGCGACGCGCACTCTACGACGACGTGCGCCGCTACCAGCACACCATGAGCTGCTTCGCGAACACCAACAAGCCGGTGATCGCAGCCGTGCACGGCGCCTGCATCGGCGCCGGCATGGACCTCATCACGGCCTGCGACATCCGCCTCTGCTCTGCCGATGCCAGGTTCTCGGTGCGCGAGACGAAGATCGCGATGGTCGCCGACGTGGGCACCCTGCAGCGACTGCCGCGCGTCATCGGCGACGGGCCGGCACGCGAGCTGATCTTCACTGGCCGTGACATCGACGCGCAGCGCGCGTTCGCCATCGGGCTCGTGAACGACGTACTGCCGGATGCGGATGCGCTGCAGGCACGCGCTCGCGAATTGGCCCGTGAGATCGCAGCCAACTCGCCGCTCGCCGTGCAGGGCTCGAAGCAGGTACTCGGCTTTGCCGCACGCCGCGAGGTGGACCTCGCGCTCGACTACGTCGCCGTCTGGAACTCGGCCTTTCTGCATTCCGACGACCTCACCGAGGCGATGAGCGCCTTCATGCAGCGGCGCGCACCGAGCTACCGCGGGCAGTAGCCGGCCGGTCGAAGCGACCCTTACGACCAATCCCGCGGGCAGGCG
>Ga0031656_10000750_pt1 | contig 11697 bp, 9 predicted proteins | sample FrelakmetDIP11DI_FD_55080 | JGI IMG/M metagenome (GOLD analysis project Ga0031656, IMG submission 55080) | Freshwater lake sediment microbial communities from the University of Notre Dame, USA, for methane emissions studies - DIP11 DI | ecosystem: Environmental > Aquatic > Freshwater > Lake >... | reverse complement strand
GCGCGGCGCGGCGAGATGCTCGCCCGTGCGCAGGAAGTGGACGACCTCGCGGAAGATCCAGGGCCGGCCCTGCGCCGCGCGGCCGATCATCACCGCATCGGCCCCGGTGTAGCCGAGCACCGCGCGCGCCTTCTCGGGCGTGTCGATGTCGCCGTTCGCGATGACCGGGATCGTGACCGCCTGCTTCACCGCTCGGATCGTGTCGTACTCCGCCTCGCCCGTGAAACCGCAGGCGCGTGTCCGGCCGTGCAGCGTGAGCGCGGCGACCCCGCACGCCTGCGCGAGCTGCGCGACTTCGACAGCGTTGCGGTTCTCCGGGTCCCAGCCGGTGCGGTACTTCAGCGTGACCGGCACGTCGACCGCGGCGACCACCGCTTCGAGGATCGATCGCACGACGCCGGCGTCCCGCAGCAGCGCCGAACCGCTCGCCACGTTGCAGACCTTCTTCGCGGGACAGCCCATGTTGATGTCGATGATCTGCGCGCCGCGCTCGACGTTGAAGCGCGCCGCCTCGGCGAGCATCGCGGGATCCGCTCCGGCAAGCTGCACCGCCACCGGCGCGCGCTCGCCGTCGTGATCGATGCGTCGCGCGGTCTTCTCGCTGGCCCACAGCCGCGGATTCGACGCCGCCATCTCGGATATCGCGTGGCCGGCGCCGAGCGACTTGCACAGCTGCCGGAAAGGACGATCCGTCACGCCCGCCATCGGGGCGACGAACACGTTGTTCGGCAGTTCATGTGGACCAAGACGCATCGCCAGCGGATGGGGCTCGAAAAGGGCGCGGATTGTAGCGAAGGCCTCGGCGGGCTCATGAGCGTACGCCGAACATCAGGAAGCGCGCGAACTCCGCGCGCAAATCGGGAAAGATGCTGAGCATCGTCAAACCGAGCGACCGCGCCGCGGCCACCGGCACGAAGCTGGTGGCGAAGAAACCCGGGACGGTGCGGGTGAGCGTCCGGATCGCGAACCGGTCCGCCCGTCGCCTCCGCTCGTACTCGGGCAANCGCGCGAGCGGATCTTCCGCCGCGACAACGGCAGCGGCGACCAGGTCCGCGAGGGCAACGCAGTCGCGCACCCCGAGGTTCAGGCCCTGGCCGGCGACTGGATGCAGCGTCTGCGCGGCGTTGCCCACATGGACCAGCCGGTGCTCGCGCACGTCGTCGCGCGCCTGCTCGACCAGCGGGTAGCGGCCGCGCGACCGGATGGAGACGACCCGCCCGTTGCGCTCGCCGAACTCCGCCTGCAGCTCCGCGAGCAGTTCCGCGTCGGACAACGCTTCGCGGCGGTCGGCGGCGGCCGTCGGCATGCACCAGACCAGCGACATCGGACGCGCGGTTCCGACGGCGGGCCCGGGCAGCGGCAGCAGCGCGAGCGGGCCGTCGCGGGTGAATCGCTCGAAGGCGGTCCCGGCTGAGGGTCCCTGCACTTCGACGTCGCCGGTGAGCGCCGCCTGTCGCGCAGCCGGCGGGCGACCGTCCCGTCCCGCGCCTTCCGCATTGACGGCGATCGTCGCCCGCAGGTTGCCTCCGTCCGAAAGCCGGACGTCGACCGAGTTCGGCCCCTGGCTCACCGCGCTGGCCACGCAGCGCCGGCGCAACTCCACGAGCGGTGCGCCGCTGCACGCCGCGTCGAGGGCCGAGAGGAGGTCGCCGTAGCGGATGGTGGCGCCGAGCGGCCGCCCGCCGTTGTCCCGTTCGTCGAGGACCACGCGGCCGAACTCTCCGCGCGAAGACACGATGACCGTGCGGATCGGGGCCAGCGCTGCCGAAGGCAGTTCGATGACGGTGCCGAGCGCGTCGAGCGTGCCGCGCGACAGCGCCAGCAGGCGCCGGTCGCGCCTCGCCTCGTCCAGCTCGCGCGCATCGACGACGACGGACGGAACGCGGTGGCGTGCCAGTCGCAGCGCCAGTGTCAGGCCGACGGGACCGCCGCCCAGGATGGCGATTGGAGTCGTCGTCATCGTTTCATCAGCGCTTCGATGTCGTCCGGGGACTTCGGCACGTCCACCGACAGCACGTCGCAGCCATCCGCAGTGATCGCCACGTCGTCCTCGATGCGGATGCCGATGTGATGGAAACGTTCGTCGACGTTCGGCGCCGGGCGGATGTACAGGCCGGGCTCGACCGTCGTCACCATGCCCGGCACGAGGCTGCGCCACGGTCGCTCCTCCCCTTCCTTCGCGGCGGCCGGCTCGCGGTAGTCGCCGACGTCGTGCACGTCGAGTCCGAGCCAGTGCCCGGTCTTGTGCATGAAGAACTGGCGGAACGACTTCGACTCCAGCGCGCCGTCGAGCGATCCGGCGAGCAGGCCGAGGTCGATGAGTCCCTGCGTGAGCACGCGCGTCGCCGCCTCGTGCGGCGCGTTGAAGTCCCTGCCTGGCCGTGCCTCGCCCACGGCGGCGTGCTGCGCGGCCAGCACGACGTCGTAGACCGCGCGCTGCGGGGCGGTGAAGCGGCCGTTGGCCGGGAACGTGCGCGTGATGTCGGCCGCGTAGCCGTCCACCTCGCAGGCCGCGTCGACCAGCACGAGGTCGCCGTCCTTCACCTCGGCGTGACCCGCCGGGTAGTGCAGCACGCACGCATTGGGGCCGGCCGCCACGATCGACGGATACGCGGGCGACTGCGCACCCTGCCGACGGAACTCGTACAGCAGTTCGGCCTCGATCTCGAACTCGCGCATACCGACGCGGCAGGCCTGCATCGCGCGCGCGTGCGCGGCGGCCGAGATGCGCGCGGCGCGCCGCATGGTCTCGACTTCGCTCGTGTCCTTCACGAGGCGCATCTCGTCGATGATGATGCCGAGGTCGTGAACGGACGCGGGAGCGCGTCGACCCGTGCGCGCCTGGGCGCGGACCTTCTGCAGCCAGCCCTGCGCGCGGGTTTCGACCGCCGGGTTCGCGCCCAGCGCGTGGAAGAGTGCCGGACTGTCCGCGAGCAGGTCGGGCACCAGTTCGTCCATCCGCTCGATCGGATGCGCCGCATCGACGCCGAACGCGGCCTGCGCCAGCTCGGGCCCGTAGCGGAAGCCGTCCCAGAGCTCGCGCTCCTCGTGCTTCTCGCGGCAGAACAGGATCGCCTGCCGCTGCCCGCCGTGCGCGACCAGCACGAGTGCGCTGTCCGGTTCCGCGAATCCGGTCAGGTACCAGAAGGAACTGTCGAACCGGTACGGGTATTCGGCGTCCCGGTTGCGCAGGCGCTCGGGCGCGGTGAAGTGCACGGCCACGCCTCCGCCACGATCGGCCATGGCCTGCAACACGCGCGCGCGNCGCTCACGATGGCGATCGATCTGCATTGGAAGATTCTAAGGCGCGCGCCCGCGCAGTTCGGCGTCGACGCGTTCCAGTTCCGCGGGCGTGCCGACGTTGAACCAGCGCGCGGTCGCGTGCTCGCCGGTCACGCGCCCGCTTCGCGCCGCCGTGTACAGCCACGGAAACAGCCTCGCGCGCGCGTCGGCGAGGCCGGCAAAGAGGCGCGGCGCGAACACGCCGATGTTGGCGTACGTCAGGCGCGGTTCGCGATCGGGTGCGACCAGTCCGCCGACGAGTCCCATGTCGCCGCGCGGATGGAATGGCGGGTTGTCGACCAGCACGAGGTGCGCGTCGGCCGCGCCGGCATCGATCGCGCGGGCACGCTCGCGCAGCGCGCCGTAGTCGTAGTCCGTGACGATGTCGCCGCTGACGACGATGAACGCGGCGGCGCCGAGCCGCGGCAGCGCCCGGACGATCCCGCCGAGCGTCTCGAGCGCGTCCTCGGCCCGCTCGCCTTCGCGCGAGTAAGCGAGCCGCACGCCGTAGCGCGCCCCGTCGCCCAGCGCATCCTCGAACTGCTGCGGCAGGTGCGCGGTGTTGATCACGATGTCGCGGACACCCGCGCGTGCCAGCGCCTCGAGCTGCCAATCGATCAGGCGCCTGCCGCCGGCCATCAGCAGCGGCTTGGCCGTCACGTCGGTCAGCGGACGCATGCGCTCGCCGCGCCCGGCGGCCAGGATCAGGGCTCTCAAAACGTGTAACCCACCTTGTGCGCCACGCCTTCGAGTTCGTCGAACAGCCGGCCGAGCGGCGCGAGTTCGTCGTAGCGCCGCGTCACCGCGCGCACGTAGCCGACGAAGCGCGGGGTGTCGGCCAGGTAGTGCGGCTTGCCGTCGCGGTAGTTGATGCGCGCAAAGATGCCGAGCACCTTCAGGTGGCGCTGCAGGCCCATCCANTCGAAGTCGCGCCAGAACGCCCCGAAGTCCGACGCNACGGGCAGGCCCGCGCGCCGCGCCTTCTGCCAGTAGCGCACGACCCAGTCGAGCACCTGCTCCTCCTCCCAGCTGATGAAGGCGTCGCGATACAGCGATGCGACGTCGTACGCGATGGGCCCCATCACCGCGTCCTGGAAGTCGAGCACGCCCGGGTTGGGNATCCCGACCATCAGGTTGCGGGGCATGTAGTCGCGGTGGACGTACACGGCGGGCTGCGCCAGGTTCGACGCCACGATGCGGTCGAACATCCGCTGCAGCGCCTGCGACTGCTTCCCGGTGAGCGTGTGCCCGAGGTGGCGCGCGACGTACCAGTCCGGGAAGAGGCTCAGTTCGCGACGCAGCAGTGCGTCGTCGTAAGGCGGCAGCACGCCCGGGCGGCTGGCGACCTGCCACCGCACCAGCGCATCCATCGCATCGTCGAACAGGGTCGACGCGCTGTCCGCATTCAACGCGGACAGGTACGTGGTGGTCCCGAGATCGGTCAGCAGCAGGAAGCCCTGCGCGAGGTCCGCCTCGAGCACCTGCGGTGCGTTCAGGCCGGCGTCGCGCAGCAGTCCCGCCACGTGGATGAACGGGCGGCTGTCCTCCTTGTCGGGCGGCGCGTCCATTGCGACCAGGGTGCGGCCGCGCGCGTCGACGCGAAAGTAGCGACGGAAGCTCGCGTCGGCGGAGGCCGCACGCAACGTATCGGGGTCGAGCCCGTAGTCGGGCGGCAGCGCGCCGAGCCAGGCACCGAGCGCGACGCGGCGAACGTCCGGCGTGCCGGCGTTGGGGGGCGATGAAGTGGTGGANCTCATGCAGTGGCGTGAAAGAGGGCGGTGACCGGCGAACCGACGCATATAATCGTTTCGCCTTCCGGGCCTGGATTCTTCGGCCTGTCTTCTCGCCCAATTCTATGCCGCGTCCGCCGGCGACCACAGCGTCGTCACCTCGTCGTTGCCTGCCGCTGGCGGCGGCCGTCCTGCTCGCGCTCCANTCGCTGGCCACGGCGCAGACACCAACGGGCACCACGTCGGCTGGGCCAACCGAGCCCGCGTTGCGACTGCGGATGGACCGGCAACTGGACGAGCGCGCAGCGANCGATCAGTCTGGCGGAACCACCTTCGCGCGCGCTCGGAGCATCGAGGGGACGGTCGACGACCGGATCGTGCTCCAGGGCGATGCCGAGATCAGGCGCGACGGCAGCGTGCTGCGCGGCGACCGGATCACGTACTCGCAGGCCACCGACGNGGTGAACGTCGAGGGCAACGCGCGNCTCTACCGCGAGGGCGCCGTGTTCACCGGACCGCGGCTCGACTTCAGGATCGAGGCGCAGACGGGCTCGATGCCAGANGCCAGCTTCTCGTACGCGCCGCGCCGGGCGCGCGGCGACGCNTCGCTGATCGAGTTCCTCGGCAACCAGCAGGCGCGGATGACCCAGGCGCGCTTCACGACCTGCGCGCCGGGCGACGACGCCTGGTGGATCCAGGCCGAGAAGATCGAGTTCGACGGGCTGGAGGAGTCCGCCTCGGCGAGCACGGCGAGGCTGTACTTCCAGGGCGTGCCGATCCTCGCCTCGCCGGTCCTCGGCTTTCCCGTCGGCGACCGGCGGCGCTCTGGCTTCCTGACTCCGAGCCTCGGCCTGAGTTCGACGCTCGGCACCGACATCCGCACGCCGTACTACTGGAACATCGCGCCCAACTACGACTACACGATCGCGCCACGCTCGATGACGAAGCGCGGCGTGCTGTTGGAAAACGAGTTCCGGTTCCTCCAGCCGACGATGCGCGGCACGCTCGTCTACAACGTCATCCCGAAGGACCGGGAGTTCGACGGCAGCCGCGACCACACCTCGGTCCGCTACGAGTACGCGTCGCCCTCGGGCGTCGCCGGCGGGATCAACTACAACCGCGTGTCCGACGACAACTACTTCGTCGACTTCTCGGAGTCCATCGTCGGATCGTCGAACAAGGTCCTGCCGCAGGACGCGTTCATCGCCTACAACCAGATCTACTGGAACTCGGCGGTCCGGGTCACCAAGAACCAGACCCTGCAGGACCCGCTGGCCCCGATCACGCCGCCGTACGAGCGGGTGCCGCAGGCGTTGCTCAACGGCTTCGTCGCCGACTGGCGCGGCCTGGAGGCCAGCGCGATGCTCGACGGCACGCGCTTCGACCATCCGACCCTCGAGCCGGGCGACCGGTACGTCGCCGACATGCGCGTCGCCTATCCGTGGAANGCGCCCGGCTGGTTCATCGTTCCGCGCGGGCGCGTCGTTTCACGGACGTACTCGCTCGACCCGAAGCTGCACCGCGCTGACTCCAACCCGACGGTGACGACGCCGATGCTCAGCCTCGACTCGGGCCTGATCTTCGAGCGCAGCACGACCTGGTTCGGCCGCGCCGCCGAGCAGACGCTGGAACCGCGCCTCTTCTACGCGTACATCCCGTACAGGAACCAGAACGACCTGCCGAACTTCGACAGCGCGCTGGTCGACCTGAACTACGCGCAGTTGTTCAACGAGAACATCTACTCGGGCTACGACCGCATCGCCGAAGCCAACAACGTGACGCTCGCGCTCGGCACGCGGATCCTGGACAGCGAGACCGGCGCCGAGCGCCTGCGCGCGGTGATCGGCCAGCGCTTCTACTCCGGGTCGCAGCGCGTGACGCTGCCGGGCGAGGCGCCGCGCACGGGCGACTCCACCGACGTGCTCGGCGGCGTGACCGCGCTGCTCGGCGCGTCGTGGGCGATCGACCTCGCCGCGCAGTACAACACCGAACAGAGCCAGGTCGTGCGCGCGACCGCCGGCGCGCGCTGGCAGCCGCGCCGCGCGTCCGTGATCAGCGCCTATTACCGCTACCGGCAGGGCGACATCAACCAGTTCGACGTCGCCACGCAGTGGCCGCTGTCGGAGCGCTGGTACGCCGTGGGCCGGGTCAACTACTCGATCCAGGACAGCCGCATGGTCGATTCGCTGGCCGGGTTCGAATACAAGGCCGACTGCTGGGTGCTCCGCTTCGCCGCGCAGCGCTTCGCCACGACGACGGACCAGTCCACGACGAACGTCTACGTGCAGCTGGAGCTCANCGGNCTCACGAGNGTCGGCACGAACGCCGTGCAGCAATTGCAGCGTAATATCCCCGGCTACCAGCTGTTGAACCCGCTGCCGCGACAGCCGGGACGCTTCGACTACTACGAGTGACCCCCCGAATGCCCGCTGTNTTCCCGCGCATCGTCGCGCACTCGATCCTTGCTGTGCTCGTCGCCACGTGCGGAATCGCCCTGGCGCAGAGCCCGCGCGTGCAGCCGCCCCAGCCCGCCGGCTCCTCCGCGGCCCGGCCGGCGCCCGCGCCGGAGCCGCCGGGCGTTCCGCGCACGTCGCGTCCGGTCGACCGCATCGTCGCCGTCGTCAACGACGAAGTGATCACGGCCCACGAACTGCGGTCGCGAACGGCCATCTCGGAGATGCAGCTGCGCCGGCAGAAGATCCAGCCGCCGCCGCGTGACGTGCTGGAACGCCAGGTGCTCGAGCGCATGATCGTCGACCGCGCCCAGTTGCAGCTCGCCCGCGAAACGGGCGTGCGCGTCGACGACGGNACGGTGAACGCTGCCATCGGACGCGTCGCCGAGTCCAACGGGCTGACCGTGCCGGCGCTTCGCCAGCGCATCGAGGCGGACGGGTTGTCGTTCAACCAGTTCCGCGAAGACATCCGGCAGGACATCATCCTCAGCCGGCTGCGGGAGCGCGAGGTCGACAACCGGATCCAGATCTCGGAGTCGGAACTCGACAACTTCGTCGCGGAGCAGGCCGGCGTCTCTTCCGACGCGCAGGAAGTGAACATCGCCCAGATCCTGCTGCGGGTGCCGGAGAACGCGGACTCNGGGCGCATCGACGAGACCCGCAGGCGCGCCGACGACCTGCTCGCGCAGCTGAAGGGCGGCGCCGACTTCGCGCNCCTCGCGGCCAGCTTCTCCAACGCGGCCGAAGCGCTGCAGGGCGGCGACCTCGGGTGGCGCAGCGTGGACCGCCTGCCCACCCTCTTCGTCGACGCGATCCGGAACGTGAAGACCGGCGACGTCACCGACATCGTCCGCAGTCCCAACGGTTTCCACATCCTCAAGGTCCTCGGCCGCCGCAACGCGATCGACGCCAAGCTGGCCTCCGGGCCGGTGCAGCAGACGCGCGCGCGGCACATCCTGCTGCGCGTCAGCGACCTGGCGCCGGAGCCCGAAGTCGTCCGCCGGCTCCAGGAATTCAAGGGACGCATCGAGGCGGGCCAGGTCGAGTTCGGCACGCTGGCGAGGCTGCACTCCCTGGACCCGTCCGGCAGCCGGGGCGGCGACCTCGGATGGCTCTACCCGGGCGACACCGTGCCCGAGTTCGAGAAGGCGATGGACGGGCTGAAGATCAACGAGATCAGCGCGCCGGTGCGCTCGCCGTTCGGCTGGCACCTGATCCAGGTGCTGGAGCGCCGCACCGAGCAGGGCTCGGGGGACCGGGCCCGCATGGCGGCACGGCTTGCGCTGCGCGAACGCAAGGCCGACGAGGCCTACCAGGAGTGGTTGCGGCAGCTGCGCGACAAGACGTATGTCGAGTTGCGACTCGAAGAGCGCGGCTGATTCCGTGACCCGGGCGGCGCGATGACCCGCCCGCGCATCGCGATCACGACCGGAGAGCCGGCCGGCATCGGCCCGGAGATCTCGGTGACCGCTGCCGCCGACGCGCTCGACGCCGACCTCGTGCTGATCGGAGACGAAACGCTTCTCGCCACGCGCGCGAAAGCGGCCGGCGCCACCTGGCCCGCGCACGCGACGGTGCATCACGTCGCGCTCGCCGCGGAAGCCCGGCCGGGCCACCTCGACGTCCGCAACGCGGCCTATGTGCTCGCGACGCTCGATCACGCGATCGATGCCGCGCTCGCCGGGCGCTACGACGCGATCGTGACGGCCCCGGTGCAGAAGAGCGTGATCAACGACGCGGGCGTCGTCTTCACCGGACACACCGAGTACCTCGCGGCCCGCGCGAAGGCGCCCCAGGTGGTGATGATGCTGGCCGGAGACACGGCCCACGGCCCGCTGCGCGTCGCACTCGCAACGACCCACCTGCCGCTCGCCGAGGTGCCGCGCGCGCTCTCGGTCGACGGCCTGCTGCAGGTGATGCAGGTGCTCCTGCACGACCTGAAGCAGCACTTCGGAATCGCACAGCCGCGTATCGCGGTGACGGGACTCAACCCCCACGCGGGCGAAGGCGGACACCTCGGGCGCGAGGAGATCCAGGTCATCGCGCCGGCGATCGCGCGCCTGCGCAGCGCCGGCCATGCGGTCGACGGTCCGCTGCCTGCCGACACGGTGTTCGTGCCGTCGATCGTGCGGCGCTACGACGCGGTGCTGGCGATGTTCCACGACCAGGGGCTGCCGGTCCTGAAATACGCGACCTTCGGCCACGGCATCAACATCACGCTCGGATTGCCGTTCATCCGCACGTCGGTGGATCACGGCACGGCGCTCGACATTGCAGGCACCGGGCGCGCGGACGCGGGCAGCATGCGCGCCGCGCTCGCGCTGGCCGCGCAACTCGCCGCGCGACGCGGCCGATGAGCGGAACCTCCACGCTGCAGCATCGCGCACGCAAGCGCTTCGGCCAGAACTTCCTGCACGACCGCCGCGTGATCGAGCGCATCGTCGATGCGATCGACCCGAGGCCCGGTCAGTCGATCGTCGAGATCGGGCCGGGCCAGGCCGCGCTGACGCGCGAACTCGTCCGGCGCGCCGGCCACATCACCGCGATCGAGATCGACCGCGACCTCGCAGCGTGGTTGCGGGAACAGTTCACGCNGGAGCANCTNACNCTGGTCGAGGCCGACGCGCTGAAGCTCGACTGGTCCTCGCTCGCCNCGCAGCCGCTGCGCGTGGTCGGCAACCTNCCGTACAACATCTCGTCGCCGCTGCTGTTCCGACTGATGGAGTTCGCCGAGCGCGTGATCGACCAGCACTTCATGCTGCAGAAGGAAGTGGTGGACCGCATGGTCGCGCCGCCGGGCAGCAAGACGTACGGCCGGCTCTCGGTGATGATCCAGGTGCGGTACCGGCTGACGAAACTGTTCGACGTTCCGCGCGGCGCGTTCAACCCGCCGCCGAAGGTGACGTCGAGCATCGTGCGCATGGTGCCGCGCCCGACGGCCGAACTGCCTGCGATCGACTTCGGCTGTTTCGGCCGCGTCGTCGCAGCCGCGTTCAACCAGCGGCGGAAGATCCTGCGCAATGCATTGAGCGATGTGGCCGGCGAGGACGCGTTTCGCGCGGCGGGCGTCGATCCGCTGGCGCGCGCGGAGACGCTCGCCGTCGACGACTTCGTGCGCCTCGCCCGCGCCGTGGAGGACGCTCCCGCCGCAGGCTAGGGCCTGCTGGCGCTCGGATCGCACATGGGCCGGGCCTTCGCGGGCCCTAGACGTTGCGGCCCTGGATCAGCTCGATCTTGTAGCCGTCCGGGTCCTGCACGAACGCGATCATCGTCGAGCCGCCCTTGACCGGCCCCGGCTCGCGCGTGATCGTGCCGCCGGACGCGCGGATGCGGTCGCACGCGGCGTACACATCGTCGACGCCGATGGCGAGGTGGCCGTAGGCCGTCCCCAGCTCGTACTTGTCGACGCCGTAGTTGTAGGTCAGCTCGAGTTCGGCGTGCTCGGGGTTCGACCCGTAGCCGACGAAGGCCAGCGTGTACTTCTGCTCCGGCCGGTCGGTGGTCCGCAGCAGCTTCATGCCGAGCACCTTCGTGTAGAAGTCGATCGAGCGCGGCAGGTCGCCGACGCGCAGCATGGTGTGAAGGAATCGCATCCGTTTCTCCTCTGGAACGCAAAGCCTAGCGCCTCTCGCGCCTGTTCGGCCGCCGGGGTGTCTCGACTCCGGGCGGTGCGCCTCCCTGCGCCTGGGCGGCCGCCGGGGTGTCTCGACTCCGCGCCCGTCGCGGCGGGCGTCATTCGGCGCGTAGCACTCCTTGCGGGCCTGCAGATATCTGAGTGAGGTCGTGACTGGTTTGACTGGGGTGCCCTGCGGCTGCGCCCACCTTGCCCGCCACCCTTACGCAACTGGCACGCCCGCCGCCTGACGGTCGCTGCGCGAGGCACCCCGCCGTCCGCCCAGGCGCGCCGTGCCCGTGGCTCGAGCAGATGGCTCCGGCCACTGATCACTCAGGCGTCGTGCGCGAACTCGGAACCACGCCACGCGGCGCGCCGATCGCGGTGTGGGGTACCGCGCGGAGTCGCGGAGCCCCGCAGCGCGGTCGGCGCGCACGTGAGCCACCGAGCTACGCACACGTGATTCCGCCGCGATCCGAAATCTGTCGGACCTCTTTGCGCAGAGGTCGCCGGCCGGAGCTACAGCGGCAGGCTCCGCATGTCCACGCCCTTGATCTCGTCGCGCGCCGCCTCGAAGCCCGGCAGCAGCTGCGCGAGCGCCTTCCAGAAGCGCGGGCTG
>Ga0031656_10000748_pt1 | contig 11703 bp, 9 predicted proteins | sample FrelakmetDIP11DI_FD_55080 | JGI IMG/M metagenome (GOLD analysis project Ga0031656, IMG submission 55080) | Freshwater lake sediment microbial communities from the University of Notre Dame, USA, for methane emissions studies - DIP11 DI | ecosystem: Environmental > Aquatic > Freshwater > Lake >... | reverse complement strand
AAGCGCTCTTCGCCTGCACCGCCGGCTTCTGGTCCCGCAGCTCGCGCCGCAGGATCTTGCCGACGTTGGTCTTCGGCAGTTCGTCGCGGAACTCGATGAACTTCGGCTTCTTGTAGCCCGTCAGGTGCTGCTTGCAGAAGTCCATCAGCTGCGCCTCGGTCAGCGCCGGGTCCTTGCGGACCACGAACACCTTGACCGCCTCGCCCGAGCGCTCGTCCGCCACGCCGACGGCAGCGCACTCGACCACGCCCGGATGCATCGCGACGACGCCCTCGACTTCGTTCGGGTACACGTTGAAGCCGGAGACGATGATCATGTCCTTCTTGCGGTCGACGATCTTGATGAAGCCGCGCTCGTCCATGATGCCGATGTCGCCCGACTTGAAGAAGCCGTCCGCCGTCATCGCCTTCGCGGTCTCATCCGGTCGCTGCCAGTAGCCCGCCATCACCTGCGGCCCGCGGATGCCGATCTCGCCCGCCTGGCCGAGCGGCAGCGGCTGCCCCGCATCGTCGAGGATCGCGATGTCGGTATTCGGGAACGGCAGGCCGATCGTGCCGCTGTACTCGCGGGACATGATCGGGTTGCAGGTCGCGACCGGCGAGGTCTCCGACAATCCGTAGCCCTCGATGATCGGCACACCGGTCAGCTTGAGCCACTTCTCGGCGACCGCCTGCTGCACCGCCATGCCGCCGCCGTTCGCGATGCGCAGGCTCGAGAAGTCGAGCTTCTGGAAGTCCGGATTCTCGGCGAGCGCGTTGTAGAGCGTGTTGACGCCTGGAATGACGTTGAACTTGTACTTCGCGATCTCCTTGACGAACCCCGGGATGTCGCGCGGATTCGTGATCAGCACGTTCAGCGTGCCGAGCCGGATGCCACCGAGGCAGTTCACGGTCAGCGCGAACACGTGGTAGAGCGGCAGCGCGCAGATGTAGATCAGTTGCTCCGGCACCGGGCCGCGGCTCGTGTCGGTCAACGCCGGCTGCACCCACGCTTCGAGCTGCAGCACGTTGGCGACGAGGTTGCGGTGCGTCAGCGTCGCGCCCTTCGAGACGCCCGTCGTCCCGCCCGTGTACTGCAGGAACGCGACGTCCTGCGGGCCCACGGTGACGGGTTGCAGCTTGCTGTGCGCGCCCTCATCGAGCGCATCGTTGAACCGGACGTGACCCGGCAACGAGAACGTCGGGACCATCTTCTTGATCCGGCGGACCGCGAAGTTCACGATCACGCCCTTCGGGAAGCCGAGCATGTCGCCGAGCGAGGCGACGATGACGTGCTTGACCGATGTCTTCGCGATCACCTGCTGCAGCGTGTGCGCGAAGTTCTCGAGGATCACGATCGCCTCGGCGCCCGAGTCCTTGAGCTGGTGCTCGAGCTCGCGCGGCGTGTAGAGCGGATTGACGTTGACGACGACGCAGCCCGCGCGCAGCACGCCGGCGAGCGCGATCGGATACTGCACGACGTTCGGCATCATGATCGCCACGCGCGCGCCACGCGCGAGGCCGCGGCCCTGCAGCCAGGCGCCGAACGCGGCCGAGTGGCGGTCGATCTCGGCGAACGTGAACAGGCGGTCCATGTACGCATACGCGTTGCGTTGCGCGTACTTCGTGAAGCCGTCCTCCATCAGTTGCACGAGCGATGAACACTGGTCGACGTCCACTTCAGCCGGAACGCCGGGCGGGTAGTACTTCAACCAGAACTTTTCCATGGTCTCCCCTCCGTTGATAACGCTAAATTGCCTCGCGGAGACCCATGTGACAATCCGGATTTCTCGCCGTTCCGCAGCCCGGAATGCTGCGACGCAGCACCCTTCAAGGTGACCCGTCGACGGTATCCACGGCGCGTCCCATCGGACAAACTTCGCGGATGGAAGACCTGCTGACGCTCGGCCCCCAGTTTCGCGCTCCGAACCTGCGCGAGGCCCTCGAACGCGCGTCGCTCGGCGGCCCGATCGTCGCGATCACCGCGGGCTGGCAGGAGCGCGAGGGTGAGCTCGGCGCACTGGAAGAGCATCTCGGCCAGCCGGTCCGCGACCTGCGGCTCTACGAGCGGGCCGAGGCCGTTTTCGCCCAGGACGGCGAATTGCACGCCGCCTATCGCTCGCGCCAGAGCGACCTGCGGCAGCTGCAGGACCTCTACCGGGTGCGGCTCGATCACGCCAAGGCGGCCGCGAGGGAGCTTTTCCAGGCACCGGGCGACTCCCCGCTCGTGCGCAAGGCCCGCCGCTCCGCAATCGCGGCGCTGCGGCGCCTCGATGCCGAGCACCTGCGCGAGATCCGCGCGCTGCACGGTCGATTCGAGGCGTCCTGGGGCGCCGGGCAACGTCCCATCCTCGCCCGCCAGCTTGCGGACCTCGAGCAGCTGATCGCAGCGGCCGCGGTCNTCTGCATCGCCGGTGGCCACGTCGCNGTGCTGCTCAACCGTTTGCGGCTGTTCGGNCTCGGTCGGGCGCTGCGCACGCGGCCGATCGTCGCCTGGTCGGCCGGGGCCATCGCCATTGCCGAGCGCGTCGTGCTGTTCCACGATCATCCACCGCAGGGCGCGGGCAACGCGGAACTGTTCGAGGCGGGGCTCGGGTTCGTCCGCGATGCCGTGTTCCTGCCGCACGCGGCCACTCGGCTTGCCTCGCGCGATCCGCAACGCGTCGCGCTGCTGGCCAGGCGCCTGGCCCCGGCGATCTGCTACACGCTCGACGACGGCGATGCACTGCATTGGCGCCGCGGTCGGCTCGCAGCTGCGGTGGGATCGCAGCGGCTGACCCGCTCTGGCCGGTTCGCGCCCGCGGGGTTGGCGGCATGACGCGGCCGCTGGAGATCGCGGACACGTCGTCCGGGGCGGCCCCGCTCGACGCGGCCGCCATCGCAGCCGTGAGGCGTTCACCAGTCGTCGATCCCGGCGGCGTGACGTTCGTCTACCACGGCGCCGCGGACGCAGTGAACCTGCGCTGCTGGATCCACGGCCTGCCGGCGAGCCAACCGTTCGAGCGCGTCGGCGACGGCGACCTGTGGGTGCTCCGGGTCGAGCTGCCGGAGAACTCGCGGATCGAGTACAAGTTCGAGATCGTGCGCGACGGTGAGGAGGAGTGGATCCTCGATCCGCTCAACCCGCTGCAGGCGGCCGATCCGTTCGGCGCCAATTCGGTCGCGCAGGGCATGGGCTACGTGCGGCCGGAGTGGACGCTTGCGGACCCCGCGGCGCGCGCGGGCGTCGTCGACGAGATCGCGGTGCCGAGCGCCGCGCTCGGCGCCGATCGCCACGTCGCCGTCTACGTGCCGGCCCGCTTCCGGCGCAACCGCCGCTACCCGCTGCTGGTGGTCCACGACGGCTACGACTACCTGCGCTATGCGAACCTGCAGGCGGTGCTCGACAACCTGATCCACCGGCTCGAGATTCCGCCGTTGATCGCCGCGTTGACGCAATCGCCGAACCGCCTCGAGGAGTATGCGGGCCACGATGCGCACTCGCGCTTCGTCGCTGTGGAGTTGCCAGAACGGCTGCAGCACTCATTCCCGTTGCACGTGAGCCCGGCCTCGCGCGGACTGATGGGCGCGAGCTTCGGCGCCGTGGCCTCGCTGCACGCCGCATGGCGCCACCCGGGGCGGTTCGGGCGGCTCGTGCTGCAGTCCGGCTCGTTCGCGTTCTCGGACATCGGCCATCACCGCCGCACACCGGCCTTCGACCCGGTCGCCCGCTTCGTCAACGAGTTCCGCCGCCGGCCCGGGCAGCCCGCCGAGCGCATCTACCTGAGCTGCGGCATCTACGAGTCGCTGATCTACGAGAACCGCAGCCTCGTCCCGCTGCTGCGCCACCACGGCATTGAGGTACGCTACGAGGAAGTCCGCGACGGCCACAACTGGGAAAACTGGCGCGACCGGCTGCAATCGGCGCTGACGTGGCTGTTTCCCGGGCCGCTCTGGATGGTCTACGAATAGCACGCAGGAACGGCCTGCAAGGGACGCGGCGCATGGCTCACATCACCCGGCAAATCGGCCTCTCGCTCGGCGCGGACATCTGCTGGCCGATCTGCTTCGAGGCGATCCTGAAGCGGCTCGAACTGGCGATCCCGTGGCGGGGAGACACGCTGGGCTTCGACGCGAGCCGCGTCACGATCGAGCCATTCGACCTGCGCCAGCCGGTGCGCTACGACCTCGTGGTCGACCGCGTCACGCACTGGTACTACACCAGCCGCGAGTGGATCAAGAAGGCGGTCGTGCTGAACGACACCTACGTGTTCAACAACCCCTGGTCCATCCAGGCCAATGAAAAGCATACGACTTACTGCGCGATGATGCGGCTCGGGCTCAAGGTGCCGGACACCTGGATGCTGCCGCCGAAGGCCTACGAGCAGGCCGCCGACCTGCAGGCGACGCTGTCGCGCTATGCGCGATATTTCGACCTCGGGCCGATCGGCGCGCAGCTCGGCTATCCGCTGTTCATGAAGCCCTACGACGGCGGCGGCTGGGTGGGCGTCTCNAAGGTCGACGACGAGGCCGGGCTGCGCGCCGCNTACGAGNCGAGCGGCACCAAGGTGATGCACCTGCAGTCGGCGGTGATTCCCTACGANTACTTCGTCCGTTGCATCGGCCTCGGGCCGCAGACGCGCGTCGTCAACTACGACCCGGATGCGCCGCTGCACGATCGCTACCGGATGGATCGAGGGTTCCTGCCACCGGAGCTGCAGGCCGAGCTCGAGGACATCACGCTGACGATCAACGCGTTCTTCGGCTGGGACTTCAACTCCTGCGAGGCGCTGCTGCGCGGGGGCCAGTGGCATCCGATCGATTTCGCGAACGCCTGCCCGGATTCGCAGGTCACGTCGCTGCATTATCACTTCCCATGGCTGATCAAGGCGAACCTGCGCTGGGCGATCTTCTGCGCGGCCACGCGGCGGCGCGTGCGCCACAACCTCGACTGGGAGCCGTTCTTCGAGATCGCGGCCGAGGACCTGCCGTACGCAGAGAAACTGCGTCGCTACGCGCTGCTCGCCCGGCAGATCCTCGATGCGGACGCGTTCGGGGAGTTCTGCGAGCGGTACCTCGGCCATCTCGACGCGGTCGCCGACGAGTTCTTCGGCACGGAGCAGGCGCGCGACGCGGTGCGGCAGAAGGTGGCGGCGCTGTTTCCCGCGCACGANGTCGCCGAGTTCACGGAACTCTTCTACGGGCGCATCCAGCGCTGGCGCCAGGCGGAGGGACGGGGCTGATGCAACGCGATTTCTTCGGCTGGCACACGCACCGACTGCCCTGCCCGGCGCGCGTCGTCCGCTGGGGCCACTACGGCGCGCCGCTGCTGCTGTTCCCGACCGCGGGCGGCGATTGCGAGGAGGCCGAGCGCCAGGGCCTGATCGGCGCGCTGGCGGGGCTGATCGACGCCGGGCGCATCAAGGTCTATTCGATCGACAGCGTCGCCGGCCAGCACTGGATCTCCCGGCAGCACTCCGCGGAATATTGCTCGCGCGTGCAGAACCTGTTCGACGCTTACGTCTATGAGGAAGTCGTGCCGCTGATCCGCAACGACTGCCAGTCGCACGGCATCGAGGTGCTCACTGCGGGGGCGTCGATCGGCGCATTCAACGCCGTGGCGTCCCTGTGCCGCCATCCGGACGCGTTCCGGTGGGCCCTCGGCATGAGCGGCACCTACGATCTGTCGCGGTATCTCGGCGGCCGCTGGAATGACGATTTCTACTTCTCGTCGCCGCTGCACTTCGTGCCCGGGCTCGGCGAGGGTTGGCAACTCGACACGCTGCGGCGGCGCTTGGCGGTGCTGGCCACCGGATCGGGGCGCTGGGAGGATCCCGGCGAGTCCTGGCGGCTTGCGCACGTGCTCGGATCGAAGGGCATCCCGAACCGCGTCGACGACTGGGGACCGGGCGTAGACCACGACTGGCCCACGTGGCTGCGAATGCTGCCACAGTACCTCAACGACATTACCTGAGAGGCGAGACCATGCAAGACGAGACGCCGCGCCCCCAGCACCGTGATCCGTGGCGGGACAACCTGCCGAGCTGCCACGTGCACTCTGACTCGCCGCATTTCCACGAACAGCTGAAGAGCCTGCTGGCGGGCGAGGTCGAGATTCTCGAGCCGGGAACGACGGCGCCTCGCGCAGCCGTGCTGGTCGACTGCCGGATGGATGCGAGCGAACTGACGGCCGCACGCGAGCAGTTCCCCGCGCGGCCGACGGTGGGCGTCGTCGCGACCCCGGAGGCCGGCCCGATCGTCGAGGCACTGGCCTGCGGGGCCGACGGTGTCATCGCGTTGACGGACAACCTGAAATCGTGGCGCGAGTGCCTGCACGTCGTGCTCGGCGGAGGCCGCTGGCTCGGCGGACCGGGAATCGAGGTCAGCCTCGAGGAGAAGGAAGCGAGTTACGACATCGCCAAAGGCGAGCGGCACTCCGGAGAGGTCACGCTGCGGACCAAGCTGTTCGTGCGCAGTCGCCTGGGCGACAAGTTCCGCCCCTGAGTGCAGCCGCCGGCGGCGCGTCGCGCCGTCAGCGCTGGCCGAATTTCGCCGGTCGCTTCTCGCGAAACGCAGCCACGCCCTCCGCGAAGTCCGCGTTGTCGCCGAGGCGGCCCTGGGCCGCGGCTTCATGCTCCAGCTGCTCGGCCAGCGACGCCGAGCCGGCGAGCGACACCAGTTGCCGCACCGCGAGAAGCGCATCACGCGGACCGGCTGCGAGTGTTTGAGCGAGTTCCACCGCGCGGTCCATCACGCGCTCGTCGTCCACGCACTCGGCGACCAGGCCGATGCGCTCGGCCAGCTCGGCGGAAATCGGCGCGCCCGTGAGCGCGAACGCGCGCGCACGGGCCTCGCCCACGCGCCGGGCGAGGAAGTACGTGGCGCCCATGTCGGGGGCCAGGCCGAGCTTCGGCGCGAACAGGAACGTCAGGCTGGCCGAGCGCGCAGCCACCGTNATGTCGCCCATCAGCGCGATCGANGCGCCGGCGCCCGCGGCGACGCCGTTCAACGCGACGACCAGCGGCACNGGCAGCGTGCTCCACGAAATTGCCACCGGATTGAACTCGCCGCGCAGCCGGCCCGCCATGAACTGGCCCATCGACTGGCCCCGGGCCGGCACGGCGTCCGGATCGGTCAGGTCGGCGCCGGCGCAGAAGCCCCGGCCCGCTCCAGTGAGCAGCACGGCACGGATCTCCCGGTCGCGCTGGATCGCCTCCGCGCAGTCGCGCAGATCGCGCAGCAGGCCGAGCGACAGGCTGTTGAGCTTGGCGGGTCGGTTCAGCACGACCTTGAGCACGTCGCCCGCCCGCTCGCACACCAGGTTGTCGAACTTCATCGCGCTCTCCCCGCCCACCGGCTCGATTGTCCAGGCGACCGACGGTATGATCTCATGAACCGTCCCACGGACGGGATCACCCGGCGATCCACGCGGATTGAGGTTGCATGATCGTACGATTCTCGACGCGCGTCGGCGCTTTCACGATGCACGGCGATGCGGCCGTGACGCTGCTGCGGGCCATGGGGCACTCGGGCACGGTGCCAGGCGCGATTCTCACGGCGGATCTGCCAGCCGCGCTCACACGGTTGCGGGCCGCGCTGGCGGCGCACGTAGACGAGCCGCCTCCCACTGAACCGGACGCCTGGGAGGACGCGAACCAGGATGCAGAGAAGCGCGCGCCGCCCATTTCGCTGCGCACGCGCGCCGTGCCGCTGGTGGACATGATCGAGACGGCGATCGCGCACGACTCGGACCTGATGTGGGAGCGGGGCTAGCCGGCTTGGCGTGCCTCGCACTGCTGTTCGTGCGCACCCCGTGGGCCGCACGGATCCTGCAGATCGCGCTGGCGATCGCGACGCTCGAATGGCTGCGCACGGCCTGGGTCTTCGCCGCTGCGCGGGCCGCCGCGGACCAGCCGTATGCGAGGCTCCTCGTGATCATTGGCGCCGTGGCGGCGCTCACGGCGCTTGCGGCATGGATGATCAGCCGCGGAACGGGGCGGCGGCATTTCCGCATCGATCAGACGGGCGGCCCCTGAGGCGGCGGATCGTCGCGCAAAGGCCACGTTTCGCCNCATTCGGCGACCACGGAGTGCGGAACCCCGGGCGAATTCGGTAGTCTACCGGGCTGACTTTGCCCCACTTCGCCGAGGATTCCGATGTCCTTCAAGTCCCTCATTGCCATCACTGGCATTTCGGCCTGCCTGGTCGCCGGCCCCACGCATGCCACCGAGATGAAGACCGAAGACGCCAACCCGCTGCTCGCTCCGTGGACCGGCCCGTACGGCGGCGTCCCGCCGTTCGACCAGGTCAAGGTCGAACACCTGAAGCCNGCCCTCGAGGCCGGCATGGCCGAGAATCTCGCCGAGGTGGACCGCATTGCCGCNAATCCGCAATCCGCGACGTTCGAGAACACGATCGCCGCGCTGGAGCGGACCGGTCGTACACTCGACCGTGTCGGCACGATCTACGGCATCTACGGCTCCACGTTGAACGACGAGGCCGTGCAGGCCGTCGAGCGCGAGATGGAGCCGAAGCTCGCGGCATTCAGCGACCAGATCACGCAGAACGAGGCGCTGTTCAAGCGCATCGCCGCGGTCTACGAGGCACGCGAAAAGTCGGGCCTCACGCCCGAGCAGCAGCGACTCACGTGGCTCTACTACACGAACTTCGTCCGCGCCGGTGCGAAGCTCGATGCCGCTGCGAAACAGCAACTCACCGAGATCAACCAGAAGCTCGCGTCGCTGTACACGCAGTTCGCCCAGAACGTGCTGGCCGACGAGAACGAGNGCCAGCTGGTCATCACCGACGCGGCCGACCTCGCCGGCCTGCCGGAGTCCGTGCGCGCGGGCGCGGCCCAGGTCGCCGAGTCGCGCGGCAAGAAGGGCCAGTGGGTGATCGCGAACACCCGCTCGAGCGTCGAGCCGTTCCTGACCTATTCCGACCGCCGCGACCTTCGCGAGAAGGTCTGGCGCATGTTCGTCAGCCGCGGCGACAACGGNGGCGCCACCGACAACAACGCGATCATCAGCGAGATCCTGCAGCTGCGCGCCCGGCGCGCGAAGCTGCTGGGCTACGAGTCGCATGCGCACTGGCGCCTCGAGAACGCGATGGCGAAGAATCCAGCGCGTGCGACGGAGCTGATGGAGGCGGTGTGGACGCCGGCGGTCGCGCGAGTCCGCGAGGAAGTCGCGGACATGCAGAAGATCGCCGACCAGGAAGCTGCGGGCATCAGGATCGAGCCCTGGGACTACCGCTATTACGCCGAGAAGGTCCGCAAGGCCAGGTACGACCTCGACGAGACCGAGATCACGCCTTACATGCAGCTCGAGAACCTGCGCGAGGGCATGTTCTTCATGGCGAAGGAGCTGTTCGGCTTCCACTTCAAGCCGGTCGACGCCGCCAAGGGTGTTTCCGTCTACCACCCTGACGTGCGCGTCTGGGAAGTCAACGATGCGGCCGGCCAGCTCGTCGGCCTCTGGTACTTCGACCCCTACGCCCGCAAGGGCAAGCGCTCGGGCGCGTGGATGAATGCCTACCGGACGCAGGAGCGCTTCGATGGCGACGTCAGGACGATCGTCTCGAACAATTCGAACTTCGTGAAGGGCCAGCCGGGCGAACCGGTCCTGATCAGCTGGAAGGATGCCGAGACGCTGTTCCACGAATTCGGGCACGCGTTGCATGGCCTGAGCTCGAACGTGAACTATCCGTCGGTCTCGGGTACGCGCGTCGCTCGCGACTACGTCGAGTTTCCCTCGCAGGTGCTCGAACACTGGCTGCCGACGCCGGAGATCCTCGATCGTTACGCGCTGCACTACCAGACCGGCAAGCCGATTCCGAAGGCGCTGGTCGAGAAGATCGAGCGCGCCGACAAGTTCAACCAGGGCTTCGACACCGTCGAATTCCTGTCGAGCGCGCTGATCGACATGAAGCTGCACCTCGCGGGCGGCGACCCGATCGACCCGGACAAGTTCGAGCGCGAGACGCTGGCCGCGCTCGGCATGCCGTCCGAGATCGTCATGCGGCACCGCACGCCGCAGTTCATGCACGTCTTCGGCAGCGACGGGTATTCCGCCGGCTACTACAGCTACCTGTGGTCTGACACGCTGACGGCGGACGCCTGGGAGGCCTTCACCGAGGCTGGCGGCCCCTGGGACAAGGCCGTGGCCAAGCGCCTGCGCGACCACGTGTTCTCGGTCGGCAACACGATCGACCCGGCCGACGGCTATCGCGCATTCCGCGGCCGCGACGCCGGCATCGATGCATTGATGCGCAAGCGTGGGTTCCCGGTGCCGCAGGAGAAGGCTGCTCCGGCGGCCGAAAAATAGGGGACATTCACCTATTCAAGGAGGCCGGCCTGGTCGAGGAGGAACGCATACTCCTCGGCCAGCTCGCGATACCGCTGGAAGCGACCGGACTTCCCACCGTGCCCGGCTTCCATGTTGACGCGCAACAGCAGCGGGTTCGCGTCGGTCTTCATCCGGCGCAGCCGGGCCACCCACTTGACGGGCTCGAAGTACTGCACCTGGCTGTCCCACAGCCCCGTCGTCACCAGCATCGACGGATACGCCTGCCGCGCGACGTTGTCATAAGGTGAGTACGACAGCATGTACTCGTAGGACTCGCGCTCGCTCGGATCGCCCCACTCGTCGTATTCGTTCGTCGTGAGCGGGATGCTCTCGTCGAGCATCGTCGTCACGACGTCGACGAACGGCACGTGCGCGACCAGGGCCTTGTAGTCCTGCGGCGCGAGGTTCGCGATCGCACCCATCAACAGGCCGCCCGCGCTACCGCCGCGTGCGAAGACACGCGCCGGGTCNGCGTAGCCCTCGCGCACGAGGTGACGCGTCACGTCGACGAAGTCCGTGAAACTATTCTGCTTCTGCAGCAGTCGCCCCGAGTCATACCAGCGGCGACCGAGCTCCTGGCCGCCCCGCACCTGCGCGACGGCATAGACGAACCCGCGGTCGAGCAGCGAGAGGACCGCCGACGAGAACGCCGGATCGCTCGACAGGCCATAGGAGCCATAGCCGTACTGCAGCAGCGGCGCGGTCCCGTCCCTGCGGTAATCCCGGACGTGAACGATCGCCACCGGGATCCGCTCGCCGTCCCGGGCCGGAACCCACAGGTACTCGGTGATGTAGCGCGCCGGATCGAACCCGCCCAATACCGGCTCCTGCTTCAGCAGCGTGCGCTCGCCGGTGCGCACGTCGTAGTCATAGGTCGTCGCCGGCGTCGTGAGCGAGGTGTAGGTGTAGCGCACCGTGTGGCTGCCGACCTCCTCGTTGTCGCCGAGCGCCGCGCGGTATGCGGGCTCGTCGGACGCCAGGTGGAAGTCGTCACCGCCCTGCCAGCGACGGATGCGCACCTTGCGCAGCCCGCCGGAGCGCTCCTCGATCGCCAGGAACTCGCTGAACACGCTGAAGCCGTGCAGGAAGGCGTCGTCGCGGTGCGCGACCAGATCCCGCCACTGCGACCGGTCCGCCACTCCGGTCAACGGCGCTTCCACGATGCGGAAATCGGGCGCCTGCCAGTTGCTGCGCAGGATCCAGCGCCCGTCGAAGTGCTCGGCCTGGTACTCGTGGTCCCGCTCGCGCGGCACGATCACCCGGAATTCGAGCGCTGGATCGGAAGCGTCCGCGAAACGCTGCTCGCTCGACACGGTGCTGTCGGCGTGGATGTAGAGATGCCGGCCATCCTTGCTGCGGCTCACGTCGAGGTAGAAGGCGTCGTCCGGCTCCTCGTAGAC
>Ga0031656_10000747_pt1 | contig 11707 bp, 10 predicted proteins | sample FrelakmetDIP11DI_FD_55080 | JGI IMG/M metagenome (GOLD analysis project Ga0031656, IMG submission 55080) | Freshwater lake sediment microbial communities from the University of Notre Dame, USA, for methane emissions studies - DIP11 DI | ecosystem: Environmental > Aquatic > Freshwater > Lake >... | reverse complement strand
GTAACCAGAATTACATTTCCCTACAGTTCGCTGGTGGGGCAGGAGATTACTACGGCAAATCCCTGCGAGTTTCCTACCTCGGCAGTGTACTGAAGAGGCTCGGATTTCAGGTTTCATTAAAAGGAGACCTCTTTGAGGCTTTTCTCATAGGATATGACAGGCCTTCGATGGAAGAGAAACTCGACCTTCTGGGAAGGCTCCTCGCATCTTCACGGCTTCTGGATATGGCGCTGTCGAACCAGCATGACATAGAGGTCTTTACGGATTTATTCTTCAGAGGAGAGTATGATTTCCTCTCACCGAAAAGGGATGATCAGCCAAAAGACTTCTATGTCCATAATGGATACTGGAAACGTTCCATTGAAGATGGACATGTCTATTGTGTACAGGACGGTTCAAAATCCGGCTTTACCATATCTTCAGGGGTTGCGGGAATAGCAGGGAAGTTTCTTGGGGCATCAGTGCAGGATTTTCTCGACAATATCGAAGCATATTACTACTTCCCGCTTGCAATTGCGAAATACAGCGATATGGAAGACGGGACAATAGGGACGAGACTAAAGGCTGTGGGAGGACATATCGACAGAGCAGGGGGTATAGCATTCGGGATTCAGAATGCAGGCAATTATTTTGTCCTGAGGATGAATGCCCTTGAGGACAACGTTATCCTCTTTGAATATAGAGAGAACAAGAGATATCAGCGTATCAGCGTGACTGACAAAATAGAATCACAGAAATGGTATGAACTTTCAGTTGAGATCAGCGGCAGGAATATCAAAGGGTATCTCGATGGGAAAATGGTTTTAGAGTACACAGCAGAAAAATTAGTGAAGGGTCTTGTCGGACTATGGACCAAGGCAGACTCGGTGACATATTTTGATCAACTAACTATAAGAACCGATGCAGGCGAGAACAGAATCGCTTTCTAAAGGGAAGAGAGGAAGAAATGAAATATCAGATTGAGGATTCAGATATCGCACTCCTGAGAAAAGCAGGGGTGCCTGAAGACGATATTAAACATTGCACCAAGGTTGCGGAAAAGGCGCTCGAAATTGCCCGGAGAACCGGCCTGAAACTCGACATGGAACTTGTCGGCAGAGGAGCCTTATTCCATGATCTCGGGAAAGCAGTAACCCATGCCATAGAACATGGGAAAATCGGTGCCGAGATAGGGAATGATCTGGGACTCCCCAAGACAATCACTGACATTATGGAAAAACATATCAGAGGAGGACTTACAGCGGAAGAAGCAGTGGAACTTGGGTTACCTGTTAAAGATTATGTATTGAAGACTCTGGAGGAGAAGATTGTTATTTACGCAGACAGGCTTGTAGATATTATTACTGACGGGATCGTTGACATTAGCGGGGAAGAACTTGAAGCAGAGGACAGATTTGAGGCAATTCTGAAACAGTATCCGAAATATGGCAAGAACTTTAAAACCCTCCAGCGGTATCTCGGATATCATCAGGAACTACAAGGGTTAATCAGGAAGGCAGGGGCATAAAGCTTTGCTCCCTGCCCAGTGGAACGCGCAGCAAAATTTTTAGCGTGACAATTTGCCGGTCAGAAGACTATTGAATAGTGAGAATGTTGTTGTTCTCGTCGAGGCGGACTATTGTGGGCTTGAATCCTTGCAGTTTGTTATCTTCAACATAACTGTAACAGAAGATGATGATTTTATCTCCGACAACGCCTTTTCGGGCTGTGGGGCCGTTCAGGCAGATCTCGCCTTTCTTCCCCGGTATCACATACGTCTCGAACCGTTCCCCATTATTCAGGTTGCTGATCATCACCTGTTCATACGGGAGTATTCCGGCCTCTTTGACAATGGCTTCATCGATGGTAATACTGCCCTCGTATGAAAGATTCGATTCAGTAACCGTAGCAATATGGATCTTTGCCCTGAGTATACAGCGTAACATGATCTTCTTCTCCGACCTGTTATTCTATTATTTTTGGCACCCGGTAGAATTTTTCAGTATGTGCCGGGGCATTCGAGAGAGCGGCATTTCTTGGGATTGACGGCCTTGGTATGTCATCCCTCATAACATTGTGCAGAGACAGGACATGGGATGTAGGCTGAACAGTCTTCGTGTCGAGCTCATTCAGTTTTTCCATGTAATCAAGAATTTTGCTGAGCTGCGAACCGAACATTTCCTTCTCTTCTTCCGAAAGGGAGAGCCTGGCTAAGAGCGCAATATGTTCAATCTCATCTTTGATTATTTTCATGGTGATGAGCTACATTTTCTCAAGGTTTGCAAATCTGACAGCAAGTCTCTTTACGCCAAAATTGGGGAAGTTAACCATCACTTTCTGATCGTCTCCGTCTCCGTAACAGTCACGAACAACTCCTACGCCCCAGGCCGGATGTTTCACCCTGCATCCAGCGTTATAGAATGAAAAGCCGTCCCTGAGATGACCGTCTTTCTTCACCTGCGTTACCTTTACTGCGTGGTGTCCGCTTATCTTGTCAATCCAGTGGCAACATTCCCTGGGGATGTCTCTCAGAAACCGCGAAGGTTCCTGGTCCTGGAATTTCGCATACAATCTCCTCTTGGTGGCTCCGGTCAGCCATAAAACATCCTGAGCACGGGTCATTCCGACATAGAAGAGTCTGCGCTCCTCGGCAATCTCCTCCTCGTTCTTCATTGCCTTGAAGTAGGGGAGAACTCCCTCCTCAATCCCGATAATAAAAACAACCGGGAATTCGAGACCCTTTGCATTATGCAATGTCATGAGAGAAATACAGTCTTCTCCGCATGTATCATCAAAGCTGGTTATCAGAGATACCCGGTCAAGAAACTCCTTGATATCCATGCCCTCTGCCGACGAAATAAGCTCTTCAATATTCTTTAACCGCTCTTCATCGAGAACCTCTGCATAACCGGATTTCTCGTACATAGTCCTCACCATATCGGCTGCGGATTTATACTTTGCAGAAGAGACCCGTTCGATCATCTTGATAAAATCGGCAAGCTTTGCCTTAACTGCCTGGGTGAAATGATCTCCGCGAAGGTTTGATTTCACCGTATCAAACAGCGGCAGGGATTTTTTCTTTGCATCCTGTTCTATTCTGTTCAGGATTGCTGCCCCGATTCCCCGTGGAGGAGTATTGATAATTCTCCTGAAACTCACATTGTCCGCTCTGTTGAAGGCGACACGCATATAAGAGATAATATCTTTGATTTCCTTCCTCTGATAAAAGCTGATACCGCCGAGAATACGGTAGGGGATCCCCTCATCACGCATGGCGTCTTCGAGGGCCCTTGATTGCAGGTTGACACGGTACAATACTGCAAAATCCCGGTAATTGAAAGCCCCTTTCAGGTAGTATTCCTTAATTGCCTTGGCAGTACATCTGGCTTCATCTTCATACGTCCTGAACCAGCAAAAATGAACCTTTTCTCCCGAACCCTTCTCTGTCCAGAGCTTTTTGGATTGCCTCCGGAGGTTCCGTGAAATAACTGCACCCGATACATTCAGGATGTGCTGCGTTGAACGATAGTTCTGCTCCAGTTTTATCAGTTTTGCACCGGGAAAGTCATGTTCGAAATTCAGGATGTTGCTTACATTGGCACCCCGAAACTTGTAGATACTCTGGTCATCGTCGCCTACAACGCAGATCTTTTTGTGAGAGGATGCAAGGAGTTTCAGCAGATAATACTGCGCAAAGTTCGTATCCTGAAACTCATCGACAAGAATATATGAAAGCTTCTGCTGATATCTCCCGAGAATTTTTGGGTTCTCAGTGAACAGTTTCACCGTCAGCATAATAAGGTCATCAAAATCAAGCGCGTTGCTCCGGTTCAGTTCATCCTGATACCTTACATATACCTTCGCAAGTTTCTCGTCAAAACCGAATCCTTCTCCTGAAGCGAGAAATTTCTCAGGACCGATCAGAGAAGACTTTAGAAAGCTGATACGTGAAACAATTCCCCGAGAGAGGGCTTCATAAATCTTGAATTCTTTCAGGATATGCCGTATGAGGGTACACTGGTCATCCTCGTCATAGATCGAAAAATTATTCGCGTATCCAAGCGCCGGAATCTCCCTGCGGAGTATTCTGCTGCATTGTGAATGAAAGGTACCGATCCATGCACCGTTCAGATCTTTATCCAGGAGACTCCGNATACGATGCTTCATCTCATTGGCTGCCTTGTTGGTAAAAGTNACGGTNAAGATTGAATCCGNAGGGATCTTCTTCACCTTGTTCAGATATGAGAACTTGTGAGCAATAACCCGGGTTTTACCGCTCCCCGCACCTGCAAACACAAGCAAAGGGCTGCTGATATACATAAGGGCTTCTTTTTGCTGGGGATTCAGGTCATGCATGAGTATCTCCTTTGATGTATTCATGTTAACAGATTTGTGTTAACGAAATCTATAAAACTGCCGGAGTTCAGCGATTTCCTGAGCGTTTCTCTTTCGTCACTCAGACTATTCAGGAAATTCCAAAAGCCTTTGCCCNAAGATTATTCAACAGTAACACTCTTTGCAAGATTCCGTGGCTGATCAACATCACATCCCCTGAAAACGCCGATATGATANGCAAGTAACTGAGCAGGAACAGCCATTAATAATGCCGTGAGATACTGGTTAGACGGCGGAACAGATATGCACCTGTCAGAAAATGTGCAGACCTGATCGTCAATTCGGTCTGTGATGGTGATAATCTTCCCCCCCCTGCTTTTGACCTCCTGGATGTTTGAAGCGATCTTATCATGGAGGATATCATATGGTGCAAAAACAACAACCGGGAGTTCCTCGTCGATCAANGCTATCGGGCCATGTTTCATCTCCCCTGCAGGATATCCTTCTGCATGGATATAGGATATCTCTTTCAATTTGAGCGCACCTTCGAGTGCAACCGGATAGCAGAGACCCCTTCCGAGATAGAGGAAATCCGAGGCTTTGCAATAATCCTTTGCGATTATTCGTATCATTTCATCCGAACCTAACGTCTCCTCGACTTTCCCGGGGATTTTCAGGAGTTCCTCCACGAAATCCCTTGACGCATCCTCCGAGAGTGCACCCCGTATTCTGCCGACACCAATAGTAAAAAGGAAGAGTGCAATAATTTGGGTTGTAAAAGCTTTGGTGGAGGCAACGCCGATTTCAGGACCTGAATGTGTATAAAACACCGCATCAGCCTCCCGTGAAGACGTGCTCCCAACAACATTGCAGAGGCTGAGTACGAATGCGCCGAGCTTTTTAGCCTCCCGCTGGGCCGCAAGGGTATCGGCTGTTTCCCCGGATTGTGTGATGATGATCATGAGGTCACCCGGCCCGATGAGCGGGAGCCGATAGCGGAATTCTGATGCAATGTCAACTTCAACAGGGATTCTTGCAACACGTTCTATCATGTATTTCCCGATAAGCGCTGCGTGGAATGACGTGCCACAGGCAACAATGAAGATTTTCTGAACACGGTTTATCATGTCTTCATTGAGACCAAATTCCTCCATATAAACGTCCCCTCGTTCAGCGTTCAACCTCCCTCTCAAGGTATCGGCAATCGCCCGTGGCTGTTCATAGATTTCTTTTAACATGAAATGCTTGAACCCGCCTTTTTCAGCCATTGACGGGCTCCATGAGACCGTCTCTATCTCCTTCTTGAGTAGAGATCCGTCGCTTCCGAAAACACTGACTCCCTGATTGGTAAGGACGGCCATTTCCCCGTCATTCAGAAATATGACATCTCTTGAATAATTCAGAAATGCGGGAATGTCAGAGGCGATAAAAAATTCTCCATTGCCCACTCCAACAACAAGCGGGCTGTCTTTTCTGACCCCAACAATTTTGCCGGGGTCTTCTTCCTTAATAACTGCAATGGCGTATGATCCCTTCACCTCTTTCAGTGCCTCTCTTACCGCATCTTCAAGAGGATACCTCCGTGCATAATCCTCAATCAGATGGCAGAGAACCTCGGTATCCGTCTCCGACGTGAACGTATACCCTTTTCGCAGCAACACTTTCTTAAGGGATAAATAATTTTCTATGATCCCGTTATGCACCAGAACAATACCATTCGACCGGTGAGGATGGGCATTTTCCTCGGAAGGCCTGCCATGCGTTGCCCATCTCGTATGTCCTATTGTCGTATGGCTGAAGGGATTTTCTGATTCGAGGAGTGAAGCAAGCTCCTGAATCTTGCCCGAACATCTCCTCACCTCAATGCCCCGTTCTGCGAAAAACGCTACCCCGGCAGAATCGTATCCCCGGTATTCAAGGCGCTTCAGTCCCTCAAGGACTATGGGTACTGCATTCCTGCTGCCAATATAGCCGATTATCCCGCACATACCTGAAACCTGCAGACAGTAGACAGTAGATAGCAGACAAGTAAAAATGACCTAAATCCTTTTCCCTTAATGCCGTCTGCTATTCTCATACCCACCAATTTTGTCTTCACCTTGAACTTTTATCTTTATCTTTACGCTTTATCTTTGTTATTGTTTTTTGCTGACTACTGCCTACTACATACTGTCTACTACCTTTTTCCTGCCTACTGTCTGCTACATACTGTCTACTACCTTTTTGCTGTCTACTGTCTACTACATACTGTCTACCTCTTTGTCTTCTCAGTGACCAGTTTTCAATATTGATCTGTTCTACCCTGCTCAACGCGAGGGCGTTTGCAGGGACATCGTTTGTTATGGTGGAACCGGCACCGACGACGGACCCCCGGCCAATCGTCACCGGGGCAATAAGCTGTGAATCACTTCCTATGAAAACATTGTTCTCTATAGACGTGAGATGTTTTTTAAATCCGTCATAATTACAGGTTATGGTGCCTGCCCCGATATTCACACCCTTCCCTATCTTTGCATCTCCGAGATATGACAAGTGCGAAGCCTTTGTATCCGGACCAATAATTGCATTCTTGACCTCAACAAAATTCCCTATCTTTGCATTCTCGCCGATTGTGCAACCGGGTCGTATGTGAGCAAAAGGGCCAACTGATGCTTTCTTTTTGACAATCGACTTTTCTATGAGTGTTGAATCCTTGATCGTTGCATCATCCTCTATTATGCTATCCAGAATTCTTACATTCGGGAAGATTGCACACCTCCTGCCTATCTTCGTAGCCCCTTCGATATGCACATTCGGATAGATAATCGTTCCCTGTCCGATAAGACTGTTTGCAGAAATAAATACCGAGCCGGCATCGATGAAGGTAACCCCATGATCACACCATTTCCCCATAATCCTGAATTTCATCAGAGATCCTGCTTTATTAAGATCCTGCCGAGTATTTACCCCGATGAATTCGTCTTCAGAGCCTATACAGAACGCATCTATCGCCATGCCTTTATCTCTGGCAATATGCACAATATCGGTCAGATAATATTCTCCCTTTGCCTTATTCATTTTTATCTCTTTGAGAAGGTGCAAAGCTTTCGGCTCGATCGCATAGACACCACTGTTTACCTCGCGGACCTCTCTTTGCGTTGCTGTTGCATCCCTGTTTTCCACAATTGATATGACATTTCCCTGCTTGTCTCTCATGATCCTTCCGTATGAACCAGGGTCGGCCGCAATAAATGAAAGGAGGGAGAGGACATGTTTTTTCCTCCTGTGCTGTGTCAGAAATTTTCTGATTGTTTTCTCAGTTATCAATGGGGTATCACCATTGACAACAACCGCTGTGCCGTGAAAGTTCTTTAGATATGGTACAGCCTGTAAAAGTGCATCCCCCGTCCCCTTTGGTTCCCTCTGTTCGACATAGGACAGTGTGCCTGGGTTCTGCATGGAATCCCTGATGAGCCCGGCATGTTTCCCGACGACAGCAATGATTTTTTCCGGTTTTAACTTTTGCAGCGTATCTACAACATACTGAAGCATGGGTACGCCATGCAGTATATGGAGAATCTTGGGCAGGGATGAATTCATCCGTTTCCCGAGACCGGCTGCCAAAACAATGCCGGCCAGGTTCACCCATTCACCTCGGATATCTTCGACGGCGTTGCAATCCCGCCTGAGAGGATAATCTTGATCCCGTCTTCTATCGGGATATCGGTGAAAAAGATATGTTCATCACGGAAAAGAGCTATGTCGCCGAAGTATATGAGGTTTGTGGGGATATACACTGCCTTCAGATTCGTCTCCTCTTGATCCTGTAAGGTTCTCATAACACACTCTTTCGTAAGAAATCCGTATGCATAGACATGAGGTCTCGGGTATTCAACAATGACAAATTTCTTAAATGACGACACTTTACTTTCAGGAGAAAAGGCGTCGACAAGCTGTTTCACTGAGGTATATATCCCTTTTAAGACCGGAATTTTGAGTATCAGATGTTCAAAGGATTCGATAATCTTCCTGCCGAAAACGTTTGTTGATATGATGCCGACGATGAATATAAGGACGACAGTCGAGATGAAACCGAGGCCGTGTACGTGATAACCAAGAATTTTGTAATAAAGAGGTTCAAGGAAACCATCAAGAAACTTGAAAAGCCACCAGATGACGAGAAAGGTGATAATAGCCGGTATTGATATGAGGAGACCGGCAATAAACCTCCTCTTNAAGGTTGCCCGGATGGAAATTTTCATNCTACTTCTCAACCTTGGCAATTACCTCTTCAGGCACATCAAAGTTTGTGTACACATTCTGAACATCCTCATGATCTTCGAGGGCTTCGATCAGTCTTATCATCTGTTCAGCGTGTTTTTCATCAATAGTCGCATAATTTTTTGGTAACATGGTTACCTCTGCAAAAGCTACAGGGATGCCGGACTCCTCGATGGAAGCCCTCACCTTTCCAAGATTCTCAGGTGCTGTGACGACCTCAAAGTTGTCCTCTTTCGGATCGTTCTTCATATCCTCACTACCTGCATCAAGCGCAACGGACATAAGGGTATATTCATCAGTCTTTGTCTTCTCGACGAGAATATATCCTTTCTTATCAAACATCCAGGATACGCACCCCGCTTCACCCATATTCCCGCCATTCTTGGACATGATATGACGTATTTCAGGAGTCGTCCTGTTCTTGTTATCCGTGAGAACCTCAAGGAGTATGGCAACACCACCGGGACCATATCCCTCGTAAAACGTTTCTTCATAAGAAACCCCGGGGAGTTCGCCCGTGCCCTTCATGATCGCCCGCTTGATATTNTCAGCCGGCATATTGACTTCTTTGGCTTTGTCAACGGCAGTTCGCAGCCTTGGATTCCCTGTGGGGTCGCCTCCGCCAAGCCGCGCAGCTATCGAGATTTCCTTGACAATCTTCGTAAAGACCTTTCCCCTCTTTGCATCAGTACTCGCTTTTTTATGCTTTATCTGCGCCCACTTGGAATGTCCGGACACCTTGCCCCCCCTGGAAAGATATTTCTCCTGTTTTGATTACGACAACAGTTTTATGATAATGCTCAGGGAAATCTACTGTCAAGACTCGATGCCATACTCTTTGATCTTCGTGAGCAGGGTTTTATAACTCACCTGAAGGATTTCCGCTGCTTTGCTTTTGTTTCCTCTTGTCTCGTGAAGCGCGCTGCTGATTCGCTTTGTTTCAGCAGTGCGTAAAGCCTCTTTCGCTACAGATTCGAGTGTGCCCTCAGTGGACGAAAAAGCTGTGACAGGCCCCGATACAACTTCCTTGCTGAGAACGAAGTGATCGGGAGTAATCACGTCACCATCACAGAGAATGACCGCCCTCTCTATCGTGTTTTCCAGTTCCCTGACATTTCCCTTCCAGTGATATCCCATGAGTATATCGAGGGCTTCCTTCGAAACACTCTTAACAGGCGTCTTCATTTCGTTGCAGTATTTATTGATAAAATATTCGACCAGGAGGGGTATGTCTTCCTTTCTCTCCCTCAGCGGTGGAACCCTGACAGGAAATACATTTAACCGGTAAAAGAGATCTTCTCTGAACTTTTTCTCTTCAACTGCCTTTTCAAGGTCCTTATTGCTTGCCGCAACAATCCTCACATCAAGCGTTATGGACGTTATCGCTCCGACCCGCTCAATTTCTCCCTCCTCAATTGCCCTGAGAAGTTTTGCCTGGATCGAAAGATCCATATCGCCGATTTCATCGAGGAATATCGTTCCCTTGTCGGCGAGCTGGAATTTCCCCATTTTCCTGGCGTCTGCACCGGTAAAAGACCCTTTTTCGTGTCCGAAAAGTTCTGATTCAAGAAGGGCTTTCGGTATCGCAGCGCAGTTAATGGGTACAAAAGGATAGTGCTTCCGGCTGCTGAGATTATGAATGGCTCGTGCAAAGAGTTCCTTACCGGTACCGCTTTCACCAAGGATCAGCACTGTCGTCTTGGTAGCAGCAACCTTCTGAACAATCTGCGCTACATCAACAATGTTCCTGCTTTTCCCGATAATCCCGGGCAGGCCAAATCTCGAAGAAACCTCCTCTTTGAGCAGGATATTNTCTGTNACAAGACGCTGGGTCTCGAGAGCGCGTTTTATGAGTATGATGAGGTGATCGGTATCGAAAGGCTTGGTGATAAAATCAAAGGCTCCTTCTTTCATAGCAGACACAGCTGCTTCAACTGAACCGAATGCAGTCATGACAATAACCGGGGTAAGATTATTCTCCTCCTTGGATGCCTTCAGAACGTCGATACCGTTCTTGTCGGGGAGTTTCAGGTCTGTCAGGACAAGATCAATCTTGCCGTCTTTCAGATACTTGATGCCCTTCGCTGCATCTCTGGCTGGAATGACCTTGTAGCCTTCGGCCTCAAGGGTCTCTTTGAGCATCGCTGCCATCGATTCTTTATCTTCCACAACAAGGATCGTCTCCATAAACTCTTATACCTTCGCTTCTCTCAGGGCTTCCTTGCAGGCACATCCCCTGTGAGCAGGAATGAGATTGAACGTTTCCTTCAACAGGGTTTTGAGATGAATGGCGGATATATTCATAGTATTGATAACTTCTGTTACGGTCAATTTTTTTGCGCTCATTCCTGCAGCGAAATTGGTGACAACGCTAACTCCTGCATAGCACAGTTCTGCCTCGCGCGCAAGCGATGCCTCAGGCATGGCTGTCATGCCGACAACATCAGCCCCCAAAAGAGAAAAGCTTTTTATTTCNGCCCTCGTCTCGAGCCTCGGCCCATTCACACACACATACGTGCNTGATTTTTGCAGTGATATCCCGGATTTTATCCCGCCCTTCACAAGGGCTTCCCGNAAATCAGGGCAATATGGCTCAGTAAAATCTATATGGATTACCCCCTCTTCCCCATGATAATAGGTTGTATCCCTGCCACTTGTGAGGTCGATAACCTGATCCAGAATCACTATAGTGCCTGGGACCATGTCAGGTCGTATGCCTCCTGAAGCACCAAGCGATATAATCCTTTCTGCCCCGAGTTCCTTAAAACCCCATATATTGGCTTTATAATTGATTTTATGCGGTGGAATGCTGTGTGAAGAACCGTGTCTTCGAAGGAAAATGACATCCCTTCCTGAGAAATCATAAATGCGATAGGTATCAGAAGGAATTCCGTAGGGAGTCATAATCTGCCGTTCTTCTCGCAGATTAACCCCTTCAATATCATAGAGGCCGCTACCGCCAATGATTCCAATCATGTTGATATCAAGTATCTCCTTCCGGCAAAGCTAACCGTTCAATTGTACCATATTGCATCAGAGCAGGATATTCTCAGGATATTCTACTGTGTTAAATAATCCACACACCATTGTCAACAGTCAACACACAGTTTCATTATCATTTTTTCATTACATT